>JADMIO010871499.1_pt1 | contig 30909 bp, 22 predicted proteins | sample 8958161 | NCBI WGS metagenome assembly JADMIO01 (sample SAMN16585339, study PRJNA669376) | soil metagenome | isolation source: Crop rotation soil | place: USA: Cullars Rotation, Alabama | collected 2011 | reverse complement strand
GGCAGCAGCGCGACATCGATTTGAAAGCACGCCAGTTTCGGCACCATGCCTTCGTACAATTTCGTGTCGCCGGAGTGGTAGATTTTGAAGTCACCGCACTGCACGATGTAGCCGAGAAATTTGTGATGGCCCCATTCGTCCTTCTCCAACTCAGGATGCGCCGCGGGAACGCCGGTCAGTTCGAATACACCAAAGCGCTTCGTTTCGTCGGCGGCCAGTCCGCGTGGGAATTCAATCGTGAGGCCGAGTCGATCGCACACGAGCGGACGGTTTGCTTCCGGGACGACGAGTTGCAGTTTGGGATTCGCGCGCATCAACGGCACGAGCGTTTCCTTGTCGAGATGATCGGTGTGGTTGTGGCTCGACGTCACCACGTCGATGAAGTCGAGACGCTCGGGCGCAATGACGCGCTCCGTCATGCGCACGTGCGGCTTGTCGGTGTTCCCGTATTTGTGCGTCAACGAATCGGAGAGATACGGATCGAGGAGCAAATGGTGCCCCTGCCATTGAACGAGAAAACCACTTTGCCCCAGCCACCAGAGATGCAGATCGTTCGGATACTCGCGCGCCGCAAAAACATCAGCGAGGAAGTCGTCATCTTTCAGCGCGGGTTCAATCATAACTCCTGCGAGTAAGTACACGCGGGACTGAGCGCTGTCCAACGGCATCGCAAACGCGCGGTGGGCAATAACGATTTGACACTAATTTTCACCGCCCATACGTTGTCGCGAATCGATTTATGGCCGAGCCAACTCCAAACTCTCCGGTGCCGCCCGAAGGCGCGAAGGTGCAGCCCAAGAAAGAAACTGTTCGCATCGCCTTGCCGCCGAAACCAACTGCGGCTCCCACGATCAAGTTGCCGGCATTGCCCACGGCTGCTGCACCGACTGCCGCGGCGGCCCCGACTGCCGCGCGTCCAGCAGCGCCGACGACTGCGGCCACACAACAGATTCCGCGGCCCGCTACCGCGGCCGCTCCTGCTGCTCCCGCTGCGCCGACTCGGCCCGGCACGACCGTGGCGCGCCCCGCTGCGCCTGCGCCCGCAAAAGCTCCCATGCCCGCGGCGAGGCCCGCGCCCGCCGCGCGCACCGTTGGCATTTTGGATACGGTGTTGGCCGTCGTCGCCATGGTCATTGCTCTCGGCGCTGTGCTGAGTGTTCTTTCGCTCATCTTCGGGCCGTGGGAACTGAAGTAATTTTTCTGCCGGAACAAAGAAGGGAAGTATGGCTGCTGCAAACATCGTTACGTTGACAGAAGGAAATTTTTCCCAGGAAGTTTTGAAGTCCGCCACGCCGGTGGTCGTGGATTTCTGGGCCGAATGGTGCGGCCCCTGCAAAATGATCGGGCCTGTGCTGGATGAATTGGCCGGTGAGTACGATGGCAAAGTGAAAATCGCCAAGGTGAACATCGACGAGTATCAGCAGCTTGCGATCAATTACGGCATCAACTCCATCCCTACCCTGCTCTTCTTCAAGAATGGACAAGTGGCCGATCAAGTCGTGGGCATGCGCAGCAAGCGCGACTTGAAGGCGAGCTTCGACCGCGTGCTCGCGTGAGCGCGCGAGCGGCATGGCACTGCTCATCACTCCCGGGCAACTGACCAGCCGCTCCGAATTATTTCATCAGCTCGGCCAGGTCACGGCGTCGGGCATTGGCCTGATTCCCGCGCTGGAGATTTTGCAACGCAATCCGCCGCGGCCTTCGCTGCGCGCGCCGATTGGCCGTTTGCTTCATCAACTCAACGAAGGCAGCAGCTTCGGTGAATCGCTCGAACGTTCCGGGCGCTGGCTCTCTTCTTTTGATGTCGCGCTGCTGCAAGCCGGCGAACAGAGCGGCCGCCTGCCGGACTGCTTCCGTGTGCTCGCGAATTATTATTCGCAGCGCGCGCAACTCGCGCGTCAAGTCATCGCTTTCAGTGCCTACCCGCTCGTGGTCTTTCATCTCGCCGTTTTTATTTTTCCGATCAACAGGCTGACCGATCTCGTGCTCAAAGGCGCCGTCGTCCCGTTCCTGTTTCAGAAATTCTGTGTGCTCGCGCCCATTTACGGAATTGTGCTTTTCCTCTCGTACGCACTGCAATCGACGCACGCGGAACATTGGCGCTCGGCTGTCGAACGCTGGCTCGCACTCGTGCCGGTGCTGGGCAAAGCGCGGCGCAGTCTCGCCATCGCGCGACTCTCGATCGCACTCGAAGCCTTGCTGAATGCTGGCGTGAACATGATCGAGTCCTGGGACATGGCCGCGGCCGCAAGCGGCTCACCGGCGTTGCGCCGCGTCGTCGCGAACTTCAAGCCGCAGATGATCGCCGGCAGCACGCCATCGGAGATGGTGAGTTCGCACCGCGAATTTCCGTCCGCGTTTGCCTCGATGTATCACAGCGGGGAAATCAGCGGCACGCTCGATGATTCGCTGCGGCGCAGCCACGCGATGTTCGAAGAGGAAGGCTCGCGCAAGATGAAGCAGTTTGTCTTTGGGCTGGCCGGTGTGCTGGTCGGTTGCGTGATGTTGATGGCGGCATGGAACATCATCGGCTTCTGGCTCGGCTACTTTCGCCAAATCGACGACGCGATTAACATGAACGCGCACTGATGACGATTGCCGAACTGCATTCGAACGAAGAACTGCGCCGGCACGAATTCCCGGTCGCCGCCGAAAAAATTTTTCTCGGTCACGCCGGCGTGTGTCCGCTCCCGCGTCGCGTCGCCGAAGCCGTGGCGCATTACGCGTTCAATTCCACGCAAGGCGATCAGGAAGCGCTCGTGCCGCTTTTCCAAATCCAGGAATCCCGCGCGCTGGCCGCAAAAATTCTCAACGCGCAGCCGGAGGAAATCGCTTTCGTTGGCCCGACGACGCTGGCACTGAGCTTCGTCGCCAATGGCCTCCTCTTTCGCAAACGCGACAACGTGCTCATCTATCACGACGATTATCCTTCCAACGTTTATCCCTGGATGGCACTGGCGGAGCGCGGCGTCGAAGTGCGCTTGATGAACGTCCGCGAACTGGGAAAAATTCGCGCGATCGATGTGCAGGGGCAAGTCGATGAGAACACGAAGCTCGTCGCGCTGGCCTCCTGCCATTTCGTGAGCGGCTGGCGAATCAACATTCCGGCCATCGGAAAATTTCTGCGCGAGCGCGGCATTTTATTTTGCGTCGATGCCATTCAAACCGTGGGTGCATTCCCGACGACGGTTGAATACATCGACTTTCTCGCAGCGGACGCGCACAAGTGGCTGCTCGGACCGTGCGCGGCGGGAATTTTCTACGTGAGAAAACAACTGCACGACGTGTTGAAGCCGACGGCGTTCGGATGGAACAACGTGCGCTGCCCGAATTACGTCGCGCAGGAACAACTGGCGTTTCGCTCCGGCGCGCACCGTTACGAAGCCGGCAGCGATAACCTGCTCGGATTGGTAGGTCTTCGCGCCGCGATGGAATTGTTACTCGATGTTGGCATTGAAAATATTGCCGCCGAGCTGTTGCGCAAACGGGCGTGGCTCGTTCCAGCCATTCAGGAAAAAGGCTACACAGTATTGCAACCGGCCGCGCCGCCGGAAAATGCCAGCGGTATCGTGACGTTCTTCAAGCCGGGAACCGACATGAAGGAACTGCACGCGAAACTTGAGGCTCAAAATATTTTCACTTCGTTGCGCGCCGATCGCCAGGGACAGCAATACATCCGTCTCTCACCACATTTCTACAACACCGACGGGGAACTGCATCGGGTTGTGGCCGCACTGTAGATTGTTTTTGATTTTGCGGCGGAGGTTCACCGTCTTAACTCACCAAATGCAATTCAGTGCCCCGACCATTGCTCGCGCAGCTTCGATGGCGCTGCTGTGCATTTCTGCCGCGCGACTTCCGGCGGCGACCGACAGCGCTTTTTTCGAGAGCAAAGTTCGTCCGCTGTTCGTCGAGCATTGCTACAAATGTCACAGTGCCGAGGCTGAAAAGATCAAAGGCGGCTTGCGACTCGACACGTCTGACGCCATTCGCAAAGGCGGCGAGTCGGGTGCGCTCTTCGTCGCGGGTGATCCCGAAAAAAGTTTGCTTATCAAAGCGGTGCGCTACGCCGACCCCGATTTACAAATGCCGCCGAAGGACAAAAAACTTTCCGATGCGCAGATTGCTGACCTCGTGGGTTGGGTGACAATGGGCGCGCCGCTGCCCGCTCCGACCAATCACTTGTCGGCGGTCGATGAATCAGTGCTGGCCGCGCGGACGAACTGGGCCTTTCGCGTTCCTGCTGATCCTCAACCTCCAAAAGTAGCGGACCTTGGCTGGCCGAAGTCGCCGGTGGATCAATTCATTCTCGCGAGAATGGAACAAAAGAATTTTGCGCCCGCGCCGCGCGCCGACAAACGCACTCTGATTCGCCGCGCGACTTTCGATCTCACTGGACTGCCGCCCGCGGCTGACGACGTCGATGCATTCGTGAATGATAATTCGACGAATGCGTTTGCGAGACTCGTCGATCGGCTGCTCGCCTCGCCGCGTTACGGCGAGAAGTGGGCGCGGCATTGGCTCGATGTCGTGCGCTACACGGACTCGTTCGATTCTCGCGGCACCGGCGGCGCGGGCGACGTGTCGGAGGCCTGGCGCTATCGCGATTGGGTCGTCAACGCACTGAACAGTGACATGCCTTACGACCGATTCGTCGTGCAGCAAATCGCCGGCGACATTCTCGCGACCAACACGCCGGGAAAATTTGACAGCAATGCGCTCATCGCGACTGGCCTTTACGTGATTGGCGAATGGGGCGGAGGTGATGCCGACAAAGAAAAGATGCTCACGGACATCGTGGACGATCAAATCGACGTGACCGGGCGTGGATTTCTAGGACTGACGCTGGCGTGCGCGCGCTGTCACGATCACAAGTTCGATCCGATTCCAACCAGCGACTACTACGGCCTGGCCGGAATTTTTTTCAGCAGCCACATTCTGCCTTCGCCCGGCGTGAAGACCGATGGGTCTCCAGTGCTGCGCATCCCACTGGCGACTTCGTCAGAACTGGCGGCGCGCGCGGCGAAGGAAAAACGGGCCGCAGAACTGGAGAAGGAAATTGCGGCAAAATCACGCGTCACGTTTCTCACGAAAGCAAAGCGCGGACAGTTCAATCAACCAGCCTTGTCCGAACTTCATCCGAGCGATGGAACCGATTTGCCGAATGCGATCGCGAACTCGGGCGAAGCTCCGCTCAGCTTCATCACGATAACCTTGCCGCCGCACAGCGTCGCGATTCATCCATCGCCAGAACTCAACGCCGGCGCAGTCTGGCAAAGTCCTTTGACCGCCGAAGTGGAAGTGAGCGGGCGCGTCGCTGATGCCGATGACAAATGCGGCAACGGTATCGAGTGGGGACTTTTCCTCGGAACGAATTCGCTGCGCGCCGGAAAATTCGACAACGGAAAGAGCGCAACGATTGCCGCCACGAATGTGTCCGTGAAAGCGGGTGACCTCATTCACCTCGTGGTCATGCCGCGCGGCAAAGATCATTCGTGCGATACGACCGTGGTTGAACTCCGCATTCGCGAACGCGAGGGAACGCACGAATGGAAGTTGCCCGATGATCTCGTCGCCGATTTGCCGGCGCGCGCCAACACCGGCGTTTGGCATTTCATTTCTTTCGCCGGGAAGCCGCCGATGGCGCTGCAAACAGAACTGAACGACACCGAACGACAGCATCTCGAATCCATGCGACAGGAGTTGGCTGTGCTGCGTAAGAACTTGGAACGGAAAATCCCGGTGGCCCACGGACTGCAAGAAGGCGGTACTCCCAAGAGCGCCTACGAAGGCTTTCGTGATTCGCACATCCTCGTTCGCGGCAAATACGATCGGCCCGGCGACATTGTGCCGCGCCATTTTCCGCGCGTGCTAAGCGGCGATGAGCAATTGCCGAAAATCGTGAACTCGAAACAAAGCGGTCGGCTGGAATTGGCAAAGTGGATCGGGAGCAAAGACAATCCACTGACGGCGCGCGTGATGATTAATCGCATCTGGCAGCAACACTTCGGTGAGGGAATCGTCCGCACGCCAAATAATTTCGGAAAGCTCGGTACGCCGCCGACACATCCCGAATTACTCGATTGGATCGCCCACCGTTTTGTGGAATCGGGCTGGAGCATCAAAGCGATGCATCGGTTGATGATGAATTCGGCGACGTATCAACAGGCCAGTTCTGTGACTCGTTCCTCCAATGACGATCCAGAGAACCTTCTTTTCGCGCGCATGAACCGTCGCCGGCTTGAAGCGGAAGAGATTCGCGACGCGCTTCTGTTCGTCACCGATCAGCTCGACGTCACGATGGGCGGGCCAGCCATCAACGATCTGAACACAAAACGGCGCACGCTTTACGTCATGACCATTCGCTCGGACAAGAGCAATTACCGCTCGCTCTTCGATGCGCCAGACGCGCAGACGATTGCCGAGAAGCGCATCAACTCGACAGTCGCGCCGCAAGCGCTGTTCCTGCTCAACCACCCGTTTGCGATGGCGCAAGCAAAGTCGCTGGACGAACTCGTCTTGAAATCCAAGTCCAGCGATGATGCCGCGCGCGTCCGTTCACTTTATCAACGGCTTTACTCGCGCGATCCGCGGGATGAAGAAGTTCAACTCGGGCTGAAACTTTTGAGTCACGCCGCGACAGACGATCGATTGAACGCATGGACGCGTTACGCGCAAGTATTGCTCTGCGCCAACGAGTTCATCTACGTCGATTGATTCGCTCTCCCCATTCGCGAGACGCGATAGCAGCGACCGACACAGTCGCGATTCCTCATTCTGAACAAAAATCGCGTCGTGCGGTCTGACTCACGTTTCTGCCAACGCACGTTGCTCTTGCAGTTTGATTTGCCGGGCCGGAACACTTCGCGCGCATGTCGCAAATGCTGAAATCATCCGGCGCCACGGCCGTTGCCACGATGTTGAGTCGTGTGCTCGGCCTGGTACGCGAGATTTCCTACGCGCACTTCATGAGCATCAGTCCAGTAGCGGGTGCATTTGGATTGGCATTCCAGATTCCCAATTTATTTCGCCGATTGCTGGGCGAAGGCGCACTCACAGCCGCGTTCATTCCCATCTTCAAACAAAAAGAAAAAACGGAAGGGCACGAAGCGATGTGGCATTCGGCGAACGCCGTGGTGTCCGGCCTGATCGTGGCCGCATCGCTCATCGTCGCGGTCGGAATTGCCAGCATCTCGATCGCGCTTGGCTTCTTCCGCATCGACGACGCGGACACGGTGCTGATGCTGCGGCTGCTGCGGGTGATGTTTCCTTACCTCGTGCTCGTGTGTTTCGCCGCCGTGTGCATGGGAATGCTCAACGCGCGCGGGCATTTTTTCATTCCGGCGCTCGGCGCTGCAATGCTCAACGTGGTAATGATCGCATCGGTCTATTGGCTGACGCCACTGATGGGCAAGGAATTGCACGAGCGGGTTTTTGGTTTGGCCATCGGTGTCCTGATCGCCGGCTTCGCGCAGGCGCTTTTCCAACTGCCGCTGATGTTCCGCGAAGGATTTCGCTATCACTGGGTGCGACCATGGAGCGATCCGACAGTGCGCGATGTCGTGAAGCGAATGCTGCCGGGCCTCATCGGTGTAGCAGCGTTTCAAATCAACGTGCTCATCGCGGGAGGGTTCGCTTTCGCTGTCGGGCCAAAAATTCTCGCGGCCTTTCGCTACGCGGTAAGTTTCATGGAACTGCCGCAGGGTGTGATTGGAATTTCGCTCGCCACTTATCTGCTGCCGACGCTTTCGGGACTCGCGGCGGAAAAAAAGTATCCAGAATTCCGCGCCACGCTGCGGGACGGCATCGGCTACCTGCTGTTCGTGAATGTTCTGGCGACAGTATTTCTCATCGTGCTCGGGGAACCCATCATTCGGTTGTTGTTCGAAGGCGGCAAATTTGACTTCGTGGCCACGCGCCGGACGGCCATCGCGCTGCGGGCGCTCGCGCCGGGACTGGTGGCGTTCTCGTGCGTCAACATTCTCGCGCGCGCTTTCTACGCGCTGAACGACACGAAGACGCCGATGAAAATTTCTGTGTTCTGCCTCGCACTCAATGCCGCGCTCACGCTGCCGCTGGTGTGGTTCGTGGCGGAAGCGGGACTCGGCATTGCCAACAGCATCACTGGATTGATCAACGCCGCGCTGCTCGCCTTCGCGCTGCGGAAGAAAATCGCCCGGCTGGATTGGGGCTTACTGCGCGCCCATGTGCCTGCGTTGATTGGATGCACGGGCGTCGCAGTCGCGATGGCGTGGAGCATAAAATATTTTTGGGAACAGCGGCTCGGTCACAGCACGTTCGTGTTGAAGCTAGGCGAAGTGTTTGTGCCGATGTTCAGCGCAACCGCGTTCTATCTCGCCATCGCCTTCGCGTTGCGTGTTCCGTTTGCGAACGACTTCGTCCAGCTACTTCGCCGTCGCCGCCCGTGACGTGCTCCGCCAGTGCCGTTTGCGCGGAGGCTTCGGTTGCTCAGTCGGCTCACGAGGAATTGGCGGCTGTTGAGTATTAATTTCCGCCTCCTCGTGCTCCGGTTCGTCAGCGGTCCGGAGAAACCGATGAGCGACAAACATGAAAACGCCAACGACCACGTAAACCAAAACAAACACCACAATCGGCCCGATCATACTCGCTCCGCGCCCAAGTTCACTCGACATCGGGCCGTCGTCCACCGACGACTTTCCCATGGCGGATAGCGCGGGATCCGAATCGCGCGATGTGCCGCAAGTTGAGTTCCGACGCTTCTGGTTCGCGGACTAGTGCGCGGGCGGCGATTGCAGGCGGTCGCGCATCCGGGTGAGATCTTTGTGCGCCTCTTTGATCGCAGCGGCGTTCACGTCGTCCATTGGTTCGAGTTTCTCGACGACAGCGATGCGTTTCAAAATCAGCGGCAGATCATTTAGAGTCGGATTCTTCGGATCCGAGAAACCCACTTCGTTCAAGTCTTCGATCAAATCCTCGCGCTCCTTCGCGGGCAGGTTCGGATTATTGATCGCCTTCAACCAATACTCCTCCGCTTTGGCATCCGTGCCGACGAGCCGCAGCGCCTCGCGCGCTTCTGGATCCTGAAGTTCGCGCTTCGCACCGCGCCGCTGATTCGGCTGGCTCGACGACGCAACAAACGTCGCGGGCACGCGGCGACCATCGCGGAACTGCGAGACAATCCCCACCCCAGAAATAAAAATAACGGCGAGGGCCAGCACAACGACAATCGTGCGCTTCATAATGAGTGAACATTGGAACTCCGGCGGGAATTTTCAACGTCCGTTTGCGCCAATTTACTGTTCCGGACGCGCCCAGTATTGATGCTCAGGTCGGCACGCCAATCGGAATTCTGGATGCAAGCGCAGCGGCATTTGCCTCGGCAGGGCGGTGCCTTGACCTCGATAGCATTGGGCCGCCAGTCGTCTAATGCATCCGGGCGCAAATCATCTCGCCGCGTTCCGTCGTCTTATGGATGTGGCGGGAACCGCAGGCAATCTCACGTCCGATGCTCATTTGCGGTGGGGCATTGCTTTGCGTCCACGTCCGCGAAATCAGTTTGCATCACTTTGATTCTTCCCGATATTCGCTGGCCAAGAATTTCTTTTTCACTGACTGACTATGGCTGACGACAAGAAGCACATTTATGACGAGAGCAAGGTTAAGACGCTCTCGTCGCTCGAACACATTCGCCTGCGCACGGGCATGTACATCGGGCGCATTGGCAATGGTTCCCACTACGACGATGGCTGCTACATCCTGCTCAAGGAGGTCGTGGATAACGCGATCGACGAATACATCATGGGGCACGGGCGCGAGGTGGAGATCAAGATCGAGGGGACGCGCGTCATCGTGCGCGATTTCGGGCGCGGGATTCCGCTGGGCAAGGTGGTCGATTGCGTGTCGCAGATTAACACCGGGGCGAAATACAACGACGACGTGTTCCAGTTCAGCGTCGGCTTGAACGGCGTGGGCACGAAGGCGGTGAATGCGCTGTCGAAGGAGTTTCGCGTGCGCAGCGTGCGCGAGGGGCAGTTCGTCGAGGCGTGGTTCAAGCAGGGCAAGTTGAAGAAGGAGAACAAAGGGAAGGTCAACGAGCCGAATGGGACTTACGTTGAGTTCGAACCCGACCCGGAGATTTTTAAAGAGACGGAATTTCGTCCCGAGCACGTCGCGAAACGTTTACGGCATTACAGCTATCTGAACACGGGACTGAAGTTGAATCTGAAATGGAAGGATGTAGCGCAGACTTCCAAGTCTGCTGTATCGCAGATTTCCAAATCTGCGGCGCGCTCGGACTCCCAACGCCCGGCCGACTTGGAAGTCGGCGATACAGCAGGTTTGGAAACCCGCGCTACGAAAGGGGAAACGGTTTTCGTCTCCCGCCGCGGCTTGATGGATCTCGTGATGGAGGATTTGCAGGCGGACGGTTCGGAGCCAATTTATCCGCCGCTGCATTACACGAGCAAGACGCTGGAGTTCTGTTTCACGCACAGCAATTCACGCTACGGCGAGACGTTTTATTCGTTCGTGAACGGCCAGTACACCAGCGACGGCGGCACGCACCTGAGTGCATTCCGCGAGGGACTGCTCAAAGCCGTCAACGAATACGCGAAGGGCAAGTTCGAGGGTGACGACGTGCGCGAGTGCATGGTCGGCGCGGTGGCGATTCGCTTGAAAGACCCGATGTTCGAATCGCAGACGAAGAACAAGCTCGGCAACACCGAGATTCGCACCGAGCTCGTGAACACGGTGCGCGAGGAGTTGCTGCACTTCTTCAATCGCAACAAGGACATTGCGACGAAGATCGTCGAAAAGGTCACCGACACGCAGCAGTTGCGGAAAGAATTGCAGGAGGTGAAGAAGCTCGCGCGCGAACGCGCCAAGGCGATCACCATTCGCATCCCGCAATTGAAGGACTGCAAGAACCACTTCGACAAAGCGAAGGGCAAAGGCAAGGGCACAATGGTTTTCCTGTGCGAAGGCCAGTCCGCGAGCGGCTCCATCACCAGTTGCCGCGACGTGAACAACCAGGCCGTGTTCACGCTCAAGGGCAAACCGCTCAACGTCTGGGACCTCAAGCGCGACATCGTTTACAAGAACGACGAGATGTACAATCTCATGCGCGCGCTCGACATCGAAGACAACATCGAGCACTTGCGTTACGACAAGGTGATTCTCGCCACTGACGCCGACGTGGACGGCCTGCACATTCGCAACCTGCTCATCACGTATTTCTTCAAATTTTTCGAACCGCTCGTGCACGACGGCCATCTCTACGTGCTCGAGACGCCGCTCTTCCGCGTGCGCAACAAGCAGGAGACAATTTATTGCTACAGCGAAGCCGAGCGCGACGCGGCGTCCGCAAAGCTCGGCGGGAAGCCGGAGATCACGCGCTTCAAAGGGCTGGGCGAAATTTCCCCGAACGAGTTCAAGCAATTCATTGGCAAGGAAATGCGCCTGAGCCAGGTGGAATACGCGCCCAAAGTGGACAGCCAGCAGATTCTCTCCTTCTACATGGGCAAGAACACGCCCGAGCGGAAGGATTACATCATGGAGAATCTGGTGGTGACGGTGGAGGAGTGAACCATGTGCGCTCGACGTGACTAACCGCCTTGATCCGCTGAGGTGCTTCGAAAAATTCATTGCGTGGACGCTTAAATAAACGCGATGCAAGCTCCTCAAACATTCCAAGTTGGTAAGCTCTACACGCACGAGGAAGTTTACGGAGCGCTGAAGGTTGGCAACGCGGGCGGGATTCGCCCGAATTTGGACAAAGGTGGCGCGATTCGGCGACTGGTTGTCATGACCTCTGAGCCGACGGCAAGAATGCTCCACGAAAACCCCTACCACGATCGAATTGAAGGTGACGTACTCGTCTATACAGCAGCCGGACGAGAAGGTCGCCAGGAGTTCTCAGGCATCAATCGGCGCTTCCTTGAGCAACGTGATTCGCCATTTCCCATTTACGGCTTTTCCAACATTGGAAGCCGCCGAAATACGAAACTTGGCCCGCGACGGTGGCGATTTCTGGGACTTCTTCAATACTTGCGGCACTTCACCGAGACACAGATTGATGCACGCGGTCAGCGTCGAGAGGCACTGGTCTTCGAGCTCTGTATCCACGGCGACCTAAAGCAAGTTTCGCTCGAGCACGAACGCGAATTGTCGGCGCAGCTTTGCCAAAGGCCACACGAGCGGAATGGACCTGACGAGACTGATCGCGTTGCGGCGCCGAGCTTTGTCACGTCTCTCATCGCACCGGTGGACAACATTATCGCAGAGAATATCCGGCGTTCGTTACTCACACTCAGCGCTGACCGATTTGAACACGTCGTTAAGGATGCGTTGACGGCAACTGGCTTCGAGCGCGTGGCAGTGACTCGATTCAGCGTCGACGGCGGGATCGACGTAAATGCATTCGCGAGCGCAGCACTCTGGACGTTTCGTGGGGCGCTTCTCCAGGTTCAAGCGAAGCGTTGGTTGCATACCGTTGGGCGCCGCGAGGTCGCCGAGTTGCGGGGAAGTATGGAACCCCATGCGCAAGGCGCCGTTGTAACAACCTCGTTTTTCACTAAAGCAGCCCTTCAAGAGGCTGCAGAGGCAACGAAGAAACCGATCGTTCTCGTGAATGGCTTAGAGTTCGCAGCAGTGCTCGTCCGAGCAGGCCTTACGGATCTGAATACATCATCTGAGTAGTTGACCAAAAGCGAGAGCGGAGGGAAAACCGCTCACGTCTCATGAATACATCAACAGAACTGGAGCGCTTGGTTCGGTGTCTGCGAACCTGATCCATTTTCTCGTGGTGTCCCAATGGTGAAGGCGTACCCATGACCTCGAAAATCGGAGAGCCGCAGTTCACGCAAGAATGTCCTGAATCACTTCGCCGTGCACGTCTGTGAGCCGGCGATCGATTCCATTGTGCCGGAACGTGAGTTTGGTGTGGTCGATGCCGAGGAGGTGCAGCACAGTCGCGTGCAAATCGTAGCAATACGCTTCACCACTCGCCACTTTGTATGACCACTCATCGCTTTCGCCGTAGCTCACGCCGCCTTTGAAGCCGCCGCCCGCGACCCAACTCGTAAACGCGAACGGATTATGATCGCGTCCTTTGCCGCCCTGACTGCACGGCATCCGGCCGAATTCCGTCGTCCAAATCACGATCGTGTCATCGAGCAGCCCGCGTGCTTTCAAATCTTTGATCAGTGCGGCGGCGGGCTGATCCATGCTGCGCGCCATGTCGAGATGATCTTTCGCCAGGTCCTCGTGACTGTCCCAGTTGCGTCTTGGGAATCCATTATCTGCACCACTCCAAACTTGAACAAAGCGCACGCCGCGTTCGAGCAATCGACGCGCGATTAAACAACGCGTGCCGAAGTCGCGGGTGTGTTCAGCATCGACGCCATAAAGTTTCTTCGTCGCACCAGCCTCGCTGGAAAAATCAAGCACCTCGGGCGCGGTGAGCTGAAGCTTCGCGGCCATTTCATAGCTGGCGATGCGCGCGTCCAGTCGCGAGTCTCCTGCCCTTTCGTCGCGATGCGCTTCGTTCAACTCCTTCAACAACGCCAGTGTGTCGCGCTCGTTCTCCTTCGTGATGAATTTGGCGGACTCGGGCGGGAACAGATCGAAAATTGGGTTCGGTTTGCCCACGCGAATCATCGTGCCCTGATGCGATGCGGGCAGAAATGCCGCCGACCAATTCGCCGGTCCGTTCGGTGCAAACCCACGAACGTCAGGCAATACGACAAACGTCGGCAAGTTGTCCGTCAGCGCGCCGAGTCCGTAAGAAATCCACGCCCCCATGCTCGGAAATCCCGGCAGCACGAATCCCGTGTTCTGCATGAACGTGGCCGGGCCGTGCACGTTCGATTTGGAAGTCATCGAGTGAATGAACGCGATGTCATCCACGCACGACCCGATGTGCGGCACGAGTTCGCTGACCCATTTGCCGCACTGGCCGCGTTGCTTCCAGTCCCACGGCGATTTCATCACCGCGCCCGGCTCGCTTTGGAACAATTCGACTTTGCCACCCGGATCAAACTTCTGTCCGTGCCGCGCGATCAACTGCGGTTTGTAATCGAACGTATCGCACTGGCTGGCCGCGCCGGACATGAAGAGTTGAACGACTCGCTTTGCCTTCGCGCGATGATGCAAGCCGCCGTTGAACTCAGGCTTCGGTTTCGGCGCGCCTGCGAGCAATCCCTGAATCCCAAGCAACTGGGCCATCGCGATGCCGCCCAATCCTCCGCCAAAGCGCCAAAGAAATTCGCGCCGATCGAAAAAAGATTGTCCGGCACTTAAAACGGCTTCCTCTGAAGAGCAGATGTGGCGGGGTCCTTTCATCAGTCGATGAACATGAATTCGTTGCTGTTGATGAGAATGCGGCAGGCGCTGGCCAGGCCGTGTTTGCGGGCGTGCGCCATCAATTTATCGCGCTCGATTTCAGTCGGCTGCCGATTCACCGTGAGTTCAAACGCGCGATTGATTTGTTGCTCGATCGAACTGCGCTCGCGTTGCAAACGTTCGGCAAAACGTTCGCATTGGCGGAGCACAAACGCATCGTTGAGCGTCGCCAGCGCTTGCAGCGCAGTCGTCGTGACGTTGCGAATCGGCGTCAACGTATTCGCATCGGGACAATCCAGCGCGTCCATGAATGGATCCGGAACGCTGCGCACGATGAAGCGATAAATGCTCCGGCGGTTCGCGCCAGAGCTGTCGAAATCGTAGCGCGCGTAATCGTAAACCGGCGAATGATCGTCCTTGAACGCGAACTGCTGAACGGATGGTCCGCCCACCGTGAGATCGAGATCGCCGCTGAGCGCGAGCAGCGCGTCGTGGAATTGCTCCGCGTCCAACCGCGCGCGGTTCATGCGCCAGAGGAAACGATTGGCGGAGTCGCCGGTAGGGACACGTTCCACCGCGTCCCCATTTCTGACTTCAGAGTGGGGCGGAGTGGAATCCGTTTTTACCGGCGACTGTCGATACGTCGCGCTCGTCACGATGAGTCGATGCAATTTCTTCAGCGACTCGCCATTTTCCAAAAACCAAAACGCCAGCCAATCGAGCAACTCGGGATGACTCGGCAGCGCGCCCATGTGCCCGAAGTCATTTGGCGTTTCGACGAGGCCGCGGCCAAAGTGATACGCCCAAACGCGATTCACGATCGAGCGGCGCGTCAGCATGTTGTTGGTATTCGTGATCCATTTCGCCAGCGTGGCGCGGCGCTCTCCTTCTGACTTCAGGTTTGAAATTGGAAATTCCGCAACGACGCCCGGCACCGCAGCCACGCCGGCAGGATTCACCGCCTCACCTGGTTTCCTTACATCTCCGCGCTTCAGCAAATGAACTGCCCGCGGTTCCCGAGCCGGGACGAAAGCGCCGTTCGCGGTGAACTCACTTGCCGCGGCATAAACCATTTGCGGTTTGCCCAAACTCGCGAGTTGCTTCTGCGCCGCACTCAAATCCAATTCATTGGCTTCAATTCGCTTCCATTCTTTCGGCGCAACACTTCGCACGAGTTGTTGGCGCTCGGCTTGAAGCGTCGCCAGCGTTCTACCACTTGCCGCGTTTGTCTCCGCGCCGAAGTAATAGCCGTCAATGAGGTTTTCCTTTCGCCAGCGCGGCGGCGCCTCAACCGAATCGAGCGCTGACACTTTGGCGCCGCGCGTCAGGTTCTCGCCAGCTGCGTCGAGCACGCTCAACTCCGCCAACGCAAAAATATAATCACCTCTCCGCGCCACCAGCCGCGTCGCGGTGAAACGCACGTAGCGCGCTTTCAGCGGCGAGCCATCGACCGTGAGGCAACTGCAAATGGCGATGCTGTGTGGCTCGCATTTCGGATTGGCCACATCTTCGTGCGTTCGATCTTCGATCGTTGTAACGCCATTACGGAAATGCGCGTCATCACTCGCCTCAATTTTGTAGCGCAGCGGAAATCCAAACCCGGCGCCGATGTTGTTGAAATCATCGTGACAGCCGACGAACACAATTTTGTCCAGCTCGCACGATTCGCCGAGATCCATTTGCACCCACTTCTCCGTGTCCGCGGTCAAACTAATCTGACTGTGATAGCCGAATGCCGCCGCATTGAGCTTCGTCGATTTCACCAGCTCAGCGATGCGCGCGTCCCGATCGCGTAATGCGTTGCCGCCGAGACGCGCAACTTCTTCATTCAGTTTCCCGCGCTCTGACTTCAACTCTTTGATGCGACTGGTCAGCTCGCGTCGCTGCTTTGCGACTGTTGGATCGGCATCGAATGCACGGTCCGCGCGATCCACTCCCGCGAACACCGCCTGCAAGCCGTAGTAATCGCGCTGCGTGATTGGATCGAACTTGTGATCGTGGCAGCGCGCGCAATGGACCGTGAGACTTTGGAACGTGCTCATTGTGTTCATCACCATGTCGTCGCGGTCATTGTAGCGCGCGATGAGACCGTCCGTTTTTGTGATGGGCAATTCGACGTGGCCTACAAAATCCCACGGCCCGGCGGCCATGAATCCGAGCGCGGGGATTAACTGCGGTTCGTCTGGGAACAGCACGTCCGCAGCAAGTTGTTCCTCGACGAAGCGCGAGTAAGGCTTGTCAGTGTTGAACGCATTGATGACGTAGTCACGATACGGCCATGCGTTCAGCCTCGGCTTGTCTTTGTCGTAACCGTGCGACTCGCCGAAGTGAACCGTATCGAGCCAATGCCGCGCCCAGCGCTCGCCGTAGCGCGGCGACGCGAGCAATCGATCGACAACTTTCTCGTACGCATTCGTGCTCGTGTCGCTGAGAAATGCGCTGACTTCTGCCGGCGTCGGCGGCAATCCGACGAGATCGAACGTAACGCGGCGAATGAGCGTGCGGCGATCGGCCTCCGTCAACGACTTGAGTTTTTGTGCTTCCAGTTTCGCGAGGATGAATTGATCGATTTCGTGGCGCGGCCATTTCGATTCAACGCCCGGCACTGATGGATTCGTGGCTGGCTGGAAGCTCCACCAATTTAGTTTGTTCGTGGAAGTCTCCGCCGCGATTGCTGATCCCCACGCGAGCGCACTGATGGTGACGATGATGCCTCGGAAAACGCGACGTAGCTTTTGATTGAGGGGAACGGCAGAAACGCTCTTTACGTCTCTCTCGATTCCATCGCTTGATCTCATTCGGTGCACGGCAGAGTCTCGGTGATAACCTCACCGTGCACATCGGTCAATCGACGTTCGCCACGAGGCGTGCGCCCACGACTCTTCTATTCGCTCTTCGATACAGTCGCGGTGTTGGACGGCGGCGCGCCCGCATCTCGCGTGGCCACGGACGAGAGGCTTGTGCTTGATGCGGCCAATTCCTCCGAGAGCCGGCCCAGTGCCGTCTCCACTTTGCGCGCGTTTTGCTCCGCGTTGCTCACGATGCTTTTCACTGAGTCCAGTCCTGCCGTGGTTAGATCGACGCTCAGCGCCGTCTGAATGTCTTCCAAATAAGTAATCAGCGGACGCACCACTCCTTGCACTTCGAGATAGCGCGAGTTGACCGCATGAAAATGATTGGTCACCTCGGCGCGCCTGCTTTCGCTGCGATCACGGATGATCCCATAATTGATCTCGGCAGTCTCCTTGTCCCACGCCGTGAAGTACTCGGCGCCCTGCCGCTCCATTCGCGCGCGCGTGCGTTCGCTCTGATTTGCCCTCGCCACGAGTCGCCGCAAAGTGCTTCGATAATTTTCAAACTGCGGTTTGAGATCCGGCGCTGGGTTGTTCACCAACTCCCGCAACGCATCCATTGTGGCGTCGATGGCTCGCGTCTCTGCCTGCACCTCCGTCGCGGCTCGTTGCATCCCGCGCGCCGCCGTGTCGCCTTTCTTGTAACCCGCCGATGCGCAACCCGCCGCCAAAACCACGAGTGCCGGCAACAAGGCCCCTGTCCGAATCATTCGCGAAATGTAAGTCGTCCCATTCATTTGTGGTCCCTCCTTCCAGAATTCCAATCTCCTTGCATCAACTTACGAGTGGACGGCAGTAGCGCAACTGGCGGCGTTGAATGTGCCCTGCGGTTCTCGCGCTTAAGAAAGGACACGGCCCTACCGATGAATACTCCATGCGAACGCCGTTTCTGAACCGCACACTGACCATCATCCAATGGGTCATCATCACCCTCGTGATCGGTTTCATGGCGGCGCTCGCCAAGCCACTTTCTGTGGGCTGATCACTTCGCGCGATCGCACTCAATCCTCAATCTTATTCGCCCCGATCTTTCGCCGAAGTCATTTTCGATTTGAAGCAGTGTCGTGAAAATCCACGCCTCAATGAGGCGCGGGATGAAATGGTGGAGGCGGCGGGAGTTGAACCCGCGTCCCAAGTAGAATTACCAGCCGCGACTACATGCTTATTCCGGGGAGAGTTGTCGGCAGTGGGATAGCGCCCGAACACGAAACCCACCGCGTAGCCAGCATGGATTTATTTCGGCACAACAACGCGCTGTCTCCGTTGTTCGCCTAACCTGCTGCAGCGTTCTTCACCTGAGCAGGTGTGCGGTGAGAACGTCGTGGCACTTAGGCCGCGAGAGCCAATTCTTCGTTAGCTTTTATGTTTTGGTCCGATGTTTTACGAGGCCAACGAACCATCCTCGGCATGCCGCCTCTGGCGCATCTTCATGGTCGAAACCAGTACGCCCCCAAAAGCAAAGCAGGCGCGAATGTTCGCATGGAAAGCGCTTTGGTCAAGTTGCACGAAAACCGCGCTCAAGCTCCACGAGCACATTACAGAGTGCGGCGAGGCGCGGCGTGGCCACACCGGTGCGTTGGGCGCGACGCAGTGGTTCGAGGAAGAGTGCTTCGATTTCCAGCGGTTGCTTGCGTTCGAAATCAATCAACGTGGACGCCCGGTAAGTTCCCATGCTGCGCGTCCGCTCGATTTGCACATCAGCCAGTTTTGGATCCAATTTCAGTTGCTGCGCATTGGCCGCGGAGATTACCTCGTTCATCAATTCCCGCACGAGCGCTTCCCAACGGCCATTGTCGAGTAACTGGTCCGTTGTCAGAGAATGACCTCGCAGCGCAGCGCTTGCCGCATCTCCAGACATCACCGCTTCGTAGCCAGCCGCGGCCGCGACGCCCAAGCCGTTGAATGGAATGTTCCAGACAAGTTTTTCCCAATGCGCGCGTTCAAGATTGTCCGTGACTTCGCAAGAAACACCGGAATGCTTTATCGCCGAAGCGATGTCGTGTGTGCGCGGCTCAGGCCAGCCGGAGAACTCCCCCAGCACGATTCGCCCGTGTGCAATGTGTTGGATAATCCCGGGTTGCAAACGATTGAGGCAGACAAAGCAGAGTCCGCCGAGAATCTGTTGCGGCGGAAAAAGCTCGGCTAACCGTTCCTCGTTCCCGAGGCCGTTCTGAAGCGTGACGACAGCGGAGCGCGGTGCAACGAGCGGAGGCAACAGCGTTGGATAAATATCATTTGCCGTTGTCTTGAGTCCGATGAGCACCACGTCGCACGCGCCGATTTCTTCGGCCGTGCGGGCACACTTGGGATTGACGTGAAAGTCTCCTTCGGGACTGCGGATGAGAACTCCCCGTCGCCGCACAACTTCGTAATCGCTGCGCAACAGGAAATGCACTGTGTGCCCATCACGGCAAAGTTTTGCGCCGTAATAACTGCCCAATGCGCCACATCCCACTACTCCAATTTTCATTGTGCGGCGCCATCGTAATCGCCGCGGCGCATTGGTAAAACTCCGAACGCATGAGCGAAAGCAACGTGGACGAAGCGGCAGCGATTGGAGCGGACCAACTCGACGACGCAGACGCAATACGACGTGACGATTACGATCGAGCGCTGAATCGCAACGGGCTGGTCAGTCCTCAGGCAATGGCTTGCCTTTCGTTTCCGGCAGAAACACCAAGGCCACGAGGCCGAGCAGAAAAATCGCGCTCATGTAGGTGGCGGCGTTTCGGAACGCCTCGATTTTCGCTTCGGGCGTGGTGGCGCCTGCTTTCAACACAGATTGAAGTTGGCCGAGCGTGAACGGTCCGCTCGCGGCGAGGAACCGTCCCACATTGTAGCAAAAACTCGTTCCCGTGCTGCGCAAGCGAATGGGAAATAATTCCGGAAGGTAAATCGCAAACCCGGCGAACAACGCGAGCTGACATGCGCCCATGATGGGGCTGAGCCAATACACGTCTTCCTTGCCGTTAAAAAAACGGAAGAACGCCACGGTCGCGATCAGTGCGCAAATGAAGGCGACGCAAAACGCCGGCTTGCGTCCGCGATGCTGGGCCAGTTTTGTCATGGCGAGCATTCCCACAAAAGCGCCGAGGTTTTGAAAAATGGAGTTGATGCCGATCCAAAAACCTTTCGCGCCGGCGATTTGTTCGGGTGGTAAATTTTGCGCGCGCAGCGAGCGTTCGATCACCGGACCGACGAGTTCAGGCGCAAAGAAGCCGATGCCCCAAAGTCCAATCACTCCCGCCACGCACAAGAGCATTCCGAACAGCGCTGATTTGCGCCAGCGCGCCTCGCCGAAGAGCGACGCGTACGAGCCAAATGCCACGCCACTTTTGCGTCCCGCTTCACGGGCCTTGACCCACTTCTCGGGTTCCTTCAGTCGCCACTGAATGAACACACAAAGGAACGCCGGGAATGCACCAATGAGGAACACCAGCTTCCAGGACCACGCCGCGGAAACTCCTTTGTGCGCAACGAGATTTCCCACGTACATGCTGATCAAGCCGGCCGTGATGTTGCCCACCGCCGAGAGCGCTTGCAGTGATCCGAGCGCGTGTGGCCGTGCTTTGTCCGGCAACGCATCAGCGATGAGCGCGACCGCGAGACCGAACACTCCGCCCACTCCAAGGCCCGTGACAAAGCGGTAAATGGCGAAATCAAGCCAGCCGGTCGAGAGAGCGGAGAGACCGGTGAACACCGAATACATCAACACCGTAAATGTGAGGGTGCGCGCGCGCCCAATCCGATCGCCGACAGCGCCGAAGATCAATCCGCCCGTGGCCCAACCCGCGACGAAGATGGCCGTCGCATAGCCGCCGTAAAGATTTGCGTCCATTCCCTTGGGCAGGAGATTCGCCATCGCAGCATTGCGCCAAAGAATGAAGAGTTGCTGGTCGAGGCAATCAAACAGCCACGCCATGGAAGCCATGGCGAAAACAAACCAGTGATAGCGATTGAGTGTTTTCCACCACGGCAGCGAGTCGGGAACGGCAGAGGTCGGCGGAACGTTCACATTTTGCGGATTCGTCATGGCTTGAATCGTCACTACACGTATTTGTTGGATACGCCAAGAGTTTTCACTGAAATCGCGTAACAGAAGGCGAATCGATCGCTTCGCCGAAAGCAATGTGCCCTTGCGCGATGCGCATTCAGAATGCAAAAAGATTCGTCACGTGAGTTTTCGAATCGAGAATAAATTCGCACGCCGAGTCGCGTTCGCGGTGGTGCTCGCGCTTTGGCTCGCCTTTGCCGCGACCGATGTTCTCGCGGTCAGCGTGCGAGCCACGGTGGACAAACCGACGCTCGATGTGACTGAGACGCTCATGCTGTCCATCGTCCTTGAAGGCGTCACGAGCGCGGGACAGCCGGAGTTGCCCGCCATTCCGAACTTCGATGTGGTGACGCGCAGCGCCTCGATGAGCGCGGACAGCCGCGGATTGGCGCAACAGGTTTTCAGCTACTCGTTGCAGCCGCGGCAGCCGGGCGACTTCGTCATTCCCGCATTCCAGTTCAAACTCGGCGGCGAAATAAAAACGACGGAGCCAATCAGAGTGAAGGTCGTGCCGGCCGCCGTGCTGCCGTGGTTTGCGAAGGTCATTCTGCCGAAGCCGCAGCTTTACGTTGGCGAAGTTTCCGAAACCGAGTTGCGCGTTTATTTTCTCGAGGGCCGCATGACGCAGTATCCGCAGTTCCCAACTGATCCTGGTTTCAATGTCGGCAAGTGGTCGAACCCGACGCAAACGCGCGAAACAATAAGCAACCGCGTTTACACCGTGATGGTTTTCAAAGTTCCGATTACGCCGGTGAAAGCCGGTGCGCTCACGCTCGGTCCGGCCACGGCGGCGTTGCTCGTGCCGGATCCATCGCGTGCGCCCGGTTTCTTTTTTGGACGACCGGAACGCGAGGTGCGCATGACCGCCGGGAAAGTGGTTGTGCCCGTGCTCCCCGTGCCGACGGAAAATGCGCCGCCCAGTTTCGCCGGCGCAGTAGGAAATTTTAGTTTGGTTGTCACGGCTGCGCCGACGAACGTCGCGGCTGGCGATCCGATCACGGTGCGCGTGCAAGTGCGCGGACGCGGCGCGCTCGACGCCCTGCAATTGCCGCCGCAGCCCGACTGGACTGAATTCAAGACTTATCCTCCCACCAGCCGGATCGAAGGCGCGGACGCGAACAACACCTCGGGGACAAAAACTTTCGAGCAAGCCGTGATTCCGGAACGGGCCGGCGTCAAAATGCTGCCCGCATTTGCCTTTTCATTTTTTGATCCGAACCAAAAAACATTTCGCACTTTGAAAGGCCCCGCGTTTGCGCTGAACGTCAGTGCCGGCGCTGGAGGCGGGGCGGCGCTGCCCAGCTTGCCCGGCAGCACGAACGCCGCGCCGGCACAGCCGGCATCAGACCTCGCGCACATCAAACCTTTTCTCGGATCTGTCGCGCCGCAGACGTTGCTGCTGACGCGTCCGTGGTTTCTGGGTGTGCAACTCGTTCCGCCACTGGTCTGGCTCAGCTTCCTCGTCAATCGCAAGCGCCGCGAAAAAGTTGCCAGAGATCCGCGGCTGCGCCGTCGCGCGGAAGTTTCGCACTTGGTGCGACGCGGATTGAGTGAACTGCGTGCGCAGGCAAGCTCGAACAATTCTGAAATGTTCTTTGCGCTCGGTCTTCGGCTTTTGCAGGAGCAAATCGGCGAGCGCGTGGACCTGCCGGCCAATGCCATCACGGAAGCAGTGGTCGAAGAGCGGATGCGGCCCGCGGGCGCTCCCTCCGAATTGTGCGCGGCTGTGCAGGAGTTATTTCAGTCGTGCAATCTCGCGCGCTACGCGCCGGTAAAATCGAGCGCCGAACTTTCCGCGCTCGTGCCGAAGTTCGAGCACGCGATTCGCGAACTGCAACGATGGGAGCCTGCGAGATCGTGATGGTCCGACTCGTCATCATTCTACTGGCGCTCCTTTCGCCAGTCTGTTTGCGAGCGACAGCGACGGCAGACTTCGATCAAGCGAACAGACTTTACGAGCAAGGCCGCTTTGCCGAGGCCGCCACGGCGTACGAGAAACTCGCGGCTTCGGGTACAGCCACCGCGAACGTCTGGTTCAACTTGGGCAATGCGGCTTACAAGTCCGGCCAATTCGGGCGTGCGATCTCGGCTTATCGGATAGCTGAGCGGCTCACGCCGCGCGATGCCGCTCTTCGCGCCAACCTGCAATTCGTCCGCGGCAAAGTTTATTCGGACGAGCGAACACACGTGCCGATGTGGAAAAACGTTATGCGCCTCGCGACTCTGAATGAATGGACAGCTCTCACTGTGGCGCTGCTCTGGGCTGCTTTCGCGGTGCTTGCGTGCGGAGAAGCGCTGGGCCGGCACTACACGAAGACGATTGTTTTATTTTTTGCCGTCGCACTTTTGAGCGGGACGATCACTGGCGCGGCCTGGCACGACTGGCGAACGAGCGAAGCGATCGTTATCGCGCGGGAAGCCACGGTGCGCTTCGGTCCGCTCGACGAATCGCGGCCCGCATTTCAATTGCGCGATGGCGCGGAACTCACGGTGCTCGGGACAAAAAATGAATGGCTCGAAGTGCGCGACCCGGAAAAGCGCACCGGCTGGATTCGTCGCGACGAAGTCGTTGTTCTTCATTGATCGAAAATTTTGCTTCGTGCAGCGAACGACTGCGTGAAGATTCCACGAACCAGGGCACGAATTTGCAATCGATTGATCCAACGACAGGCGAAGCGATCGCGAGCTACGCGGAGCATTCCGTGGCGGATGCGGCGCGGATGCTCGAATCGGCCATCATTGCACAACGACAATGGCGGGAGACGAGCTTCGCCGAGCGCGGCGCTACACTGAAGCGCGCGGCCACCATTCTGCGGCGCGACAAAGAATCGCACGCCGTCTTGATGGCGCGCGAAATGGGCAAGCCACTGGAGCAAGGCCGCGCTGAAATCGAAAAATGCGCTGTTTGTTGCGAGTTCTACGCCGAACACGCCGGAAAATTTTTGAGCGCCGAGGAAGTTCGCACCGAAGCAGCGCACAGTTATGTGCTGTTTCAGCCGCTCGGTGTGCTGCTCGCGATCATGCCATGGAATTTTCCTTTCTGGCAGGTCATTCGCGCCGCGGCGCCGGCGTTGATGGCGGGCAACGGAATGCTGTTGAAGCACGCGTCGAATGTCTGCGGGTGCGCACTCGCGACGGAAAATATTTTTCGCGAAGCGGATTTGCCGGAAGGATTGTTCAGCGCACTTCTGATTTCCTCACGCCACGTTTCCGAAGTCATTGCTCATCCAGGCGTCGCGGCGGTGACGCTCACCGGCAGCACCGCGGCGGGAAAAAGCGTTGCCGGTCACGCCGGCGCGCACTTGAAAAAATCGGTGCTTGAACTGGGCGGCAGCGATGCCTACGTCGTTCTCGATGATGCAGACATCGAGGCCGCAGCAGAAATCTGCGCCATATCGCGGCTGATCAATTCCGGCCAGAGCTGCATTGCAGCGAAACGTTTCATCGTGGCGGGCGCCGTTCGAGAAATGTTCCAGCGGCAACTCGTCGAGAAAATGGGCGCGCGCAAAATCGGAAATCCGATCGATCCGGGAACGCAGATTGGGCCACTCGCTCGCGGCGATTTGCGCGACGCGCTGCACAGCCAGGTGCAGCGCTCGATAGTTGCGGGCGCCAAGGTGTTGTTGGGCGGGAAAGTTTCGCCGGGTGCGGGAGCGTATTACCCGGCGACGGTGCTCGCGAACGTGCGACCCGGCATGGCGGCATTTGATGAAGAAACATTCGGACCAGTCGCGGCCATCATCGAAGCTGATAACGAGGAGCACGCGATCGAGTTGGCGAACAAAAGCATTTTCGGACTTGGTGCGGCGGTGTTCACGAGCGATGCCACTCGCGGCGAACGTGTCGCTGCGCGACTCGAAGCCGGCTGCTGCTTCATCAACGACTTCGTTCGCTCGGATCCGCGGCTTCCCTTCGGCGGCATCAAGGAATCCGGCTACGGCCGCGAACTTGCCGCATTCGGCATTCGCGAATTCGTCAACATCAAGACCGTCTCAAGGAAGTAGCGTCGTTCTCTCCGCAGTCCGCTCACCACGCCCTTGTTGGTCGGCTTGCGAGCTGCACTGCATTGGTTGCTGTTTTGCAACGAACGGTCCGACGAATCAGCATCTTCAAGCACAAGTGCCGCTGGCATCGAAGCGGCTAAAGCTCCCGCGGCGTTTGGGGAAACAGGGAACCCTTCGCGCCGATCAACACGAACAACAAGGAAGCGTTATGAAAAAGACATTATTCGTTCTCTGCTCGGCAATCGCTTTGGTCGGATGCGATCAGAACCGTGGCAGCGCCGGCAGCGATCGTAATCGCGACACGGGATTCGGCTCGAGCCGTGACACCACTTATCCGAGCAGCAGCCGGAGCATGAACAACAGCGGCAGCCTCACCAACACGAACAGCGCAGTGGGAGCACCAAGTTCGAGCAGTGGCTCAGGCACGTCGAGTGGGACGAGCTCGGGCAACTCCAGCGGAACGGGAACCAGTTCGGGTACTTCGGGTTCGAGTGGCACCAGCGGCGGTAACAACTCGAGCGGTTCTTCCGGGACAAGTTCAGGTTCGCAACAGAAGAACTGACGCAATCAACTGACTTCGCCGCAAGCAGAAGGCCGGCGCTTTGTCATCGAGTGATGGCGGGGCGCCGGTATTTTGGCGTCAAGCGCGGCACGCGGAGTCGGAAACTCGAAGTTCCGCTGGCCGATTCCGCGCAAAGCGGATCCGGTTACTTTAGTTTCGCGAGACGCAGCGCAAGACGGGACTTCTTTCGGTCCGCAGTGCCGCGAGGAATGATGCCACTCTTCACCGCCTTATCGAACGCAGACATGGCGTCACGCAACGCACCATTCGCGTCGTCCTTCTTGCCCGTCTTCAGCGCGGCATCGTAGCGCTTCTCCATCGATTTGAGACGGCTCTTCACGCTGCGATTGCGCATTTGTTTGCGGGCGCTGCTGCGCATCCGGCGTTCGGCAGATTTGGTGTTCGGCATAATTTCTTAAAAACAGGGCGGCAAAGTATCGGAACAACTGCCCTTGTCAACGGCGGCTTGCGGCCCTGATTCGGCGCGCAAGTCGCAGCGACAAATCAGATTCCTTTTTGCAGCATGTAACGCAGCAGGTCCGCCACGCGATTGCTGTAACCCCACTCGTTGTCGTACCAGCTCACGAGCTTGAAGAAACGCTTGTTCAACTCGATGCCAGAACCTTCGTCGTAAATCGATGACGCGGGACAATGAATGAAATCGCTGCTCACCACCTCGTCTTTGGTGTAATCGAGAACGCCTTTGAGGTAAGTCTCGCTCGCCTTCTTCATCGCCGCGGAAATTTCGGCGTAACTGGTTTCCTTCACCGTGCGGACCGTGAGATCCACCACGGAAACCGTCGGTGTCGGCACGCGGAAGGACATGCCCGTCAACTTGCCTTTCACTTCCGGGCAAACGAGGCCGACGGCACGGGCGGCGCCAGTCGTCGAAGGAATTAAATTGATCGCGGCGCTGCGTCCGCCTTTCCAATCTTTCTTGCTCGGACCATCAACAGTTTTCTGCGTCGCGGTGTAGCTATGCACCGTCGTCATCAGACCTTCCTCGATGCCAAAGCCTTCTTTGAGCAACACATGCACCAGCGGCGCGAGACAATTCGTGGTGCAACTCGCATTCGAGATGATCGTGTGCGCTTTCGAATCGTACTTCTCATGGTTCACGCCCATCACGATGGTGATGTCCTCGCCTTTGGCCGGCGCGGAAATGACGACCTTCTTCGCGCCCGCAGTGATGTGGCCTTTGGCCTTCTCCGCTTCCGTGAACAAGCCGGTCGATTCAATCACGACATCGACGCCGAGCGCCTTCCACGGAAGTTCCGCTGGTGTTTTCGCGCTCACGACTTTGATTTCGTGGCCATTCACCACCAGCACATCGTCCTCAGCTTTATCGGCAGCGGATTTTTTCGAACCGACAGTTCCACTGAAGCGGCCCTGGATGGAATCGTACTTCAGGAGATAAGCGAGATTGTCCGCGGGCACGATGTCGCCGACCGCGACGACTTCAATGTCGCGCCCGAGCATTCCCTGTTCGCACATCGCGCGAAAAACGAGACGGCCGATGCGGCCGAAACCATTGATGGCAACTTTTGTAGGCATAGAGTTTTCAGTTCAAGTCAGCCCGACGAATCGGGAGCGCGAAATCTTACGGTTGAAGATCGAGGCGTCAACGGATTTCCCCGTCGGACGAAGGCGGACAGTCATCATTTGAGCGGACCGTGACGCGAAAGATCCGTCGTTGAAGATGCAACGTTTGTTGCGCAGTCACTTCTTCTCAAACTTCAGCGCGGCGGAGTTCATGCAGTAGCGCAAGCCCGTCGGCTTCGGGCCATCGTCAAACACGTGGCCGAGGTGCGCGTCGCAACGGGCACACAGCACTTCGGTGCGCCGCGTGAAGAACGAGTTGTCTTCCTCCAACTTCACGTTCGTGTCATTGATGGGTTTCCAGAAACTCGGCCAGCCGGTGCCGGACTCGAATTTCGTTTCGGAACTGAACAGCGGCAGGTCGCAACACACGCACTTGTAAGTCCCCGTCTCGTGATTGTTCCAATATTCCCCACTGAAGGCGCGCTCGGTGCCTTTGTGCCGCGTGACTTTGTACTGTTCAGGCGTGAGTTGCTTGCGCCACTCGTCATCCGTCTTCGTGATGCGTTCGATGGAAGTATTCATGTTGGTGCTCCTGGTTGCGATGCCCGGTTGCGAATCAATCGTGTGTTGCTCATGGCAAGCAGCCAGAAGCAACAGCATAGCTGCGCTGCCGCAGGCCAATGCTAATTTGATGAATCGCACCCGCCATTATGCCACTGCGCAGGTGGTGAGTCTAAAGGCGTTCGAGGAGAGCATCACGGTTCAGGCATTACGAGAACGTCGGCGTAACCGTGCTGCAAGCGCATGAACCGGGAGTAGCCGTCGTTCAAGTCGTCGATGCTGGACTGAAAGTTCGAGTAGCTGCCGCCACCCACGAAATCCCAACTCGTGTCGTTCAGGTCCGCCTTTCCAAAAAGATAGTAGTCCGGCGCGTACGGCCATGACACGCGGACAGAACTCCCGCTTCTCGCGACGCGCAGGCGCAAAGGTTCGGGCGGCGCCGTGAAAGTCTGCATCCCGGTCAGTGTCACATCGCCGAGGTTCTCCCCGAGCAACGTGAAGCTCGTCAGGACGCCAACGGTGTTGTCGATGTCCTGAGACGAAACATGAAACTCATCGCCCACGAGTGTTCCGTTCGCGTTGCTGAACGTCACGTCGGAGGCGAGACGAAATCCAATGTGAGCCGGTTCGTTGGCCTGAGTCGCGGCGGCGCGATAGGAAAGGATGACGAAATTGGAACCAATGATTCTGCCGGGCACAGTGTTGCTCGCGGGCAATGATCCGACGAACGCGCCTTGGTGATAAACACGCACATTGGCTGAGAGAGAATCAAAATTCGGAGTCAGGGTCGCGATGCCGTTGGTGCGGCTGAATCGAATTTCTTCCAGAGACGCAGGATCAGGCGAAATCGCCGTGACCGGAGTCATGCTGAAAGACAACGCGAATGTGTCGTTCGTCAGCGACAAGGGCAGCAATGTCGCTTCGTAACCTTGGACGCGCGGCAACTCCGTGAACAGACCGTCGTAGTTCACGCCCGGGGAACTCAGCACATTGCTCAGCACGAGTTGCGTCGGGGTCAGACCGAGGTTCACGTTGCCGAGAGATTGGTGGTGCAGACGAAACTTGCCCACGCGTTCGCTGTAGAATTTGAAAGAAGGCAATCCATGACGACCGATCACATCCAGCCGCGAGACTTGTTCGACGTCGCTCCCGCCTTCAGCGATGACGACAATGCGGCTCGCGTAAACATGGTATTGCGGGACGTGTATGTCGGCGATGTTATTGCCGAAATCGATGACCGCGGCGGCGCGTCCGTCCTTGAGCCAGAGCGGATTCACACGCGGCGGGCCGGGATCGGTGTTGCCGGTATAGATGCGCAAGTCCGGCCCGAGGTTCGTTACTTCCAACGTTTTCAAATCATGGAAGTAAACCAAATAAGTGTAGCTCGTCGCGCCCACAGGCGAGAAATCCACGTGAACGGCGTAGTCGGCCCATTGCAGGCGGGTCCCCGTCACGGCGCCGATGAGCGAATCGGGCACGCCGGACACGATGCCATAGGAAGTTCCTTCCAGCGAGGCGCCATCGATTCGCTCCGCATCCGGCGCGATCAAAAGTCCCGCATCCGCCGCGCCGAGCTGAACAGAAACGCCGAATGCGTCGTCGCCAAGACAATTCGTTTCATCGCAAACACCATTCTCGGCCAACAATGTGTTGTAAACGTAGAGCGGCCCAGCGGGATCGCCGATGCTCAGATCGGCATTGCTGATAACGGTGTGTTTCAATCCGAACACGATGATCTCGCTGGCGCCAAAGAGAGACGATGACACGAACAAGCCAAGGCAGAAGCAGAGCAGCATCTTCACGCGCATAAACACATCTCCGACGAAATGCCTCGCGCTGGTCTGTCGGACAGCGAACGGGGCAACGCAATGTGATCGACTCCGGCAATGATGGCAATCGCCGCGCGCGACGCAATTGTAACTCCTGGCTCTCGCTGTCCGCTACGGTCGGCCTTCGCGGACATCGCTGCCCCTGCTCTCTTTGTGTAAGGCCCGCACCCGGATCGGTTATGGCAAATAAACGGTGAAGAAACGTTTGGCCGACAATGGCGCCGGCGCGATGAACTCGTAATGGCCCGGCATCGCTTCATCGGTCTGGCCTTCCTCAGTCCAACCCGACGGCAACGTGATGTCGGCAGTGCTGAGCACGTTGTAAACGTAGCCCGGCGGCCCGCGAAAAGTGAACTTGAACGAACCGTTGCCCAGCAAAACGGGCGCGTTCAATTGCGGACGCGGAACTACCACCGTGAGGCGCAGCACTTGTGAACCGTTGGGAAGATTCACGACACTCGGGGCAAAACCGTAGCCATCCGGCGTCGTGCCAGTGACCGCGGCGCTGTTCGTCACAAAATCCGCAGCGGCGATGTCAAAGGTCGCGCCGAGAGACGGATTAAAATGGTTTGCGCAATTCACGGCGATAATTCCGGCGAAGCTTGCGACAGTCGAAGGCGATTGCGGGCCGGTCGCAATGGGCAGGCTGATGAAATCATTGCCGCTGCTGTCGATATCAACGACGTAGGTGCCCGCCTCCTGTACGAACGATGTTTGAGTATTTGTGAACGTGAGCGTCGCAATTGAGTTCGAGGGCAAGCTGTCCGTGCTCGTCGCGCCCGCCACGCCGAAGTCGAAGAACGTTGGACTCAACACACCGCCGCTTTGCCGCAAAGACAATCCGCCGATATTTGAAACGAGCAAAGTGCCGCCGGTGAAATTGAAGTCATTGGAGGCCGCAGTGTTCTTCACGAAAATTGTTCCAACGCGAAGGATGCCGGAGCCTGAGAGATTAAAAATATTTGCCGAACCCGCGATGCCCACGGCGTCACCGAAGACAAGTCGCGGTGTCGTGTGTGCGCCACCGCTCAGATTGTATGTGCCGAATCCCGTGCCGGCGGCGACGTTGCGGCCCAATTGAGTGAACGCATTGCCGACTTTGAGAAACATTTCTCCGCCCGTTTGGTTGACGATGCCCACGCCGCGATTGCCAATCGCGGCCACAACTGTGGCCCCTGCGGTG
>JADMIO010607111.1_pt1 | contig 30913 bp, 30 predicted proteins | sample 8958161 | NCBI WGS metagenome assembly JADMIO01 (sample SAMN16585339, study PRJNA669376) | soil metagenome | isolation source: Crop rotation soil | place: USA: Cullars Rotation, Alabama | collected 2011 | reverse complement strand
ACCGCCGACGCGGTGCGCCGGTCGTATCCGCGGGGCCTCAAGGCCGAGCCGCATTATTACGAGGGCCCGCCGGCGGAGTACCTCACCTTCTGGACGGTGGCGGGCAAACGCGGCATCCGATTCGAGACCGACGGCAAGCGCCGGGTCCAGACCATCCACGCCGGCAATGCGGCGATCGAGCTGGTCGAGGGCTGTGCGTAGGCCGGCGCGGAACCGGACAAAGTGGACACTACGTGCTGCTTCGAATCCGGTCCGGGCAAGCGGCGGCGGCTGACTGATCCGGCTCCTCAACGCGCGGGCGCGCGGACAGAGCGGGCGGCGGCGACTCGGCGGCACCCTCATCCGCGAGCTTAAGCCACAAACGGGGTGCTGTAGGAAAATGGAAACTAGCCCCTCAACGGATTGTTCGTCCGAGTATGCTGTTCAAGGACGTTCCGTCGGTCGTCCGTAACCGCATGTCGCGGATACGAGGGAAGCACACTGGACCCGAACTCGTAGTTCGGAGGAAACTCCACGCATTAGGCTATAGGTATCGGCTTCACGGAAAGGGCCTCCCTGGAAGTCCGGACATAGTCTTTCCCGGGCGGAGGAAGGTCATCTGGGTGCATGGCTGTTTCTGGCATTGGCATTCAAATCCCCCGTGTCCGATCTCCAAGATCCCTCGGACACGGTCCGAATACTGGGCTACCAAACTCGCGAGAAACCGCGCGAGAGATAAGCGCAACGAACTTGCAATAAACGCCGCTGGCTGGTCGTCACTAATTGTGTGGGAGTGCGAGCTAACGCCACCGCGGCAGAACCGCACATTGCAAAAGGTACAAAATTTCTTGGAAAACAGATAAAGGATTATCCCTCGTCGACTGGCGGCAATGGTGGCACTTCATCCGGTTGGCCAGGCAAGCCAGCTTTGCTTTCGAACATCGCGTTGAAAAGCGTGCCCCAAAAATCCTCGTCATCCCGCACACTGAAGCTCTTGCGCAGCGACGTTGCGATAGAAAGGCGATTTTCAATCAGACGTTCGCTAAAGGTGCGATCTGCATGCTCGTCTGCAAAACGCTTTTGCGCGACGCGGATTGCGGCAAACATGTCACGATGTACGTCACGAACACCGGTCGCATACTCCCAGAAATCCTTACCGACGAAAAAATCGAACCAGTCGGGAGTTCCTAGCTCCCGCTCTACCAAAGCGGGCTTGTTGTTCAGATTCTTATATCGGCCGTAGGTGATGCCGATGAGAATCTTTGCGCCAGTGTCATCGTGAAGCTGTTTGAAATTGCGTACCATCTCTGAGGCATGGGATTGATTCATAGTCCACGGCCCGGCTTTAATACTCATGAGATTACGCTGCCCCTCGATCGTGAGCTCAAGGTCTATGGGAGACCAGCGACGCCTCACCGCAGCATTCTGACTCGATTTTTCGGCCGGGGGCTGTGCGCCGAAAATGCTCAAATACTTCTCTTCGGCCATTCTGCCGAAAGCCGTGTCGTCCCCATGGAATGCTTTGCCGAGCTGCAGCCTTTCGGCGACCTCATAGGGGCTGTAAATATTGTAAACGGGTGCCGTAATCAGAAGAAGGAACGGATTAAAGTTCGTCTTCGAAATGTCATTGAATTGCTCCGCCAGCTCGCGGAAACGACGTTTCAAAAATTCATAAGTCTCATCTTCCAGTCGCTGGCGTTGCGCCTCCGGGAGAGCGTCCAACAAGGAGGCGCGACAGAATCGCCGCGGCCGGAGGCCCTCCGCTGGTGGTAAAGGAGCTTCCGCACCTGGTAGCTCGTTGGACGGCTCCGCCTGCCCCTCAGCCATGCTGAATAATGCGCTCGCGGCGGCGGATTACAGGCTCCGCATAGGAGGCATCGTCATTCGTGAGACCGTCGCTCCACACCTTCACCTTTCCGGCCTTAAACCACTGCCGCGTTCGAACATGGGACTGCACGTAGACGATCCGATAGCTGAATGGCGATTTCTCGAATGCCCGCATGCCACGTGCCCGAAGCTGAGCAAGCTCCTGCGCGATGACCTCCCCAGCGACTACCCCAAGGCGGACTGGGACGGCGTTGCCAACTTGGGCATACTGCTCGGCAGGCGTGCCGCAGAATTTCCATTCGGTAGGAAACTCCTGAATCGCAGCATATTCTTTCAACGAGAGCGCGCGAAGTTCGACTGGATGACAAAGGGAGGTGCTTGCGTGGTTAGGCATCGTAACCAATGTTGGACACGGCAAGTCGAAGGAGAGTCGACGCCACCAGCCCGAACGGCCACCCTTTGCGAGCCAAGCCTTACCCATCGATGCCTTCTGTGTCTCGATAGGAAGACTGCGCCAGTTTGAGCCGGACGGCACCTTGGCAAGGAAACCTTTCTTGCGCGGAGAGAAATCCAGGATGACCTTTCCTGGATCATTCATCCCGCGCAGGGCGTCACGCAAAGTACGCCAAGGCCTTAGCTTGCCTCGAAACGTCTCCTGATCAGCAGGATTGCCGTGTGTCGGCGCGGGGAAATCAACTTCCACATTGAAGCGATTTCCAATCATCAAGACGCGCTCGCGAAGCTGCGGCGCACCATAGTTCACTGCGTTCACCTCGAAGCAGTCGAGACGATATCCAGCCCCGATCTGCTGCAGGTCGCCAGCAAAGCGCCTGATCACAGAGCCTGGCTCTTCGTCTGGGGTCAGCGGTTCGCCACCGCGTTCCGGACGCTCTTTGATAGGCCGATGGTTCAAAGCCGCGGACAGCAAGCCTCGGACATTCTCAATCAAGAAAAACTTGGGCTGTATGTATTCGACGAACCGGAGAAACTCCCAGAGTAGAAGTCCTCGCACATCCTTAATGGACTGTCTCTTCCCTGCCGTACTGAAAGACTGGCACGGAGGGCCGCCGACAAGAAGGTCAAGCTCCCCGGGTCTTAAACCTGAGGCAGCGAGGACGGCGGCAGGGTCGAAATTGGTAATATCGCCTTCAAAGATTGCAACGTGAGGGTCGATTCGACCAGCAGTGCGGTTCGCTCGAATCGTGTCACAAAACGCTTTTTCTTTCTCCACAACGGCAAGAACGGAAAAGCGGTTTGTCTGCTCTAATCCGAGGTCGAGACCCATGGCTCCGGAGAACAGCGAAACTACCGAGTAGCGGCTCATGCGCGGACCCCTTCAGCTACCGAACGCAGCTTCCCAGCCAGTTAAGACCAGCAAGGCGGCCCCTTGCAATGAGATTTAACTACGCGGCCAGTCTTACCTGTGAATTGCTCTCAAAGCAAGAACATTAGGTGAACATTGCCGCAAACGGCCGCCTCCGCGACAGGGCGCGCGCGACTAAGCCGCCTCGAGCTTGCGGCTCTCGCGCTTCCGCTCATGCGGGTCCAAAAACCGCTTGCGGATCCGCACCGCCTTGGGCGTCACCTCGACCAGCTCGTCGTCCTGGATGTAGGCGATGGCTTGCTCGAGGCTCATCCGGCGCGGGGGGGTCAGGCGGATGCCTTCGTCTTTGCCGGACGCTCGGAAGTTGGTGAGCTGCTTGCTCTTCAGCGGGTTGACCTCGAGGTCCTGGGGCTTGGCGTTCTCGCCGATGACCATGCCTTCGTAGAGCAATTCGCCGGGGGAGACGAACAGCACGCCGCGCTCCTCGAGCGCGTTCAGGGCGTAGGCGACGGCCGGGCCCTGCTCCATCGAGATGAGGACGCCGTTGCCGCGGCCGGCGATCGGGCCCTTGTAGGGGCCGTAGCGCTCGAACAGGCGGTTCATGATGCCGGTGCCGCGGGTGTCGGACAGGAACTCGCCGTGATAGCCGATGAGGCCGCGGCTCGGCGCGCTGAAGGTCAGGCGGGTCTTGCCGCCGCCCGAGGGCCTCATGTCGGTCATCTCGGCCTTGCGCAGCGCCATCTTGTCGATGACCGTGCCGCTATACTCGTCGTCGACGTCGACGACCACGGTCTCGTAGGGCTCCTCGCGGCCTGATGCGCCGTCGCGGAACAGGACCCGGGGACGGCTGATGCCGAGCTCGAAGCCCTCGCGGCGGAGCGTCTCGATCAGCACGCCCAATTGGAGCTCGCCGCGGCCGGCGACCTCATAGGCCTCGCCGCTTTGGGTCTCGGTGACGCGGATCGCGACATTGCCCTCGGCCTCGCGCAGCAGGCGGTCGCGAATGACGCGGCTCTGGACCTTGTCGCCGTCCTTGCCGGCGAACGGGCTGTCGTTGACCGCGAAGGTCATACTTAGCGTCGGCGGGTCGATCTCGCGGGCGTGCAAGGGGGCGGCGACCGCGGGGTCGGCGATGGTGTTGGAGACGGTCGCGCTGACCAGGCCGGCGATGGCGATGATGTCGCCCGCCTCGGCCTCGTCGACGGGCACGCGCTCGAGGCCGCGGAAGCCGAACAGCTTGGTCGCCCGGCCGTCCTCGACGACGGTGCCGTTGACGTCGAGGGCGCGGATCGGGTCGTTGACCCGGATCGTCCCGGATTCGACGCGGCCGGTGAGGATCCGCCCGAGGAACGGGTCGCGGTCGAGCAAAGTGGCGAGCATCCGGAACGGGCCGGCGTCGACCCGCGGGCGGGGCACGTGGCTGACGATGGTCTCGAACAGCGGCGTCAAGTCGCCCGAGCGGACGTCGTCGGTGAGCCCGGCATAGCCGGCACGCCCGCTGGCGTAGAGGGTCGGGAAGTCCAGTTGCTCGTCGCTGGCCTCGAGGTTGAGGAACAGCTCGAACACTTCGTCGAGCACTTCGGCGGGGCGGGCGTCGGGGCGGTCGATCTTGTTGACGACGACGATCGGGCGGAGGCCGAGCGACAGCGCCTTGCCGGTGACGAACTTGGTCTGCGGCATCGGGCCCTCGGCCGCGTCGACCAGCAGGATGACGCCGTCGACCATCGACAGGATGCGCTCGACCTCGGCGCCGAAGTCGGCATGGCCGGGCGTGTCGACGATGTTGATCCGGTTGCCGCCCCACTCGACGCTGGTGCACTTGGCGAGGATGGTGATGCCGCGCTCTTTCTCGAGGTCGGTCGAATCCATCGCCCGCTCCTCGACCCGCTGGTTGTCGCGGAAGGTTCCGGACTGGCGGAAGAGCTGGTCGACGAGGGTCGTCTTGCCGTGGTCGACGTGGGCGATGATCGCCACGTTGCGCAGGTTCATGTCGATTTTTCCGAGAAAAAGTGAACCGGCCACATAGTGCCGAACGGCTCATGTTGCAATGCAGCATTGCAACGCGGGGCGCGGTCCGAGCGTTGAGGGAGTGAGTGGGATTACAGGAGGTTAGCATGCCCCGTGGCGCGTACACAGCCAAGCAGGACCGCAAGGCCAAGCATATCGAGGAAGGTTACGAGAAGCGCGGCGTTTCCAAGAAGGAGGCGGAAAGCCGGGCGTGGGCGACGGTCAACAAGCAGGACAAGGGCGGCAAGAACGACGGCTCCGGCCGCTCGCGCAGCCGCTCGGCCGCGGCCAAGAAGGGCTGGGAGACCCGGCGCCGGCGCGGCAACGGGTAAAGTGTTCGTCACCCCGGACTTGATCCGGGGCCTGCTTGTTATTCCAGCGGATTAAAGGAAGGCGGGTCCCGGCTCGAGGCCGGGATGACGGGTCAGCGCGGCAGGCGCTCGAGGATCTCGAGGCCGCGCTCGAGGGCGCGGAGCTCGCTGTGCGCGAGCTTGCCGATGCGCCCCTCGAGCGAGCCGTCGGCGGCGGGCGGGGCCATCAGCCGCAGGCGCCCGGCCTCGGTCAGGCGCAGCGCCAGGCGGCGGCGGTTCGCGGGGTCGGGCTGGCGATCGATCAGGCCGGCGCGAACCAGGGCATCGATCGCCCGGCTGACGGCCGGAGCGCCGCGCCGGACCCGGGCCGAGACTTGGTTGAGGGTCGCCGGTTCGATGTCCATGACCGCGCCGAGCAGGTCGCGCTGCTGGCCGACCGCCTTGGCCGCGGCGGTGTCGCCGCCGAGCTGTTCGACCAGCCGAGCGAACCGCGCCGCAAGCGCGCCCGGTGATGCGTTCCCCCACACGGTCGACATGGTTGCACCCTAACAAATATTAGGCTGTCCGCAATATTGCTGTTGTCGAATTTCGTCATTGCGAGCGGAGCGAAGCAATCCAGCGGCGCAAACTGGATTGCTTCGTCGCTGTGCTCCTCGCAATGACGGGTTGTGAGCGACCGCCCGCCCCTTCCCCGCAACGTCTGGGTCCTCGGTTTCGTCAGCCTGCTGATGGACCTGTCGAGCGAAATCTACCACGCGCTGCTGCCGGCGTTCATCACCGTCGTCCTCGGCCTTCCGGCGACCGCGCTCGGAGCGATCGACGGGGTCGCGGAGGCGACCGCCAATTTCGCCAAGCTCGGCTCCGGGCGGCTGTCGGATCGCAGCCGGCGGCGCAAGCCGTGGATCGTCGGCGGCTATGGGCTTGCCGCACTGTCGAAGCCGCTGTTCCCGCTGGCCACGAGCGCGCCGCTGCTGATGACTGCCCGCTTCGCCGACCGCGTCGCCAAGGGCATCCGCGGCTCTCCGCGCGACGCGATGATCGCCGACGAGACCCCGCCCGCGATCCGCGGTCGCGCGTTCGGGCTTCGCCAGGCGCTCGACACCGTCGGAGGCTTGCTCGCGCCGGTTGCAGCGATCGGCCTCATGGTGCTGCTCGCGAATGACATCCGGACGGTGTTCTGGATCGCGATCATCCCCGCCGCGGCCGCATTCGTGCTTGCGTGGCTCGCGCTCCGGGAGCCGGAGCAGCATTTCGCGCCGTTCAAACGCTCGCCCTTCTTCGCCGGCTTCCGCCAGCTCGAAAAAGACACCAGGCGGCTGCTTGCCGTCGGCTTCCTGTTCGGCCTCGCCCGATTCTCGGAAGGGTTTCTGGTGCTCAAGGGGATCGAGGTGGGCTTGAGCGAAGCCTGGTCGCCGCTGACGATGGCGGTGTTCAGTCTCGCCTATGTCGCGCTCGCGTATCCGGCCGGAAGCTTGAGCGACCGGATGAGCCCGCGCTCGATCCTGATGGCCGGGATCGCCGTGCTGATCGCCGGCAACATCGTGCTGGCTTATTCGGACGCGCTTGGCGGGGTGGTGCTCGGCTCGGCGCTGTGGGGCGCGCACATGGCGCTGACCCAGGGCATCTTCTCGCGGATGATCGCCGACAGTGCGCCGGAAGAGCTGCGGGCCACGAGCTTCGGCGCCTTCTGGTTCGTGAGCGGCGCGGCGGGGCTGCTCGCCAGCCTCGGCGCCGGCCTGCTGTGGGACCGCGACGGCAGCGCGGCGACGTTCCTGACCAGCGCGGCGGTGGCCGCCGCCGCGCTCGCAATGCTCAGCCTGCTGCCCGATGAGAGCCCTGGCCGATGACCACCTCGGCGTCGCCGCGGCGCGGCTGGAGCGGGGGCATGCGGTAGGCGACTCCGCAGCGGACGATGAACTGCTCGTAGATCGCGGCGCCGACGTGCAGCACGAGCAGGGCGATGATGCTCCACACGAGGAATTCGTGGACCTCGCCGGACAATTCGCCGGCGGCCTGGTTGATCCCGGGAACGACCGGCAGGGGCACGCCGCCGACCAGCGGGGTGAACCAATCCGTGGCCCGGCCCGAGACGGCGATCAGCCCGGTCAGCGGCAGAGCGACGAGCAGCGTGTAGAGCAAGCGGTGGCTCCACAACGCCGCGGTCCGGCGCCACTCCGGCATCTCGTCCGGATAGGGCGGCGGCGGATTGAACAGCCGATAGCCGAGGCGGATCAGGGTCAGCAGCAGGATCGTCGCGCCGACCGTCTTGTGCCAGGTGAAGAAGGCCATGCGGTCGGGGCCGCGCGGCATGTCGGCGAAGGTGAAGCCGAGCCACACCTGGGTCAGGAGCAAGGCAACGATCAGCCAGTGCAACGCGACCGCGACGTTGGAATAGCGGCGCAACCGCCCCTCCACTGAAGCATGACGCGCGGCGAAGGTGTCGGTGACGGTGGCCATCAGGATTCTCCCGTAACGCCCCCGTTACTCCCCCTAGCAACGTCCCGGCGCACGAATTTCTCCCGATTTTCCGATAGTTCGAGGGTATTACGGTGACAGTTCACCCGCCGCCGCAAAGGCTCGCGCGCAAGCGAAAGCAACAGGTAAACTGTCGACGAAAGGGTGCGGGGCTGACAGCGCGCGAGACGGCGCGCCGGCGGCGGCTCAAATCTCCTTGAGCTTCTTCCAGATTATGAAGGTCGCTCCGAACCACAGCAGCAGGACCAGGATGAAGACCAGGATCAGGCCGACCGAGCTGAACCACGCCGGCCAGGAAAAATCGCCGAGCAGGAACATCGCCAGCACGAGCAGGACGACGGCAGCCAAGGTCGTGAACGCGGCGAGCATTGCCCCGCCCGGAATTGCGATCAGCAGCGCCAGCCAACGGTTCATCGCGTGAAGCTCTCACCCCTTTCCGCTTTGTCGAGCAGCAGCTGCGAGAAGCTGAAGTCGGGCTTCATCCGCTCTTCCTGGCGCTTCAGGCCTTCCACGATCTGCTCGAGCCCCTCGGTGTCGGCCCAGAACATCGGGCCGCCGCGGTAGACCGGCCAGCCATAGCCGTAAACCCAGACGACGTCGATGTCCGACGCGCGCTGGGCGATCCTCTCTTCGAGGATCTTCGCGCCTTCGTTGACCATCGTGTAGAGCGTCCGCTCGACGATCTCCTGGTCGGTGATCGAGCGCCGCTCGACCCCCTGCTGCCTGGCGAAATCCTCGATGATCTGCTGGACCACGGGCGACGGCGACGGCCGGCGCTTGTCGTCATAATCGTAGAATCCGGCGCCCTTCTTCTGGCCCCAGCGGTCGATCGCGCACAAAGCGTCGCGGACGTTCTCGATCCGCGTGCGGTCGCGGTGCCAGCCGATGTCGACCCCGGCGAGGTCGGCCATCTGGAACGGGCCCATTGGCATGCCGAAGGCGACGTGGACGCGGTCGACCTGCTCCGGGCTCGCGCCCTCGAGCAGCAGCTTGGTCGCCTCGACCTGGCGCGGCATCAGCATGCGGTTGCCGATGAAGCCGTGGCACACGCCGGCGACCACCGGCACCTTCCTGATCTTCTTGCCGATGCTCATCGCGGTGAGCAGCACGTCGGGCGCGGTCTTCTCGCCGCGCACCACCTCGAGCAGCTTCATGACGTTAGCCGGCGAAAAGAAGTGCATGCCGACGACGTCGCCCGGACGCGAGATGCTCGCCGCGATCTCGTTGATGTTGAGGTAGGAGGTGTTGGAGGCGAGGATCGCGCCCGGCTTGGCAATCTTGTCGAGCTTGGCGAACACCTCCTTCTTGACGTCCATATTTTCGTAGACCGCCTCGATGACCAGGTCGCAGTCGGCGAGGGCCTGAAAATCGAGCGTCGGCGACAGCAGCCCCATCGCCTTTTCGACCTGCTCCTGCGTGAGGCGGCCCTTGGCCGCGGTCGCTTCGTAATTCCTGCGCATCAGGCCGGTGCCGCGGTCGAGCGCTTCCTGCTCCATCTCGATGATCGTCACCGGGATGCCGGCGGAGAGGAAGTTCATCGCGATCCCGCCGCCCATGGTCCCGGCACCGATGACGCCGACCTTGCGGACGTCGCGCGGCTGCGTGTCCTCGGGCAGGCCGTCGATCTTGGCCGCCTTGCGCTCGGCGAAGAAGAAATATTGCTGGGCCCTGGCCTGGGTCCCGCTCATCAGCTCCATGAACAGCTTGCGCTCTTCGATCACCCCTTCGCTGTAGGGTTTTTCGCACGACACCTTGACGGCGCGGATGTTGGCCTCGGGCGCGTCGAAGCCGCGGAACTTGCGCTCATGCTCGCGCCGGAACTGGTCGAACAGCGCGGGGTCGCACTCGTGGATCTTGTCCTGGCGCTCGCTGCTCTTGGGCAGCGGGCGGACCTCGCGCACTTCCTCGGCATAGCCGACCGCGTGGGGGATCAGCTCGCCCTCGATCAGGCGGTCGACGAGGCCGCAGGCGAAGGCGTCCCTGGCGCCGATCGGGTTGCCGGTCGCGGTCATTTCGAGCGCCTTCCTGACGCCCGCGACGCGCGGCAGGCGCTGGGTGCCGCCGGCGCCGGGCAGCAGCCCGAGCTTCACTTCGGGAGTGCCGAGCTTGGCCGACGGCACCGCGACCCGGTAATGGCAGGCGAGCGCAACCTCGAGCCCCCCGCCGAGCGCGGTGCCGTGGATCGCCGCGACCACCGGCTTCGTGCAAGCCTCGATCGTATCGACCACCGCCGGCAGCCACGGCTGCTGCGGCGGCTTGCCGAACTCGGTGATGTCGGCGCCGGCGAAGAAGGTCTGGCCCTCGCAGGCGATGACCGCCGCGGTGACCGAATCGTCCGCCTCGGCCTGCGCGATCGCCTCGACCAGCCCCTGCCGGACCGCGGTCGACAGCGCGTTCACCGGCGGGTTGTTGGAGAGGATGATCAGCACGTCGCCGTGCTTGTGAGTCGAGATCGGGCTGGTCGTCGGCTTGTCCATCAAGTCTTCCATGGCGGTACCCCAATTCGTGCGCTTGGCCGTCCCGCTAAGCTTGCGCATTGCGCGAAACAAGACGGCTGTGCCACTTTCCTGACATGCCGGTAAGTAAGGCGGACGAGCAGGTCGACGTGCTGATCGTCGGCGCGGGGATTTCCGGGGTGGACGCGGCCTATCGGCTGAAGACCCGCTGCCCGGGGAAACGCCTGCTGATCCTCGAGGCGCGGGAGCGGGTCGGGGGGACCTGGGACCTGTTCCGCTACCCGGGCGTGCGCTCGGATTCGGACATGTTCACTTTGGGCTTCCCGTTCCGGCCGTGGCCGAGCGACCAGGCGATCGTCGAGGGGCCCACGATCCGCGGCTATGTCGAGGAGACCGCGCGCGCGACCGGCGTGTTCGAGCGCATCCGCTTCGGCCACAAGGTGGTGCGCGCCACCTGGTCGTCGGCGGAGTCGCGATGGACGGTCGAGACCGAGCGCGGTCAGCGCTTCACCGCGGCCTTCCTGTTCCTCGCCAGCGGCTATTACGATTACGACCAAGGCTACCGGCCGAGCTGGGACGGCGAGGAGGCGTTCGCGGGCCGGATCGTCCATCCGCAATCCTGGCCCGAGGACCTCGACCTTGCCGGCAAGCGCGTCGCGGTGATCGGCAGCGGGGCAACCGCGGTGACGCTGGTGCCGGCGCTGGCGCGGGAGGCGGCGCACGTGACAATGGTCCAGCGCTCGCCGTCCTACATCGTCGCCCGGCCGGCGCGCGACCGGATCGCGCGCTGGGCGCAGCGCCTCCTGCCGCAGCGCGCGAGCGGCGCGCTGATCCGCTGGAAGAACGTGCTGCTGACCATTTATTTCTACGGCCGCGCCCGGCGGAAGCCCGAGCGGGTCAGCCGCTGGATCCGGGAGCAGGTGCGCCAGGCGTTGCCCGCCGGCTATCCGGTCGAGCGCGACTTCACCCCGAGCTACCGGCCGTGGGACCAACGGCTGTGCCTCGTCCCCGACGGCGACCTGTTCGCGGCGATGTCCAGCGGCAAGGTCAGGATCGCGACCGGAGCGATCGAGCGCTTCACGCCGCGCGGGCTGCGGCTCGCGACCGGCGAGGAGGTCGAGGCGGACCTGGTGGTCACCGCTACCGGGCTGGTGATGCGGGTCGGCGGCGGGATCGCGCTCGCGGTCGACGGCGCGCCGGTCGAGCTCGCCGAGCGCTTCATCTACAAGGGCATGATGCTGGACGGCGTGCCCAACTTGTTCATCGCCTTCGGTTATGTGAACGCGTCGTGGACCCTGCGCAGCGACCTCACTGCGCGCAGCGTCTGCCGGCTGCTGCGACAGATGGACAAGCGCGGCGCCGCGACCGCCGTCGCGCGCGTCGACGGGACGCTCGAGCGGCGGCCGGTGATCGACTTCAGCTCGGGCTATGTCGCACGCGCCCACGGCGTGCTGCCGAGCCAGGGCCACCGCCAGCCGTGGCGAGTGCCGCAAAATTACGTCCGCGACCTGGCGGCGATGGCGCTTCGCCGCATTGACGAGGGGCTGGAGTTCGGCCCGCGGCATCGGTCGGAATAGTCACAAAACTGTTGCATTTCCTCGGGATGGTTTCCGCGGTATATGCAAAGTTACCCGCGACCTGGCGCGCGGGCCACAATCCGTAGCTCGGACGGATGCCTGGCCGATTTTTTTAAGGGGGCCGCTCGTGTCCTACGCAGGTGATCCGTACAAATATGATGTCTTCTTCAGCTACGCGCATGGCGTCAAAGCGATGCGCGGCGGGGTCGGCGTGCGCGAATGGAGCCGTACGCTCATTAGCGAGATCGCCGACATGGTCCTAATGTCGCTTGCCGATGAGCCCGGCGGCGACAATGTCGGCTGGTATCTCGATCGGGACGAGATGGTCACCAGCACGCCCCTGAACGAGAACCTGGAAGAAGCGGTCAAGGGCTCGGCGATTCTCGTCGTCCTGATGAGCCCTAATTACAAGGATTGGGGCCGCAAGGAACTGAATTGGTTCCTCGATCAGGCGAAGGCGGACGGCAGGGGCTTCCGCCAATGCGTCCTGCTCGAAGTCCAGCGGACCCCCGACAACGTCTGGCCCGAAGAGCTCCGCGACGGCGCCGGTGCGCGGCTGCTCAGCCAGAGCGTGATGGACGAGAACGGCTTTCCGCTCGGCTATGAGTGGTTCAGGGCCAATCAGAGGCTGCCCGACACTGGCGGGCTGGTAACCCGCATCGCCGTTGAGATTAAAGACAAACTGCTCGAACTGCGCCGCCAAATCGAAGCCGAGCGCGCCATGGCCAAATCGAAGGAAAAGAATGTTTGGGCCCTTCTCGGCCAGGAACCGCCCGACGACCTGCTCATCTACCTGGATGCCGAGCCGCAAGACGAACCGGTCTGGCAATCCCGGCGCGAGGCGCTGGCGGCCGCGCATGCGGTCGTGCTGCCGGATGAGCCATTCGCGACAGACATGGCGACCCGCTCGGAAAGCATACTCAGCGTCTACAAGGACTGCGATGCGCTGGTCCTGCATCGGGTCCGCGTGGACGACCTTAGCCCGTCGCGCGTGCGCCGGGCCTACCAAGCCCGGAAGTCGCTTTACCAGAAGGAGCAGAAGGCCCTCGCATGGGCGCTGCTCGACGAGCTTCCGGACACGCCGCTGCCGAGCGCCACGACGTTCCGCATACCGCGCGTGCTGACGACAGAAAAAGACTGGCCCGACCGACTGTTCCAGGCGCTTGGCGGAGGTCACGCCCCGGCGGAGCCGGCATGAACGACATCGCCGTCCCGGTCGATGTGCTCCCGGACCGGCCCTACCCCGGCCTGCGGGCATTTCGACAGGACGAATGGCCGATTTTCTTCGGCCGCGAGGAACATGCCGACGAAGTGATCAGCCGCATTGGCCGCCACGGGCTGGTGCTGGTCCATGGCGCGTCCGGCTGTGGCAAGTCGTCGCTGATCCGTGCCGGCGTCCTGCCGACGCTCGAGACCGACCACGAAGTGGGCGGACGCACGTGGCGAACCGCGACAATGCGGCCCTCCGAGGGCCTGCTGACTCGCCTGGCCGGCGCGCTCGAGACCGCGCTTCCTCGCGCCAAGACACCCGACGAAGACAGCGCCGAGAGTTCGGCGGCGACCGAGCGAAGCTGGGCGGAGCTGATCGTGAAGGGCGGCGGCCTCGTCACCTATGTCGAACAGGCGCTGCGCGACCAGGGCGGCGGCAGCCTGTGCCTGCTGGTCGACCAGTTCGAGGAGATTTTCCGCTGGGCGAAGGAAAAGAGCGACGCCGAGGCGCGGCTGTTCATCGACATCATGAAGAATGTGAATCCGCCCGAAGGCGGCAGCGGCTTCTTCGTCATCCTGACGATGCGCTCGGACTATCTCGGCTCGTGCGCGGCCTATGACGGCTTCGCCGAGTTCCTCAACCCGCGGCAATATCTGCTTCCGAAGATGGATCAGTTCGGATTGCTTCGCGCGATCCACGAGCCGGCTGAGCTTTATGGCGGGAACATCGAACCGTCGGTTGCAACCTTGCTGTTGCCGGTCGTCAACCAGCAGGTCGATGGCCTGCCGGTGCTCCAGCATGCGTTGATGCGGGCATCGGACCATGCGCGCAAGCGGTACAAAGAGGATGAGCAGTGGCTCGTCACCGCCGACGACCTCGCCGCGGTCGGTGGTGCGGAGCAAGCTCTGTCGCAGCATGCCGACGAGGTGTTCGCTGCTGCAACGCACGGCGACCCCGACCTCGAGGAAGCCGTCGAATGGATGTTCCGCGCGCTCACCGATCTCGACGCGGACCGCCGGGCAATCCGCCGGCCCTGCCGGTTCAAGGAACTGGCCGATATCTCCGGCGTAAGCCGTGAGGCTGCGCTGAAAGTGCTCGAGCCGTTCAGAGCACCGGACTGCGTGTTCATCGGCCCATACCTGCCCGCCCAGGTCGAGGACGATACTGAGATTGATATCAGCCACGAGGCGCTCATTCGCCAGTGGCCGCGATTATGCAGCATCGGCATCGGCGGGCAGACACCGCCGGGCTGGATCTACCGCGAGTTTTATGATGGCATGGTCTGGCGATCGCTGGTCTTCCAGGCCGAGAAGTTCGCCGGCGATTCCCGGCAATTGCTAAGCGTCGCAACCACCGAGCAGCGGCTCCCGTGGTTCAAAACGATCAAAAAGCATCCCGGCTGGACCCGGCGCCACGTGATGGGGGACTTGCGCGTAGAGACCGACATTTTCGACAAGCAGTGGGACAACGTGGCGCGGATGATGGAAGCGAGCGCCAAAAACGCTGCGTCCGCACATTCGCTGATCGGGCGATTGCGGGGTGCGCGCAACTTAAGCCTTTTCCTGCTCGCGGCCTCACTGTTCGCAATGGCTTGGGCAATTGACGCAGGACGGCAGGCGAGAGAGGCCGAGGCGACGGCCAGCGAAACGAACAAGCGACTGTCGGCTTTCGGCAATGCGCTCGTCCCGGCCTTGTGCGAAGCCCAATGGAAGTCCGATCTCTCGAACAAGAAGCTCTGCGAAACCGCGGTTGGCCAGCAATTCCAAAGCAGCCTGGATTTTCAGACCGGTCCACAACTGAAAGAATTGAAAAGCAGCGGCCCACCGGCCGGGAGGTGACACTCATGCGTAAAGGACGCAGAATCATGCGCGGCCTTCGATCGAGATCGAGGCTGGCCCTGGCGGCCATCATCCTGGCGGTTGCGCCAAGCTCGGCGGCCCTTGCCCAACTCCCGCCACACGCGCCCGGAACGATTTGCGTGACGCCACAAGGATGGTGCTGGGTTCCGCAGGGATATCTCGGCACACCCTGCTTTTGCGGAATGGTTCAGGGTGTCCGGGCCTAAACTTACGGCCTGGTCCCTGACTGGCCTGTGCGCGCTCGCGGTCGCTTGCCGAGCCGAAGCGGGGACGCTGGATATCGGACAATGTTCGGTGACGGTGCCAGACAACTGGACCCACACCAGCAATCGCGCAGCCAGTCCGAACGGGCTGATCGTGGTCCAGGTCGGTGAAAGCAATCTTCCGGCGACAACGATCAGCGTCGAGAGAGCGGCGCCCGGGGCGCAGGTTCTCAGCAGCAACGCTGCACGGATGATCATCAGGACCATCGTGGGCGGCGCGACGCGTTATCTGGCGGTGGCTCCCCCGGCGGGACCTCTGGCCTGTACCGCCTTCGTAACCAGCAGGGATCCAAATGGCGGTGGCTCCGCTGCCGCTGTCGCCGCATCGCTGAGGCGGCAGCCACCGCCGCCACCGGCGGCTAGATTAGAGCGTGGGCGATGAGTCCGGCGAAGAACACAGCGAAGGTCAGCGGGATGAGGCGCTCGATCCGGTTCAGCGGGACGTAGCGGCGCCCCGAGGCGCTGTGCTTGATCACCTGCCATTCCAGCGTGAACAGCTGGGCCGGAAGACGTTGCTCGACGTGCTCGATCACCCTGAACTTGGCGCTGTTGAGCGAGCTGTAAGACTGGATCAACAGCACCCAGCTCAGTGAGAGCATGACGCCCGCGAGCGGGATCATCCAGGACCCGGCCGACGCGCTTGCCGATCCGCCCCCGACCGCAAGCCCATAGACGGTAGCGAGCAGCGTGTTCGCCGACAGGAAGAAGGTCTGCGTCGTGCCGCGCCGATCGCTCACCTTCGAGCTGCTGTCGACGTACAATTTGTACTGTTCGAGCAGCAGCTTCGAATATTCGCTCCCGAATCGATCCTCCGGCGCGAAGCCGCTGTCCCAATCGACCCCCGACGATCCCCCTGCCGCCATCGGATTTCTCCTTCGGGCGACACCTTATACCAAGTCCGTTTTTGTGCCAGTTGCGACTCATGACCGAGATCGACACGTTCCGCGCCGAGACTCGCGCCTGGCTCGAGGTCAATTGCCCGGCCGAGATGCGCGCGCCGATCCGTTCCGAGGCCGACATGTGCTGGGGCGGGCGCAACTGGACGTTCCAGTCCGATGCGCAGCGGCGCTGGCTCGAGGTGATGGCGACGCGCGGCTGGACCGTGCCCGACTGGCCCAGGGACTATGGCGGCGGCGGGCTGACCCCGGAGCAGGCGATCGTCGTCAAGGAGGAGATGGCGCGGATCGGCGCGCGCCAGCCGCTTTACAGCTTCGGCATCTCGATGCTCGGACCGGCGTTGCTCAAGTTCGGGACCGAGGAGCAGAAGACGCATTACCTGCCGCAAATCGCGCGGGGCGAGATCCGCTGGTGCCAGGGCTATTCGGAGCCGGGCGCGGGCTCGGACCTCGCCGGGCTGCAGACGAAAGCGGAGGCAGTTTCGGATCCAGTTGGGGGCGACCACTGGCTGGTCAATGGCCAAAAGGTGTGGACCAGCTATGCCGACAAGGCCGACTGGATCTTCTGCCTGGTCCGGACGTCGGGCGAATCGAAGCAGGGCGGGATCAGCTTCCTGCTGTTCGACATGGCGACGCCGGGCGTCTCGACCAAGCCGATCCTGCTGATCAGCGGCTCCTCGCCCTTCTGCGAGACCTTCTTCGACGACGTGAAGGTGCCCAGGGACCAGATCGTCGGCGAGGTGAACAAGGGCTGGGACGTCGCCAAATATCTGCTCGGGCATGAGCGCGAGATGATCAGCGGCATGGGCCTCGGCGGCGGCGGGTCGCTGGGGGCGGCGGTCAAGCCGGGCGATCCGCTGCTCCGCGCCGAGATCGCCGCGTTCGACGTCGACGCCCTCGCCTTCCAGGCGATGAGCGAGCGTTTCACCGCGTTGTGGAAGGCGAGCGAGGCGCATCCGGCGAGCCCGTCGATGATGAAATATGCCGGGACCGAATTGAACAAGCGCCGCAACGAGCTGGTCATGGCCGCGGGCGGGTCCGACGCGCTCGAGTGGGACAGTGAGCGGACCAGGAAAGGCAAAGCGGCGCGCGACTGGCTGCGCTCCAAGGGCAATTCGATCGAGGGCGGGACCAGCGAGGTGCAGCTCAATATCGTCGCCAAGCACATCCTGCGGCTGCCGGGAGCGTAAAAATTTCCCTCTCCCCTTCAAGGGGAGAGGGAGAAAGTGGGGGCGTAAGATGCTGCTGACCGACGACCAGAAGATGCTTCAGGAGACGGCCGCGAGCTTCCTCGCCGAGGAAGGCGCGATCGTGAACCAGCTGCGCCACTGGCGCGACACCGGCTGCAGCGACGGGTTCGGCACCGATTTGTGGAAGCAGTTCGGCGAGCTGGGACTGACCGGGATCGCGATCCCCGAGAGCCACGGCGGGCTCGGGCTCGGCGCCACGGAAGCGGCGCTGGTGCTCGAGGAGATCGGCCGCAACCTCACCCCCTCGCCGTTCCTGGGAACCGCGGTCGCGGCGACCCGCGCGATCGAGGGCAGCGCGCATGCCGAGCGCTGGTACCCCGGCATCCTCGCCGGCGAGGCGCTGCTCGCGCTGGCGGTCGACGAAGGCCCGCGCCATGCGCCGGAAAGCGTCGCGCTCGAAGCGAAGCGGCACGGCAACGGCTTCGTCCTCAACGGCCGCAAGCAGTTCGTGGTGCAGGGCGCGTCGGCCGACCTGATCGTCACCGCCGCGCGCACCGCCGGCGCACCCGGCGAGCGCGAGGGGATCACCTTGTTCGCCGTGCCCAAGGGCACCGCGGAGGTGGAGAACGTCACCCTCGCCGACAGCTCGAAGGCGGCGCGGCTGAGCTTCGACGACGTGGCGCTGACCGCGGACGCGGTGATCGGCGAAGTCGACGGCGGCTGGGCGCCGCTCGCCCGGGCGCTGAACGCCGGGCGCGCCGGGGCAGCCGCCGAGCTGGTCGGGGTCGCCGCGGGGGCGTCGGCGATGACCTTCGATTACCTCCGCCAGCGCCAGCAGTTCGGCAAGTGGATCGGCGAGTTCCAGGCGCTCCAGCACCGCGCCGCGCACCTCTACGGCGAGATCGAGATCGCCCGGGCGGCGGCGCTCAAGGCCGCGCACGCGCTCGATTCAGGCGACGAGCGGGCCGAGCTGTGGGTGGCGGTCGCCAAGGCCAAGGCCGCGGACGTCGCCTCGCTCGCGGTCCGCGAAGGAGTCCAGATGCACGGCGGGATCGGCATGACCGACGAGCATGACATCGGCCTCTACATGAAGCGCGAGGCGGTGCTCGGCGAGTTGTTCGGGGACCTCTATTACCACCGCAACCGGGTGGCCGAGCTCAGCGGCTATTGACGGGCGTCAGCCCTTGGCCTTGTAGCCGCCGATGATGCCGAGGATGAAGCTGGTCGCGAGCGCGAGCTGGATCTTCCCCTCGGGGTCGCTCCAGCCGAAGTAGGTCGAGCCCCAGCCGAAGAGCGCGACGAACATGGCAATGGCGATTCCAACGGCCATAACTTGCCCCTCTCGAAGCGCCGGACCCGACGCACCGGCAGCGCGGCAAGGATGCGCCCAGCACGGTAAACAGAGGGTAAAGTCTCGGTGATTCCCTATTTGACGAACCAAGGATCGCAATGTCTGCTTTCGACCCAAAGCGGACATTCGGCGCCACATCACAAGAAGGGAATCTGTGCTCTCAAACCAGCATCGACTGCTGTGCGAAAATACCCGCCATCGCACCCTGCCATGATGCCGTGGTGACCGAGGGCATGAGGGGGTTGGCGAGGTCGCCGGCGGCGTAGATGCCGGGCATGCTGGTTTCGCGGCGCTCGTCGACCTTGAGGGCGATGCCGTCGGGCGTGTCGACCGTGGCGAGGCCCAGTGATTCATGCAGGCTTGCGGACGGCTTGGTGCGCGGATTCGCGAACAGGATGTCGACCGAAACCTTCGAGCTGGTATCGAGCAAGATGATGGCCTTATGGCCCCCGGGATGGCCGATTTGGGTGATCCGGCCATCTACGACAGCTATCTTGCGTCGCGCCAGATCGGCCCGGATATCGCGCGGAATGTCGTGACCATCGGTCAAGACCGTCAACGTGTCGGTCCAATCCTGGAACAGCCTGGCAGAGTTGTGCGACCGCGGGCCGGACCAGACGAGGCCCCAGTGCTGGCCGGCGACTTCAAAGCCGTCGCAATAGGGGCAGGGCACGATGGACGTGCCCCAGCTTTGAGCAAAGCCCGGAACATCGGGCATCTGGTCGACGACGCCATAGCTCAAGATCAGGCGGGCCGCCCGAAGACTTTCGCCATCTCCGGTACCGACGGAGAAGTCGCCGATGGCGCCGGAGACGCGGTCGGCCCGCCCATTGACCAGCCTGATCGTCGGATAACGCCCCAGCTGCTGCCGCGCCTCTGCCAAGATTTCCAACGGTGGCTTGTGATCGTGGCCGAGCAGGCCATGCGAATGGCCGGCGAAACGGTTGCGCGGCACGCCGGTATCGAGAACGGTGACCTTGCGGCGGGCGCGGCCGAGCTGCAGCGCGGCGGCGAGGCCGGCAAAGCTGCCGCCGACGATGATGACGTCATCCATTGTGATGGGCTCCGTTCGTGGAATTGCGCTCAGCCAGCGCCCGTACAGCATCGCGGCCCGCGGCAAGAATGCGGTCGGACCAATCCGTTCCCTCGGCGGCGCGGGCGAGCTGAATAGAGCCGATCAGGGTTGCATAGATGGCGATCGCCACCGCCTCCGGATCCTTCGTCGTTTCCGGCAAGGCTGAGGCCAGTTCACGGGTCAAGGCGAGGAAATTGTCGGCATAGACGCGCCGTGTCTCCAGCGGCTGGCGGGCAAGCTCGGGCAGGAGCGCGGCGAGCGGACAGCCTTGTCCCGGATCGTCGCGATGTTCCGGCGACAGGTAGGCGTCGAGGGCTACATCCAGGCCCTCTTCGGCAATGAAGCTGCCGAATCTGGTGGCATCGGTTGCCGCCGCGACAGTCTCACGGACGAGATCGGCCTTCGACTGGAAGTGTGGATAGAAGGCGCCGTTGGTCATTCCTGCATCGCTCATAATGGCGGCCAATCCGGTCGCGGCGATCCCGTCGCGGCGGAAGCGCCCCGACGCGACTTCCATGATCTTTTGGCGCGACGCATCCTTGCGCCCCTTCTCATATCGCATCGTCAACTCCTGCGAATCTTTCCGTTTGCATTACGATCATAATATTACTAAGTGGTCATAATTCAATACCCGCCAATCGGGGAATTCACAAGGACAATCGTCATGAGACTCACTGGTCGCACCATCCTCATCACCGGCGGGTCAGCCGGCATCGGCCTCGCATTTGCGCTCAAGTTCCTGGAGCTTGGCAATGAGGTCATCGTCACGGGCCGCCGCCAAGCGGTGCTCGACGCCGTCAAGGCGCAACATCCGCGGCTGCACACGATCCAGAGCGATAGTGCGGACCCAAAGCAGATCGCAGCGCTGGCGGCGCGCGTGAAATGGGATTTCCCCCAGCTCGACGTGCTGATGAACAACGCCGGCGTTGGCGTCGCGAAAAACCTCAAGACGCCCGTCGACGACCTCGCCGGCCTGACGACCGAGATGGAGATCAATGTCGGCGGCGTGGTCCGCACAACCGCATCGCTGATCGACATCCTGACCGCCAACCAGGGGGCGGTGATCAACGTCTCCTCGGCGCTCGCATTCGTCCCCGTCCCGGCGATGCCGATCTACAGCGCCACGAAGGCGGCGGTCCACTCCTACACTCAGTCGCTCCGGTTTCAGCTGGAAGACACGGGCGTCGAGGTCATCGAACTGATGCCGCCCGCAGTCAGAACCGAGATGACCAGCGAGTTCGACGAAGCCGGGATCAGCACGATCACGACCGACGAGCTGGTGAAACAAGCGATCGCAGCCTTGCGCGCCGGCAAGCGCGAGATCCGCCCCGGGCAATCAAACCTGCTGGCCTTTATGCGCCGCCTGGCGCCGAACTTCATCAACCGGCAGCTGTGGAAGGCTTCAAGAACCCTCGTCCCGGCTGTGGCCTGAACCGCGCCGCCAATCCGATCGGAGTAATTCACGTGCCGCTACCTTCTCTCCTCCGGTTAGCCGGAGCCGTCGCCATGGCCGCAGTGCTTACCGGGTGCGGACAATCCGCCGCCGACCCTCGCACCGATCCGCCGCTGGTCCGAGTAGCGACGGCCGGCACAATTGAGGGAACCGAGCGCGAGTTCACCGGAACCGTCGGCGCACGCGTTGAGAGCGACCTCGGCTTCCGCGTCGGCGGAAAGGTCGTGGCGCGACTGGTCGACGCCGGACAGTTCGTCCACCGCGGGCAGCCGCTGATGCGCATCGATGCCACGGATTACACGCTGGCGGCACAGGCGGCCGCGCAGACTGTCGCTGCTGCCCGGGCCCACGCGGTCCAGAGCAGGGCCGACGAATTGCGGTACCGCGCGCTCCTTCCGCGCGGGTTCGTCACAGCTTCCAATTACGACCAGCGAAAGGCCGCGGCGCTTGCCGCGCGTGCGGACCTTTCCGCTGCCGAGGCCCAGGCGCGCGTCAGCCGGAACAACGCCGCCTACACGGTCCTTGTCGCCGACGCGGACGGCACCGTCGCCGAGACGCTCGCCGAACCCGGACAAGTAGTCGGCGCCGGTCAGGTCGTCGTGCGGCTCGCGCGTTCAGGTCCGCGCGAGGCCGTCATTGCCTTGCCCGAGACGCTTCGGCCTCCGCTGGGCGCCGTCGCGCAGGCGCGAACCTATAGTGGTCTCGTCGGCGAAGCCCGGCTGCGGCAGCTGAGCGACGCCGCCGATCCAACGACCCGGACCTTCGATGCCCGTTTCACGCTCGGCGGCACCCCGGCCAATGCGCCCCTCGGGTCGACGGTCACGATCCGGCTCAACGTTCCCGGTCAGACGCCGGCGATGTCTGTTCCCATTGGAGCGATCTACGATCGTGGCCGCGGTCCCGGCGTCTGGATCGTCGGCAGCCAGAGCAGAGTGGGCTGGCGTCCGGTCAAGCTTGCGTCGGTTGGTGAGGAAACCGCCGTCGTGGCCGCTGGGCTCCAGCCGGGCGAACGCTTCGTCGCGCTTGGAGCGCACATGCTCCACCAGGGTGAAGCCGTCCGCATCGATGCGGGAGCCGTCCGGTGAACCACGCTGCGGAGCGGAAGAGCCACTTCAACCTGTCCGCGCTCGCCGTCCGTGAGAGGGCGGTGACGCTCTTCTTCATCATCGTCATCTCGATCGCCGGAATCGTCGCCTTCCTCAGCCTCGGCCGCGCCGAAGACCCTGGCTTCACCATCAAGACCATAACGATAGTGACGAGCTGGCCTGGAGCCACCGCGCAGGAAATGCAGGACCAGGTCGCAGAGCCGCTCGAAAAGCGCCTCCAGGAATTGCGCTGGTACGATCGCACAGAGACTTTCACGCGGCCGGGCCTGGCCTTCACCACGCTGACGCTTCGCGACGAAACGCCTCCGTCGGAGGTCCAGCCCGAATTCTATCAGGCACGAAAGAAGCTCGCCGACGAGGCGCCGAAGCTGCCCCGCGGCGTCGCCGGCCCGTTCGTCAACGACGAATATGGCGACGTGACCTTCGCGCTCTACGCGCTGAAGGCAAAGGGCGAGCCCGAGCGCGATCTCGCCCGCCAGGCGGAGACGCTGCGCCAGCGCCTGCTGCATGTTCCCGGCGTCAAGAAGGTCAACATCATCGGCGAGCGGCCGGAACGGATCTTCGTCGAATTCTCGCAGGATCGGCTCGCTACGCTCGGTGTCGCGCCGCAGGCGATATTGTCCGCACTGTCGCAGCAGAACCTGCTTACCCCCGCCGGATCGGTCGACGCCAACGGACCACAGGTGCAGGTCCGCATCGACGGCGCGTTCGATGATCTCGACACGATTAAAAACGTTCCGATCGCCGCCAACGGCAAGACCCTGCGTCTGGCCGACATCGCCGAGGTGCGCCGCGGATACGAGGACCCGGCGACCTTCCTCGTCCGCAGCCAGGGCGAGCCGGCCCTGTTACTCGGCGTCATCATGCGCGAGGGATGGAATGGCCTCGAGCTCGGTAAATCGCTGCAGGCCGAAGTCCATGCGATCGCCTCAGAGCTCCCGCTGGGCATGTCCTTCACGCAGGTGACCGACCAATCGGCGAACATCACCGAGGCCGTCAATCAGTTCATGCACACCTTCATCGAGGCGCTAGTGATCGTGATGATCGTCAGTCTGATCGCGCTCGGTTGGCGCGGCGGCCTTGTCGTCGCGGCCGCGGTGCCGCTGACCCTGGCGATCGTGCTGGTCATCATGTGGGTGACCGGCCGCGTGCTCGATCGCATCACGCTCGGCTCGCTCGTTCTCGCCCTCGGCCTCCTCGTCGACGACGCGATCATCGCGATCGAAATGATGATCGTGAAGATGGAGGAGGGCTTAGACCGCGTAAAGTCGTCCGCCTATGCCTGGAGCCACACGGCGGCGCCGATGTTGGCGGGCACGCTGGTCACGGTGATCGGCCTCATGCCGGTCGGCTTCGCCAGCTCCACGGCCGGCGAATATGCCGGCAACATCTTCTGGATCGTCGGCTTCGCTTTGCTCGCGTCGTGGTTCGTTGCGGTCGTCTTCACGCCATATCTTGGCGTCAAGCTGCTTCCCCAGCTCAAGCCCATCAAGGGCGGTCATGAGGCGATCTACCAGACGCCGCGATACCAGAAGCTGCGGCGGGTGATCCGCTGGGCGGTCGAGCGCAAGCGCCTGGTGGCGTTGACGACTTTGGCGGCTTTCCTCGTCGCAGGCGCGGGCATGCCGCTCGTCAAGAAGCAGTTCTTCCCCACCTCCGACCGGCCCGAAGTGCTGGTCGAAGTCCAGATGCCCAAGGGCACGTCGATCGAGCAGACCGGCGCGGCGTCGGCGCAGGTCGAGGCATGGCTGCGCAAGCAGCCGGAAGCGAAGATCGTCACCGCTTATGTCGGCCAGGGCGCGCCGCGCTTCTTCATGTCATTGTCGCCGGAACTGCCCGATCCCTCGTTCGCCAAGATCGTCGTCCGCACGCCATCGGAAGAGGCACGCGACTCCCTCAAGGAGCGCCTGCGCGCTGCGGCCGCTAACGGCCTCGCCCCCGCGGCGCGGGTGCGGGTGACGCAGCTCGTCTTCGGCCCTCCTTCGCCGTACCCCGTGGCCTTCCGCGTGAGCGGCCCCGACGTAGGCCAGGTGCGTGCGATCGCCGAGAAGGTCCGCGCGATCATGATCAACGATCCGATGATGCGCACGGTCAACACCGACTGGGGTGAGCGCGTGCCCACGCTCCACCTCCTTCTCGACCAGGACCGGCTTCGGGCCATCGGGCTTACGTCCGGAGATGTCGGACAGCAGCTTCAGTTCCTGCTGTCGGGAATCACCGTTTCGCAGGTTCGTCAGGATATCCGGACCGTCGATGTCGTTGCGCGCTCTGCCGGCCCGGCACGGCTCGATCCTGCGCGTGTTGCTGATTTCACGCTAACGGCCGCCAGCGGCGCGCGCGTGCCGCTCAGTCAGGTCGGCAAGCTCGAGCTCCGCATGGAAGACCCGATCCTGCTTCGCAGGGATCGCGTCCCAACCATCACGGTGCGCGGCGACATCGCCAACGGCCTTCAGCCACCCGACGTTTCGACAGCGATGCTCAAGAAGTTGCGGCCGCTCATCGCGTCTTTGCCGGCCGGCTACCAAATCGCCATGGGCGGCTCGATCGAGGAGGCGGGCAAAGCCAACAGCGCGCTGGCACCGATTTTCCCGGTCATGTTCCTGCTGATGATGATCGTCATCATGTTTCAGGTTCGCCGGTTCTCGGATATGGCGATCGTCCTGCTGACTGGGCCGTTGGGATTGATCGGCGTCGTTCCCACGCTGCTCGTGACGGGTCAGCCGTTCGGCTTCAATGCGATCCTCGGCCTGATTGCGCTTGCGGGCATCCTCATGCGCAACACGTTGATCCTCATTGGTCAGATCGAGGAGAACCGGGATCGCGGTCTCACTCTCTTCGACGCCGTGGTCGAAGCGACCGTGCAGCGGTCGAGGCCCGTGATCCTGACGGCATTGGCCGCGGTCCTCGCCTTCGTCCCGCTGACCCAGTCGGTCTTTTGGGGGGCGATGGCCTTCACCCTGATTGGAGGCACGCTCGGCGGAACGATCATGACCTTGGTGTTTCTGCCTGCACTTTACGCGCTCTGGCATCGCATCGGGCTCGACGAACAGGCCGTGCCGACGCCGGTGGCGCAAGGCCCATCAAGCCCGCTCGCGACGACGACAACCTAATGATCGCCATCGCTTCTCCGGACCACTCGGTGCTGCCGGATTCAACTCGCGTAGAACAGATCGAGGGTCGCTGGACATTGCAGATATTGCTCTGTCTGAATGGTGGCGAGCTGCGGTTCTCGGACCTCAGGACCGCAATTCCTGGCATCAGCTCGAACGTACTGACCGACCGGATTCGCGCGCTCCAAACGGCGGGGCTTGTTAAGCGGCGCTATCTGCCGCCACCGACCGCCAGGCACCTTTACGGGCTGGGGCCGCAAGCGAGCGGCTTGAAGCCGGCCTTGGATGCGCTCGCGAGTTGGCAGTCCAAGGAGAGCGATCTGCATGCCGACGGGCGGCGTGAGGGCTCGCGGAGTCATGAGAAGGAAAGACGGCCATGAAATTGAAGGAGACCATGCGTCGGCTTTGGCGCGATATCGAGGCATATGCATTTGCGATGGACTACGACGAGAAGGATGAGCTTTGGTCGCGAATTGATCGGCTCGAACGAGTGGTGGCCGAAATCAATGAACGCACGGCGAGAAAATCCTAGAGTCCGGTTTCCACCCAAAGCGGACATTAGGCGTCCGGCTTCTCACAGATGCGGAATGGCCAAGGCCTTGCCGTTATTTCACCTTGCATCCATAGGCCGGCGCGTCACCCTTAAGGCCGAGGTCCCCATGAAAGCGCGCGTGTTCGTCACTTTGAAGCCCGGCGTGCTCGACCCGCAGGGCAAGGCGATCCACCATGCGCTCGAGGGGCTCGGCTTTTCCGGGGTCAACGACGTCCGCGCCGGGAAGCTGATCGAGCTCGACCTTGCCGACGGCACCAGCGACGGCGACATCGAGGAGATGTGCCGCAAGCTGCTCGCCAACACGGTGATCGAGAATTTCCGGATCGAGCGGCTGGAGGACGCATGAAGAGCGCGGTCATCGTCTTTCCCGGATCGAACTGCGACCGCGACATCGCGGTGGCGCTGGAGCAGGTCACCGGCCGTAAGCCGGCGATGGTCTGGCACCGCGACACCAGCCTGCCCGACGGCACCGACTTCATCGCGCTTCCCGGCGGCTTCTCCTACGGCGATTATTTGCGCTCGGGGGCGATGGCGGCGCGCTCGCCGATCATGGCCGCGGTCAGTCATGCGGCGGCACGCGGGGTGCCGGTGATCGGCATCTGCAACGGCTTCCAGGTGCTGACCGAGGCCGGGCTGCTGCCCGGCGCGCTGATGCGCAACGCCGGCCTAAGCTTCGTCTGCCGCCCGGTGCCGCTCAAGGTCGAGAACAGCCAGAGCCTGTTCACCTGCGGCTTCGAGGTCGGCCAGACGGTCCATTTCCCGGTCGCCCACCACGACGGCAATTACCAGGCGGACGAAGCAACCCTCGACCGGCTCGAGGGCGAGGGCCGGGTCGCCTTCCGCTACCTCGACCAGGTCAACGGCTCGGCGCGGCAGATCGCCGGGATCCTCAACGATGCCGGCAACGTGCTCGGCCTGATGCCCCACCCGGAGCGCGCGATCGAGCCGGCCCACGGCGGGACCGACGGGCGGCGCCTGTTCGAAGGCTTGCTGGAGACGGTCAGCTAGGTCCGTCGGGTCTGTTTGGTGACGTCGGTGCAGCCGCCGGTCGCCGGCGGGGCCATGCACATCAGGACCCGGTCCGGCCCCTTGGTGTCGAGCACCCGGACATAATGTTCCATGGTCATCGGCTCGACGAAGATGACCACCGTCGTCGCCTGCGCGGTGGCGGCGCAGCCGAGCAGCGCGGCGGCAAGGACGAGCCGGACCAGACGCATGAACTTCCCCCTTACATTCCCGAGCTTCCGCCGCGGCGATTGAACGCCAAATGAACGGCTGCGCGTCAGCTGTCGAGGTGCTCGAGGATTTCGTCGACCGCGGGCTTGCGCAGCCAGGCGTCGATCTCGTGCCGTTTCACCGGACCGTTGTGATTGACCGTGCGGCGCAGCAGGCGAGCGATATATTCCATCGCCAGCGGGTGGTCCGACTTCATTGCCGCCTGGAACGTCGCGCCGTCCGTCGCGCCGGCACGCGCAAGCACCAGGGCTTTGAGCTCGGGGCCGAAGCTCATCGAGTTGGCGCTGACCTGGAAGGCGCCGGCCTCGGTCGTGGTCGCGGTGGTCGAGGTCGGGTTGGTGACGTCGCGCCCCTCGGTCCAGTCCCACGAGGATTCGAACCCGGCGAGGACGCGCATGACCTCGAGCATCACCGCACGCCGGTGCTGGTTGTCGCGCCACGGCCCGAGCGTCGGGCGGACCGACGAATAGACGTCATGCGCCTGGTTGGGCGCGAAAATCTCCTCGGGCGCATCCCTGCCCCAGGCGATCAGCTCGTCGAGGAAGGAGTCGGGCGCCTTGCCGCGGTTCTTCACCTGCGCTTTGAGTGCCTTGTAAGCCACGGCGATACCTCCGCTGGGTGCGGCGATCCGGCGGAATCCCCAATAGCACGATCACCGCCGCGAGGCGTAGCGCGGTTTCGTGCCGCGTGAATTGCCGTTAGTGCTGCCGCGACGCGCCCGTAGCTCAGCCGGATAGAGCACGTGCCTTCTAAGCATGAGGTCGCAGGTTCGACTCCTGCCGGGCGCGCCAAACGTTCTCAGTGCCCTTCGATCTCGAGGACCAGCGAGCCGTTGAGGGGGACGGCTCCCCACCGCTCGGTGAGGTCGTCGAGGCGGGCGCGGATCTGCTCGACGTCCGCCGCCGACACAGGGGCCGCAGGGTGGCCGCGGGCATCGCACGCCTGTTCGTAGGCCGCGAGCAACGCTTCGGCCGGGACTCGCCCGCCCCACATCTCCGCCTGGAAGCATTCGACCAGGCGCTCGATCGACTCCTCGGCCGCGCCGCCGGTGGTGGCGAAGCTCGCCGCCTGCCCGCCGGCGACCAGCGACAGGAAGCCGCGATGCTCGAGCGCGCTCTCGACCGCATAATGGACCATATCATGCGGGATGATCCCCTGCTTGGGGCATGCGATCGTCTCCGGCGGCCCGCCGGGGCGCTCGATCGCCAGATCGTCATACTTGCCACCACGCTTAGTGAAGGTCAGCCGCATCTCGTCCCCCCGCCGCGCGCGCATTGAGGCGCCGGTCGCCCGGGTCAAGCGGCATTTCGTTAACCCGCCGGAACTACGTGGCTTAACGGCCGCGGGAGGAGTATTTCGGAGTCATGACTCAGGGGCGGGCGGAACGGCAGCGGGCGATCGTCGACATGTTGCGCGAAGGGCCGGCGCGGAGCCAGGACGAGGTGGCGGCGAAGCTTGCGGAGGCGGGTCACAGCGTCACCCAGGCGGTGGTGGCGCGCGACCTCGAGCAGATCGGCGCGGTCAAGGTCAAGCGCGAGGGCAAGCTCGGCTATGCGCTCCCCGAGCGGCTCGGCGAGCGCAACTGGGCGGCCGACCGGCTGACCCGGATCTTCGCCGAATGGGTCCAGTCGGTCGATTGCTCGGGCAACATGGTCGTGGTGCGCACCCCGCCCGGCTCGGCGCACCTCGTCGGACTCGCGGTCGACCAGGCCAAGTTCCCCGAGGTGGTGGGGACGATCGCCGGCGACGACGCCTTGTTCATCGCGGTCCGCTCGGGGCTGCCGCCGGACCCGCTGGCGCAGCGGCTGCGCGACATGATGGGCGATTAACCCTCGAGCATGTGATCGGCGACGCTGTAGCAGTGGCTCGCCTGATAGGCGTTGCGGCCGCGGTTCAGGTGGGTGAGGTTGAAGCTGCGGATGGCGCGCAGGGCGTGCGGGTCGGCGATAAACTTGCGGATCGAGGCCGCGCCGCGGACCTTGATCCCGAACGTGTCGGCCTTCCACAGGAAATGACTGACGTCCGCGGGCCGCAGCACGCACCGCTCGAGCAAGGCCTGGTCGAGATGGTCGGGCTCGGGCGAGCCGTCGCTGGTGAAGTCCGACAAATGGAGGATGAACCGCGCGCGCAAGCCCGCGCCGTCCGGCAGGAGCGTGAACAGCTCCATCCAGCTCGCATTTACCCGGACCAGCGGCTTGTCGGAGGTCGAGGGAAGGCACGACACCGACCAATAGCGGCGCTCGGTGCGGCGCGGGATGGGCAGGCAGCTCTCGGCGTAGAGGCGGAGGATTTGCAAAACCTCCTCCGCTTGCGGACGGCGGAGCAGCTTCTGGAACCGGTCGACATATTTGAAGCGCTGCTCGAGCGACTCCTCGCGTTCGGCGGCGTCGGGCAGGGCCGCCCCGTCACGCCACGCCTGCTGCTCATCGTCACTTAAGAACTGACGCAGGCCCTTCAGGGGACCAGCTTCCCGGGGTTGAGGATGCCGAGCGGGTCGAGCGCCTGCTTGATCGCGCGCAGGGCGTGGATCCGCCCGGGCGGGGCGAGCCGCGCCAGTTCGGCGCGCTTCAGCTGGCCGATGCCGTGCTCGGCCGAGATCGAGCCACCCGCCGCGGTGACCAGGTCGTCGACCAGGCGGGTGATGTCGGCGCCCTCCTCGTCATACCAGCCGGGCGCGGCATGATCGGCCGCGCGGACGTGGAAATGGATGTTGCCGTCGCCCAAGTGACCGAAGCCGCTGGCGATGACGCCGGGGAAGCGGCGCTCGACCTCGGCCGCGGCGTCGGTGATGAAGCGCGGCATGTCGGCGACGGGGACGCTGATGTCGTGGGCGAGCGTCTGGCCCTCGGCGCGCTCGGCCTCGGAGATGGTGTCGCGGATCTTCCACCAGGCCTCGGCCTGGGCTTCGTTGGCCGCGATCACGGCATCGGCGATGATGCCGCCCTCGAGTGCGGCGGCGAGCAGGCGCTCGAGCTCGGCGGAGACGTTCGTCTCCGCATCCGGCGTCGTCGCTTCGACGAGGGCGTGCCAGGCATGCGCGCCGGCCAGCGGCGCGCGGGTGCCGGGGATGTGCTTGAGCACGAGCGCGAGCGAGTCCGCCGGGACCAGTTCGAACCCCTCGATCGCGGTGGTGCGCGCTTCGAGGAAGCGCAGCAGATCGAGTGCCTTGGCCGGGCTGTCGACACCGGCCCAGGCGACGGCGCGGCCGGCGATCGCCGGGACCAGGCGCAGCGCGACCGCGGTGACCACCCCGAGCGTCCCCTCGGCGCCGATCAGCAATTGGTCTAGGCTGTAGCCGCGATTGTCCTTCTTGAGGCCGTTGAGGCCGTCGTGGACCGAGCCGTCGGCAAGCACCGCCTCGACCCCGGCGACCAGCGACCGCATGGTGCCGAACTTCAGCACCTGGGTGCCGCCGGCGTTGGTCGAGGTGAGCCCGCCGATGGTGCAGCTGCCGCGCGCGCCGAGGGTCAGCGGGAAGCGCATCCCGGCGGCGTGCGCGGCCTCGTGCAGCGTGGCGAGGATCACGCCGGCCTCGGCGACGGCGAGGCGGTTGTCGGCACTGAGCGAGCGGATGCGGTTCATCCGCCGCAGCGACAGCAGCAGCTGCGAGCCGTCGGCGGCGGGCGTCGCCCCGGCGGCCATGCCGGTGTTCCCG
>JADMIO010690334.1_pt1 | contig 30917 bp, 30 predicted proteins | sample 8958161 | NCBI WGS metagenome assembly JADMIO01 (sample SAMN16585339, study PRJNA669376) | soil metagenome | isolation source: Crop rotation soil | place: USA: Cullars Rotation, Alabama | collected 2011 | reverse complement strand
TAAGCGTTTCAACAAATAAACAAATAAACCTTACTCTCTGCTCTCTGCTCTCCGCTCTCTGCTCTCCGCTATTTCCCCATCCAATTCTTGAAGTCCGTCACTTTTTCGCGACTCACCAATGCTTCTTTATCAATCGTTGGTTTCAAATTCAGCTTCAGGCGGTTTCCGAAATAATCCTGGATCTGGTCAATGCATTTAATGGATACGAGGAAGGCGCGGTTAATGCGGAAGAACGCACCCGGATCCACCATATTTTCTATTTCATCGATCGTGTAATCGAGCATATATTTTTTATCATCAAACGTTTTGAAAAAACTCAGCCGGTCATCGCTATAGAAATAAGCTATGTCGTGGACTTCCACGGAAACAAGTTTTTGAACATGCTTGACCAGGAAACGCTTGCGGTATTCTTTTACCTGTAACGTTTGTTGCAACTCTTTAACCAGGCTATGGATTTTCAGATCTTCCTTTTGCGGATCAGCAAAAGCCTGCCTGAAGTTTTTAAACTTAGCCATGGCGGATTCCAGTTCATCTTTTTGAACGGGCTTTAATAAATAATCTACACTGTTAACCTTAAATGCTTTTAAAGCATATTCATCGTAGCTCGTAGTGAAGATCACAGGGCTCTTCACTTCAGTAAGATTGAAGATTTCAAAACTCTGTCCATCCGCTAATTCGATGTCCATCAGGATCAACTCCGGGGAAGGATTTGATAGGAGCCAATTCACGGTTGAGGCAATGCTGTCCGTGGTTCCCACGATATGAATGTCTTCTCCGAGCGATTGGAGTGTTTTCTGTAGTTTCTTTACCGCCAGTTCTTCATCTTCAACGATCAGGATCTTCATGCGATTTAATTAGGTGTAAGTTCTGATTCAATAACAGGGTAAAGGTCCGGGAAACTGCACCTTAAAGAAAGATTGAGCTGACCGGATTGCAGGGTTTGATAACCGAATTGAGGGTTAAGGGGGATCAATTGCAGACGGGCCTTCATGATAAAAGGGGTAATGTGACGATAAACTGGTCGTTGGTTTCTTCAATCCGTACATCCTGGCGATTGAGCAGCTTGTATTTCTCCCGGATATTAGCCAAGCCGATGCCGGTAGATTCCATAATTCCCCTGGCTTTTTTGTTTAGATTGTTAGCAACAGTCAGATATCCATCCGCTGTACGAATCTCCACTTTGACCGGTTGCATTTTACTGATGATGTTATGCTTCACTGCATTTTCTACCAGCAATTGAAGACTAAGGGAAGGAATTTCCTTGTCTTTACTTGCCGGGTTGATTTGCATATCTAATTTGAAACCTTCACCATATCGTGTAGTTAATAATGCCGCATAAGATTGAATGAATTTCATTTCCTGTTCGATAGTGCTCAGGCCGCTTTCATTGTTGCGCAACAGGTAACGGTAAACTTTACTCAACTCATCCAGAAATTTTTCCGCACGATCCTTGTCTTCCATAATGAGGGAAGAAAGTGTATTAAAACTATTGAATAAAAAATGCGGATTTACTTTTTGCTTCAGGTTTTCAAATTCCTGGTTCAATGACATTTGTTCTACCAAAGCTTTTTCTGACGCCGCCTCTTTGGACTTGCCAATGATGTACATGACTTCCCAAAGCGATTCAAAAATGATGTTCACGGAAAGCCCGACCAGGTAACCATAGGTCAGATCCGGTGATTGAATTTGATAACCGTTGATGTGTAACCAATGAAAAGTAAAAAAGATCATAAGGACAGAAGGTGTCATGACAAACACATTCACTGGTATAGTGTATAACACCCGCTTGCGGGTTTCCTCTACGGAAGGGAATTTCGATTGGACAAAATGATCATAGATGTAATGCGTCCTCCAACTGAGATACCCGAAAAAATAAATGACAGGATACCCGATCAACCATATACTGATCTCGTGCCACATCCGCTGCTCATACATGATGAAAAGCAGGCAAAAGGTGATGAAGTGCATCGATCCGAAGAAGCCGATCCATTGATACCTGGGAGGATATGGAATTCTCATGCGATGGCTTTCATTTGATCAAATAATGGAAGAATGATTTCCCGATGGGCTTTATCCTCATTGACTTTTACTGCTTCTGCATGCAGCAGTTGATACTTCTTGACCAGGTTGTCAAGGCCTTCGTCCTCGTTTAAGTTTTGTACAATAGTTTTCTCATGCACAGAATGCGAGATCACGAGATATCCCGTTTCATCCTGCGTAATTTTAATTTTTAATGGTTGTTGCTTGCTCAGTGCATTGGTGTAAATGATATTTTCCAAAATAACATGCAGACTGAGTGGGGGTATCCATTTTTGCGTCACATCGGGTTGCAACTTTACATCGAATTGTACAGCATCACCGAATCTTGCTTTAGTCAGGTTAAGATAAGCATTGGCAAATTTCATTTCATCCTGCAAGCACACCAGGAATTCATCATCATTGCGCAGCAGGTAACGATGCACTTTGATCATTTCATCCAGGAATTGCTCCGCTTTTTCTTCGTCTTCCTGGATCATGCCGGACAAGGTGTTGAAACAATTGAAAAGAAAGTGGGGATTGATCTGTCCTTTCAATCCTAAAAGCTTACTTCGCTGATAAGCATTTCGCAGTTTTTCATTTTCGGATAAAGAATCTTTCCATCGCTCCCAGTTGGCCATACCTTCATTGATGAACGTGATCACAGTGCTCATCATGCAAGCGTACAAGATCGTCCACCAGCGCATCGTGTATTGCGGATCGCATTCTACCCATTGTACGGCATCATAAAAAGCAAAGACACCGTATATCGCTGCGATGTTCATGAGATAAAAAACAGGTAACATCCGCGTGATGCGCCTGAACAGATCACTGGCGCCCGGGAATTTATTTTTTATGTAAACCGCTACAGTGCCAAAAATGCCATAGATGATGAAAAAATAAACCAGACTGATGCCAAAGCTCTTAAGCAGGCAAGGCCAGGATTGAAAGAGACACCCGCCGAAGATCAGCAGGTTCATGAAGAAAATATAGGGGATGACGACGTACAAGAATACGAGCGGCTCCTTGTTGCTGTACCTTTTGACGGGCATGAGGCTAAGATAGGGAGAGCCCGGAAGGACGGAAAGTGAGAAGAGATGAATTGAGGAAGGAGGGGATAAATTGAGGGGATTGGGGATGAATTGAATGGGGAATAATGAATAACCAATTGCGAAGTGGGAAATAAAAAAAACTCCCCTTGCCGTAGTTTCCAACTACGCTGCAGGGCTTTTCCTGGCCGTTGCTTCCATCTACGCTGCAAAATCCCAAATGCCTTAACTTTAATCCAATGTTCCCAAAAGCCCTATTCCCGATCCTTATTTCTTCCCTCCTTTTATTAACCAACTTCCAGTGTCAAGAAGACTATTGTGAGGGACAACGAAATGAAGCTTCTCTTCAGGTGAGTCTATCTCCTGAAAAAATTGACTATGTTATTGGCGATACGATCCTCATAGGATCAAAGTTTGGGACCTCATTACCATTAACGAATCGAAATCAGAGTATCGATATTCAAAATGGCATGTGCTATCTCGGCATCTTCATCATGAAATTAGGCCTTGCTCCTGACAGCTTAAGAGGGTATTCGGATTTTGATATCATAAATTATTCAGGCAATCTTAGCCAGGACATTATTCAGGATTCAGTGGAGAAACGATATGAAGGATATATCAATTTCAATTGTACTACTGACACTTGTGAATTTCAATTTGGCTTAGTGCCGAAGGTGAAAGGAAAATATTGTTTGTCCTTATACATTGGTGGCGTTGAAATTCAGGATACTTCCTTGTGTCCTGATCATAATGTATTCCATGAAAATGTATTCACCGTTTCTTCCTTGAACCGGGAGATTTTGGAGGAGCTCCACATTCATTCCGGAATTCGCTTACCCAATATGTACGGTACTGGTGGATGGTGGGAAATTGCTGAAAAAGATGGTTCATTTGCCTTTAGGGTGAAGTAAAATCAGAACCATGAACGTCAGATTCCTTTTAGGCTTATCCATTGTACTATTGTTCTCCTCAATTCAATCTCCCAAAGCCCAGGTATCCGTTCAATATGGTATTCCCTACGATACCGTTTTCTTAAAAAATGAAACCAAACTGATTTATTCGACTACGGAGAAATCAAGGATCATTCGGATCATCACCCCTGTCCGCGATACCATATTGAGATTAGGGAAACTCCATACCGATTTACCCACACTTGGTTGTCTAAAAGCTGATTATGAAGATTGCTTTGTATTGTATGATGATGATGAAGCTGGATTCGCTTATATGCAGGTTTACAAAAAAGAAACTGGCAAATTGCTGGCTATTGGAGCTGTTGTTTTTTTTGATACCTTAAAGAATGTTCTCATCTATGCCACAGCTGATAAAATAGACATTCTCTATCTGTATGACTTTAAGCGATCGACCATTGAAAAGTATTTTACTCCATCCACTAATTGTTTACGCCATTGGTATTGCATACAAGTGAAGTCAATTTCGGAAACTCAATTTACCATTGAGTATTATGCTAAGAATACTAATATCAAGACAAAAAAGACTTTTACACGAACGAAAACATCACCTTAAGAAAAAGTCAGAGAGAAAAAATCAATTCGAATATGAAGATTAAATTTTACGGACAGCGCAGCTATGATAACACCAGAACGTCGGTCAATGGTTCGACTACGCTCACCAACCGCCGACGCTCAACATAAACTTTTAATTTTCTTATTATGCCTTTCTTATTTTTACCTGAATGAATTCCTTACATGTAGCATCCCATGTTCAAGGTATAATATCCGGCACCCGGCTATTGCCTATCTTTATTATCAACACATAAAACAGAAAAATGGAAAAAGCATATTCCATGTGCCAAAGTTGCAGCATGCCGTTGAAGAAGGACCCGAATCATGGCGGTACCAATCCAGATGGCACGCATAGCAAGATGTATTGTTCCTATTGTTTCAAAGATGGAAAGTTTGTCGATCCGGATATGCGGGTGGATGAGATGCAAGCTTTTGTGAAAAGCAAATTAAAAAACATGGGCTTCCCTGGATTTCTTGCCGGTTGGATGACCAAAGGAATTCCGAAATTAGTCCGATGGGAGCAACCTTCGTCGTAATTTCCAGTCCAACTCAAACAAAATGAAATGAAAAATTATCTATGGCTTAAGATTGCAGTCTTCTTTCAAATCCTCACAGGACTTATTCACGGTGTAAGCCTGTTTATTCATCCCGAGCCGGCCAATGAAGCCGAGCACCAAATGATTGAACTCATGGAAACCGTACAACTGGATCTGGGTGCGGGATTCCACAAAACTATGATGGATTTATTTATGGATCTCAGTGCACATTTCACACTGGCCTATTTATTGGGTGGCATGATCAATTGGTATTTGCTGCGCAAAAAAGTTGATCCTTCGATAATCGCTGGTGTTTTGACATTCAATGTGGTCATTTTTGGACTCAGTTTTGGATTGACAGTCGTGCATGCTTTCCTGCCACCTATTATTTGTACCGGGCTGACTTTCCTTTTCCTGCTGATCAGCAGGATCAGTGTGGGTCGCGCTACTCCCTGATTTAAATAGCGATATATATTTAATTTTATTCCATAAATCCGGGGGTTTCAGTATCTTGCAACCCGTTCTTTGGCTATTTCACTGGAAATTATCCTCTGCAAGGAGCCAATGCATTAAATAAATCAACCTAACAAAACGATGAAACGATTTTTTCTCCCCCTTTTGGTCATTGCATTCGTGACCTGGATGTCCTGTAAGCCTGCGGAAGCACCTGTGGTCATCCCAACTTCAATGTTCAAATCGATGGTGATCAAACACCCGGTGACAAATTATGCCAAGTTCTACACAGTCTTCACGGCGAGTGATTCCATGAAAGAAGCTAATGGATTTCATACCATCGGTGTTGCACGTGGCCTCCAGGACACTAACATGGTCGTGGTGATTGGCAAAGTAGATGATGTAGCTAAAGCACTGGCTTTTGTTACTTCACCTGAAATTAAAACAGCCATGGATTCTGCAACTGTAAGCGGTCCTCCTACGATTGAATTTATCGATGTAGTGCGCAACGATGATTCTGAAATTCCACAAATGGAAAGATTGATGGTAAAGCATCACGTGAAGGATTTCGCTGCCTGGCTAAAAGTGTATGACCAAGAAGGCAAAGAAGCCCGCGCTGCTCATGGGCTGGTGGATCGCGCCATGGGACGTGGTATTGAAGATTCCAACATGGTATACCTTGTTTTCGCTATCACCGATATGGCCAAAGCAGAAGAGCGTGGCAAATCAGAAGAGTTGAAAAAACTCATGACAGATGCTGGCGTTGATAGCGAGCCTGAAATGTTTCCTTACAAATTTGTAATGTATAAGGAGAAGTAATTTTCTTCGGAATATTTTCAATAAAAAAGGAAGGGACGAATTGCAATTCGCCCTTCCTTTTTTTATTCAATATGTTTTTATTCTCCGAATTTTATTCGGGCTTCAACCTGGCTAACACCGCTTTTGCATTTTCATTTCCCGGATCTTTTTGCAATGACTTTTCATAATTGCGGATCGCTTCCTTCTTATCACCGGCAATCATATTTGCTTCTCCCAGGCTATCCCAAACATTTCCGGATTCGGGATATGCTTTTGTATTCAATTCAAATGCCGCAATAGCTAATTCATTTTTCCCTTCCCTCAAAAATTTATACCCCTGGTTATTCATGGCACTTTCACTGAAGATCTTCCAGCCGGGATAAGCAGAGACAGCCCGATCATATTGCTTCTTTGCTTCTTCCATGTTGCCGCTGTCTACAATTTTTATAAAGCCGGCTTCATCTATAGGCACTGGTTTCAACAATTGTACATAAGCAATTCTCTTTTGATCATAGATTGCTGATGAGTTTGGATACCACCTGGTTCCATTGTCAGACCAGTCTGCAGCTAACTGAAATTTACTATTCTCATTCATGGCCGCAAGTTGATTTGCAAATTCTCCTTCAAACGGAATATGAGCTTTCATTTCTTGTTCAGTCATCGTTGAGCGAGATGCAAGGCCGTACATTTGGTTTTGCATTTCTTTCAGGACCGGATTGATCGTTGCTATTTTTCCTTCTTCCGGATGCCATTTGTCATATTCCATGTATTTGGCGGTAGCTAAGGCAACATCCTTTCCTTTGATTCTTTCCACCAGGTGAAGAGCGCCATCGATACCAGCTGATACACCTGCTGTGGTAATGATGCGATCGTTGTCAACAAAGCGTGTATCAGCGAGAACAGTGGCATTGGGCAATAATTGTTGCAGGCTTTCCAAAGAAGCATAATGTGTAGTTATATTTTTTTCATCGAGTAGTCCGGCCCTGGCCAAAATAAAGGCACCGGTGCAAACAGACATCACCGACCGATTGTCTTTCACTGCGGATTGTGCCCATTGGATTACCTTTTCATTTTTTGAAGAGGTGCCACTACTACCACCAGGAAAGACGATGATATCTGGTTCGGGAGCATTGTCAATGGAAAATTGTGGTTTAACAGTGACCAGACCTTGCGAAAGTATATCCTCACCGTCGACAGACACTGTGTAGACTTTGAAGCCAGACGTAGCCGCGAATACTTCGGTAGGGCCGGCAAAGTCAAGCAATTCGACACCTTGATACAAGAATATGGCAACATTGTAAGTACTCTTTTGGCCATACACTATAGACGAGGCGATTGAAAACAGAGGGATCAACAATAAGATCGACCATTTGGAAAAAACAGTTTTCATGAACGGAGTTTTTGTGAACAGATTTTCCAAAAATTAGTCTTTTGACTTTCCGCTAGTTTTTAAAAACTGCCAATGATCGATATCAGGCGATAGAAGCATCAAAACACTATACCTACAGCAATTAATAGCCATGGCAACAATCTTTATTTCGAAAAAAGAAGAGCTCCGGACCGGATGCTATAATTTTTATTTTTCACTTTATCACCTGCCGGGACGTATACCAAATGTTGGGTTGAAGTTTCCTGATATTTTCGATTAATATGCCTAACTTATAAAAATCAAACAGATGCAGACTAATATATCCCCTGGTCAATAGAAAAACGATCACTGGCCTGGATATCAGAAATGATAAATAAACTAAGCCCTCTATTTTTCTTACCTTATTATAAAACTTCAATAAAGAAATATCATCGATTAGATCCTGATCATAATTTGTAAAATTCAAAATATTAACCAGGTTGATTATCCCCAGCCTGGTTTTATCAAGGTATACACTGTTTAGTTCTACATCTCCGTTAACGACAGGATTATCGATATGCGTAATCCTGACATTGCTTTTTTTTAAGGCATAACCAAATAACGTGTCTTCATGTCCATACTTTACAATTCGTTCGTCAAACTGATTTTCTTCAAATACTTTTTTGCTTATTAAAAAATTATTGGTCATGAACGACTTATTGGGAAATTCAAGCCGGACAGATAATGGTTGGCTTTCTCTTAGGATTCCATATTTCCACCTTAATCTAAGCTCTCTTTTGGGCTTAATAGTCTCATAAATTCTTCCTCCACAAACCACCCCCGGGTTCTCCTCAATGACTTCAACATAATTTGACAAAAAGGAGGTTGATTTTACAAGGGAATCGCAATCCAGGAAAAGCAGGTATGGATATTGGGCATAATTTAAAAATAAATTCCTGATCCTTGCGCGGCCTATATTCTCCGGCAATGCTATATAGGTATGCTTACTACTTGCGATCTGATTTATCTCCCGAAACTGCTGCGAACAATCATCAATGACAATAATTTCACACGGAACATTCAATGAATTGATTTGATTCGTCAATTCATGTACTAATGAAGTTATATTGAAGTTATATACGGGGATGCAAATTGATATCATATGAAAATCTCCCTCGCATGATTGCGATTGGTTTATATGCCATTGAACAACTTGGTATTTAACTTCCCAATAATTCCTTTCTCACGATATCCAAAGTAGCTCTTGCAGTTTCCCGATCTGCTGCTTCACAATACACCCTTAAAACAGGTTCTGTTCCCGAAGGACGTATCATGATCCAGGTATTGTTGTTGAGATAATATTTGAATCCATCCAGCTTTTCTGTCCGGTCAATTTTTAATGAACCGAATGAAGTGTATTCATCTTTATGACATTTTTGAATAACATCTTCTTTTACTTGTTGCGAAATATGAAGATCATCGCGGTCAAATGCAAAGGTTCCTACTTCATCATAAACAAGCTGGATCAATTCATCGAGTGATTTTCCTGTTTTCGCCATGAATTCCAAAATCATGAGGCCGATCCAAACGCCATCTCGTTCCGGAATATGTCCTTTCACTGCTAAACCACCAGACTCTTCCCCTCCAACTAAAACATCCTCGCGGGTCATGATCTCGGCGATATACTTGAATCCAATCTTCGTGACTTCTACTTCCAGGCCAAATTTCTTCGCCATCTGCACCATCTTATCTGTCACAGAAAAAGTGATGACCGCTTTCCCTTTCATGTTTTTGTACTTGTGGAGATAGAGCAGCAACAATAATAATATATGATGGGAATCCACAAAATTTCCATTCCCATCAAACATGCCGATCCGATCGGCATCACCGTCATTGGCGATTCCAATCTGGATCTTCGGATCACCTTTGATGAGATCTGCGAATGGCTTCAGGTTGCGTTCAATAGGTTCCGGTGCTTGCCCATAAAAAGATGGATTATAATCGCAATGCAAACAAATAGCACGCGGCAATATCCTCGGGAAAACAAGATAACCCGCACCGTACATGGCATCATACGCAATGCTGAAATTTGATTTACGTATAGATTCAATATCAAAAGAGGCCATCACGTGTTCGTAATACATGTCTTCCAGGTTCATGTACGAAAGCCAGTTCTTTTTCATCATCTCTTCGATGGAGATGAGGTCTTTCATCGCTTTTTCCGGAATATGGCCTTCCACTTCTGCAATATCATCCGGAATAGACGGGCCTCCATAGGACGATTTTAATTTGAATCCATTATAAGAAGGAGGATTATGACTGGCCGTGATGACCACTCCCAGGTCAGCATTTAATTTTCGCACGGCCAGTGAAACCATGGGTGTTGAAGCGATTCGATCGCACATGACGACTTCCAATTGATGGCTACCGAAAACGCGCGCTGCAGTCTCGGCAAACATTTTTCCTCCAAAGCGACAATCATACCCAATAACGACTTTTTGCATCGCGCGGGATTCCATAAAAAAAGCAGTTGCCTGCGCTACACGGATGACATTCTTCACGGTATAATCATCGGCGATAATGGCACGCCATCCATCGGTTCCGAATTTGATATCACTCATATATTATTATTTTTTATAATATAAAAAATGTAGTTTTGGCCTTCAACGAAGTTGGAAAAGATACTGTTTTCCAATCGACGGCACCCGCTATTCAATAACTTCCGGGTAAATTAGAAAATCTTGCGAAGAGATACATTCAGACACCAGGGCCTACGGCAGCAACTGATTGATGAACTGCGTCACCAGGGAGTTCATGATGAACAGGTATTGGAGGCTATGCTTAAACTTCCCCGCCATCTTTTCCTGGAAAAAGCATTTGAAGAGTGGGCATATAAAAATGTGGCCTTCCCTATCGGATGCGATCAGACCATTTCGCAGCCGCAGACTGTCGCGATTCAAACTTCACTTTTAGAAGTAAAAAAAGGAGACAAGATCCTGGAAGTAGGAACAGGATCGGGCTACCAGGCATGTATTCTAAATTTGCTGGGCGCAAAGGTCTATACCATTGAAAGGCAAAGTGCTTTGTTTGAAAAGACCGAAAAGTTTTTACGTGAAATGGGGTTCGTTGCCATAAGAACTTTCTTGGGCGATGGTTATTCAGGTCTTCCCATGTTTGCGCCTTTTGATAAAATTTTAGTTACTGCAGGGGCTTCAACTCTTCCTGAAAACTTACTATCCCAATTAGCTATGGGTGGTTACCTGGTCATACCGATTGGAGATGATCATACGCAAACCATGTGGCGATATATCAAATTACCGGATGGAAGTGTACGAAGTGAAGCGTTTGGAAAATTCAAATTTGTTCCTTTCCTGAAAGGAACAGAATAAATATTATTTTTTGAGCTTTCTTCCCGAGGCGATTTGGTTCACGTGTTCTTCATTTCCTGTACGCTTCAGATCGATCATAAGACAAGCATCTGCACTTTCTGCATTCACTTGATAAAGGTCGTCCTTATAATGAACTTCTCCATAATCCGCTTGCCATTCCTGTGCCAATAAACAATAATGATTATCCATTTTAGGATTCGGACCAAACATCAGGTAAGCTTTGTCGTCATTTTCAAAGCTGACACCAAATCGATTTTCTTTCGGCATGATCACTAAGACTCCAGGCGTTCCGGATTTGACCACTACCAATTCTTCTCGCCTGTTCTTCTGAACATTGATTTTCCCTTCCTCGATGTTGGATTGATCCTGGGCTGTTGTTCTGGATAAGACAATATCTTTTGAAAGATAAAATTGAATCTGCTGAATCTCTTCCTGGGACCATTGCTGTTCACGATACAAATCATCGGTGAAATAAGAATAGGTGGGACTGCAACTGACCAGAAATAGAGGTAATGCAAATAAATAGATGTTATGAATCTTCATAAAGGAAGTGGTTTGGTTAGCTCATGGAAAAATATGGGCAATTAGGATTCATTCTCCCAAATGAAAAGGAGTTTAACGTGGAATTATAATTGGTTAAAAGAAAGTGTTAAAGCACCGATGCCCCCTGCTCCCTAAGAGGGGGAACAAGAAATTGAACATTAAACATTAAACAGAAACATTAGAATTTTATAATTCCTGTTTGCGTTTCGCAGCAAAAAATGATTTAAGCAGTAATGCGCTTTCTTCCATCATGATACCCATTTCAAGTTGTGTGCGGGGATGAAGTAATTCTTTTCCGAAGCGCATGAAGCCTGCTTTGTCATCTGCTGTTGCATATATAACTCTTCCCATTTGCGCCCAGCGGAGTGCACCTGCACACATCACGCAAGGTTCAAGGGTGACATAAAGTGTACAGTCCAGGAGGTATTTGCTTCCTAAATATTGTGAGGCAGCAGTGATAGCCAGGATCTCTGCATGAGCGGTCACATCTTTCAACAATTCTGTGCTATTATGACAGCGGGCGATGAGTTGATCACCGGATACGAGGACAGCTCCGATCGGGACTTCACCAGCATCGGCAGCCTTTTGAGCCTCCTGCAAAGCCAGGCGCATGAAATAATCATCACCGTAAATAGCCATTACCGCCAAAGGTAAAGGAACCTGATGCCAGAATCAATATGCTTGTGTTATCGATTTATAAACAAAATTTTAAGAAAATTTCTGCTGCCACTTTTCGCGGGGTAATTATCTTTGCACATGGAATTCAATCTTAAAAGCAAGAAGGAACTCTTCGCGGACGCGCTGACCTTCGACGATGTATTGCTTGTGCCCGGTTACTCCGATGTACTTCCCCGGGACGTAGATATCACCACCCAGCTTACTCGAAATATCAGGATCAATGTCCCCATGGTGTCAGCTGCCATGGATACGGTGACTGAAAAAGACACAGCTATCGCGATTGCCAGGGAAGGAGGTATCGGTATCATTCACAAGAATATGCCCATTCATCTCCAGGCTGATCAGGTCAGGTCAGTTAAACGATCTGAAAGCGGGATGATCCAGGATCCGGTCACACTCACTCCAAATGCTACTGTGGGTGAAGCCCAGCAACTTATGCGCCAATACAAGATTGGTGGTATTCCCATTACCGATGCAAATGGGACATTATTAGGAATATTGACCAATAGAGATCTTCGTTTCGAAGCACATAGTGAACGGAAAGTTTCCGAGTTAATGACCGCCGCGCCATTGATCACTGCGCCTATGGGTACTACTTTGGAACAAGCGAAAAAGATTTTGCAAAAACACAAAATTGAAAAGTTACCTGTTGTTGATAAAAATAATAAACTCACAGGTCTTCTCACTTATAGAGATCTGATGAAGCTGGAAGATTATCCAAACAGCAGCAAAGATCATTTGGGCCGTTTACGGGTTGGGGCTGCAGTGGGAATTGCTGCAGATACGCATGATCGCGTTGATGCATTGGTACAAGTGGATGTGGATTTGATCATTGTGGATACTGCGCATGGTCATTCCGAAGGTGTGTTGAATATGGTTCGCGAAATCCGTAAGCGTCATCGTGACATTGAGCTTGTAGGTGGCAATATTGCAACGGGTGCTGGTGCAAAAGCATTAGCCGATGCAGGTGTTGATGGAGTGAAAGTCGGTGTAGGACCGGGAAGTATTTGTACTACTCGAATTGTTGCAGGTGTAGGCGTGCCACAATTGAGTGCTGTGTATGGCGCGGCATATGCATTGAAAGGATCAGGTATTCCGATTATTGCTGATGGCGGTATTCGTTACACAGGAGATATAGTCAAAGCGATTGCTGCAGGTGCAAATACCGTGATGGCCGGTGGATTATTTGCAGGATGTGAAGAATCTCCTGGTGAAACGATCATTCTGGATGGCCGGAAATTTAAAGTGTATCGTGGCATGGGATCTTTGAGTGCAATGGCCATGGGTTCAAAGGATCGTTATTTCCAGGATGTAGAAGATGATATAAAGAAGCTTGTACCAGAAGGAATTGAAGGAAGGATGCCCTATACAGGATCTATCCATGAAGTGATGTTACAGTACATTGGAGGACTCCGGGCAGGAATGGGATATTGCGGTGCAAAAGATATTGTTGCATTACATGATGCTAATTTTGTGAAGATCACATCAGCCGGTATCCAGGAAAGTCATCCACACGATGTCACGATCACCAAAGAGTCGCCGAATTATTCCCGTCGTTAATTTTCCATGGCGCTTAAACATAAACTTCCTGCTGAATATTACAGCACAGAAGATGTGAATTTCATTGCCAAAGATTTGTTGGGAAAATTTTTGGTGACCAAAATCAATGGCGAAATCACGAGCGGCATCATCGTGGAGACTGAAGCATATCGCGGTCCCGATGATCGTGCCTGTCATGCTTATAACAATAGAAGGACTCCGCGAACAGAAGTTATGTTCAAAGCCGGAGGTGTTGCATACATCTATATCTGCTATGGTATGCATCACCTGATGAATATTGTAACCGGACCTGAAGAGCATGCGCATGCTGTATTGATCCGTGCGGTGCAACCCGTGGATGGAATTGAGATTATGGCTGCTCGAAGAAACATGAAGGCTGATGATTTTCGATTGACGAGAGGGCCAGGTGCATTGAGTGTAGCCCTTGGACTCACGAGTCAATTGACTGGTGCATCATTGCATGCGCGATCGACACCCTTGTGGATTGAGGATCGCGGAGTAAAATATACTAAACAGCAGGTTTGTTCCGGAAAACGTATTGGTGTTGAAAGTGCGGGTGAAGCGGCGCATTGGCCATGGCGCTATTTCGTGAAAGAAAATAAGTATGTGAGTGCTACAAGGACGTGTAGCTAATTCGTATATTTATTTTTTATCACCGTTGAAAACATATTGACATGCAACTTCACCCAAACCAGGTGTACCACATCTATAATCGTGGTAACAACCGGAACCAGCTCTTTTACGAGCCGGAGAATTATCCCTACTTCCTGAAGAAAATCAGGAAATACATTGTGCCGAATTGTGACTTGCTGAGTTACTGTTTGCTTCCGAACCACTTTCATTTGTTGATCCATGCGAATGAGGAGACGGTCTTACCTTATAAGCCGCGACTTAAAGCGGAGACCAACCTTGAAGTACAGCCTTTGATACATATGTCCAAATTTTCACGTGGACTTCAATTATTGCTTTATTCTTACGCTAAAGCTATCAATAAACGCTACAATCGTAAAGGCTCTCTTTTCACCCAGAATACCCATTGCAAACTTACCTCGAGCGAAGCCTTCCAAGAGGATTATTCGGTCTTGTGTTTTGTCTATATCCACAATAATCCTGTGAAAGCGGGATTAGTCCAATCTCCGGAGGAGTGGAAGTATTCATCATATCATGAATATTTAGGGATGTCTAAGCGGCCTTTGTGCAATATAGAGCTTGGAAAGGAACTTTTGTCATTGGAAATCAATGACTTATTCGATTATAAAGGGGTGGAGATACCCGATCACCTGATAGACAAGATATTCTAAGATGTGGCACACCTAGATGTGCCACATCTTAGGTTTCTCGGTTTGGTAAGGCCCAGGCTAAGATGTGGCACTTCTAGAAGTGCCACATCTTCTTGGCGGGGATAGCCGATCAAACGATTACCCGAAAATTCACGTTATTACAACATCCAAAGTCAAAAACTTAAATCTTGACCCGCCGGTATCTTCCCATTCTAATCCTCCTCTTCTCATTCTCTCTGGCTGCCCAACCCGAGCTGGACTCCTACATCGATGGAGTCTACCGTGATTATATACGGAGTGTAAAGCTAACAGTGAGTGGCCTCGAACTGACCATGCCAATCATGGGCCTAGGGTCTGTGAACAGCCTCACTCTTTCTTTTGATGAGCTGGATGGACCAGGAACCAGGTATTACTATACAGTTATTCATTGTGACAGGCATTGGAAACCGACCACGGAGCTGAAACAATTTGAATATTTAGGGGGATATAACGAGGGAGAGATCAGGGATTACGAATTCTCATCCGGGACAAGCCAGCATTACGTACACTATAATCTTGCGTTCCCGAATGATGAGATGAGCTGGAAAATCTCTGGAAATTATTTACTCGTGGTATATGAATCGGGAGAAGAAGACAATCCCATTATCACCCGCCGGTTTATGTGTACAGATGAAAGATTAAAGATTGAGGGCAATGTCTACCGGTCTGTTATCGTGGAACAACAAAACACACACCAGGAAGTAGATTTCAAACTGGAGATGTCGAACCTGCAATCACTTAACCCCAGAATGGAGTTGTTTTGCACTGTCCTTCAAAACGGACGATGGGACAATGCTATTCAGGACATCTTACCCCGACTCATAACCAATGATATATTGGATTATGATTATACTAATCAAATTACTTTCCAGGCCGGCAAGGAATGGCGTGACATGGATATCAGCAGCTTAATCTACAAATCGGCTGATGTCCTGGACGTTGAGGAATATGACAAAGGATTCAGCACTATTCTCTTCCCTGTTAAACGACGGGATAACATGTCGTACATCCTCAATCAGGATCTCAATGGAATGTTCGTTCCATTTAACAGGGATTATATCCGAAAAAAAATACCACCGAACGCACTTCAGTCTGAGCTCAATCTCATCAGCAACTATATTCATCGTGAATTATTTCTCAGCACTGATTATACAGAGGTATTGGTCACACTTGAATGTGACAAACTAAATCGAGATGTATACGTGGTTGGCGGCATGACGGATTTTCATCTATTGCCGGAATATAAACTCACATATGATGAAAGAGTAAAAGCATACACCGGACGGATGTACCTGAAGCAAGGATATTACAATTACCAGTTTGCTGTGCCCGATAAGAATGGAAATCCTGATTTCGAACTCCTGGAAGGGAATTGGTATGCGACAGAAAATCAATATACCCTATTGTGTTATTACCGTCCCCGGGGTGGACAGTTTGATCAACTGGTGGGCTCAAAGACTTTCAATTCCCTTTATTAACCTTTGTCCTGGTGGGCATTGGCTGCATTCTACTTATGTTTGCGGGGCTAAAGCCGACAAGGGCCTTTAATCCGTTATTTCGGCAAATTGATAGAAAAAAACAGGGCAAATTATTTTCCTCCACTTAATATAGTCCAGCAAAACCAAGGATAATGAGAAGACTGTGTATAATCATCCTCTCTGTGGCGTTATTTTCAGGATTCACGACCGCCCAGGAAGTTTGGGGATTGGAGCGTTGCATCCGCGAAGCGCTCGACAAAAGCCTGATCCTCCAGCAATATAAACTCAACCAAAACAGGTATGAGATCGATGCAAAGCAATTGCGGATGGAACATCTGCCCAGTCTCAATGCGAATACCAACCTGGGATGGACATTTGGCCGTGTGATCAACCCTTCCACGAACGATTTCGAAACGGATAATTCTTACTACCAAAGTTTAGGGGTTGGAGCAAATCTCAATTTGTTCAGCGGTTTACGAATCCGGAATTCTATCCGCCAAAACAACACGCTCCTTGAAGCATCGGGTGATGATCTTCAGCAGGCAACCGAAGATTTGGAATTAAATGTAGCACTCGCCTATCTCAATGTTCTTTTTGCATATGAAAACAAGGACATAGCCATACATCGCGTGGATTTGTCCAAACAACAATTAGACAACCTGGATAAATTAATTGCCGCAGGTTCCAGGCCTGAAAATGACCGCTATGACATTCTTGCACAGGTTGCTACTGATGAACAAAACTTAATCACTGCTGAAAATAACGTTGAAATCAACCTGCTGAATTTAAAACAGCAAATGTGGATGGAACCTAACTATCCACTGGAAATAGAAAGGCCGGTATTAAGCATGGAAGGTCTTGAACCTTTGGAACAACAACCGTTCGATACTGTTTACCAGGCAGCACTTCGCACACAACCTCAAATCCATGCCGCTGAGCTTCGTGAACAAGCCAATGAATATGCCATTGATATTGCACGCTCACAAATGATGCCTTCCCTCAACCTGGGAGCCAATTTTGGTACAACATGGTCCGGTGTCGATCAGATACCCGGCTCGTATACTACGCTTCGAATTCCACAAAAGGGAGTTTACATTAATGGCGAACTTACCGAAGTAGAGCAGGAAACGCTGATCCCCACCAGCTTTAAAACTGTAGATTACATCGACCAGCTGAACAACAACATTGGATATGGTCTCGATATGACACTTTCGGTTCCCATTTTCAATAATAATATCGTAAGAGCCAATGTGGAAAAAGCGAAAATCAATGTCACTAATTCAAGTATCGAGACAGAAAAACTCAGGCAAACACTGAAAACAAATATAGAAAATGCATTGACCTCTGCTAAAGCTGCACGCAAATCCATGGAAGCTGCGGAGGCTACTTCTCATGCTGCAAAAATTTCATTGGACAATGCAACAAAAAAATCAGAACTGGGTACCATATCGAATTACGATTACCTGGCAGCCCGTAACCGCTTTGATTCAGCAGAGAACAGCCTGGTGATCGCTAAGTATGATTATTATTTTAAAGTCAAAGTGATTGAATATTATTTGGGCCGGGGCATTACCCTGGATTAAGAACAACTCAACAAGACCAATTAAATACCTGTATTGACAATGACAAAACCGAAAAAGAAATCCAGTAAATGGCTGATATGGACACTAGCCGGCGTATTGGTCCTGCTTTTGGGTGTTGCGGCAATCAAAGCTCGCCAAAAACCTAAAGGTGAATCTGTAGAAACAGAAAAAGTAACTCTGCGGGAGATTCGCGAAATCGTTTCCGCGTCAGGAAAGATCTACCCGGAAAAAGAAGTCAAGATCAGCTCGGATGTGAGTGGTGAAATCGTTGAATTGTTTGTTCGCGAAGGTGATTCTGTGAAAGCCGGACAGGTTCTCGTCAAGATCAATCCCGAAACTTACGTCAGTGCTGTCGAACAAGCGAATGCTTCTGTCAATGGTGCAAAATCTGAATTTTCACGTTCTAAATCTTCCATTGAAACTGCCTCTGCCCAGGTAGAACAAATGAAATCGCAAGTGGAAAATACCCGCAAGATCCATGAGCGCAATAAAAAGCTAAGAGCAGATGGTGTGATTTCTGCACAGGATTTTGAAAACTCAGAGTCCAATCTCGCGCAATTAGAAGCCAACTTACGAAGTGCTGAAGCCAGTTACCGAGCGGCCCAACAAGCTACCAAGTCTGCAGAATTTAATGTAGCCAGCGCCGAAGCCAATTTGAAAGAGATAAAAACAAGCCTGAATCGTACTACTATCGCATCGCCTACGAATGGAATCGTCAGCAAACTAAATGTAGAACAAGGAGAACGCGTGGTGGGAACCATGCAGATGACGGGAACAGAGATGATGCGGATTGCAAATTTCAACAGCATGGAGGTGCAAGTCGAGGTCAGTGAGAATGATATCCTGCGTGTTTCCGTAGGTGATACAGCTGATGTAGAAGTAGATGCTTACCTGGATAAAAAATTTAAAGGTGTCGTTACGGAAATGGCGAGCTCTGCGTCTAACACAACCAATGCCGTTGGACAGGAAGTACTGACCAGTGACCAGGTGACGAATTTTATTGTCAAAATCCGGCTTGTTCCTTCATCATATGCCGGACTCAGTGACCAGTCCATGCCTTTCCGCCCGGGTATGTCGGCAACAGTGGACATCAATACGAACACTGAACATGGAGTTGTCTCTATTCCAATTCAGGCCGTAACTACGAGAGAAAAAAATGCAGAGAAGGATGGAGAGAAAAAGGATGATCAAAAACAAGATTTGAAAACTGCAGCTGAAAAAGAAATTGATGAAGTGGTGTTTGTTATAGAAGCGGATACTGCCCGCATGATCAAAGTAAAAACTGGCATCCAGGACAATGAATATATTCAAATCCTTGAGGGGTTGCAGGATGGACAAGAAGTAGTCATCGGGCCATACAGCACGGTGGCTCGCAAATTAAAGAATGGCCTCAAGCTGGAAAGAAAATCGAATGACGACAAGAATAAAGAGCGGACTAAGGAAAAAGAAAAGGCTGATGAGGATTTAGATTGATGAAATGATTTACGATTGTTGATTTACGATGATTGATTGGATTTCGGAAAGGCAGCGTATGTACAACTAACGACAAACGAACGTCATTATTTATTGGAAATGGCCATGCAGACGGGCTCCGATTGATTCGTGGCAGGATCAGTAGCTGCGATGCGAAGTGTCTTAAAATATAAAGCTGAATCTAAATCATACAGGCTGTCGAATCGAATGGGAGGAATAATTTTTCCAAGCAGTTCTTCTTTGTCATCTGCTGCTTGCGCCCAGACTTCATAGTATTGACCCGTTTTCAATTGTGGCAAATCAATGACTTGCATGACCATCCTGCCGCTCATCCTGCATTGGAAAACCATGACCTCAGCATCCGGTGTGTATGAACATCCCTTCATCAGGATCCGCTTTGTTTGTGGAGCATGAAGAAAAGCGGATTGTTCAGAAGCTGTTTTTGAAAAAGAAGTCATCCGGAAAATCTTGGCCTCGTCTTCCGCCAGGAGTTGCGCCTGCTGATTGTAACTATCCCGGAGTGTGCAATGCGCTTTGTATAGGAATGCAAGACCGGTAAGCAATATGACAACGACTGCAGCTGAACCGTAAAGGACTCTTCTTTTTGTCAGGAAAGAATGACGCAAAGCAGGTTGTGTCAGGTTACGATTGAACTTTCCGCAGATACGACTGCGTGACTTGTTAATTTCGGCTTGTATGTCCGGATAAATATTGGCGAGTCGCTCGACATCTTCAGATTCAGACTCTGAGGTCAACCCCAGGATATATTTTTCTATCCAGCCGCCTTCGATCAGTTCTTTCTTTGTCAAAACTACCAGTTGAAATATCTTTATAAGTAATGAGAATTCAGTATAAAAAGTTTATCAAAACTTCAGATGTTATTCTTCTCCGCTACATTATTTATAGCCACTCTGCTGCTGTCGTTCCCGTCAAAAACAGGGCATACAACAACCGATCCAATATTTGGTTGACGAAAAAGTAATATATCACCTGGCCCAGGGCATCTTTTAACTTAAACGGGGCATATATTACAGAGAACTTTTATGTGTTGAACACTCTATTCATGCGATTACCATTCGATAGTATCCCCGGTCCGGAGATATTTTCCTCCTTTACCTTTATTACCCTTTACTGCTTTTTTAGTTGCTTTTTTTGAAGCCTTAGGAGCTGGTTTGACGGATGCTTTTGAGGTTGATTTTGAGGATGATTTCGTTGCAGGAGTTTTAGCGGGTTTTGCCGAAGATTTTGCTGCCGTTTTTTTTACATCCTTTGTCAAAGGTTTTGATTTGGAAGCGGGTGCAGAAAACAAATCTGCCTGGACAGCCTTTTTCTTTTCTGAAGTTGGTGGTACTTCATCTGCTTCCTCAGGTTCAGTTTCGCCCTCCTCTTCACTTTGTTGAGCCTGAATGCTGATCAGTTTTTTATCAACTAATTTATTGCCGATTGCTTTCCATCCTTTCACTTCGATGAATTCAGCCGGGTTAAAAAGCTCAGTGACTTTTTGACGATTGCTCATGTAACCAAATTCAACCACTGGGTCTTCCTCCAGCGTAACAAAGTATAATTTCGAATCCGCATGTTCAGTGATCGCACGAAAACGCTGACCTATGGTAGTAGTTTCAATTAAAAACCTTTTCACCATGGTCCATTGTTTCTCTCCTTCAAAGTAAACCATCGATACAGGTGCTTTGGGTTTGAATTTTCCGGCGTATAGCAAATCTTTGAGATCAATTTTACCAGTGGGATCAAAATCGATGATCTCATAATCTCCATTTGCGTACACTGTCAGTAATTGATCACCCGTATCAAATGATCCAAGGAATTTACCGCGTTCATCTTTACTGATCCTGCCATTGGCATCATCGTACCAATATTTTTGCGCACCCAGGGTACTCTTACCGACTTCAACCTGGGCCACTTTACGAATGGGATAGCGTGTGATGGTATTTCCTCCTGCATTCCGGCCTTTAATAGCCAGTTCTTCGAAATAGAAATCGAATACTTTATTTCTCGCTTTGCTGGTTTGTGCCAATTGCACCTCTACCGTTTCGGATTCACCATTTGGATGTGCAGCGAAATACATTACCCGAGAATCCTTTCCCCCTTTAGTCAGGTCATATTCTTTGTCACGCGTGATCGCTGTAACATTAAATCGTTTTGCAAATGCCTTACCAGAATCTCCATCCTGGTAAATCATGTGATAGGTAGTGCGCTCATCTCCTTTTTTCCAAACACCCACATGAATAATATTTTTCCCGACAAAAACTTTTTCTGCAATACGGGATACCATAAACTTTCCATCTTTTCTGAAAGCAATGATGTCATCGATTTCGCTGCAATCCGCCACAAACTCATCTTTTTTCAGGCCCCAACCGATAAAACCTTCTTTACGATCCACATACAGTTTAGCATTGTTAGCGATAACTTTTACTGCCTGGATCGTATCAAATGTTGTAAGCTCGGTTTTTCTTTCACGACCTAAGCCATATTTATCCAATAATTTCTGGAAATAGGCAATCGTATATTCAGTGAGATGGGCAAGATCATGGCGCACCTGCTTCAATTCACTTTCAATCTGCTTAATGACTTCATCCGCCTGGAATGAATTGTATTTAGATATGCGCTTGATGCGGATCTCGGTCAACCGCTGAATATCTTCAACCGTGATATCGCGATGTAACAGCAATCGTTTCTCCCCCTTGGTTTTAGTTGATGGAGTGGCAATGTATTTGGCCAATCCTTTTTGAATCGCTTTTATAACTGCTTCCCACGTTTCGCTTTCTTCAATATCGCGATAGATCCGTTTTTCAATAAATATTTTTTCAAGACTGGAAAAATGCCATTTCTCCTGCAATTCATGCAGGCGAATTTGCAATTCCTGTTTCAGCAACTCCTGTGTATTGAATGTGCTGATCCGTAGCATTTCTTCCACACCCAGGAAGACGGGTTTCATGCCGTCAATCACACATGCATTGGGAGAAATAGAAACTTCGCATTGCGTGAAAGCATACAAAGCATCCATAGTCTGATCTGGTGAAACACCGGGTTGCAATTCGATGACAATTTCAACTTGCGCAGCTGTATTATCATTCAGTTTTTTGACTTTGATCTGTCCTTTCTCACTGGCTTTGACAATGGATTCCATCAGGGAGCCCGTGGTCACTCCAAATGGGATCTCGCGAATAACTAAAGTGTTTTTATCCAGTTTTTCAATTCGAACGCGTACGCGTACTCTCCCTCCGCGAATTCCACTTTGATATTCACTGACATCCATCATTCCACCGGTTTGGAAATCAGGATAGAGTTTAATTTTCTTTCCTTCGAGAACCTTTATCGATGCCTGGATGAGTTCGAAAAAATTGTGTGGCAATATTTTAGTGGCCAATCCGACAGCGATACCTTCTACCCCTTGTGCAAGAACCAATGGAAATTTTACCGGAAGTGTAATCGGTTCATTGCGGCGGCCATCATAGGACATTTGCCATTGCGTGGTTTGCGGATTGATGGCAATTTCCAATGCAAACTTTGTAAGTCTTGCTTCGATGTATCGCGGTGCAGCTGCACTATCACCTGTCCTGATATCTCCCCAGTTACCCTGCGTATCGATCAACAGATCTTTTTGGCCGAGGTTAATCAATGCATCTCCAATGGCGGCATCTCCGTGCGGGTGGTATTGCATGGTGTGGCCGATGAGATTAGCCACTTTATGATAGCGACCATCATGCATGTCATACATGCTTTGGAGCAGGCGGCGCTGAACAGGCTTGAGACCATCTTTAATATCAGGGACCGCACGTTCGAGGATAACATAAGAGGCATAATCCAGGAAATAATCCTGGTACATGCCGGTGAGGTAGGTGACTCCGTGATGATCAGTAGTTTGGGTTACAGGCGTTTCCTGTTGTTTCTTTTTGGCCATGAGGGCTGTTGTGGTAAAGGGTCAAAGATAAGAAAGGGCTGACTGATATATAGGAAAAGCGTTATATGAAAGTATTTCTACGAAATCATAAGTAACGGGCAGAAAAGGTGGAAGGCACAGAAGAGGTAGTAGAGTATTTCTACGAAAACTTCCGCGCTCAGACAATCTAAGTATTTCTACATAAACAGCCTGTTCAGGAAATCAAAGTATTTCTACAAAATCATGCAGAAAAGGCGAAGAGGCAGAAGTGACAGAAAGGGCAAAAGAGCTGATTACCCGTTCTCGATCTTTTTTCTCAGCAACATCAGTTGCTTATAATCTTTATCCTCCGTGTCAGTGTATTTCTTGAGTGCAATATCAAGGACTTTGATGGCTTCATCTTTGCCCATGGTCTTTTGAACCAGGGTGGCATAACCGGTTACATATTTGACATCTTCTTCTTTTGCAGCTTTCCCGGCTAACTCAACCGCCATGGTCATGCAAGCTTTATTGTCATGCGCATATTTTTCAAGTTCCATGGCCAGGTTGTATTGCCCTTCCGGATCGTTTTTCAAATACTTTTTTGAATAATCGGTTACTAGCTCTTCAATATTATCCAACTCATGCAATGACAGTGCATAATGCATTTCACTGAATGCTTTGAATTCCTCTGCCTCCGATGGCAGGTTGCGTTTCATTGCATCACCGGCAAGGGTGACCAGGTCATGACTTTCAAATTCAACAGCACGCACTACCGTATTTGCGGCGGCTTTCCTGATTTTGGCATCGATTTGTTCTTTCGGAACAATCTTAGCAATATCATTTTTGTATTTCTCCATCATGTCGAAGCATTGGCAATCTACTTGTGTAGCGGCTTCAAGGATGAGTTTTAAATTATCGGGTGTGGTCAGATCTTCTTGTCCTGCGAGGTAATCATTGGAAATTTTTGTGGATGGCTTGCCTGATGCATTCAGTGCAGCGACGTAATCATACACCAATTGATAGCTTCTGTCTCCGCCTTCATAGGCAGCAACATACTTTAAGCTCTTGTCATATTTTCCTAAAACAGTCTGACCTAATGCGATGAGATCGGTTGGCCCTTTTGCTCCTACTGATTTTTGAACTACTTGTCCATCTTCATCGATAAAGAATAAAGTTGGAAATGCACTGACTGGGTACTTATCTCTTAATTGCAAACCCATCTCTTCTTCCATATCAACTTTCAAACAGATGAAATTAGCATTGAAAAATTCACCTACCGCTGAATTCGTAAATGTATTCGCTGCCATGTTCTTGCAAGGCCCACACCATTTGGCAAATGCATCCATAAAAATGATCTTGCCGCTGGATTTGGATTTGGCTATAGCCTCATCCCAGGTTCCGTGAAAGAACTCAATGCCCTGGGCTTGAACCAAAGAAGAAAGGGTCAAACCGGCAATCAGCAGGAGGGTATTCAAATGCAATTTCATGATGCGAATTTAAGGAAAAAGAAGCCCTCTGATCAATTCTAACTAAAGCTTAACAGTCAGCGATTTCAGTCACAACCTGGCCGTTGGGTGGAGTGCTTTCCGCCAACAAACGAGATTCAAAAAGTAATCACCTGTTTCGGATTTCTACATTTAGCTCCTGCTGGTTGGCGGAGAGATCTTCCAGCCAACGGCAATTATTTTTCACTTTTCCGCCTCTTCCGCCTTTTCTACCTTTTCCGCCTTCCTCAGTATTGCCATGGCCAGATGAAGTGTATCATATTCGAGGCTATCCCCCACCTGCTCTTTGATCTTGCTGATCTGGTCACTGAATTCGCTGGCTCGCCAGGCTTGTTTTGCCATCACCAGGTCACGTTCAGAAACCCATTTTCTTAAATCGATTTCTTCTCCCTTTTCATAGAGCCTAGCCAGGTGTCCGGCAATAGTACCCGTGACCATCCCTCTTGCTTTCGCGATTTCTTCCAGGCTCAACCCCTGGTTAAATAAGTTGAGAGTTTCAATGTAAGTGCCGCCTTTAGGTTTTTTAATAAAATCCTGTTGCGTCATGAAATCGCGGATGGTGTCCAGGTAAACCTTACCGTATTTACCTGATTTGAATTCACCAATGCCATTAAGCGCTACAAATTCTTCTAACGTAAAAGGCCTTACTTCAGCCATTTCTTTTAATGTTCCTCTCGGGAAAATTGCATAAGCGGGAATTCCTTCCTCTTTGGCTAACCGATTGGTCAATAACTCCAATCGATCCAACAAAGCTTCATTGAATTTTACAGACTTCGGTTTTCTTGGCACCCAGGGTTCTACCGGCGCCACTTTTTCACGAACCAATTGGATCTTTCGGTTTTGAAACAATACTTCATCGCTTAATGGTGTGCATTTCAATACAGAATGTTGCGTGTAGTCTATTTCCAACAAACCCTGGTTGATCATTTGCGTAATGTATTGCAACCATTCCCTATAACTGAGTTCTTTTCCTGCGCCATATGTTTTTATCCTATGAAAATTTCTTTCCCGTATTTCATGTCGCTGTGAACCGCGCAATACATCGATCAACATAGTCATCCCGATTGATTCTTCACATCGCTTGCAGGCAGAAAGAGCCATTTGAGCCCATTGCGTTCCATCAAAACCCTGTGGCGGATTGGTGCAATGATCACAATGCCCGCAAGGTTTGGATCGATATTCACCAAAATAATTCAGGATGACATTTGTCCTGCAACTGGTTGCCTGGCTGTAATCCCAGATGCGGTCCAGTTTTTCTTCCTGAACACGCTTAAACGTATCATTAGCAGAACTCTCAGCAATAAAACCCCGATAAGCTTTGACGTCAGCGAAAGAATAGAACATGATCGTTTCAGCCGGCGCACCATCACGACCTGATCGTCCAATCTCCTGGTAGTAGTTTTCAATATTCTTGGGCAGGTTGAAATGTATGACCCAACGGATATCGGGTTTGTCAATCCCCATCCCAAATGCAATGGTGGCACAAACAATTTGTATACGGTTGAATTGAAAATCTTCCTGGATTCCTTTGCGTATACGATTGTCTATATCGGCATGATAGGCTTTGACTTTGTAGCCGTATTTAGATAAATTTTCTGCAATAGATTCTGTAGTCTTCCGGGCCAGGCAATAAATAATTCCTGGCTGACCTTCATGTGTTTTGAGGAATTCACGGATCATTTCAATACGTTGAATTCCTGCACGGACCGAAAGATGGATGTTGGGTCGCTCGAAACTGGATAAAAACGTTTTTGGATTATTCAGCCTGAGTTGATTGCGAATGTCTTCCTGCGTGGCTTTATCTGCTGTGGCTGTGAGTGCGAGCACAGGTACTAATGGAAATTGCGAAGTCAAACCCGGAAGTTGTGCATATTCCGGACGAAAATCATTTCCCCAAATGGAAACGCAATGCGCTTCATCAATAGCAATCAATGACACCTTTTGAAGAGAAATAAAATCAAGAAATTTTGATGTCAAAACGCGTTCCGGGGAAACATAGAGAATCTTCAGTTCGAGATTGGCGATTTGTGTATATATGGTACGCGCTTCATCCGGATCTGTTCCACTGTGCAATGCTCCTGCGGGAATACCATTTGCTTTCAGTGATCTGACCTGGTCATTCATTAATGAAATCAGTGGCGAGATCACGAGCGTAAATCCTTCTTTCAACATCGCTGGCAATTGGTAGCAGATGGACTTACCTCCGCCGGTGGGCATGATGACGAGTGCATCTCCTCCTTCCAATACATGCTGGATGATATCGAGCTGGTGCTCGCGAAACTGGTCATACCCGAAATGAGTCTTCAGGGCATGATAAATAGAGTCAGGGTTAGTCATGGCTAATCTGTTTTCAAATGGTTGTATAAATATAGGGAAAAGGGCGGAAGAGGTGGAAGAAGCAGAAAAGCCGGAAGTGTAAATTTGGATTGAAACCTTGAGACTGAAGACTTACTAATTATGCAGGTTTGAAAATTTTTTTGATAAAAAATACCACCAGGGATAACGTCACTAAAATGCTGAGTGTCCAGAGCATATAGTTGAGGATCCTGTCCATGTGAAAAACATAGAGCATGGTGGTGATCAGTACGGAAATCGCAAAAAAGTATAAAGCCAGATGGCGTGCTTTCACTTCACTTACTTTTTTATTGCGTGATGATATGAGCTGACCGGTGATCAGTAAAAAAAGTATGGACAACCCGTTAAATAACGAGATCAGAAGTAAAAATTTCATAGAAGCAAGAAAGTTGTCATATTCCGTAGTGCTATCGAAAACCCTGACAACAAATTACAATCTTACCTTGAAGATTTCTTCGCTGTTGATTTTCGGGATGACGTTTTGGTACTTGATTTCCTGGACGTTGAAGACGATTTTTTCGAAGGAACCTTTGCTCCTTTTTCTCTTGCCTCACTGATACCAATCGCGATTGCTTGTTTACGACTCGTCACTTTTCGACCTGAACCGGATTTGAGGTCACCGCTTTTGTACTCATGCATCACTTTGTGCACTTTGTCCTGAGCTTTCTTTGAATACTTAGCCATGATTGAAATGGTTTTAGCGTGAATAGGATCGCCACAACCAGTTCATGATAGTTAAAACCGCATAATGGTAAAAAGGTTTTAATTTCCTCGCGGACAGGAAACAGAGTGCACGCAGTTTAATCGTGAGTGGTGAGTCGTGAGTCGTGAGATGTGAATATTATTTCCTCTATGCTTTATACTCATTGCGCCCCTTGCTCTTTGCTACAAATGTCTTTCCGCATGATAAGAGGAACGCACCAAAGGACCGCTTTCAACAAATGCAAATCCACGCTTCATACCCTCCTCTTTATACATGGCGAAAATATCCGGATGGATGAATTCAGCCACAGCCAAATGCATTGGAGTAGGCTGGAGATATTGCCCGATCGTCAATACATCACATCCATGTGATCTCAGATCATCCATAGCCTGTAACATTTCATCCTGCGTTTCACCGAGACCAACCATGATGCCAGACTTTGTTCGTTTGCCGAAATCCTTGGTTCGTTGGATCTGTTCGAGACTGCGATCATATTTTGCCTGGGGACGTACGAGGCGATACAGGCGAGGAACTGTCTCCATATTATGGGATACCACTTCCTGGCCTGCTTCAATCATGCGGATCAAAGCATCCCAATTGGATTTGACATCCGGGATTAAAGTTTCAATAGTTGTTTCCGGTGAAAGTGCTTTGACTTGTGTCACTGTTTGGTACCAAATTTCAGCACCGCGATCTTTGAGTTCATCGCGATTGACAGATGTGATCACCGCATGTTTAACTTTCATTAGAAAGATAGCTTCGGCCACTCGACGTGGTTCATCTTCATCATATTCATTTGGACGGCCGGTTTTTACGGCACAAAAAGAACATGAACGAGTGCAGACATTTCCGAGGATCATGAAAGTCGCTGTTCCGGCGCCCCAGCATTCACCCATATTCGGGCAATTCCCGCTCTGGCAGATGGTGTGGAGGTTATAGGTGTCGACGAGGCTGCGCACCTTTTTATATTCCTCACCGATGGGGAGTTTTACCCGTAACCATTCAGGTTTACGGCCCCTGGCTGGTGATCCTGAGACTGGTAAGTCAATCATTGGTTGCAAAAATAAGGAAAAGGCGGAGGCTAAGGCGGAGGCAGATATCAAGTTGAGGATAAAGGCAGGTGAAATTTTTTTGAAAATAATTGTCGAAAGCCGGTAACATTTTCAATTCTCGAGACACTATTAGGTGGTAGTAGTTTTCGGCGAAATCTTAAAAGGTCTCGTCGGGGTCTATTGCTATGGCTAATACCCTGATTTATGACTAATCCAAAATCCTCCCCCTTAGCCTTAGCCTCCTTCCGAATCAGTGTTTTCCATGAATCCATCACCTTTATTAAAATATATATTTGTAAAGCCTTCTTCCCCGTTTCTCCTCCCCCTTTAGCAAGACTAATTTTTAAACAAAGACAAATGAGAATTACACTATGTCTTGCCCTTTGGGCAATGATTTTTGCACTGGCATGCAACAAGGATGATGACTCCTCATCAAATTGCACCAGGCTGCAGGGAAAGTGGGAAGCCACATCCTGGAAAGAAGATGATGAAGAATTTTTAAGTGACACCATCTTTATTATTTCATCGGTCCTTGATTTCAAAGTGCTGGAGGGTACCCAGGGCGATGTGGACTGGACGATTAATTATACACTCGGCGGGTTGCAGAATGTATTTGGTTCTTATGAAGTCAATGAATCTTGTGATGAAGTCACCATCACTCCTAAATCAGGAGCATCAACAACTTACTCTTTCAACATTGAAGGTGAAAAATTAACCCTGGAAAGTCATGACTTCAATGTGCATGTAGTCCAGGAATACATTAGGTCAGAATAAATAGCTTTTCGATTTTTTGATGCCACCCAAGCGAAATGAATGCATACTGCATAACAACAAAATTCAGTTTTAATCGCATTTCCTAGCAACCATTTCGTTTTGAGTTTTATTTGGAATCATCCCGGTCAAGGCCGGGATGATTTTTTTTACAGCCGATGAAGCGGCTAATTAGAATTATTTTTACATGGTCAGGATCAAACAGCAAAACCTCCTTTTCACATTTAACTTTTCTCTTTTTACTTAAATAAAATGCCCCATATAAACCTTCGTGAAGATCTCTACGGTATAACCAGTTTGCTGGATTTCAGGAAAGAAACAGCCGGACCTCTTTGCAATCTTACCCAAACCTTACTTCGAGGAGAATCCACATTAACAGAAGCCGAACGTGAATTGATCGCAGCTTATGTATCCGCCCTGAACGAATGCGTGTTTTGTTCATCAGCGCATACTGCTACAACTTGTGTCTTACCAGGTGGTGATGAAACCGGAATGCAACCCATGTTCAAGGATGTTGAGAAACTGAACATCTCTTCAAAAATGAAAAGCCTGCTTCTGTTGGCAGCCAAAGTGCAACAAGGTGGCCTTCACGTTCAACTTTCCGATATTGAATGGGCAAAGGAAAATGACGCCACCGATGTTGAAATACACGATACGGTCATGATCGCCGCATTGTTTTGCTTATACAACCGCTATGTTGATGGCCTTGCAACACGCCGTCCTGAAAATGTCGAATTTTATATAGCCCTGGGCCAACGACTTTCGTCCCGGGGATATGCAATGCCTCACGATGGTTATCAGGCATTAAAATATGACAGTAGACAGTAGGCATTAGACAGTAGACAGTAGGCAGTAGGCAGTAGGCAGTAGGCAGTAGGCAGTAGGCAGTAGGCAGTAGGCAGTAG
>JADMIO010819990.1_pt1 | contig 30922 bp, 39 predicted proteins | sample 8958161 | NCBI WGS metagenome assembly JADMIO01 (sample SAMN16585339, study PRJNA669376) | soil metagenome | isolation source: Crop rotation soil | place: USA: Cullars Rotation, Alabama | collected 2011 | reverse complement strand
CTTTCCCTGTCCTTCAAGCTGCCCGCCTCTGACGTCCTGGATCAGGCTCGCCTGGTTGGGCCTGAGAGACCGGTCACACCTTGCCGATCCACTTTCGATCCTCCCAAACCGCTTTTAAGGAGGTAAGATTACGCGAATCCAAAATGTTTTTTGCCGCTGCCAGGACTTTACCTTTTCGTAAATTATGCCAGGCATCGCTGGCGCTGATGGCAACGAACTGAAGAATGCTCGGATCCCGGTAGCAATCGATCATGCATCGTGTGCACCCATCGCGAATCAGCTTGGAGTCGTTAAATTCGTAAATACTGCACATTGGCTTCTCCCAGAAATGACATCGGTACAAATTCAAATTCCAGTCCAGATAAAAATATTTGTGTCCGCCCAGGCATCCGAATTTCTCCGGCTCACGCCGCAAATGCCGCTGCATTTCCGTCAGTGATTCTGTCGGGTTAACGACCGGAAAATCACTGTGCTTTTTCATCTGCTTGATTTTTTCGAACACCTGGATGAGTTCCTCAGTTTTATAACTGACTAAACTGGAATCGCTAAAACTCAAGTAGCTCGAGGCCAAATTTGTCAGCGGGTAACTGAACGTGCAGCTTTCGAACCCAAGTTCAGCAAGGAAGGAAGGAAGTTTTTCGTAATCGTCGATTAGTTTGCTGGCCGTGACACTGGCTGTGGTTTGAATCCCGAGTTCTTTGAATACTTCATTGGCATGTTTGATCTTCCGGCACACATCAGGCAAACCGCGATTTTTTTCATGCCTGGTTACATCGTGGGAGTCAATGGACATGATGACGCTGCTGAGCCCAGCGCGTGCCAATTCACGCATGTTTTGTTCCGTCCAAAGGGAACCGTTGGTGCAGACCATTGGATGAATTCCCCTCTCGGACGCATATCGGGTCATGGCACACAAATCCCGGTGGACCAGCGGTTCTCCTCCAACGAAAAGCAAGTAGCCAATATGATTTTTTACACAAATATCTATGACGTCCCGCGCCTCGGGCAGTGTTACAGTCCGGCGTTGCTTGGGGTCGAATCGGTCAACGGCGAAGCCACAAAAATCGCATTTTGCATTGCAGACATTTGTGATCGCAAACTGCAGGTATCCTGGCCCGCCATGATCCAAAACTTCTGCAAAAAGTTTGAAAGCACCCTTCTTTGGCCGGACTACCGGTCCCGAGGCGGCCGGTACTGAGGCCATTTCGGGCACCTCCGTGTCTGCTATATTACTGCGGGCATAATTCATTACTTTACCAGTGGTAAACCTTTCTCATTTTGAAGGGAAAATCAGCCTGGTAGCAATGTTTCTTTCAGGCGAGATTTACCTGCTTCCCTTACTGCTTAGCCTTGCGGTTTTTTACGGCGGTGTAACGTGAGCTTGTTCCCATCCGGGTCACGCACAGTGATCATTTGGCAGGAAGGAAAATCCAACGGACCCATTACGATGGGGACCTGGCATTGTTGCAGCACCGCAACCGCGGCCTGGAAATCTTCAACCTCCAGAGCGGCGGATGCCCCGTCTTTTGACGGGAGCCATTGCTCAGATGTACCAATGCCAAGTGTCCCAGGACCTATATCGTATTCGATCCAGTTTGGCTGCTCCGATTGTAATGGCGCGTTAGGTTTCAATCCAAGTACGCCCTCATAAAACGTTCGTGCACGGGTGACATCAGTCACCGGGTATGCAATAAAGGCAATTTCTCTTAAACGGATCATATTTTGACTCTCTTTCCTCGATGGGTTCCGGCAGTTCCAGGTTTGTTCATTGCATTAACGGCAGGAACTTCAATCGTTTGTGACGATAGACCTCATATTATTATCGATTCACACTTCAGTACGCACTTTACTACTGTGATTGCACAATATGGAGTTATTGCAAGCGAACAAGGTTACGCACTTCGGTTTTGAACATAGAATGTATGCTATCCCGCTAAACACTATGCTTCCCGGAGCAACCTATTTCTCGACCAACGCCGATTCACTGAGCGCGAAATCCTACAACGAAGGTCAGCAGTTTCTTCTGCCTCACAACGGGTTAGAGGAAGGTCTCTACAACGCTGCCCACCTACCTGGAGAGCAATCGCCTTTGTCTGCGATTGGTGTTGACCCACCCTGGCGTTGACGGGCCACATCGTGATGGTGGGGCTGGTCACCTCAATTGTGGCAGCTTACCTGCATGCTGAGCGGTGAAGGTGGTAAAGTGCCAGGTAAAGGCGCGTCTCGGGATCGATTGATGTGAGATGCATCGCCTGTTGCCTCATGGGAAAATGTTACCGGGTGACGGCTAAATTGAGGGGGTCGTTGCCTCAAGATAAATGTTACCGGGTGTTTGTTAATTCATTTAATTAATTTGGAAAGGAGAAGGTCCCTGGAAACCACAGGACCTCCTCCCCTTCCGTTATCTAGGTCATCCAGATCTTCCGCCTCCAGGCGGCCGATTCAAGCCTTTAGTTAACCTCCAGCGCCTTTGTGAGAATCGGACGCAAGCGCTTCTCCAGTTGATCGTGCAGCTCGAAAGGATCCAGACTTTCATACTGGTCTCGCAGTTCCCGTTTTCTCTTGCTGCTGAGCACGTCCATTTTAAGCAAACGCTGGTATGCCGTTTGTGGCTTGTCATGTTTGCGGCGCCACCGTGAGCCCACGCGCTGCTTCTCAATGAGCTTCATCGAAGGCAGAAAGAAGTTGTGCAACGGCCCCCAGATGTTCTGATAAACTTCGTTGATCGGCTCAACCAGTTGATGATCTTCCAGGCGGCCGTAACCTAAAAGCTGCCGCGGCCACATCCAGTTCTTCTGCTCGACATGCGCGTTGTCATCGCTGTGATAGGGCCGGGAGCGCGTCACACGGATCGGTGCGGAGCGTTCCTGCAGGTAACGGATCAGATGCCAATTGAGCCACTCGCTGCCATTGTCAAAGTCCATTCCCAATAGGGCAAAGGGCAGGCTCTCCTCTACCTGCCGGGTTTGCTCTAAAACGCCTGCGGCGCCTTTATTCCAAACGGCCCTCCCGTTGGTCCAGGTGCTGGCAATATCCGTATAGGTCAGGCTCCAAACGAAGCTGCCTGCCAAGCTGCTGCCACAATGGGCAACACTGTCGGCTTCCAGAAAACCCGCCCGTTTCTCATCCCAGACCTCTCCCTGGATTGGGATCTGTTGACGTAACAAACTGCCTGGTTTGGTGCCACTGAGCCCTCGCAAATGCTTGGAACGCACCGGTGCCAATAAGCGGTCCAGTGTCGCGGCGCCTTTCCCACCGGTGAGCTTGCGTTGGCTCGGCAAGAGCTTTCCATGCCGCCGTTGATAATGCGGTAACCACAATGGCAGCATGTGCGCCAACCGTTTACCGCAGGGCTGCTCTCCGGCCGCCCAGATCCGCTCCACCAACTCGCCTATCCCCTCGTACTGCCGCTGCGGCCCAGGAGGGGATCTGCGAGGCACAGCCGCCCCGTTAAGGAGGCGAATCCCGTGCTTGCGGTGATAGCCATACTGCTCGCACAACTCGTCCAAAATCCGGCTCCTGCCTTTTGGACCACGCCCTTCATAGCGCTTTCTCAACCGCTCCAACTGCTCTTGTCGACTTAGAGTTTTCATCTTCATTGCCTCCGATTTCGGGTAACATTTTCCCGTGAGGCAACGATATAGTTTCCACCCCTCCTAAAACCGCTCTCGGGTAACATTTAATTTGAGGCAACTCGATCGAAGCCGTTTCAAAATACAAAGCTTCCGAATTCGGCCCGCTTCTGATAAATTGTTCCAAGAGAGTTGAGCTTTATTTCGTGTTCCCCGGATGCATGACAAAAAGATACGGTTTATATTGAAAAGATTTTATGGTTACGCAAACAACTAAGATGCGGCGCGCAGATCCCGTTATTCAGTTCTCGGTATTCACACCCAATCGCCTGGGCCGTTTGCATGACTTAATCCGTTTGTTAGGGGCTCAAAATGTCCATGTGCTGGCGCTTATGGTTCTGGATACCACAGACAGTGCGATTATAAGGCTGGTGGTGGATGATCCGGATAAATCTCGTGAGATGCTGGTGCGTGAAGGGTTTCCATTCACAGAAAGCAATTTGATCGTCGTTGAAGCCGGCCCCACTGACCTAAACCGCTTAATGTCGGCGTTGCTCGAGGCGGAATTAAACGTTAATTACCTTTATTCCTTCATGTTATGGCCCGACGGTAAGCCGCTCCTGGGCTTGAGCATCGAGGACAATGAAACCGCAGAACAAGCTTTGCGTCGTCATCAGTTTCGGACTTTGAAACAAGGCGAAATCTCACGATAACGGATTTGAACAAATGCGATATCTGGTAAAAGCTCGAGTAAAGCCGGGCCTGCATCAGGCCTTGCTCGACTCTATACACGATGGAAGCTTGGGCCAGGGGTCGATAGCCGGGGACGAATATCTTTATGACATGGAGCAAGCCAGGTATAGCGGCGACGGGGCTATTCACTGGGTTGAGACCTGCTATTGTTCTACTCCTTTGGAGGAAGAACGGCCTTATTGGGAAAAATACTTTGAGCTGATAAGCGTCAAAGATGCCCATAACCGGAACAACTGTCGTGACTGGAACGGGACCGAACCGTGGGCTTGCTCAAATTGCGATTGCACCAAACGTCTTGAAGCAAGGTTGCGTCAGCGCGGCGAACCGTTTTTAGAGCAGTTGAAGGAGCCATGCTGAGTGCACCACAAAGTGCTAAACTTTTATCGTGGGGCTTGGGGAAAGAAAGCATGAATCATCGCATCTTCCCCAGACAAAGCCGGCTATTTCTAGGATGGTATTTAATTTTGCCCGCCAGCTTTCTTTGGCTGTCGTCGAGTTTCCTTTCCGTTGCTGCCGATCAACCACAGTGGGGCCAGGCCTGGTCTCGCAACATGATTTCAAGCGAACGGGGACTACCCGAATCCTTTGATCCAAAAAGCGGCCGGAATGTGGAATGGTCCGTCGAAATTGGAACCGAGACTCACTCCACTCCGGTTATCTCAGGTGGCAAGGTTTATATCGGCACCAATAATGGCCATCCCCGCGATGCGCAACAGCAAGGCGACCGAGGAGTGTTGATGTGTTTCGACGAGGCCACCGGCCGTTTTTTGTGGCAACTTGCCGTTCCCAAGCGCGGGGAGGATGTGTACTTCGATTGGCCTAAAAGTGGAATAGCCTCACCAGCTACGGTTGAGGATGATCGCGTTTACATCGTCAGCAACAGAGGAGAAGTGCTTTGTTTGGATGCGCTGCGCGGTGGCGAGGTTCTTTGGCGATTCGACCTGACAACCGGCGCGGGCATTTGGTCCCATGACGCTGCTCACAGTTCGATTCTCATTCACGGTAATCACCTCTATCTGAACACCGGCACAGGTGTGGACAACACGCACAAGCGCATACGCACCCCCGATGCGCCGAGCCTGCTCGTTCTTGACAAGCGCGATGGCCAACTGCTTGCCCGCGACGACGAACATATTGCTCCCAATATTTTTCATGGCACCTGGTCTTCACCCTCCTGGGCGAAGGTTGATGGCCAGGGAATAATTTTCTTAGCGGCAGGAAATGGCATTCTTTATGGCTTCAAAACGTTGAAAGATGAGGGAGCCCGTGGATACGGTTCTACAAGCAGGCAAGTTCAAAACTTGCGGGCTATTTGGAAATTCGACTTCGACCCGGCAGGTCCGAAAACCAATGTGCATCAGTTCAATAGCAACCGCCGGGAAGGGCCTAGCAATTTTTATGGTTGCCCTGTTTTCTATAAGAATCGCATTTATCTGGCTGGTGGCGGGGATATTTGGTGGGGTAAGAACGAAGCGTGGCTAAAATGCATCGATCCGGGTGGAGTCGGCACGCGCAGCAATTCAGTTTGGTCTTATCCTTTGCAGAAACATGTGATGGCCACTCCAGCGCTTACTAAGAACCTGGTTTTTGTCGCCGATTGCGGACGGATGTTTCATTGTCTGGATGCCAGCAGCGGGAAAACTTATTGGACCCACGACGTCAGCGGGGAAGTTTGGGCGTCTCCTTTGGTGGCAGATGGGAAGGTCTACTTGGGAACTCGAAGTGGTGCGTTTTACGTTTTCGCTGCAAGTCAGCAGAAACGAGTGCTCAGCACATTGGAATTAGCCGATCCCATAAGCGCGACAGTGACTGCCGCCAATGGAGTAATCTACCTCGCCACTATGAATCGCTTGTATGCCCTGAAAGAGAAAGCACGATTGAACGTGCAAACCTCGCACGAATGACGCTCAAGCTGTCGCGGGCTGTCCGGTTATCCTGCTGCCCTTAGAGGCTGCAAGATCCACCTTCCGCTGCCGAAGACTTTTGAAAAATTCGTATCCTTCACGGCAACGCCGGACAAAAACGTCTTTGTCTTCCAGCATCGTTTTAATGATCCGCAGAATAGGCTTTGGACGCAGGTAGTAAGTGCGGTAAAAGCGATCTACCGATTCGAAAATTTCATCTTTGGACAAACCGGGGTATTCCAAAGCACTTTGTTGAAAGCCATCACCCTCGACCAGATCGGTCTTGTCCTTTTTGGTGAACCAGCCGTTCTGACGCGCCATTTCGAACAACTCCGTGCCAGGGTAGGGCGCTGCCAGGGAGACCTGGATGCTGAACACGTCGAGTTCCATTGCAAAACGAATGGTATTTTCGATCGACTGCTGCGTCTCGACGGGCAGGCCGAGAATAAATGTTCCATGGATCACCACTCCGGCCTGATGGCAGGCTTTGGTGAATCGGCGCATTTCCTCCATGGTGATGCCCTTTTTAATGCGCGTCAGGATATCCTCATTACCGCTTTCGTAGCCGACCAGGAACAATCTTAGTCCAGAATCTTTGAAAGATTTGATGGTGTCATAGTCCAGATTTGCCCGGCTGTTACAACTCCAGGTCAAACCCAGGCCCGACAGCTTTTTGGCAATCTCCCGAGCGCGCGGCAGATTCGCTGTAAACGTATCGTCATCAAAGAAAAACTCGGCTACTTGCGGAAACAGCTTTTTCATGTAGGCCATTTCATCCGCAACATTCTGTGGTGAACGGACCCGATATTTATGACCGCCAATAGTTTGGGGCCATAAACAAAAAGTGCACTGTGCGGGACATCCACGGCCGGTGTAGAGACTCACATACGGGTGGAGCAGGTAACCAATGAAATATTTTTCAATTTCAAGATCGCGTTTATAAACATCCGCGACCCAGGGAAGTGTATCCATGTTTTGGATCATTTCCCGTTCGGGATTGTGTCGAATTTTCCCGTCTTTATCTCGAAATGAAAGCCCGGCAACAGTTTCGAGCGGCCGGTCCTCAGCCACTTCTTTGCAGGTAAAATCAAACTCCTTTCGGCCGACCCAATCGATGGCTGGGGAGGCTTTCAATGTTTCCGTTGGCAGGACCGCCGCATGGGCTCCAACAAAACCAATTTTTGTTTCCGGCCGGTTCTGCTTGATCGCTTCCGCCACCTTGGAATCGTTCTTCAAGGAAGGCGTTGAAGTATGGATGATAACGTGATCATAAGCCTGAGCCTCCGCCAAGCATCGTTTGATATCAATTTCATGAGGCGGACAATCCATCAGTTTTGCTCCTGGAACAAGCGCCGCTGGCTGTGCCAGCCAGGTGGGGTACCAAAAACTAGTTACCTCCCGCCGGGCCTGGTAGCGCGACCCCGCGCCGCCGTCGAAACCATCGAAAGAAGGGGGGCTGAGAAACAGAGTTTTGCTCATAATAATCTACGAACTCGACTTGGGCGCTATTCTTGCCAACAGCTCATCTCGCTGGGTGGTGTCGCCTGTGCCGCATGCACTCTCGGATTCCCCCTCACTGCCATTCTTTCGGAACGAAGTCTTGGGTTTGGAGCCGGCATTGATGGCTGCCCTGGCCTCAGCCAAATGACCTTTTCCAATTGAAAAACCATTGAAAGCGTTGACTTTGCTGCCTTGGTAGTATGGTTTTGGTTTAGGGGAAAAGTTGTATTTAAAATTTTTCCAGTTGTCGCCGCGCTTGTACTGTGTTCCGAGCGCGCCGCTCGGATCGTACCCGCAATGGACCATGCAATTCTCGCAACGCACATCGCGCGCGACGCCATCCACCACGCCATACTTGCTCCAATCCACCGTCTCGAGCATCTCCTGGTAGCGGGAGTAATGACCGTCGGTCATCAAATAGCAGGGCGCTTTCCATCCTTTAATGTTGCGGGTGGGGATGGCCCATGGTGTGCAGGTCAGCTCACGTTTGCCGGCGAGAAACTCCTGATACACCGTTGTGCCAAGCAAAGTGAAACGTTTGCCCCATTCCATAATATTGGAAAATTTCTGGCGCGTCATCGCCCGCGTCAGGAAGAAATCCTCGGGCTGTTTCCCCAGGCGCTTGACCATGTCTTTCTTGGCCGCATCATATTCGTAACCAGGCGAAATCGTGTGCGCATCCACTTCGAGCGAGGAAAAATATTCGAACATCTGCTCGATCTCGGACATGTCGGTCTCTTTGTACACCGTCGTGTTCGTGGCAACCTGATAACCAATTATCTTTGCCATCTTAACCGCTTCGACACATTCTTTGAACACGCCTTCCCTTTCGACAATGAGGTCGTGCGTATATTCCAGACCATCAATGTGGACGTTCCAGTACATCCATTGCGTGGGCGCGATGGCAGGCCGATTATTTTGTTTGCCTTTGCGGATTGTCTCCGCGTCTTTGTCGGAAATAAGTTTTTCGGTGAGCAAACGTACCACCATCGGCTCAGAGGCTGGGGAATAAATGCTGGCGAGGTAATCCTTCATTTCGCGTCGCATGAACATCCCGTTGGTACAGATATAAACGATACGTCCCTGTTCGAGCAATCCACCCACGAGTTCCTTAATTTTGGGATATATGAGCGGTTCTCCGCCGCAAATGGAAACCATGGGCGCGTCGCACTCCTGTGCCGACCCTAGACAATCCTCCAGGCTCATCAGGTCCTTGAGACTGGTGGAGTATTCCCGAATTCTTCCGCAACCGGTGCAGGTTAAATTGCACGTGTGCAGCGGCTCCAGTTGCAGCACCAGCGCGAATTTGGGAGTTCTTCTGAGTTTATGCCGAATAATGTGGCGAGCAATCTTCGCCGTCAACGCGAGCGGGAATCGCATAGAAGGTCTCCTTTTGATTAAGGTAATTTTCGAGCAATGAGTTTATTTTAGAATTGAGCGACTTCCTGGGGAGGCTCGACTGCGGGCAATGTTTCGTCCGGATTCACTGGTCGCGGGCTGTCTTGGAGCAACCCTGGCAACAGGAAACTGGCGGGCGAGACACCTTTGCTGACATTAATGCCACTGCAACCAACGCCCAGCAGCAATAAAGCTGACGCGCAGACTGCAAGCCGCAAAACTTTCCAATTTAATCTCACAAAAAGGAACTATAGCTTTACATTGATAGTTGGCAATACCTAATTGGCAGTATTTTGGATAACTATATAGAGCCGGGGAGCGAATTCCTCATGATAAAATCACATCCCGTGATCCTGAGAATTTTCCGATTCAATCCCAGGACGATTCATTATAGTTTCAGGTGTGTGGATGGCCTTACATAATTCACGGTTTGGCAGCAAGTTCCTGATTGCAGCTTCATGGTGGAGTTTCTGGCGGAAGCGAAAATTCTATAGAGGGATGCCTCAGTCTGGGTTGATGCTTTATTCGACTCTTTGTTTGTGTGTCCCCTCATTGGTTCCCAGCCTTGAGGGAGCCACGAGCGCGGTTGTGGCGGCCACGCAAAAATTTGAAGAAGCACAAGCAGCGTACCGCAAGCTGCCACGTGACAGCCAGGCCGCCTGGCAATTTGGGCGTGCCTGCTTCGACCTTGCGGAGTTTGCCACCAACAGCACGCAACGCAGCGAAATTGCCACCCTAGGCATTGAGGCCTGTAAACAACTGATTGCGCGCGAACGTAGTTCCGCTCCGGGACATTATTATTTGGGCATGAACCTCGCCCAACTGGCCCAGACTCGGGGGATTGGCGCCCTGAAGTTGGTAACCGAAATGGAGCATGAGTTCAGCGTCGCCCGAGAGCTTGATGCCTCCTTCGATTTTGGTGGACCCGATCGTAATCTGGGGTTGCTCTATCGCGACGCGCCGTCGTTGATCAGCATTGGCAACCGAACCCGAGCTAAGAAACACCTGGAGCGAGCGGTCGAACTAGCGCGGGATTATCCGGAAAACCGGTTGAACTTAATCGAATCATTTCTGAAATGGAGCGATCGCAATTGTGTGAAGCGGGAAGTAAAAGCATTGGATGAGGCATGGCCTCGTGCACGAAAAGTGCTGGCGGGGGAAGCCTGGCAAGCAAGTTGGGCGGATTGGGAAATGCGCCGGCAAAAAATCAGAAAAAAAACCGAAGAGCCCGCGATAGAAATTGAGTCCCCGGCCCGAAAGGAATAAGGGCGACCGTCCTCATTTTACTATAGGCTCAAGCTGGAACGACCGTTACCCAGTTATTCTCGCCAAATCTTTCTTTAAACTTTTCACCCAGGTACTCGGCGCTCGACTTGTCCGGAGTAAGAGCGAAAGTCGTCGAACCGCTCCCTGACATCAAGCATCCAACCGCGCCATTTTCCCTGAGGAATTCCTGAAAGAGAGCAAGAAGCGGATACTTGTTAAGAGCGGGGGCTTCCAAAGAATTGTAAAGCTTGGCTGTGATGCCAGCGACGTTTGATTCCTGCAAAGCGGAAATGAGTTCCTGGGCTCGGCCTGGTCTCCCATTAAGCGCGCTGGGGAATCGTTGCAATTGTCCGTAAGCCCAGGGCGTTGGGATGCCAAAGCCCGGATGTATCAGCAGAAAGTATATTCCGCGCAATGCAGGAGCATCATTGAGCGGTTGAATTTGTTCCCCACGACCTGTCGCTAGGGCCGGCTTGTTTTGAAGAAAGAATGGAATATCAGAGCCAAGCGAAGCCGCCAGCGAGTGCAGTTGAGCGATTTTCAATGGAGATCCAAATAATTCATTCAGCCCCAGCAGGGTTGTTGCGGCATTGGCGCTTCCTCCGCCTAACCCGGCTGAAATTGGAATCCGTTTTTCCAGGTGCAAACATACTCCTGTATTAATCGCGGCAGCGGCCAAAAACTGAGCCGCAGCCTGGTAGACCAAATTTCTGGAATCTGTAGGCAGAAGCGGGTTGTTACAGGTCAGCACGAGCCCGTCGCGCCGTTTTGCCATGCTAATGCGGTCGTAGACTGAAATCGGGTGCATTACCGTTTCCAACTCATGAAAGCCATCGCTCCGCCGCCCGAGGATATTCAACAGGAGGTTAACTTTGCAGCCAGACTGTTTTTCGAGCTCCATTAGAAAGAAATGCTCAGTTTTGTGAACCTTGTGAATCGTCCTGTCCATGCCCAGTGGAATAAGCGTATGAAATGCCTGCTTTTGCCTGAAAGCAATAGGAGCGTGTATCCTCCACAAAAAAAAGCGCCAACACTGAGAGTTGGCGCGGTAAATTCGTTGGGTGCGAGGTGCTCAGTGAGCGTCGAAGATCCGAAACCGGCTGCCCGGGAGCATGGGCGCGACATCGCCACCACTGAAGCCCAGGTTTGTATCCGTGGCAAACATGGAGTCCTCGAGCAGGTTAGGATTGTAATTGTCGGGGTAAACCGGGGATGGCGAAAAATAATCGGTAAATACCGGATCATAGGGAGGGAAGGGCGCGGTTACCACCTCATAGATGCCGATCCCTGTGCGGGCCAACGTGCGGTTGATGCCGTGAATGAAACCGGTGCTGTAAGCAGTATCCGGGCTGTCAAATACCCCAGTCTGCTCCATGTTACGGCGAAACTCTCCCCCACGGACGATTTCAAACATGTTGCTCATGCCGCGCCCAAATTTTTGTTCCGTATTGGCGCAGCCCGAAAACAGAGCAGCGCTTATCAGGGAAACGGCAAGAAAGGGTAAAGTCTTACGCATAAAGTTTAGATATAAAAAAGTTTAGCTTCATTTGAAAACTTGTAAAGGGGGAAAATTTTTTGGGCACTCACTCTCAGGATTTTCCAGAGTGAGCTTGCTTTTGATCACGGCGTTCCCAGTACCACGCAACCCATATGCTTATCTCGTAAAGTATCATTAAGGGTATTGCCATCAAAACCTGGGTAATTACTTCCGGCGTCGTTAAAATGGCACCTAAAACAAGGCTGATAACAACGACATACCGGCGGGCGGCGGAGAGAATCCGATAGTTTAAAATGCCCAGCTTGACCAGGGTCAGGATGAGCACCGGCATTTCAAATCCAAGCCCCATTCCGAGCATGAACTTGCCTACAAATGCAATGTACTCCTCCGCTCGCCATTGATTGGCTTTGAAACCAAACCACTCGGCATACTGCGCCGAGAGCGCCAGCGTAATTGGCATCATGACAAAGTAACAAAAGGCGACACCCGTTAAAAACAAACCGGCTCCGAACAGCAGCCCGCCGTAAACGTACTTCTTCTCACGCATCCTTAAGGCTGGGAACACAAACTGTGCGATGAAATAGAAAACAATCGGTGAGGACACAATAATGCCACCATAAAAAGCAATTTTTGTGGCAACCACGAATGCAGCTGCCGGTCCCAGACTGATGATATCAATTGAGGCATCCTGGTCCGGCGGTTTTGCGTCACTCTGGACGTTGACAGCCAGTACCTGGTTCGTGCCGATTGTAATGGGCATGATCTCCCACCGAACGTATCGGTTAGTGCCAGCCAGCGCCGTCAAGACTTCATTCGTGCCCACATGAAAAACTCCGAGTTGATTCGTCCCGAGCATGACCCGGACACTCTGTCCTTTTCGGTATTTCTCAAGAGGGGCCTTAATCAGGGGGAGTTTCAGCACCTTGAAAACGTAATTGCCGCCGAAAAAACAAACGATCATAGCCACGCCGACGGTGGCGACGCTTTTAATGAGAACCCACCTTAAATCCTCGAGGTGTTCGAGGAAGGATTTTACCGGCCCGCCCTCTTCGTCAACGACATCAAGGGGCTCCCCTCCGAGTTCATCGGCCATAGCTGGAACCGTTCAGCGGCTCAAGCCTTGGCACCGGGAGGAGATTGAGAAGCTATATGATGATGCTCGGGAGCTTCTACCTCGGGAACCGTGTTGGAAGGCAAACGTTTTTGAGGCGGCGGGGCCGGTGGCTCTTCCATGGCTTGAGACACTTCCTCGGTCACTTCTTTGGTGGCTTTCTTAAATTCCTTGATGCCCTGACCCAAACCTTTCGCCAACTCCGGCAGCTTCTTGGCGCCGAACAAAATCAGGACCACAGCGAGAATGAGAATAATCTCGCCGCCACCCAGGTTGAAGAGCCCTAACATAATTGTTGTGTCCATGCGCCTAACAACCTAAACCTCGTTGCGGTATTAGTAAAGCCCCAAAAACGGTGCATTTCATCATGGGTTCGTAAATCACCGCCTTGTTGGAGCGAACTTCAATCGTTTCCCTTACCTCGCAACGTTTGCGTCCATTTTTTCTTGCTATGGTCCAAGCTCATCAACAGGGTCAAAGAAAATGTCCTTGCAACATGGCGAGTCGCCTAGTCAGTTGCCTCAAGATAATATGGAACCCCCAAAAGGCTTCATTGGGCTGGATATTGGTGGGAGTCAAATAAAAGCGGTTGCTTTGGACGGAGATGGAAGACAACTCGCTGAAGAAGTTGTGCCTACCCCCATAGGTGATTCACAAGGATGGCGAGACCGCGTCAAGGTTGTATTGCATCAAATCATCGAAAGTTGCCCAAAACCGGTGAGGGTCGGACTGGCCGCGCCCGGGTTGGTATCAGCTGACGGGCACAGCATCGCATTCATGCCTAACCGCCTGCCTGGTCTTGAAGGGCTCAACTGGCAACAGTCGCTGCAATTAGAACATCCTGTGGAGGTGCTGAATGATGCGCAAGCTGCTCTACTGGGCGAAGTTTGGCTCGGCGCCGCACGAGGAATGGAAAATGTGCTTCTTTTGACTTTGGGAACGGGAGTCGGAGGCGCGGCGATGGTGGATGGGAGAGTTTTGCATGGTCACATAGGCCGTGCGGGTCACCTGGGTCATGTCTCGCTCAATCCGGATGGCGCACCTGACATCGTGGGTACTCCTGGGAGCCTCGAGGACATGATAGGTGAATGTTCGCTCCCGATACGAAGCAAAGGCCGTTTCTCAAACACTCAAGATTTGATAATTCAATTCCGAAATGGATCCGCTGAGGCTCGCGTGCTCTGGCTGCGCTCCGTGCAAGGATTAGCTGCCGCGCTGGCTGGTTTCATCAATGTATTGGACCCGCAAGGGGTCGTGATTGGCGGTGGCATTGCGGACGCTAATGAGGCATTGTTTGAACCCTTGCAGGCCGGTCTCGATCAATTCGAATGGCGTCCTGGTGGCGCACAGGTGCGTCTTATGAAAGCCGCGTTGGGGCGTAATGCTGGCGCAATCGGTGCAGCTTATGCCGCGAAATTGGCTGCGGAACGGCAGCTATCATGACCTTACCTATCCTTGCAATGTCATGAGCCAATCCAACCCCACAACTGATTACCTATTGCAATGCCGCCGTATCATGGCAGTTGTCGCCGCTCAGAATTCGGATATTCAGCAGGTCGCTGATTGGTTCGCAAAAACCATTTTGGCGGGGCGCATGGTGCATCTGTTTGGTTCGGGACATTCCCGTATATTGGTCGAAGAGATGTGGCCGCGGTATGGTTCGTTTCCTGGTTTTAATCCGATCGTTGAGTTGTCGCTCACGTTCCATAATCTGGTCGTCGGCTCCAATGGCCAGCGGCAGGCGATGTTCCTGGAAAACGTGAGTGGTCTGGCGGAACGGATTCTTCGCAATTTTGCGATTACCCAGGACGATTCGGCCCTGGTTATTTCATCCAGCGGCTGCAACATCGTTCCGATTGAGATTGCTGAAGGCTTCCGCAGCCGTGGGGTACGGGTCGTCGCGATTATTTCGAGGGAACATGGCAAAGCCACGTCCAGCAAACGAAGTGATGGCAAGAAGTTGGAAGATTTTTCTGATCTGGTGTTGGATACGGGCGCCCCACCAGGTGATGCAATGGTTCGAGTGCCCGGACTAGAAACCCCAGTATCCCCGGGGTCCACGATAGGCGGAGTGATGCTGATCAATTGTATCAAGGCAGAGGTTGCAGCGAGGCTGACTTTAGCGGGGCAACCTCCGACGGTTTTAAGCGGCGCTGCTGTTGTCGGCGAAGAGCGTGCCAGCCACCTATTTGAAAGTGCTTATGATGAACATGCACGGCGCTTGGCGAAACTGTTAGCTCATTCAGGTGACTGATTGGCGTATGAGATCCAATGTTCCTCGCCTGACCTCCCGAAATCCGGTGCTTCTAGTATCCTGCGTCGATCAGCGCGGACTGATTCATGCGATTACAGGAGCAATGCTGAAAATGGGACTCAATATTGTCAGTAATCAAGAGTTCGTAGACGCTGAATCGCACCTGTTCTTTATGCGCAGCGAATTTGAAGGTGAAGTCAACTTTGACCAGATCGACGTCTCAGTGCGTGCGGCCCTGCCGAGCGGTGCTCACGTCCGAGTACAGCCGCCCGCGCGCCGGCGAGTGGCTATCCTGGTTTCGAAAGAACATCACTGTTTAGGCGATTTGCTCCTGCGACATGCTTACGGAGAATTGCATGCCGACGTGGTAGCAGTGATTGGCAACCATGATGTATTGCGACCTTTGGCAGAAAAATTTGAGGTGCCTTTTTTCCACACATCGAGTGCCGATTGTTCGCGAGAAGCCCATGAGGCTAATTTGGCACAACTGCTCTCACCCTTCGCTCCCGAGTTGGTCGTCCTTGCGAAATATATGCGCCTGCTTAGCCCGAGCTTCATAGCGCGGTGGCCGGACCGGATTATCAATATTCATCATTCCTTTCTTCCAGCCTTCGCCGGCGCCAAGCCATATCATCAGGCCTTTCGACACGGAGTGAAAGTTATTGGGGCAACCGCGCATTTTGTAACCGAGGAGTTGGACCGCGGGCCGATAATTGTGCAACAAGTGATCCCGGTCGATCACACCGACACTCCGCAGGATCTGGTACAAGCGGGTCGCGATGTTGAACAAAGAGTGTTGGCTCGGGCCTTGCGGCTTGTGCTTGAGGACCGCGTATTTCTCTGCGGCAATCGCACTATTATTTTTGATTGAACCCAAATATTTCCTGGACGCATGAGAGACCGCCCTCTTCAGACCACCGTGGTTGGCAGCTATCCTTTTCCGGGCTGGCTCGAGTTTGCCTGTTCGCACCTCGAGCGTTTTGGTGAGACCGACCGTATGGAGTTGCAAGAAGACGCCGTCCTTGCTGCTATCCACGATCAAGTCGCGGCTGGCTTGGATGTCATAACCGATGGCGAACAAACCCGCCTGGATTTCAATTTGTCATTTTACGGCCATCTTAGCGGCATCGAAATGGAAAGTGAACCGCTTCGCCGCTTCGGTCCGCCAGCTCACGACCAACGAGGACGGCACAAAGTGATTGACGAGTTGAGTGCGCCACATGGGCTCGGCGTTGTTTCGGAATTCGCGCGGTTGCGCCGCCTCGCGCCGCCCGGTCCCCTTCTTAAAGCAAGCGTGCCAGGCCCGTATACTATGAGCGGACGGCTCCTGCCCAATAGCCGTTATCCTGACCGTTACGCCATAACAGAGGGCCTGATTCCAATTGTCCAAAAGGAACTAATTGACCTGGTCAATGCCGGTTGCCAGGAAATTACTGTCGATGAACCTTCGATGAGCTGTTACGCCTATCGGGAAGACCCCCGGCGTTTTGTCGATATATTCAATCGCACTATCGAGCCGATCACCGGTCGATGCCGGCTTTCCACTCATCTTTGTTTCGGCAACTACAAAGGGCATGCGGTCGGGTTGCGCTCATATCGTCCGATGTTCCCGTCCTTCCTGGATCTTAACGTTGATGAAATCCATCTTGAAATGGCCAGCCGTGAGTTTGCTGAATTGGAGATCCTTCGTGAGATCACTCTCAGGCGCGATGTTGCAGTGGGCATCATTGATGTCAAAAGCTATTACATTGAGACAGTCGAGGATGTTGCTGAACGGGTGCGTCGCTGTCTGAGGTTTGCGCCTGCGGAACGGCTCTCGTTTGCCCCGGACTGCGGCTTAAGCCAGACTGCGCGTTGGGCGGCGCGACAGAAGTTAGGAAATATGGTGAAAGGAGTGCAACTGGTACGCGGCGAAGTCGCTCGATGAAACCAGCCTTCCGGAAAAACGAGGAATTCCTGACAGAAGTCCGGCGCGTTTTAAACGTGGGGGGGCGGTCACTTTGGTGGCTGGGTCAGAGCGGATTTTTACTTGTCCAAAATGGGCGTGCGTTGCTGTTTGACCCCTATCTTTCAGACTCGCTCACGCGCAAGTACTCCACCACCGATAAGCCACATACCCGAATGACCGAGCGAGTGCTTGACCCGGCTGAGTTAGGAGCCCTGCGCGTGATTGATGTAATCACCAGCAGCCATAATCACACCGACCATCTTGATGCGGAGACGCTGCTTCCGATACTTGCTGCCAACCTTTCCGCGCACCTGGTCATTCCTGCTGCGAATAGAAAGTTTGTAGTCGAGCGACTGGGTGAAGATTGGGCAGCTCAGCTAGTGGAATTGGATGACGGAACGTCAGCCCGCCTGGGCTCAATCGAGATTCACGGTATCGCCGCGGCTCATCCTTCAGTTGAACGTGACGCCGTTGGTCGCTGCCATTTTCTCGGTTACGTGGTGCAATGGAACGGAATCACGCTTTATCATAGTGGGGATACTTTGCCTCACCCTGGACTAGTCGCATCCTTAAGACGCTTCGATGTCCATATCGCAATGCTCCCGATAAACGGGGACCAGCCTGAGCGCCGAGTCGCGGGTAACTTCAATGGAGAGCAGGCTGCCCAATTGGCCAGGGAAATTGGGGCTCAAGTCGCGATCCCCTGTCACTACGATTTATTCGAATTCAATACGGCAAGCCCGGATGGATTCATCGCTGAGTGTCAACGGATTCGCCAGCCGTTTCATATTTTAGACCACGGCGAAGGGTTTGCTTTGTAAAGCTCCAAAACGCGAGCTATTTAGCCGCCCGATTGACTGCTCCGTTTTTGAACTGATCCTTATTTTTTTCTGCCTCAGCGAGTCCTAGATCGAGCTTAGCGCGAAATTCGCTGTCGAAATCCTGTAGGGATTTCAAACTAATGCTGACGAGAGTGCCTGCCTTGGCTTCGTCGTCGTCGCCTTTTGAACTCATCACTCGCATAGTTACAAACGTGTTTTCGTTCGCTTCGGTCAGAACCGCCTCCTGCCCGGGTTCAAGCTTTAGAAGATCTCCTTCCGTGAGCATTCCTGCCGGACTCTGATCCGCCGCTGAGATCACATGGATGGCTCTGGACACAGGATAGATATGCTTCGGATCCGCCAGCGCCTTTGAAATATCGGGCGCAACCGGATTGAGCCCCTTGGCAGACTGGGCGGCAAATTCTTTTTTGTCCTCCACGGCCTGTTCGATCTGGGTTCTCAGTGCTTCTTTGGTCTGTGGATCAATCGGTGTGGCGTTCGGATTCGGCTGATTACCCCGGGATTTAGCTTTGGCCTCCTCTGCTTCTGCTTTGACGGTTAAGGCTTCCGCCCGGGATAATCTTGCCTGGGCTTCGCGTTCTGCGGCCTTGGCTTCGGCAATCTCGGCGTCCTCGCGGGCTCTTGCGGCCGCTTCTCTGGCTCGCTCAGCATCTTCCCGCGCCAGTCGAGCCTCTTCCCGGGCCTGCTCCAGGCTGGCTGCAGCGGCATACCGATCTGCAACGTACCCCGCAATCATCCAGTCCGTTACCCAATAGGAGGGCGTTGGATACACTTCATAGCAACTCCAATAATGCCTGTGCCAGCGATACCATCCATAGTCGTCCCAGCCCCACGAAAAATGGAAAGGGTGAGAAATCCAAACACCGGACGGACCGTACCAATAAGGATCATACCAGGATACAAAGACCGGCGAATGGATTACATAAACAGGCCGATAAACAAAACCATAACGCGCTCGATGATAATTTCGCACGATAGTCGTGTTGTTTACGATGGTTGTGTTCTTTACGATTACCGTGTTCTGTTTAACAACCACTGTTTTGGAGACTTCTCTGCCTCGAGCGTCAAATCTTACCGTCTCGGTTGCACGTTCTTTTCCGTTTCGGGCATACTGGACAGCTGTTGTCTCACGTCGGCCATCTTTCTCCACTAACACTGTTTTCTGCACTTTTCCACTGGGCGCATATTGCACTGTTTGTCTTGTCCCATCGACTTTCTGAATCTCTTCTTTTTGGACCCGGCCGGTGGGGGCGATGAACCTGGTATGCTCACCATCGGCCTTTTTCTCAATCTTTTCCCTGATTTGTCCAGACGCAGTCACTCTTTCCTGCCCGTTACCCGTTTGCTTAGTACGAAGGGCGGGTTGTGGCGGGGGGTTGCTGGAACGTTCCGGAAGCTGTCCACCGCGGTCGATCGGCTGCCGGTTAGGAATGGTTGTGCTGCGGCCTGGGTCATTGGCGTTTTCAGGTCTGCGCGCTGGCCTTTCGGGTTGCAGATCACCCTGCTGATTTTGTTGCGAGCGTGAGGGCGAACTATCTCTGCCGGAGTTTACAGTGTTTCCTGGAGGTTTGGGCAGTGTTGGTTGAGTTGGGCCAGGTTGCGAGCCGGAATCGTAACGACGCCGTGATGAACCGCTTGATGCTGGAGCGCGGGAGCCTTGATCCCTTGACCTGCTATTTCTGTCGGTAGATTTGTCCTGGTCATTTTGGGCCGAAACATCTGAAACCAGAAGGAGGGCCAGCACCGCCCAAAAAAGGATAAGCCAATGTGACTTCAGCAGATTCATCTTTAAAATTTTCTTCATAGCCAGAAAGTTCGAATTGAACAGTTTGATGTTGGTAATTTGGATCCAGAGAGTCAACCGCAATCCCTCCTGACTGAGAGGATTAGGGGAGGCTAACTATTAATGATTTAGCTCGCGAGCTGGTGCAAATACTTGTTGCAACGAAAAATTACGTTGGCTATATTCGGCGTTCCGTTTCCCCCAAAGGGGTTCGGGCACGAATCGACGCGAAAGCAATGCCGACAATAAACCAATTGGTCCGCAAGGGCCGCAGCAAGCTGAAGCATAAGTCCAAATCACCAGCATTGGACAACTCACCGTTTCGACGCGGGGTGTGCATTCAGGTGATGACTCGCACACCTAAGAAGCCCAATTCAGCGATGCGAAAAGTTGCCAAGGTGCGTTTGACCAATGGCTATGAAGTCATTGCCTACATCCCTGATGAAGGCCACAATTTGCAGGAACATTCCATCGTACTGGTACGTGGTGGGAGAGTGAAGGATTTGCCTGGAGTTCGGTATCACATCGTGCGCGGGACCTTGGACGCCGCAGGAGTCGAAAAGCGCAGGGTAAGCAGGTCCAAATATGGAGTTAAAAGGCCCAAACCTGGCACCAAACCCGCCGCCGCAGCAGCAGCGCCAGCTGCTTAAAAAATTGCAGTGATAACTTAGTTCACTTACCATTTATCATGTCTCGAAGACGCCAAGCAAGTAAACGGCCGGTCATCAAGGATGCAAAGTTTAACAGCACCCTGGTTTCGCGCCTCGTAAACACCGTGATGATTTGCGGCAAGAAAACTGTGGCTCAACGGATCGTTTACGGTGCTTTCGATCAGATTGCCCAAAAAAATCCAGCTACTAACCCACTCGATGTTTTGCAGAGGGCAGTGGATAATGCCAAACCCAGACTCGAAGTGAAGGCCCGGCGGGTTGGCGGAGCGACGTATCAAGTACCTCTGGAAGTAACTCCGGATCGTCAGTTTTCACTCGCTCTGAGATGGCTCGTAGATTTTGCCGATGCTCGGAAAGGCATCTCGATGAAAGAAGCACTCGCCGCAGAAATACTGGAAGCCTACCAGGGCCAGGGCAATGCCATCCGCAAGCGCGACGAGGTTCATAAAATGGCCCAGGCCAATAAGGCATTTGCACATTTTCGCTGGTAATAGTATATAATACAGAGAGCGCCCCGATGGCCGAATATTGACCCGGGGCGTTTTCGTTAATAGTCAACAAAACAGGATTCGAGATGGAAGCAGTAATGGAAAAAGACAAGTCTGTCGCTTCGCCCAACTCGCCCAATCGGCAATACCCGATGGAGCGAACACGCAACATTGGTATTGCGGCGCACATTGACGCGGGAAAAACGACCACGACCGAACGAATTTTGTTTTATACCGGCCTCATTCACAAAATGGGCGATGTGGACGATGGCAATACGGTCACTGACTGGATGGAACAAGAGCGCGAGCGCGGTATCACCATCACCTCGGCCGCGACTACCTGTTATTGGACGCAGAAACCAGACGGCACCTATAAGGCATTCCAAAGCCTCCCTCATAGGGTCAACATCATTGATACCCCAGGCCACGTGGATTTCACGGCAGAAGTCGAACGTTCCATGCGCGTGCTGGACGGCGCTGTTGCAGTTTTTTGCGGAGTGGCCGGCGTCCAGCCCCAGTCTGAAACGGTTTGGCGTCAAGCTACGAAATATAAAGTTCCCAGAATTGCTTTCGTCAACAAGATGGATCGCACCGGCGCAAATTTTGATAATGCGCTCAACGATATGCGCAAAAAATTGGGCGCTTATGCCTACCCGATTTTTCTCCCGATTGGAAAAGAGGATTATTTCAAGGGAGTGGTGGATATCGTGAACCAAAAAGCCATTGTTTACGACGATAACGACGAAGCCGGATTGAAATATGAGGTCACCGATATTCCTGCCGAACTGAAGGATCCAGCGCAAGCCGCCCTGGCTGAATTGATTGATGCAGTTTCAAACAAGGATGACACGATTGCCGAACTGGTCATTGAAAACAAACCGGTGACGCCCGAACTTTTGAAAGCGGCCATTCGCAGGTTGACCTGCAAAATAGAGATGGTTCCTGTTCTTTGCGGTTCGGCCTTTAAGAAACGCGGTGTTCAGCCGCTGGTAGATGCGGTGGTAGATTACCTTCCTTCACCGCTGGATATTCCTCCGGCGACCGGTTTGGTCCCGGACTCAGAAACGAAGGCGGAAGTTCCTTCAGATGACAATGCAAAGTTCTGCTCGCTGGCGTTTAAACTCTGGACCGATCCTTACGTGGGCAAACTCGTTTTCTTCCGTGTTTACAGCGGGCAGTTGAAAAAAGGAGACGTGATTTATAACCCGCGGACTCGAAAACGTGAACGAGTTAGCCGTGTCATGATGATCCAGGCTGACAAACGGATCGACGTGGAAACCACTTATGCGGGAGACATTGCGGCCTTAGTCGGCCTGAAGAATATCACCACTGGAGATACTCTTTGTGACGAGGAATTCGAGATTATGCTCGAACCTCCTACTTTCCCGGAACCGGTGATTTCCATGGCAGTCGAGCCGAAAACCAAGGCTGATCGCGAAAAAATGGGTGAAGGCCTTCAGCGTTTGGCCGAAGAAGATCCCACTTTCCGATGTTTTACCAACGAAGAAACCGGCCAGTTGATTATCGCTGGCATGGGTGAGTTGCATTTGGAAATCATCCGAGATCGCCTGTTTCGAGAATTCAAGGTGGGCGCAAATGCCGGGGCACCTCAAATTGCCTACCGTGAAACCGTCACGAAAGCTGCCGAAGGTGAAGGGAAATTTATCCGTCAATCCGGTGGGCGCGGTCAATATGGCCATGCCTGCGTCACTCTCGAGCCTAACGAACGCGGGAAAGGCGTTGAGATTGAAAATAAAATCGTCGGCGGGGCCATTCCCAAAGAGTACATTCCGGCTGTTATTGATGGAGTTGAGGAAGCGGTCGCTGGTGGAGTGCTGGCAGGTTATCCAGTAGTGGACGTGAAAGTAGCCATCACCGACGGTACCTTCCACGAGGTTGATTCCAGCGAATTGGCGTTCAAAATGGCGGGTATTTTTGCGCTGAAAGATGCTGCCAAAAAGGCAAATGCTATTCTGCTCGAACCGATCATGAAAGTTGAAGTGACGACGCCAGATGAGTATCAGGGCGATTTGCTTGGGGATCTAAATCGGCGCCGCGGCAAGGTCATGAGCATCGAAGCCAAGGACAACTCGACCGTTTTGAACGCGGAAGTTCCTCTTTCCGAAATGTTTGGTTATGCGACGGCAATTCGTTCTTTATCCAAGGGTCGCGCCGCCTATTCGATGGAGCCCTTTAGATTTGAGCCAGTTCCTGCAAGTATTGTTGCGGGCATTCTTGACCTGGCTAAAGGAAAGCCGGCGGCGAGGGCTTGATCGGCTTTCAAGCTTTCGAATACTGGAAGCGATCACAGTTGGGTAACCATTACCTGGCTACAAGCTGCCGCGCGGAAGATTTCCGAACCATACAGATTTGAATTGAGGAAAGAATTCCTCAAAAACCTGTTGCGTTCAAAAAGCCGTTTGTTATATTCGCCGTTCCGTTTTCCCGGTTGGGAACACGTTCTAATAAACCATTTAACAGAAATTTGTTCTTTCTATGGCTGGACAACGCATTCGCATTCGACTGAAAGCCTATGACCACCGTGTCATCGATCAGTCCGCCCGGGATATTGCCGACACCGTAAAGCGCACTGGTGCGCGAGTGGCAGGTCCCATTCCACTGCCGACGCGCATCGAGCGATTCACGGTGCAGCGGTCACCTCATTCCGATAAAAAATCGCAGGAAACTTTCGAGCAACGCACGCACAAACGGTTGCTCGATATTATCGAACCGACAGCCAAAACGGTGGACGAGCTCAAAAAGCTTAACCTCCCCGCGGGTGTAGACATTACCATTAAAATTTAATGAACCACGGAGAGCCGCGAGTGATAAATCTTCATTCAAGCAAACGCTCGTGACCTTTTCATCGTTCAGTAATCGAAGACTTTTTTTGATATGCCGCTAGGACTTTTAGGAAAAAAATTAGGGCAGACACGCGTTTATAACACTCAGGGTGTGATCACTTCGGTCACCATAGTCCTGGCTGGCCCCAATCGCGTGCTCCAATGCAAAACCCAACAGAGTGACGGGTACAACTCCGTGCAATTAGGTTTCGACGATCAAAAAGAACAGCGGCTGGCCAAGCCTTTGATGGGACATATCAAGAAATTCAGCGGTGTTGCCGTCAAGCGAATCAAAGAATTTCGTGATTTTTCCAAAGAAGTAAAACCAGGCGAGCAGCTCGGGGCTAATCTGTTCGCCCCTGGGGATTATGTTGATGCGATTGGTTATACCAAAGGGCGCGGCTTTGAAGGTGTAGTCAAGCGGCACCATTTCGCCGGAGGCGACTCAACTCACGGGGCCAAAGGATGGCATCGCCGTTCGGGCGCAATTGGTCAACGCTTGTTTCCAGGCACAGTCATGCGCGGGATGAAAATGCCGGGTCACATGGGACAGGTGCGCAGGACTACTCAAAATCTCGAAGTCATCCAGGTCCGGGAAGCTGAAAATTTGCTGTTGATCAAGGGCGCAATTCCCGGAGCTAACGGGGACTATGTCATCATCAGAGAATCCAAAAAGCAACCCAAGGGTTGGAAGCCGCATGCCCAACGTGCCGAGACCGTTAAGAAAGGAGAAACGAAGAAGAAATGAAGCTGACTGTTAAGGACACGAAAGGCAACAACCAGGGTGACCTGGAGATCAGGTTTTCGTTGATCGAGAATGGGAAAGGCAACCAGGCCGTGCATGATGTGGTAGTCGCTTACCGCGCTGCTCAGCGCATGGGCACGGCTTGCACAAAAAATGTTGGAGAAGTAGCCGGAACGAACAAGAAACCATGGCGCCAGAAGGGCACAGGCCGCGCTCGCGCCGGTTCGTTTCAGTCGCCTTTGTGGAGGGGCGGTGGTGTGGTTTTTGGCCCCAAGCCGCGGGATTTTTCCAAAAAGGTTTCCTACAATACACGCCAGCTTGCCTTGCGCAAAGCGTTGAGCGAACGTTTGCGCGCAGGGGACGTTTTGGTTTTGGATGAACTCAAACTTGCCTCACCAAAAACAAAAGAATTTCTCGGCGTTCTCGCTGCCCTTGGTCTCGAAGGCACAACTCTATTTGTCGCACAAGGCAAAGATAAAAACCTCACTCTGGCCAGCCGTAATGTCCGGAATATTTCATTGGCTACCAGTGACACTCTCAGCACCTACGATGTTTTGAAACCCAACAAGCTTGTGTTTACACGAGGCGCTTTTGAGCAGATCGAAGCGCGTCTGGCCAAATCCAGCTAAATTGGTGCCGTGTTCGAATCCTCCAATAGATTATGACCAATTTTGATATTATTAAGACAGTCCGTCTGACTGAAAAGGGGACGCGTCAGGGCAGTCAGCTCGTCCGATACAAAACCAAAAACAAGGACGGAACGGAAGAAACCAAAACCCGACCCCTGAATCAATACACCGTAGTCGCCGATCCCCGGGCTAATAAGATACAAATACGTCAGGCGGTGCAGGAGTTGTTCAAGGTAAAAGTACTGAAAGTAAACACTTTGAATGTGCGCGGAAAAGATCGTCGCCAACGCACCAAGCAAGCCGGTAAATCTTCCAACTGGAAAAAAGCGATTGTTACCCTGAAGCAGGGTGATCGTATTGAGCTGACCTGAGCAGGGGTGTCTGGCCTTTTCACAGGCGCCAGCCATTTTTTTGTTGGTCGGAAGTTGCTCACCACTTGGTCCATCCCTCCCGAAAAGGGAATCTTCTTTTCTCCACGGTCGTCACGAAGTGCAGGTGGATTGTTGTCGCATCAGGATGCCGCTGGGGGATTCTCCACAGACTACGCGAAAGAAGTTTGGTTGTAGCGAGCCTAGCGCGATTTTAGGATTTTTTTTTCAAAAAACTATTGCGCTGCGTTTTTGGTTTGATATATTCCCGATTCCGCTTGGCCCGGAACCGGGGAGCGGACAGCATAAACCAGCGGAGCCGATAACTGAACTCCCATCCGGGAGCAGGATTGATGGTTGCGCTCTCCAAGCAAGCTGACTTGGGAAAATTGATTATGGCAGTAAAAACATTTAGACCGCTTACGCCCTCGACGCGCTATCTGACGTATGCGGATTTCAGTGACATCACAAAAACCAAGCCCGAGAAGAGCCTGGTAGAGATTCGAAAGCGCTCGGGTGGGCGCAATGTTTATGGGCGCATGACTGCGCGCGGCATTGGCGGCGGCCATAAACAAAAAATTCGGCTGGTGGATTTTAAAAGAAAAAGGCATGGCGTGGAAGCGACCGTTAAGGCGATCGAGTATGATCCGCGCCGCACGGCAAGACTCGCTTTGCTTGAGTATAAGGATGGGGAGAAAGCATATATCGTTGCGCCCGCCGGTTTAAAAGTGGGTGCTAAGATACTGAGCGGCCCAGAGGCGCCCCCGGAAGTGGGGAATAGCCTGCCATTGAGAACAGTGCCAGTGGGCATGCCGATTCATAATTTAGAGCTCATCCCTGGTCGTGGCGCGCAGATGGTGCGGACTGCTGGCGGAGCGGCTACTTTGATGTCCCGCGATGAAGGGTATGCGCAAATTCGCTTGCCTTCGGGAGAGATTCGGAAAATCAACGAGAATTGCTACGCTACCATTGGCCAGGTTGGAAACAGCGAGCATGAAAAGGTCGTTTTAGGTAAAGCTGGCCGGTCCCGGCACCGTGGCATACGTCCTATCAATCGTGGAGTTGCCCGCAATCCCGTGGACCATCCCAATGGGGGAGGCGCAGGCAAATCGAAATCGGGCGGAGGTTGGCAGCAATTGACCTCACCCTGGGGGTTGCTCGCGAAAGGATATCGAACTCGGGAAAAGAAAAAGCATTCAAACCGCTTTATTTTAGTTCGACGGGACGGACGACCAATGAAGAACAAATAAGAACGAAGATTTTTAACCTATGGGAAGATCGATTAAAAAAGGACCGTTTGTCGATGGCCACTTGATGGAAAAAATTGTCAAGGCCAAAGAAACCAAATCCAAGACACCGATCAAAACCTGGTCAAGGCGTTCAATGATAACGCCAGATTTTGTCGGACTGACTTTTTCCGTTCATAACGGCAAAATATTTCATCCCGTATTCGTGACCGAGAACATGGTGGGTCACCGGCTGGGAGAATTTTCTTTGACGCGCACCTTTAAAAAACATGGCGCTCATACGGCCAAAGCGGAAGCAAAGTAACGATATGGAAGTTTTCGCCATCACTAAGAATATCCGAATGTCCGCGCAAAAAATGCGCGAAGTGGTCCGGCAGATTCAAGGCTTGGGAGCGGAGCACGCCCAGGCGGTTTTGGCGGTTGTGCCGCGCAAAGGCGCGCGCTTTGTTGCCAAGACGCTTAAATCTGCCATTGCCAATGCAGAGGACCTTAAGACACACAAGAAAGAGTACAGTGGAATGATGACCGACCGTTTGCGTGTCAAGGAAGCAGTGGCTCAGACAGCTTCGACCCTGCGACGATTTACCCCCAAGGCGCGCGGCTCGGCAGGCCCTATTCTTAAGCGCAGTTGCCACATCAAAATCGTGCTAACCGATCAATAACATGGGACAAAAAACAAATCCAATCGGCTTGCGCGTCGCAGTAACACGGGACTGGCGTTCCAAATGGTACGCTGGAAAGAAAGAATTTGGCAAGCTGCTGACAGAAGATCGGCAAATCCGAGAGCTTCTGAAAAAGAAACTCGAGTCGGCTTCGGTGCCGCAAATCAATATTGAACGAGCTGCCAGCCGGTGCCGAATCACTATTCTCACCGCCCGGCCAGGTATAGTTATTGGACGCAAAGGCGCTGAAATCGACAAGCTCAAGGAAGAGCTCAGCCGGATGACCGGCAAGGAAATCTACGTTGACATCATCGAAATTAAGCATCCCGAAATTGATGCTCAGCTCGTAGCTGAGAACGTGGCGCTCCAATTAGAGCGCCGGGTCTCATTTCGTCGCGCCATGAAAAAGGCATTGCAGACGGCAAAGGATTTCGGCGCTGAAGGAATTAAGATTCGCTGCGCGGGGCGTTTGGGTGGAGCCGAGTTAGCGCGGGTTGAACAATATCACTGGGGCAGAGTGCCGCTCCACACTTTACGGGCAAACATTGAGTATGGGTTTGCGGAAGCTAATACGGTCTATGGCAAGCTGGGGATCAAATGTTGGGTTTGCAAAGGAGAGACCAAGCCTGCTCCACTTCAGCCGCAACCGGCTGCCGAAGCTGTCCCTGCTTGATAATCACAATGTTTCTTTTAACCATTTAGTTTTCTCCTATGCCATTGATTCCAGAAAGGGTGAAATACCGCAAGATGCACCGGGGCAACCGTGCCGGGATTGCGTCACGTGGTCATACAGTCGCATTTGGCGAGTATGGGTTAATGGCACTGGAACGTTGCTGGCTCGATACTCGGCAGATTGAGGCCGCGCGCGTGGCAATTGCGCGCAATATGAAACGTCACGGTAAAATGTGGATCCGAGTGTTTCCCCAAAAATCTTATACCAAGAAGCCGCTTGAGACGCGAATGGGCAAGGGAAAAGGACCGCTTGAATCGTGGGTGGCGGTGATACGGCCCGCTAACGTGCTCTTCGAGGTGGATGGGGTCACGGAAGCAGTGGCACGGGAGTCAATGCGCCTGGCCGCCACGAAGCTGCCAATTAAGACAAAATTTATTTCCCGTCATAAGTGAGGCATGAAAAAGACTCAACGGAAAGAAATTCAAGAAAAGACCGCGGCGGAATTGCTCTCGGAGGGCAGAAATTTAAGGCAGGAGATCTTCAATCTGCGCCTGCAGCAGGCAAGCGCGCAGCTTGAAAAGCCCGGCCGATTGCGTACGTTGCGTCGCGATATCGCCCGCATCGAGACGCGGCTCTCGCAGTTGCGTCACAAAAACAATAACGTGAAGCAGACTAGTTAAGTTCCCTTTGATATGGTTGATAATCAATCCAGCGTGGCAACGACCAGCGCAACCGAGTCTCTCGGCGAAACCGGTCGGCCCAAGCGCAAAGAACGCATGGGCGAGGTCATTTCCAATAAGATGACCAAAACAATTGTCGTTCGGGTCGAGCGGCGTTTCCCTCACCCGCGGTACAAAAAAGTCGTCACTGGCTACAGGAAGTTTTATGCCCACGATGAAAAGAGCGAAGCCAAAGTTGGCGACCGAGTCCGAATTGAAGAAACTCGGCCGCTCTCAAAACTGAAGCGCTGGCGCTTAGTGCAAGTCGTTGAGTCCAGCACCGGGGTGACGCCGGTGGCGGCCTGAATCGAATTGTAAGGGGCACCGGCATTACACCAAAAATTTATGTTACAAATTCGTTCCATTCTTGATGTGGCCGATAACACGGGCGCGAAGCGTGCCGCGGCCATTGGTGTTCTTGGCCGAAACCAGCGCTACGCCCACGTTGGGGATATCATCAAGGCACATATCAAGGAAGCCGCTCCAGATGGAACGGTCAAAAAGGGTGAAGTAGTGGACGCGGTTGTTGTTAGGACCCGCAAGGCCATCCGCCGCAATGATGGTTCCTATTTACGATTCGACAGCAATGCAATCGTCATCATCGACAAAGAGCTAAACCCCCGTGGCACGCGCATTTTCGGACCGGTCGCCCGCGAGTTGCGTGACAAAAAATTTATGAAGATTGTATCGCTGGCCCCGGAGGTAATTTAACGCACAGAAGAATTTTATGGCACAGTTTCATGTTAAAAAGGGCGATGAAGTGATCCTGATCGGTGGGGCTGACAAAGGCAAACGCGGCCGGGTAATCAGTGTGGCGCCAAAGAAACAACGAGTGATTGTGGAAGGGGCGCGCATGATCAAGAAGCATATGCGCAAGAGTCAGCAGAATCCCCAGGGCGCGATTGTCGAACGCGAGGGGACTGTGCACATTTCAAAGGTGATGAAGGTTGAAGAGTGGGACCGGCGGGCGGCCAAACGGGGCGAGGCTCCAGCTCAAACCACTTGAGTTCGCAAGACGAAATTGAATAATAACAGATTTGGATGAAAGCCAGATTATACGAAAAATATGTGAAAGAAGTGTGGCCGGCGTTGAAAGAAAAGCGCCAGTACACTAATCCTCACCAGGTGCCGCGAATGCAGAAGATTGTGGTAAACATGGGGGTAAGCGCCTCGCTGGAAAAAAGCGCAGTCGATGATGCAGCCAAGGATTTGGCCCTAATCACAGGCCGCAAACCGGTCATCAGCAAGTCTCGTCACAGCATTGCTAATTTCAAACTGCGCGAAGGCCAGCCTATCGGCTGCCGGGTCACCCTCAGGAGAGATGCAATGTACGAATTCTTTGATCGCCTGGTTGCCGCTGCCCTGCCGCGCATTCGTGATTTTCGCGGGCTGTCCACTCGTTCATTTGACGGGCGTGGGAATTACTCGCTCGGGGTCGGTGATCAAACGATCTTTCCCGAAATTGAATTGGACAAAATCAAACGTCAGCAAGGCATGGACATTACCATTGTCACCAGCGCCCAAACCAACGAGGAAGCTCTGGACCTGTTGAAATTGATGGGGATGCCATTCGCAGAAGGCAGATAATTGACGCCCGGCGCCTCGCAACGCAGAATTTAAGCAGTAATTGGAATTATATGGCAAAAACAGCATGGATCGAACGCAATAAGCGCAAGGCGGCCACGGTGAAAAAGTTCGCTGCGCTTCGTGCAGAGTTAAAGGCGAAACGCGATTACGCAGGCTTGGCCAAGTTGCCGCGTGACGCCAGTCCCGTCCGGTTGGTCAACCGGTGTGCCATGAGTGGGCGTCGTCGCGGGTACCTGCGAAAGTTTGGATGCTCACGCTTGACGTTCCGAGAAGGCGCACTCAATGGGCTAATTCCCGGCGTGACGAAAGCCAGCTGGTAGGGATGAAACGATAACGAATAATAACCAGAATGAACGATCCGATTTCCGATATGCTCGCTCGTATTCGCAATGCCAACCTCGCATTGTTGCCGGCGGTTGAAATGCCGCATTCCAGGATGAAGGAGAGCATTGCCGGGAAAG
>JADMIO011624619.1_pt1 | contig 30928 bp, 31 predicted proteins | sample 8958161 | NCBI WGS metagenome assembly JADMIO01 (sample SAMN16585339, study PRJNA669376) | soil metagenome | isolation source: Crop rotation soil | place: USA: Cullars Rotation, Alabama | collected 2011 | reverse complement strand
GCGACAACTTGTCCACGTGGAATTCTAAGCTTAGGATCCCAATGTGCTGGAAAGGAGGCGCCTCGCGGCTCTACGCGTTCGATCTGTTGTGGCTCGACGGACAGGATCTGCGCGGCCGTCCCGTCGAAGAGCGGCGCGAGCTCCTGGAGAGCCTCTTGGGAAACGCCAAATCGCCGCTGGGCCTCGCCGAGCGGCTCTCCGGCGATCCCGAGAGCGCGCTGGCACAGGTGGCGAAGCGCGGCGGCGAGGGGATCGTGCTCAAGCGGCGCGGCTCGCTGTACGAAGCGCGGCGCAGCCGGAGCTGGCTCAAGCTGAAGGCGCAGAACACGCAGGAGCTCGCCATCGTCGGCTTCACGCCGGCCACCAACTCGAAACAGTTGATCGGCGCGCTGCTCCTCGGAGTCGCCGACGGCGGCCGCTTCCGCTACGCCGGCAAGGTGGGGACCGGCTTCAGCGTGGCGGATCGGCGCGAGCTCGCCCGCCGCTTGAAAGAGGACGCCGTCGACGAGCCGCGCGTGATCGGCGCGCCGCGAATGCGGAACGCCACCTGGGTGGATCCCAAGCTGGTCGCGCAGGTGCGTTTCACCGAGTGGACCCAGGACGGCAAGCTGCGGCATCCCGCGTTTCAGGGCTTGCGACCGGACAAGAAGCCGAGCGAAAGTGTGCGGGAGATGCCGGCTCCTTCCCTGGTGACGCTCACCAACCCCGACAAGCAGCTGTTCCCCGGGATCACCAAGAACGATCTGGCCGACTACTACAGCGCGGTGGCGGCGCCGCTCAGCGACGTGCTCACCGATCGGCCGATCTCCTTCGTGCAATACCACGATGGGATTTCCGGCCGTGGCATCTTCCGGCAGAACCTGGCCAAGGCGCAGCCGTGGATGCATGTCGTCGAGACACCCACCTCGACCGCGCGCAAGAAGGCGCTGCACCTCGTGCCCGACTCCGCCGAAGCGCTGCGTTGGCTGGCGCAGAACAACGCGATCGAGCTTCACATGTGGGCTTCGCGCGAAGGGCGGCTCGAGTCGCCCGACTGGGTGATCTTCGATCTCGATCCGGTCGAGCGCTTCGCCGAGACGGTTCCGGTGGCGCACGCGCTGCATCGGCTGCTCGAGGAGCTGTCGCTGCCCAGCCTGGTGAAGACCTCGGGCAAACGCGGCCTGCACATCTTCGTTCCGCTGGCGGCGGGTCACAGCTACGACCAGGTGGCGGCGTTCGCCAAACGGCTCGGCGAGAGCATCGCCTCGGTGATGCCGCAGGTGACGCTCGAGCGCGCCAAGAAGGATCGCAACGGACGGCTCTACTTCGACTGGGTGCAGAACGGTTACGGCAAGACCGTGGTGGCGCCCTATTCGCCGCGCGCGGCCGCGGGCGCGCCGGTCTCGACGCCGCTCGAGTGGAGCGAGGTCACCGAGAAGCTCGATCCGGCGAGCTTCAACCTCTCGACCCTGCCGCGGCGTCTCGACAAGGTCGGTGATCTGTTTCAGTGGAAGAAGGGCGCGCGGCTGCCGCAGCTCCGCTGACGTGTTAGGCTTTTCGCGCGAATGCGGACCATCGCGCTCAAGTATCTCGACGGTTTTTCCTGCATCGGCGCCGAATGCGAGGACGACTGTTGCTCCGGCTGGGCGGTTCCCGTCGACGAAACCCACTATCGCGCCATCGAAGCGAAGGTAGGCCCTGAAGAGCTGAGCCAAAAGCTCTCGCGGCAGCCCGAAGGGGAGCGCCAACGGTTCGCGCTGATGGTGCTGGACCAGGATCGCCACTGCGCCATGCTGGGGGACGATCGTCTCTGCACGCTGCACAAGCGCTTCGGCGAAGAGGTCATTCCCGACACCTGCGCGGTGTTTCCGCGCTCGAGCGGCGTGGTGGGCGGGCGCTTCGAGCTGACGGCCTCGATCTCCTGTCCCGAGATCGCGCGCCGCTGCCTGCTGCAAGAGGGCAGCACCGATCCCATCGAGGTGAGCGACGACAAGATCGTGCGCGGCCTCATCTACAAGGCGGTGCGCGGGGACGAGGGACCGTACCAGGCGTCGTTCGAGTCCGTGCGCGGGCTCCTGATGGGGGTCCTCTCGCAGCGGCGGGTTCCCCTGGCCGCGCGGCTGTGCGCGCTCGCCTGGTTCTCCGAGCAGACGCGGCGCTGGCTCCACAAGGATGCCGAGAGCGTCGATCGCGAGGTGATCTCGCGGCTGTTTCAGCTGATGAGCCAGCCGGCCACGCTCGATCAGTTCCAGCAACAGATGCAGTCGGCGCGCATGACCGAGCCGTTCGCCGCCAGCGTGGTCCAGCAGGTCCTGGTCGCCTCGCGCGAGGATCCGTCGCCCACGTTCCTGCGCATCGTCGATCAGGCGTTGGCTCGCGACGGCGAGTCGGATCCGCGCAAGCTGTGGACCGCGCATCAACAGCGGGTGGCCAACCTGCCGGCGGCGGCCGCCGAGAAGCTGGAGCGCGCTCTCGAAGCCTACTGCAAGAACTTCGCGTTCAAGGATTGGTATTTGAAGTCGCCGAGCTTCAACCGCTGGCTACATGGGCTTCTGGTGCGCGTGGCGATCCTTCGCTATCTGATCATCGCCCATCCGGCCGCGCCGGAGCTCGCCATCGTCGAGACCGCCTATTCGCTCTCGCGCACCTACGAGCATGACGACCGGGCGATGAGCCGCATCCTCGACGCGCTCGACAGCCAGGGCATGCAGACGCTGGGTCACGCGGTCGCGCTGCTCACATTTTAATGACGCTGCGGAAGGTCTCGCCGCGCTCCATACGCGCGAACGCCGCCGGCACCTCGTCGAGGCCGATGGTCTCGGAGACCAGCTCGTCGAGCGGAAGCACCCCGCGCCGATAGAGATCGGCGTAGATGGGAAAGTCGCGCGACGGCAGCGAGTCCCCGTAGTGGCTGGACTTGAGGGTGACGCGGCTGAAGAAGAAGCGCGCCATCGGCAGCGTCCACTCCGCCTTGGGATGCGGCACGCCGATCATCACGCACACGCCGCCGTGCTCGGTCGCCGCCAGCGCCTGCCTGGCGGTGTCGGGCAGGCCCACCGCTTCGAACGCGAACTGCACGCCGCCGCCGGTGAGCGTGCGAATCTGCTTGGCGGGGTCGCCGCTCCTGGCGTCGATGGCGTCGGTGGCGCCCAGCTGACGGGCGCGCTCCAGTTTGTGCGGCACCAGGTCGACGGCAAAGATGCGCGAGGCCTGCGCGGCGCGCGCGCCGAGGATCACGCTCATTCCCACCGCGCCGCAGCCGAACACCGCCACCGTCGCGCCGGGTGAGAGCTGCGCGGTTCGCAGCGCCGCACCGACGCCGGTTGCCACGCCGCAGCCGATGAGGCAGGTGGCTTCGGGGCGCAGCGCCGGATCGATCGGCGAGCACTGCCCCGCGTGCACCACCGTGTGGCTGGCGAAGGTGCCGAGCCCGAGCACGCGGCCGAGGTCCTTCCCGTCGCTGGTGTGCAGCCGCTTGCCCGCCTCGAGCGGTTTCATGCATTTGTGCGGCTGGCCGGCGACACACCAGCGGCAGCCGCCACAGGGAGCGCGCCAATTCAAAATCACCGTCTCACCGACGGTGCGCTGGCTCACTCCGGGCCCGAGCGCTTCGATCACCGCGGTCGCTTCGTGGCCGAGGAGATAGGGAAATTCGGTGCCGAACGCGCCCTTGGCGCAATGCAGATCGCTGTGGCAGACGCCGGTGGCGATGATGCGCACCAGCACCTCGCCCGGCCCCGGCGGATCGAGCTCGATCTCCTCGACGTTGACCGGCGCTCCCGGCCCCCGCACGACGACTCCACGAATTTGCATGGCGAGAGGCTAACATCATCCCTCATGGCCGTGACCATTCATGTATTCGACGAAAAGGGCTACTCGCAGCGCGAAGGCACGAGCGAGGTCCCGGCGCTGCTCGCCTCGGGCGCCAAGATCTGGATCGACAGCACCGACGGCGACAAGGAGCTGGGCGCCTTCTTCGAGAACACGCTGAAGCTGCATCCGCTGGCGGTCGAGGACATCCTGCAAGATCGGCCCAGCCCCAAGGTCGAGGACTACGGCGACTACCTCTATGTGGTGGCCCACGCGCCGCAGAAGACCGGCCAGGAGCTCGGCACCTGTGAAGTCGATCTGGTGTGGGGCGAAAAGTGGGTGCTCACCCACCGGCGCGGAGAGGTGCCTGCGATCGTGTCGCTCCGCGAGGAGCTGAAGCGCACGCCGCGGGCGCTCGAGCGTGGACCGGCGTTCGTCGCCCACGCCATCCTCGACCGGATGGTCGATTCGTATCTGCCGATCGTCGATGCCTGGGACGACGAGGTGGACGACATCGAGTCCGACGTCATCGAGAATCCGACGCGCCAGGTGCTGCAGCGGATCTTCGTCCTCAAGCGCGCGCTCCAGAAGCTGAGGCGTGTCGCCCTCCACCAGCGCGAGGTGTTGCACCGCCTGTCGCGGGGCGAGTTCGATCTGGTCCCCGAGGCGGCGCTGCCGTTCTACCGCGACGTCTACGATCACTTCCTGCGCGTGGCCGATCTGGCCGACAGCTATCGCGATCTGCTCTCGGGCGCGCTCGATGCCTACCTGTCGACGGTGTCGAACCGCATGAACGAGGTGATGAAGACGCTCACCATCATGGCCACCATCATCCTGCCACTCACCTTCATCGTCGGCATCTACGGCATGAACTTCGACCACATGCCCGAGCTGCACTGGAAGTACGGCTATCTCTTCGTCTGGTGCGTGATGGTGACGGTGACCTCGGCGATGCTATGGCTGTTTCGCCGGCGCGGTTGGATTTGAGGTAATCGGAAATATTACGATGTATGACATGGGTCCCCGCTCGACGAGGGCGGGCTGGCCCGGGTGCGAAGACTGGAGCTTCTTCCACTTCGCGAACCAGGGCTCGAGCGGGATCTCCTTGTCCTTCTCGACGTACTCGGGGACGTAGAGGTCGACCTCCAGATACTTTCCCGCCACCTCTTTCTTCACCGCCTTGGCGAAGCTGAACTGCGCGAGGATCTTTTTGGGATAGAGGTCGTTGTGCAGCGCGCCGCCATAGACGACCACGGTCTTGCCGCGGGGGGCTTTCTCCAGCGAAGCGTCGATCCCCTTCTTCAGCTGCGCGGTCACCACGCCCAGGAGCTTCACATAGTCGACCTGGCCGTCCTTGGGTTGGATGTCTTCGTACTCGGCGCAGGAGAGGGTGAGGATGTGCGGCCGCACGCCTGCGCCTTTGGCGCGCTTGAGCAGCGTGACCAGCTCGTCCTCGGTGGCCTCGGGCCGCTTGATGGTTTCGTCCACCTTGGCCACGGCCTGGGTCTCGACGGCGCCGCACTTTCCATCGGTGACCCAGGTCTCGACGACCAGATCGGAGGAGCTGGGGGCCAGCCGCTCGAGCATCTGATCGCCGAAGCGTTTCACCGCCGATGCGACCTTCGCGCCACCTTCGATCTGGTGATACTCGCCGAACGCCACCACTCTCGGTTTTTTGTTCATCAGCTGCGTCACGATCTCCGTCGCCGAAGGAAAGAACTTCACATCCGCGCGCGCGGCACTGGTGAGCAGCATCACCAACAGGATCGGCGAAAAACGCATCCCTTCATTATGAAGCAGTCGGGGCGTACAATCACAATGTGGATCCAGCGGAGCGCAAGGAGTTCCTGATCCGCACGCCGTTCTTCGGCGGCCTGGAAGACGCCGCCCTCGAGCGCGTGATCGCGATGCTGGTGGAGCGGGAATTTCCCGCCGGTGCCAAGGTGTTCGGCGAAGGTGAGCAGGGCCGCTCCATGTACATCGTGCGCGCCGGTGAGCTGGTGAAGTGTCAGTCCGGCGAGTCGGGCCGCTCGGTGCGTCTCATGCGCTTTCGCGCCGGCGATTTCTTCGGCGAGACCACGCTCATCGAGATGCAGCCGCGTCAGTTCACGGTGAAGGTGGAGAGCGAGGCGCGGCTCTTCGAACTCACCAACATGGATCTGTATCGGTTGTATCAACAGGACAACCGCGCCTACATCATGGTGTTGCAGAACATCAACCGCGAGCTGTGCCGGCGTCTGCGGCGCGCCGACGAGCGCATCACCGAGCTCGCCGACGAGTTCGGAGACAACGCCACGCAGATCGGCATGGCGGGCCGCATCCGGCGACTGCCGGAGGAATAGAGGAGGGTGATGACACGCGTCCTCATCGTCGACGATGACCCCGCCGCCCGCAGGCTCTATGGCGCCTTTCTGCGCTCGAAGGGCATGGAGATCCACGAGGCCGAATCGGGCATCGAGGCGGTTCAGCGGGTCGAACAGTCGCAGTTCGATCTGGTGCTCATGGATCTCGACATGCCCGGCATCGACGGCTGGATGGCGATTTCGCTGATTCGCGCCCGTCTTCCGGAGCTGCCGATGCTGATCCTCACCGCCATGACCGGGGCCGACTTCAAGGATCGCGCCGCCAAGCTCGACGTGCACGAGGTCCTCCACAAGCCCTGTCCGCACGACGAGCTGTTGCGCGCCACCGATCGGGCCCTACGCAAGAACAAGTGACATGGTCAAACAAGAGCTGGTGAACGGCATCGCCGTCCTCACACTCGACCATCCCAAACGGCGCAACGCGCTCTCGCGCGAGATGCTCACGGAGCTGCGCGACGCGCTTCAGGGCAGCGGAGCCGATCCATCGGTCCGCGCCGTGATCCTGCGCGCCGAGGGGCCGGTCTTTTCCTCGGGTCACGACCTGAAGGAGGTGCTGGCCGCCCAGGACAATCCGGCGCTGTTCGCGCTCTGCACCGAGGTGATGGAGACCATTCGCCTCCTGCCACAGCCGGTGATCGCGGAGGTGCATGGGCTGGCGACCGCGGCGGGCTGCCAGCTGGTGGCCAGCTGCGATCTGGCGGTCGCCTCCGAGCAGGCGAGCTTCGCCACGCCGGGCGTGAAGATCGGCCTCTTCTGCACCACGCCGGGAGTGGCGGTCTCGCGCGCGGTCTCGACCAAGAAGGCGATGGAGATGCTGCTCACCGGCGAGCCGCTGTCCGCCGCCGATGCCCTGGCCGCGGGCCTCGTCAACCGCGTCGTGGCGCACGAGCACCTTCACGAGGAGACCTTCGCGCTGGCGAAAAAAATCTCCGAGGCCAGCGCCGACACCCTGGCGCGCGGCAAGCGGGCCTTCTACGCGCAGCTCCCGCTCGATCGGCCGGCGGCCTACGAGCTCGCACAGAAGGAGATGGTGGAGAACGCCAAGACCGCCGACGCCAAGGAGGGAATGTCGGCGTTCCTCGAGAAGCGGCCGCCGAAGTGGTCAGGCGACTGAGCTCAGCGCTCCCGGCTTGCTCGACGGCTGCTTTCCCTCGCGCAGCATATTGAAGAAGAGCGCGACGGTATTGCTCTTGGCGCTCTTTTTGGCCTGGTGGGTGATGAACGGCATGGGAAAGTGCGAAAGCGATCGATCGGGCGAGACCAGTCCGGCCATCGCTTCGCCTTCTGCAGGGACCACCTGCGCCCACTGCCACGAGAGCGCGCGCACCAGCTGATCGCCCCAGGCCACCGCGACGCCCGCTGCCTCGGCCGACGACAACCGGCGCTTGCCCGACTGCACCGCGGCCACCAGACGATGGATTTTCTCGACGATGGCCTCGGGCGCGTCGTCGGCCCGGGCGCCGAGCAGCTTCAGGCCTCGTGCGAGGAGAATGTCATGATCTCCGCGCAGCTCTTCATTGAAGGGGCGCGCGTGCGGCTTCTTCTTGGAAACGCGATCTTCGGCGAAGAGGGGCACCGCTTCGGGAAGCGGACGCCGTTCGATCAAAGGGCCGCGTTTCCTGGGCGCTCCCCATTTGATCCGCTTCAGCGCGGCAGCGAAGCTGGAGGCGAAGGCCAGCGGCTCGTCGAGATCGATCTTGTCGGTGGGAAATTCGATCCCCTCGGCCGCCGCGCGTTTCACCGCCGCCGGCAGCGCCTTCTTCAGCTGAAAGGATCCGACGACTCCGAGCTGTGCCAGCTCCTTCGGGTAGGCGTTGCGCAGCGGCAGCGACAACAGCTCGGCCAACGCCGCCGGCATCTCGTGCCAGGCGAGGAGGAAGAGCGACGGATAGAGCGCCACGCGCAGGGCGGCGTCGGGGCCGTTTTCGCGCAGCGCCTGCCGCACGTGGTTGCCGAGATCGGCGTGCATCCGCAAAAGCTCGCGATCCGCCTTGCCGACCGGCTTGCGGTCCGGAGAGTCACCGGCGAACTGCGCAGTCAGCCTGGGCCAGCCGAGGATCTTCTCGACGCGGGCGGCGATCTTCTGGTCGCTGCCCACGCCGCAAATGAGCTCGTGGAAGGCCGACATCTCCCGGCCCAGGTCGCCCCCCGGCAGAAGGCAGCACTCGGCCAGACAGACGAAATGGATCCAATCGTAGGACCCCGTCTGCTTCAGCGCCGCCCGTCCCCACTTCTCGAACAGGGCCCGCTTGTTTTCGGCGGTCGTCTCGCCGTCGAGGGAAAAGCCGCTGAAGCGGCCGATTCGGATCATCCGGCCAGTCGGTCCATCTCGGCGGCGAGGGAGAAGTCGCGTTCGCTGATGCCGCCGGCGTCGTGGGTGGTCAGGTCGACGACCACCTTGTTCCAGACGTTGAACCACTCTGGATGGTGATCCTGTTTTTCGGCGGTGAGGGCCACCGAGGCCATCCAGCCGAAAGCTTCGACGAAGTTGGCGAATTTGAACTCGCGGTGCAATTTCCCGTTCACCACCGACCAGCCCGACACGCTCGACAGCTTCGACTGCACTTCGGCTTCCGACAGCTTGGCAATTTTCGTCATCTTCGATCTTCTTTCGTCATATCTCGTATTACATCGTCATCATTTCATATTCGGCTGTCATATCAGGTATTACAATCGGGCGATGCTAGCCCAGGACTCGGAGCTGGAGCGGCGCCAGAGGCTGCAGCAGCTCCAGAACTTCATCGCCGGCGCTCCCTCCATCGAAGACATGCTGATGGGCGCCCAGCCGCGCCTCCTCGAGGTGTTCGGTTGCGAGCGTACGACCATCTTCGCGCTCGATACCAAGAATCGGCACCTCTATTCGCTCGCCAAGACCGGCGGCGAATTCAAGGAGATCCGGGTGGCGCTGGATACCTCGTCGATCGCCGGATTCACCGGGGCCTCCAAGAAGACCCTGAATCTGGCCAACGTCTACGAGGCGGCCGAGCTCAAGCGGCTCCATCCGCAGCTTCAGTTCGACGATCGCTGGGACAAGGCCTCGGGCTTCACCACGAGGTCGATGCTGAGCGTGCCGGTCCTCTACGAGCTGAATCTCCTCGGCGTGATTCAGCTCATCAACCGGAAAGACCGCCAGCCGTTCGGCCCGCGCGACGCCGCCGCCGCCGAGGAGGTGGCGCGCACCATGGGCCTCGCCTTCTTCAACCTCAACCGGCTGAAGGCGCTGAAGGAGGCGCGCCGGCCTTCGAAGTGGGACGGCCTCATCGACGGCGGCGCCATCTCCGAGATGGATCTGCACAAGCAGCTCGGGGAAGCGGCGGCGCAGAAGGCGGATCCGGTGCGCTGGCTGATGGACAAGGCGGGCGTGTCGCGCGCCGACGTCGAGCGTTCGCTGTCGCTGTTCTACAACGCCGAGCCGTGGCGCTGGAACGGCAAGGACACGATCCCCGAAGAGCTGAAGAAGCGCGTCAAGGCCGAGTACCTCAAGCAGAACTGCGGAGCTCCCGTCGAGCGGCGCGGCAACACCCTCATCTGCGTCATCGACGATCCGGGCGATCTCGGCCGCGTCGACGCGCTGAACGTCATCGAGCCCGGCCTGCGGCTCGACACCATGATCGGATTTCGCGACGAGATCGTCGGCTACATCGAGCAGTCGTATGGCCTCCGGGAGGACGTGGGCAAGATCCTCCGCGACCTCACGACCGAGGAGGAGAACAGCGCGCCCGAGGAGCAGGTCGCCACCGAGGAGGGGAAGGTCGGCGAGGCCGACTCGTCGGTCATCAAGCTGGCCAATCAGATCATCGCCGACGCCTACAAGCGCGGCGCCAGCGACATTCACGTCGAGCCGTATGGCAAGGACCAACCGACGATCGTCCGCTTTCGCATCGACGGCGATTGCGTGAGCTATCAGGAGATCCCGGCGCCGTTCCGCAATGCCCTGGTGGCGCGCCTGAAGATCATGGCCAACCTCGACATCTCCGAGCGGCGAAAGCCGCAGGACGGAAAGATCCGGCTCAAGCTCTCCAAGGACAAGAGCCTGGAATTGCGCGTCGCCACCATCCCGACGAGCAACGGCAACGAAGACGTGGTGATGCGCATCCTGGCGGCCTCGAAGCCCATCCCCATCGAGCAGATGGGGATGTCGGAGCGCAACCTCAAGGCGTTTCTCGAGATCATCAAGAAGCCCTATGGCCTGGTGCTGTGCGTGGGGCCGACCGGATCGGGCAAGACCACGACGCTCCACTCGGCGCTCGGCCACATCAACACCACCGACATGAAGATCTGGACCGCCGAGGATCCCGTCGAGATCACGCAGCAGGGGCTGCGTCAGGTCCAGGTGCAGCCCAAGATCGGCTTCACCTTCGAGGCGGCGATGCGGGCGTTTCTGCGCGCCGATCCCGACGTGATCATGGTCGGCGAGATGCGCGACCGGGAGACGGCCGAGACGGGCATCGAGGCGTCGCTCACCGGCCACCTGGTGTTCTCGACGCTGCACACCAACTCGGCGCCGGAGACCGTCACCCGCCTCCTCGACATGGGGCTCGATCCCTTCAGCTTCGCCGACTCGCTCCTGGGCGTTCTGGCGCAGCGGTTGGCGCGCGGTCTCTGCAAACATTGTAAGGAGCTGTACCCGGCCACGCGGGCGGAGTTCGATCAGATCGCCGAGCCCTTCGGCGGCGAGGCGCAATTGGCGGCGCAGGGCATCAGCTTCGGCCCGCAGTTCCAGCTCTGGCGCGGGCGCGGCTGCGACAACTGCGGCGGCAGCGGCTACAAGGGGCGCATCGGCCTCCACGAGCTGCTCGCCACCAGCGACGACATCAAGCGCGCCATCGCCCGCCGCGCGCCGGTCGAGGAGGTGCGCAACTTCGCGCTCGCCGCCGGCATGACCACGCTGCTCCAGGACGGAATTCAGAAAGTCATGCTCGGCCAGACCGATCTGAAGCAGGTCCTGGCCGTCTGCAGTCGCTAGTTTCCGGCGAGCGCTTCCGATAATCGGTGATCACGCGCCGCAGCAATCCGCGACACGACTGGAGAAATTCCTGGCCGGAGGTTTGCTCTTACATCCTGCGCAGGAGGTCCACCTTGCGCAGCTGGGTTTTCATCACCGCGCTCTTCATCACCGCTCCGGCCTTTGGCCGCGCTCACGTCGAGCCGCCCACCGCCGGAGATGAAGTCAGCTACTCGAACGGTTGGTACTACCACCGCAGCTCGGACGGAACCGTCTGGCGATCGCGCCACCGCGGGCACGGCTGGTCCGCCGCGCAGGGACGCAAGATTCACAAGGGCGTTCGCCACAAGCGGATGAAGCGCGCACGGCGCCACCGCCACCGCTGACCAATTTTCGGACAGTTCCAGAATCAGGACACCCCTTCGACCTGAATCCTCAATAGTTACGCAGTCGCGATGTAGGCATAGGTCGTGCTAACGGCCACACGCACTGCCATGAGAAAACTCCTCCTCCTCGCTTTCGTTTGCGGCTGCGGATCAAAGGTCGAACCTCAAGATCAATTCGAAGTCGGCAAGGCCGATTCGTTCTCCGCCAAGATGCGCGTGGTCGGATCGCTCAAGTACGGCGACGCCGCGTTGCGCTTCAAGTACAGCTCGAGCCCGCTCTACCGGGCCGTCAGCTTCAGCGGCGCGAGCGGCGATCAGATCGATGTGTGGGTGAAGTCGACCCAGGGCGACGCGGTCACCTGGCTCCTCGACGGCAAGTACGCGGTGGTCGCCAAGAACGACGACGCCTCGGCCAGCACCACCGATTCGCACATCAAGGTGACGCTGAAGAAGAGCGACACCTTCTATGTCGTGATGCGCGATTACGATTACGCGTCACACTACTTCACGACCCAGATCACCGGCACCTCGACCGGCGGCTGCGCGCCGACCCTCGGTCCGGGCGGATCCAACAGCAGCATCGACGACTACGGTCAGGCGCTCGAGGACGGAAACGCCGGCTGGGGCCTCACCACCCGGAAGCTCCCCGGCTGTCTCGACCTCGGCAGCGCGGAGGTCCGCGCCCAGGTCCGCGAGCTTCTCCGCACCAGCCATCTCCTCGATTTTGACCCGGGCGACACGCGGGCGACCGCGGTGGCCAACGGCGGAAACGGCTTCGTGCAGCTGCTCGATACCTCGCTCGCCTATCACGACGATCGCAGCGGCGCCGACGCCCACGTCACCTCGCTGGAGACTTCCATCAAGCGGCCGGTTCTGGCCTCGCCCGACGCCTACTTCGAGGTCCGCCTCTCGGTCGACGCCGAGGAGTGCTCGGAACAGGGCGTCGCCCTCGTCGACACCCGCACCGGCATTGTCTACATCGTCCACCAGCTCCTCCCCTGCTGACGGCGAGGCGAGCGGAGCGAGCCGAGGTGCTGCCGCGAGGCGGTGCCGAGCGGCTTGCTCGTTGTTGAGGAAGAGCCGCCTCGATTTTTCGTAAAATCGAGGCATGTACGTCGGCAACCGCCACACTGCCACGGTCACCGTCAAGGACGTCCTCCCCTTCACCTGCAAGCTGTGCGGACACGAGGCCGAGGCGCTGGTCGTCGGCGTCGGTCAGGGTCAGGGGAACAGCGCGTTTTTTCTCGACGAGGACGGCGCCAGGTCGCGGGCTTCCTCATCCGCGGAGGACAACGCGCGCAAGAACCTCGAGCAGACGCTTTCGCTGGCGCGCTGCCCCAGGTGCCACCGTCAGGACGGCTCGGCGCTGAACGGCATGCGCATGAAGACCATCCTCGGCAGCCTCGGCGGCGCGATCTTTCTGCTGGCGCTCGGCCTCTTCCTCGACGCGACCCACCGCGGCAACACCGGGATGTACATCTGCGCGCCGCTGGCGGTCCTCACCGCCGGCTTCATCTACTGGTCGCAGAAGTGGAAGTGGGAAACCGCGGAGAAGCGCGTCGCCTTCATTGAACCGTCAGCCTGAGGATGGTTCCGAACACGTCTCCGCTCGCCGGATCGACGCGCGGATCGATGAACACCCGGCTCACCTCGAGCTTGCGCAGCGCCGAGATCACGTCTTCCGACATCAGATCGCGGGAGGCGAGCCCGATGGGGGCGAGCTCGAGCTGGCTGATTTCGGTCGCGAAACGGGTCGCCGCCTCGGTCGAAGTGAAGAAAAAGCCGTAGGGCCGGCGGCACCACATGTCGCGGCCGCTCTGGGTCAAATAAAACACTCGTTCCGGTAAAGCTTGGATGAAGGCTTCCAGATCCACGGCGGCATGCTAGCATCCGCGTCCGCATGCGCACCATCACCGAGTTCAGTGGTTTCTCGATCAAGAGCGCGGCCCAGGCGCGCGCCAAATTGACCAGCGAAGGCGTGGCTGCCGAGCAGATGTCCGAGCGGTTGGGAGCCGAGGTCAACGTGACCGGCGACCGACTGGCCCGGCTCGTCGAGGCGCTCGACGCCGTGGGAGGCGACGCCGAGCGCGTACGACTGGTGCGCGTGTTCGCCGCCAGCGACGAGCTGCGCGGCGCCAAGCAGGTCGGCGAGTTCAAGTACCTCATCGACTTTCAGCCGCAGGCGGGAGGCGCGCCGCGTGAGGACAAGCGCGGCGGTCGCGGAGATCGCGGCCGCGGCGGAGGCGATCGGGGCCGCGGCGGCGGAGGCGGCGGCGATCGGGGTCGTGGCGGCGGCGGAGGCGGCGGCGGAGATCGCGGTCCCGGCGGATTCAAGCCGCGCCAGCCGATGGGCCTGAAGAGCCTCACCAAGGCGGCGAAGCAGGGAACCGAAGGCGCGCCGCGTCCCGAGCGTGAAGAGCGCGGCCCCATGCCGTCGGTGGGACAGGGCTGGATGCTGACCCGCGCTCCCGGCGATCCGCGCGATCAAAAACGCCGCGGCAAGGGCGGACCTCGCAAGGGGAAGCCCGGCGACAAGCGTGGTGACAAGCGCGGCGACAAGCGTGGCGAGAACCGCGGCGACAAGCGTGGTGAGAACCGCCCCGAGAACCGCGGGGGCGATCGTCCGCGCGGGCCGCGTCCGCAGGGACCGAGACCGCCGCAGGGACCGCGGCCTCCGCAGGGACCGCGGCCGCCCGGCGCGCCCGGCGCGGATCGTCCGCCTGGAGCTCCTGGAGATCCGGCGAAGAAGAAGCGCCGCCGTCGCGGGCGAGGCAGAGGCCCGGGTGGACCAGGCGGACCGCGTCCGCCGCAGCAGCCGGGTCAGCCGCAGGGACAGGCGAGGGCGCCGGAAAATGCGCCGTCCGCGCCGCCGCCTCCGCCGAGCGAGCCGCCCAAGACGGAGTAGAGAAAGCGTGCTAACTTAGCGCGCTATGAAATCAAACACCATTTGGGCCCTGGTGACAGGGCTCGCGGTGGGATTCCTCGTCGGGCAGTACACCGAGCGCGGCCGCTCGGGCGACAGCCCCACGGCGATGAACACCACCTCGAACGCGCCGGCCGGAAAGATTCCCGCCGACTGGCTCACCGAAAAAGATCTCAAGGCCGAAGACAAGTTCGCGGGGCTGACTCCGCAGCAGCGCTTCCTCGCGCTCAAGGTGCTGAACGAGAAGCCCTGTGACTGCGGCTGCCCGCACGGATCGACGGCGAAGTGCGCCAAGGAAGATCCGGGCTGCCCGCGCGCGCCGAAGGTGATCGCCGACGCGGTCGCCGCCGCGAAGGAAGGCAAGAATTTCGATCAGATCATGGCGGCGGTGAAGAAGCCCGACGCGCCGCAGGCGCCGCCCGAGGCGGGGCCGCAGAAGGTCGAGCTGGCGGCATGGACACCGGTGAAGGGGCCGAAGACGGCCAAGGTGACCATCTTAGAATTCTCAGACTTCCAGTGACCCTTCTGCTCGAGGGTCGGTCCGACCCTCAAGGAAATCGAAACCAAGTACGGCAAGGATGTTCGCATCGCGTTTCGTAATCAGCCGCTGCCGTTCCACAACCACGCCATGGAGGCGGCCGAGGCCGCGATGGCGGCGAACGCGCAGGGCAAGTTCTGGCAGATGCACGACAAGATGTTCGCCAATCAGCAGGGCCTCGACCGCGCGTCGCTCGACAAGTACGCCGAGGAGATCGGTCTCAACATGGCCAAGTACAAGGCGGCCATGGACGGTCACGCCTACAAGAGCCAGATCGAAGCCGACTCCAAGCGCGGCAATGAAGTCGGCGCCAACGGCACGCCGGCGTTCTTCATCAACGGAATTCCGCTCTCGGGTGCTCAGCCCTTCGAGTCGTTCAAGGCGGTCATCGACAAGGAGATGGCGCGCGCCGACGGTCTTCTGAAGTCGGGCACGCCGCCGGACAAGATCTACGAGAAGGTCCTGGAGACGCTGCCGAAAGAGGCTCCCAAGGCCGCCGCGCCCGCCGAGCCGCCCGCGCACGCCGATGTCCCCGTCGGAAACGCGCCGGTCAAGGGTCCCAAGAGCGCGCCGGTCACCATCGTGATCTTCAGCGACTTCCAGTGTCCGTTCTGCAGCCGCGTCGAGCCGACCTTGAAGGAGGTCGAAAAGACCTACGGCAACAAGGTGAAGTTCGCCTGGAAGAACATGCCGCTGCCGTTCCACGACAAGGCGCAGCTTGCGGCCGAGGCCGCGCTGGCGGCGGGCGAGCAGGGCAAGTTCTGGGAGTACCACGACAAGCTGTTCGCCAATCAGCAGGCGCTCGATCGTCCGGCGCTGGAGAAGTACGCCGAGGAGCTCAGCCTCAACATGGGCAAGTTCAAGAGCGCGCTCGACTCCGGCAAGTTCAAGTCGCAGATCGACAAGGACAAGGAAGAGGCCGGAAAGGTGGGCGCGTCGGGTACGCCGACGTTCTTCATCAACGGCAATCGCCTGGTCGGCGCGCAGCCCATCGATCAGTTCAAGACCGCGATCGACGCAGCGCTGAAGAAGTAGCTTGTGGCAGGCTCCGCCGGACTTTCATCTCCTCGATAAATGGCGCGTCCCCATCGAGGGCGCGGCCGACGAATTCCCCGCCTTCGCCAGGATCTTCATCGACAACGGTTTTCAGAGCGACAGCCGGATCGCCGGCGCGCTCTTTCGTCTGCGCTTCTGGCTGGGAAAGAAATTCCGCTGGGATGAAGGGCCCGCCGCCGAGCCGCACGAGGTATTTCGCGGGCCCGATCAAGTGGTGGTGGAGATCGCCAACAAGACCATCTCCGCCTTCATCGATCTGCGCTGGGTGGATGCGGCGTCGGGACGGAAGACGGCGGAGTTTTCCATCTACGTGAAGTACGTCAGCCGCCTGAGCGGAGCCTACATGGCGCTCATCAAGCCGTTTCGTTACGCCTTCGTCTATCCGCCCTGGCTGAAGCGGCTCAAGCGGCTCTGGGAAGCGCGATGAAGTGGATCGGCGTCGCGCTGTTGGCGGCGGCGCTCGGCGGCGGATTCCTCGCCCGGCCGGTGTGCGATCCGCTCGACGAAGAAGAGGTTCGCTTGATGAATCCGCCGATCTATCGGCGCACGAGCGAGCGAACCCTGTGGTTCAAGAGCTATCAGATCCGGAACGGCCGCTGGTGTCAGTGCAAGCCCTGGGTAGAGCGCGCTCTGTTTTTCTAGGGCGCGTAGATCGCGGCCGAGCGGGCGGGCAGGGAAATCGTGGTCGCGGACGTGAGATCCGGACCACCGAGCCGATCTTTGAGCGTCATGCCCGGCGTGAGATTCACCGCCAACGATTGCGTGGTGGCCGCGCGGTTGATGGCGACGATGGCGAAGTCGTTCCCCGATTTGCGCTGAAAAACCAACATCTCTTCGCTGCTGGCGAGCGAGGTGTAGTCGCCGCGCCGCAGCGCCGGCAATTCCTTGCGCGCCTTGCCAAGCGCGCGCGCCCAGGTCAACGTCGCGTTCTCTTCGCTGGAGAGCGCGGAGCGGAACATCGATCGGTTGTTGGGATCGGCTCCGCCCCAGTCGCCGTACTCGTCGCCGTAGTAGAGGAGCGGCGCGCCCGGCGCGGTCAGGAGCCACGCCAGCGCCACGCGGTGTCGTTGATAGGGCTCGGCGTCCGGCGGCGCGCCCGCCATGTTGCTCCACTTGTTTCCCGGCACGCCGCGATCGTGCGAGGCGTCCTGTCCGCGATAGCTGGAGTAGGTGACGAAGCGCGAGGTGTCGTGGCTGCCGATGTAGGGAGTCATGATCGAACCGGCGGCGTATTGCGACATCGACTGCTGCGTCCAGTAGTCGACGTGCAGCATCCCCTTGTCGCCGTAGGCGAACACGCGATACGGCACCGCGTGATAGAGGACGAAGTCGGCCTGTCCGTCGAGGCCGAAGTTTCCCAGGTAGCGGTTGATGGTGCCGTACTCGTTGGCGTTGCAGGCGAGGCCGCAGTCGCTCCAGCCCATGGCCGTCTCGCCGGTGAGGAACACGCGGGTGCCGGCGGCCTCGAACTCGCGGCGCACGCGCTCGGTGAGGTTGAAGACGGCGATGTCCTCGACGTGCTTGACCGCGTCGACGCGAAAGCCGTCGAGATCGAACTCGTCGAGCCAGAAGACCGCGTCGTCGGAGTACTGCTCGACCACCTCGGGCTTGGTCCAGTTCACGTCGGGGAGGTAGCCGGCGAATTGGCCCTCGAGGCGGTTGTTGGTCCAGTCGCAGCCGTTCTGTCCGAAGACGCAGCCGGTGCGGAACCAATCGGGGTGCGCCTTCACGTACTCGTGCTCTTGATGAACGTGATTGACCACGTAGTCCTGGAGCACGCGAATGCCGTGCGCGTGAGCTTCCTCGACCAGCGCCTTCAGCGCCGCGGCGCCGCCGATGCGCGGATCGACCGAGCGCGCCTTGATGGGCCAGTATCCGTGATAGCCCATCACCTGATGGACGCCGTCGTCGGCGAGGAACGAGCCCTGGGGATTTTCGTGGAACGGTGAAATCCACAGCGCGCGAACGCCCAGCTTGTCGAAGGTCCCGTCGGCGATGGCGGCGCGCACGCCCTGCAGATCGCCGCCCTGATAATCGGCGCGCGCGTCGACCGCGTTGTTGCGCGGCGGATTGTTGCTGGGATCGCCGTCGCGGAAACGATCCGTCATCACCATGTAGATGAGCGCGTCGCGCCACTCGAAGGGCTCGGCCTCGGACCAGAACACCAGCCGGAGCTGGGCGGCGCGGCCGTTTTGGTCGCGGGCGTCGACGATCAGCGAATATTTCCCGTCGGCGAGGTTGGGCGCGTCGATGGTGATCTGGTTGCCGCTCACGGTCGCGGTCGCCGCGGCATTGCCGTGACGCGTGGTGACCTGCGCGCTGGCGAGCGCCGCGCCGCTGACCGCGGGGGTGAAGGCGAGCCTGGCGGTGAAGTGGCCGCGCGCCGCCGTCTTGTCGGAGACGCGCAGAGACGGCAGGTTGCAGTCGGCGACGCGCACGCCCGAGTTCTCGGTGCCCCCGACATACTTGCGCAGCGGCTGTCCGGGATCGAGCTGCCAGGTGCCGTCGACCACCAGCTTGTAGGCATGCAGGCCGGGCGGCAGCGAGAGCGTCAGCGAGGTGCCGGTGATGATCGCCGGCTGCCAGTTGTTGAATTCACCGGCGACCGCGACCGAGCCGCCGCTGCCGTGATACTCGAAGGTGACCGGGCAGGTCGCGACCTCGGCCAGATCGGTCGACGTCGTCGCCAGATCGCTGGTTGGCGCGAGGTCCGGAGTTGCCTCCGCGAGATCCGGCTGCGAGGTCCCGCCGAAGTCGAGGTGCGGCACTTCTTCCTGCTGCGCGCCCGACGCACAAGCGGCAAAAAACAGAGCGGCGCAGAGCCCCAAGCGACGCATGCAGGCTGTGTAACACATCTGTTTCCGAAAAGTAACTCAGAACTGCGTTACTACTTGCCCGCGACCAGATCCGAGAGCCGGGACAGGGCCTTTTCGATGGATTCCATCGACGGGCCAAAGGAGAAGCGGACGTAGCGGGCGAAGCGCGAGCCGTGGCCGCGCCGCCGTTTGCCGGGGTTCACGTCGAAGAACTCACCGGGGACGGTGATGACTTTTCTCTCGAGCGCGGCGCGAAAGAAGCCCATGCCGTCGTCGAGCGGAGGCGGCAGCGCCGAGACGTTGCCCCAGGCGTAGAAGGTTCCGTCGGGGACGCGGTCGAAGCGCACGCCCAGCCGCTCGAGCTCCGAGACCATGCGGTCGCGCTTCTTGCGGAACACGCTCTGGATGGCGCGGGTCTCGGCGACCACGTGAGCCTCGGCGCACAGCGAGATGGCCGCGCGCTGCAGCGGCTTGGATCCGCCGCCGTCGAGGAACGAGCCGGCCGAGGCCAGCGTCTCGACGACCTGGCGCGGACCCACCGCCCAGGTGACGCGCCAACCGGGATAGCGCCAGTTCTTGGTGAAGCCGTCGAACAGGAGCACCGGATCGCGATCGACGTTTTGCACGTAGCGCGCCGCCGACGCCACCGGGAGCGCGCCCGGCCGGCCGCGGTAGATGTAGTGCGAATAGAACTCGTCGATGAGGAGCGTGCACTCGAGCTCGCGCGCGGTGCCGACCCAGCGCTCCATCTCCTCGCCGTCGATCAGCTTGCCGGTGGGATTGCAGGGGTTGGAGAGCAGCAGCGCCGACAGGCCGCGCCCGAGGATCTCGCGCCGCAGATCCTCGGCGGAGAAGGCGTAGCCGCGCTCGCCTTCGAGGAGGATCGGGATGGCGGTGAAGGCCTTGAAGATGTCGAGCAGCTCTTCGTAGGCGGTGTAGTCGGGGAGAAAGTGGCCGAGGTTGATGTGGCCGAGCGAAGCCGCGGCGCGGGTGAGGGCGGCGCGCCCGCCTCCCGAGACGCACACGTTCTCGGCGCTGTATTGTGACGGCAGGCCGACGCGATAGAGCTTGTTGTACAGCTCGGCGATGGCGGCGCGCAGCTCCCACAGACCGGCGATCGGCGCGTACTCCTGATCATCGACGGCGATGGGCACTTCGCGCACGCGCGAGGGCGCTCCCGGCAATTCACCCGTCTCGGGCTGACCTTGTCCGAGATTGCACCACTCGGGATCACCGGGCGAAAACCCGCGCTTCACCGCTTCGGTTGTGACGTAGATGACACCGGTGCGAGGAACCGTTCGGAATCCTGGAATCTCGTCGCTCACGCGCGGAGCCTAACAGAAATCATTCCGCTGCCTGATAGCGATCATCGCTGCACCTGCGCATATCGCTCGCGAGAGGGAGGCCATGCGGAACTGGATGCTCTTCATCGTCATCTTTTCTGGCTCGGCTCGCGCCGAGGAACCCTGCTGCTGCGAGCCGGATCCCGTGATCCGCGAGGAGCTGATCAGCGCGGCGGTGATCTTCGCGGTCGGCCAGACGGTCGCCTACGCCGCGCAGATCGCGGTGCCGTCGACGCCGGTGCAGAGGGTGTTCGACACGGTGCCGATCTTCGGCAGCGTGGACGCCGCGGTCCGGAGCGAAAATTGGGAAGCGCGAATGACGCTGATCTTCGCCACCGGAGTTCAGATCGTCGGGGTGCTGATGGCGGTGACGGCGGCGGTCGTCCACATGGAGCCCAAGCGGGTGGGCTTCAACGCCAACGGCGTCACCGTACACTTCTGATGAAGAAAACCACCGGCACGGAACCGCCCCCCGACGGCTCCGTGCCGATGGCCCCCAAGCCTATTTACAGATCCCCTTCTCGTCGCTGCCGACGAGGGCGAACGACCACTTCAAGGCGTGACCGGGCTTCACGTCGGCCCAGTCGTTGTGATGCAGATCGTCGTTGGCCTCGTTGCCGTAGTCGACCATCAGCGCCTGGAAGGTGTAGTTCATCGCGCTGTCGTACGAGATCCACGAGATCGAATCGATCAGATGAAACGTGTCCTGTTTGGTCAGGCTGAGCGTGTGTCCCAGCTCGTGAATGAAGGTGCCGGCCTGCGGCAGGACCATGTCGCTGATCCACCAGGTGGAATCGTCGACGAGGAAGATGTCGCCCCAGGTCACGCCCGAAGCGTCGTTCCAGATCTGCTCGCCGACGATCGCGTAGCGGAAGGCGTCGTAGTCGACGTTGGTGAAGTACTTCTTGTAGTAGCCCTTGGCATCGCCGACCGAGAGGCAGTTGTCGAGCGGAACTTCTTCGTCGCGCCAGACGAACAGCTGCACGCCGTGCTGCTGCAGGCGCGACACCACCTGGCGCTTGGCTTCGGTGCGCAGCCGGTGTCCCTTCATCCAATCCACCTCGACCAGCACATCGGCGCGCTCCGGATCGGTGACGCCGCCGAAATCGGCCGCCACCTTGGCCTCTGCCGATTCGCGAATGCCGTCCTTATCACTGTCGCCATCCAGGAGCGGATTGGGATCGGCAAAACGCTCGACGTCGACGCGGAAGGTGACCTCGTAGTCGTAGTCCGAGGTCTTGTAGCGCTTGGTGAAGGTCTGTCCGTCGGTGAAGCCGCCGAGGTCCACGCTCTCGGTGAACAGCAGATCGTCGACGGTCCAGGTGTTGAAGATCTCGAAGTCGTCGTCCCAGCCCTCGACGTTGACCTTGGCCAGCGACACCGCCTTCACGCCGCGGGTGCGGGTGGCGAGGGTGTAGTCGAGGGTCTTGGAGTCGCCCGAGGAAAGCGCGTTCACATAGTCGTCGAGGCCGTTCGACGGAAAGCGCACGTCGTCGGCCACCAGGTAGAAGTCGTCGCCGCCGAACAGGCTCCAGTCCTGCGATTCGTGGACCACGACTTTTTCGGCGATCAGCTTGCGGCGCTCGTTGCACAGGCCGTCGAACCAGCCGTCGCCGTCGCTGTCGGGGTTGTTGGGATCGGTGCCGAGCTTGGCTTCGTCGACATCGGCGAGACAGTCGCCGTCGGTGTCGCCGGCCGCATAGGCGCCGTTCGCGCGAAAGTTGCGGATGGGATCGAGCCGATAGCCGAGCGAAACGCTGTCGTGCGGCAGCTTGAGGAAGGCTTTGTCCAGGCCGCCCTTGCGCTCGCCGAGCCGCTCCACCTTCTTGGTCAGGCCGACGCCGCCGTTGATCTTGGCCTCGTCCTCGGTCTGCAGCGGCGCGGAATCACCGTTGGTGCAATCGGAGTAGGCGGGCGGCGCCAGTCGATTCGCCAGCGATGCGGGCAGCTCGTCCGCAGGCGGCGGCGGCGTCGTCGTCGTGGCTGGGGGCGCGGGCGGCGCGTCCTGCACCTGCGTGGAGCCGAACGATTCGATGTCGCTGCGCTCGGCGTTGCCGCTCTTGGGCTGCCAGGCCGCGGATTGAACATCGGCCCTGGGCGAGCAGGCCGACAACATCAAAGCGAGGAGTGCGGAGCGACGCATGTGCGACCTGTAGGAGCAGGTCGCATGCCAGTGGTCGGACCTTGAATTGATTGGTGTTTTACCGGGTGGTCGGGTCAGCCGTCCCCAGCGTCGATGGCGTCTGGAGTCGCCATGTTGTCGGCGGATACATTTGCTTCACGGAGTATGATGTCGCCCCGATGGACTTATCGTACACGCCCGAGCAGCTCCAGTTCCGCGACGAGGTGCGCGCCTTCCTCAAGGAGGCGATGCCGCCCCACCTTCGCGCCAAGGCCGAGATCGACAGCCACTTCGAGCATCACGAAATCATGGAGTGGCACAAGATCCTCCATCAGAAGGGTTGGGTCGCGCCGCACTGGCCCAAGGAGGTCGGCGGCGCCGGGCTCGATGCCACCCGGCGCTTCCTATTAATGGAGGAGCTGGAGCTGGCCGGCGCGCCCTCGCTCTCGCCGTTCGGCCTGATGATGGTGGGTCCGCTCCTCATCCAGTTCGGCAACGAGGCGCAGAAGAAACGTTACCTGCCCAAGATCCTCGCCGGCGAGGAGGCCTGGTGCCAGGGCTACTCCGAGCCCAACTCGGGATCGGATCTCGCGTCGTTGCGGACCAGGGCCGAGGACGGCGGCGATCACTTCATCGTCAGCGGCCAGAAGACCTGGACGACCTATGCGCAATACGCCGATTGGATCTTCTGCCTGGTGCGCACCAACCCCGCCGGCAAGAAGCAGGAGGGCATCAGCTTCCTCCTCATCGACATGAAGTCGCCGGGCCTGACGGTGCGCCCGACCTTGACCATCGGCGGCACGCCGGCGTTTTGCGACACCTTCTTCGACAACGTGAAGGTGCCGAAGGAAAATCTCGTCGGCCCCTTGCATGGCGGCTGGAACCTGGCCAAGGCGCTCCTCGGCCACGAGCGCACCTTGATCGCCGCGGTGGGGCTGTCGCAGCGCGCGGTCCGGCGCATGAAGAAGATCGCCGCCAGCACCATCGCCGAGGGGCGGCCGCTCCTCGAGCACGCGGGATTTCGCGGCAAGATCGCGCGGCTGGAGATTCGTCTCAAGAGCCTGCAGATGGCCAACTGGCGCTCGCTCGCCGGCGCGCAGCACGGACGCGCACCGGGGCCCGAGTCTTCCATCTTGAAGATCCGCGGCTCGGAGATCCTGCAGCAGGCCTACGAGCTGACCATGGAGATCATGGGACACGATCAGCTGGCCTGGTTCGGTGAGCCGGGGATGGTCCCGCCGCTCGAGCAGTGGGTGGCGTCGAACTTCTGCTATCTGCGCGCCACCACCATCTACGGCGGCACCAACGAGATTCAAAAGAACATCATCGCCAAACACCTCCTGGGGCTCGGATGAACTTCGATTTGACGGAAGATCAGCGGATGCTCGTCGATACGGTGGCGAGCTTCGTCAAGAAGCAGTCGCCGGTGTCACGCGCGCGCGGCCTCAGAGAAGATGCGCGCGGCTTCGATCCCAAGGTGTGGCGCTTCTTCGGCGAGCAGGGCTGGATCGGCGTGGCGTTTCCCGAGGAGGCCGGCGGAATGGGCGGCCGCTTCGTCGACGCCGCGCTGGTCCTCGAGCAGCTCGCCTGCGCGCTCGCGCCCGAGCCGCTCTTGTCGGCGCTGGCGGCGGGGACGGCCATCCTGCACGCGGGAGATGCCGCGCAAAAGGAGCGTTGGCTCCAGCCGATGATCGCCGGTGAGAGCGTGCTGGCGCTGGCGTGGGCGGAGGCCAACAGCCGTTTCGAGCCCGCCTACTGCGCCACCCGCGCCGAGCGAAGCGGAAAAGGTTGGGTGCTGAGCGGGCAGAAGCGCTTCGTCGCCGACGGGCCGGGAGCCGACGCGCTGGTGGTCTCGGCGCGCACCGAAGGCGGGCTCTCGCTGTTCGTGGTCGACAAGTGGAAGTCGCGCGCGCTCTCCACCATCGACGGGCGGCGCGCCGCCATAATGGATCTCGACGGAGTGGAGCTGGGACCCGAGGCGCTCCTCGGCGGAGACGGCGCGGGATTGCCGGCTTTGGAGCGCGCGCTCGATGTGGGCGCGGCCGGCGCGGTGGCCGAAGGAGTGGGCGTGGCGCGCACGGTCCTCGGCATGACCACCGAGTACCTGCGGACGCGCGAGCAGTTCGGCGTGAAGATCGGCACCTTTCAGGCGCTGCAGCACCGCGCGGTCGACATGTTCATCGAGACCGAGCTCTTGAAGTCGGCCTCGATGCTGGCCTCGATCGAGATCGAGGACGCCGACCCGGCCAAGCGGCGCGCCGCGGTCTCGACCGCCAAGGTGCAGCTCCACCACAGCGGCAACTTCGTGGTCCGCCAGGCGATTCAGCTGCACGGCGGCATCGGCATCACCGACGAGCACGACGTCGGGCTCTACTTCAAGCGCATGCAGGCGCTGAGCGCGCTCTACGGCGACGAGGAGCATCATGTCGCACGCTTCTCCGCGCTCCCGCAATTCAGCACGTATTGAGATAAAATGATCGTGTGATCCGCCTCTTTACGTTGGTGGCGCTGTGGGCGGGTTGCGGCCGCTCGCTTCCCATCGACGAGACCAGCACGGATCTGGCCGCCAGGCCGGATCTGGCGGGCGCGGCGCACGATTGCCAGAGCGACTCCGATTGCGCGGTCGGCGATCGCTGTCAGGACGGCGCGTGCGTGCCCGCCGGCTGCAGCCGCGACCGCGACTGTCCCGCGGGGAACCAGTGCGACATCTTGTCGCGCCGCTGCGTGCCGCTGGTCGACTGCATGACCGATCGCGACTGTCCCGCCGGCGATCTGTGCTTCGGGGGACGCTGCGTCGCCTTCCAGCGCTGCCGCGACAACTCCGAGTGCCCGCCCGATCAACGCTGCGACGGCTTCCGCTGCGTCGGAAAACCGGAGTGCATTCGCGACAGCGAATGCAAAATCGGAGAGCGCTGCGACGCCAACCGCTGCGTGCCGGTGTTGTGCAAGAGCGACGCAGAGTGCCCCGGCGGCTGGAGCTGCTTCGAAGAGCGCTGCCTGCCGCCGTTTCTCTGCGCCATGGATATGGACTGCATGTTCCTCCCGGGCGCGAAGTGCATCGATCGACTCTGCCAGGTGCCCAACGGCTGCCGGAGCGACAACGACTGCATGGCCGGCGCGTGCTTGAACGGCGCCTGCGTGCCCTGGCCGCCGCCCGCGTGCATGACCGACGCCGACTGCGGCACGCGCGTGTGCGACTTCGGCTTTTGCGGCGCCGACATGACCTGTCCGAAAACGCCGTGCATGCCGGCCGAGGTCTGTGAGAACGGCGCCTGCCGCCCCAAACCCGAGTGCACGGGCAGCGCCGACTGTCCGGCCTCGGGATATTCCTGCAGCGACGGCAGATGCGTCTTCAGCGGCGGCTGCGGCGGCGACGCGGACTGTCCCTCGCGCTATCGCTGCGTGGGCAACCAATGTCAGTTCGTCGGCGGCTGCGGGCGCGACTCCGACTGCGACGCCAATTTCCGCTGCGTGCTCGGCGAATGCCGCTGGACCGGCATGGGTGGACCGTGCCGCAAGAACAGCGACTGCGGCGCCGGCACGCTGTGTAATGTCTCGACGCGGACCTGCATCCCCGACGTGAAGTGTCAGGGCAACCTCGACTGTCCGCTCGGCTGGACCTGCCTGGGTACGCAATGCTTCGCGCTGGAGTTCTGTCTCGACTCGAGCGCCTGTCCGAGCGGCACCTCCTGCGCCAACGGCGTGTGCTTCATCGCCAGCGACTGCATGAACGATCCCGATTGTCCGGGCGGCGAGCACTGCCAGTGGGGCTATTGCCAGCCGCAGACCTGCGATCAAACGGCCGAGTGCAACTATGGATGGAGCTGCACCGCGCACCGCTGCATTCCCTGGCTGTTCTGCGGCGAAGTCAAGGACTGCCCATCCGGGTTGACGTGTGTCAACAATCAGTGCACCAACCCCGGCGGCTGCATGCAGGACGCCGATTGCCCGCCGATGCAGAGCTGCCTGGCCGGCTTCTGCTATTACCTGCCGCCGCCCACCTGCACGCTCGACAGCCAATGCGAGCCCGGCGAAAAGTGCCTCCTCGGATTCTGCACACCGTCGACGACCTGCATGATCGGCAAGGACTGCCCGAGCGATCAGGTGTGCATCGACGGATACTGCCGCATTCCGGTGGAGTGCATCAGCGACGGCGACTGCCAGCCGGGCCAGAGCTGCAACCAGCGGGGTCAGTGCATCTGATACATTTCGCGGATGGACGACGAGCTCCTTCAGAGCTACGAGGAAGCGCCCTATCCGAGCGAGCCGCTCTACCAGACCCATCCCGACGCGCTGGCCACCGCGGCGTTTCTGGCGGGGATGAAGCCGGCGCCCGTCGATCGCTGCCGCGTGTTCGAGATCGGCTGCGGAACCGGCGGCAACCTGATCGCGATGGCGGCCTCGCTCCCGGAGAGCAAATTCCTCGGCATCGATCTCTCGCCGCGGCAGATTGAAGCCGGCAATCAGCTGATCCGCGGGCTCGGCCTCACCAACATCGAGCTGCACGCCGCCGACATCATGAGCCTCGAGCTCGGCGAGCAGGACTACATCCTGTGCCACGGCGTCTACTCGTGGTGCCCGCCCGCGGTGCAGGATCGCATCCTCGCGGTGTGTCAGGAGCGGCTGGCGCCCGACGGCGTCGCCTACCTCAGCTACAACGTGCTCCCGGGCTGGCGGCGCCTCGGCGTGTGGCGCGACGTTCTGCAGTGGGGCGCGCACACCGGGAGCGACTGGCGATCGCGTGTGCGCGACGGCAAGAGGTTCCTCGAGGAGGTGGCGCCGCTCGCCGAGCGCATCGATCCCCACTATGCCCAGAACCTGCGCGACGCGGCCAAGAACCTGCGGCTCGCGCCCGACGAGTACGTCACGCACGAGCACCTCGAGGCCTTCAACGAGCCGATCCCGTTTCGCGAGATGGTGTCGCGGGCTGCAGGGCGCGGCTTGCAGTATCTGGGTGAGTCGTGCCGCCAGACCAGCGCCGGCGAGCTGCCGGAGTCGCTGCGCGCCTGGTCGAGGAGCCGCGTCGAGCTGGAGCAGACGCTCGACCTTCTGCGCAACGCCAGCTTTCGCCGCAGCCTGTTCTGCCGCGCCGGAATCGCGCTTGGCGAGCCCACGCCGGAGATGGTGAAGGGCCTGCGCATGAACGCGTTGTGCCAGCCGCTCTCGAAAGATCCCGACGTCGCCAGCGACAAAGAGGAGATCTTCGAAGCGGAGAAGGGCCAGCTCTCGACGGACATTCCGCTGGTGAAGGCGATCCTGGTCGCCCTTCACCGCGTGTGGCCGCGCACCCTGAGCCTGGAGGAGCTGGCCGCGGACGTGCGCGTCCGCCTCGGCGCGACCGACGATCCCGATCTCGGCGACGAGGTGGTGGCCGAGGCCTCGCTCGAATGTTACGCCTCGAACCTGGTGGCGCTCCACGTGTGGGCGCCGCGCTTCACCATGGCACCGGGAGAGCGTCCGCTGGCCGGCGCGATGGCGCGCGAGCAGGCGCGCAGCCTGCGCCGGGTGACCAATTTGCGTCATCGCATCGTCGAGCTGAACGTGTTCGAGCAGGCGCTCTTGCGCAAGCTCGACGGGGAGCACGATCGGGCGGCGTTGACCGAAGCCCTGGTCAAAGACGCCGAGGCCGGCCTGTTCGTCATCGAGCGCGGCGGTCGGCCGGTGCAGGGCGCCGACGCCATGCGTGAGACCATCGGCGCGACGCTGCCGTCCACGCTGATGCGCCTCGCGCACGGCGCGCTGCTGGTGAGCTGATGGCGCTGTTCCTGGTGGCGCTGGCCTCGCTGGCGGCGCTCTACGATTCCAAGATCTTGATCTGGGACATCGCGCTCGCCGATCTGCGAATCCACTCCGGCGGCTGGGGCACGGTGATCGTCGCGGTGGTGGTCTCGGCGGGGTTCGTGGCGTTGCCGCTGGTGGTGGGCCTGCGGTGGGCGCTCAAGGGCCGACCCACGGCGGCGATGCTGATCTCGGCCGGATCGCTGGCCTTGAGCGTGGTCGGGTTCGTGGTGCTCTCGGCGGCCTTCACTCCTTGAAGAGACGGCGGTAGAGCGCGAGGCCGAGGTAGTAGTTGTTGCTGCTCTTCACCATCTGCTCGACTTTTTGTGCGGCCGCATCATTGCCGCCGGCCTTGAGCGCGCGCCAGATCACGTAGAGGTCCTGGACGTCGTCGCGCTCCTTCAGATCCAGCTTTTCGACCGCGGCCCGGGCCGCGGCGCCGTTGCCGTCGAGCAGGGCAAACCAGGCGGTGAGGATGGGACGGCCACCATCCTTGGGGCCCACCTTCTCGTATTCGGCGCGCGCCGCCTGCGCGTACCGGAGCGTCGGCCCGCTGCTGTCCTTCGGCTGCCGCGACGCCAGCTCGCGCAGGAGATAGGCGCGGTCCCACAGCGCATGGAGGAGCAGGGCGACCTGCGTCTTTTTGTCTTTGACCCTTAGCGCGAGCGCGCGCTGCTGATCGGTCTCCACCAGCGCGCCGGCGAAGTCGCCCGAGGCCCAGCGCAGCCAGGTGAGCTGGTTGTGCGCCCAGAACTCCTGATCGGCCCTCTTCGCCGGAATCTGCGAAGCGATGAGCGCGCTGGCGTGATCGAAATCGCCGTGAAACGCGGCCACGGTGGCGCAGGCGTAGATCGACGGATCGGCGGAGGCTTTGCAGACCTCGGCCGCCTTGTCGAGATCGCCGCTCTTGAGGAACGATTCAGCCGCGGCGGCGGCGGAGGTGTCGCCGGTGACGCCGATGCAGGCGAACAGCAGGGAGAGCATTTCGTCAGTATACTCGCCGCATATGCGTTCGCATCGGCTGCCGCTCGCCACCGGGCTCACCTATCACGTGCTCGAGTGGGGCGAGGAGCACTCCCACTCGGTGCTGCTGCTGCACGGATTTCTCGACGTGGCCTGGGGCTGGCGGCCCACGGTCGAGGCCGGCCTCGCCGAGAAGTTTCACGTGATCGCGCCCGATCTGCGCGGACACGGCGACAGTGATCGCGTGGGCGCCGGCGGCTACTATCACTTCGCCGACTATCTCGCCGACGTGCACGAGCTGGTTCGCCAACGGGCCCACGATCGGCTCTCCATCGTCGGCCACTCCATGGGCGGCTCGGTCGCCTCCTACTACACCGGCAGCTATCCGGCGCGGGTGCATCGGCTGGCGCTGCTCGAGGGATTGGGTCCGCCTCCGCAGGGGCCCACCGGGCCCGAGCGCGTCATCGCCTGGCTGAGCGGCTGGGAGCGGGTGCGCAACGCGCCCTTGCGCAGCTATGCGTCGGTCGACGAGGCCGCGGCGAGGCTGCGCGATCACGATCGCCTGCTCGGTCTCGAGCTGGCGCGCGAGCTGGCCGAGCATGGCACGCTGGTCGACGCCGAGGGGCGGCGCCGCTTCAAGCACGATCCGCTGCACGCCACCACCGGTCCCTACGCGTTTCATCTCGACGCCGCGCAGCGCTTCTGGCGCGCCATCACCTGTCCGGTGCTGTTGGTCGAGGGCGACCAGTCCGAGTACCGCCTGGGCGACGCCGCCGATCGCATCGCCTGTTTTGCGGAGGCGCAGCAGAAGCTCCTGCCGGGCGCCGGCCACATGATGCAGCGGCATCAACCGGCCGCGCTGGCGCAGCTGCTCGGCGAATTTCTCTCCCAGTAGCGGCTATTGACGCTTCGCTCCGACTGACTGTTTGTCGTCGATGCGGCGGGCCGCGCTCTTATCGTCCTTGGAGATGGCGAAGCGCACCAGCGCGCGCAGCACACGCGAGCGTTCGACGCCGCCGAGGATGGTGACCAGCTGCTCGTAAACGGTCGGGTCCTGCACCAGCGCGCCCAGCGTGCCCTCGCCCGCGCGCAGCTGCCGCGTCACCTGGGCCAGATCGCCGGAGGCCCGCTCGAGGTTGGGAATGACGCGAGACCGATCCAGCTGGTTGGCGACCTTGCCAATTCCCGCCGCGGCGCGCGACAGATTGTTGGCCAGCTGCCGCCCGTCGCGATCGGTGGCGTCGAGGATGGGCTGCAGCGCCGCCACCGCGCGGTTGACGCGGACCACCAGCCGATCGATGCCGGCGGCGATCCCCTCCACCGACCGGGCGGTCCGCTTGTCGTAGAACAGCGCGTGGGCCAGCCCTTCGCCGTGCGCGGTGGCCTGGAGCAGCCGGTGGATGGCGTCGAGCGATCCGCGAATGTCGGCGCGGGTCCGTTCGCTGGCCAGGTCCTCGGCGATCTTGGCGGCGTCGCCGGCGATCACGTCCAGCTTCTTCATGGTCTGGGCGGCGTCGGCGATCAGATGATCGATGTCCGAAGGGGGCGCGGCGGCCACCTCTCCCTCCGGCGGGACCTGCGAGGCGCTCTGCGAGCCCGGGCTCATGTCGACCAACTTGTCGCCCAGCAGGCCCTGTGAGGAGATGCGGGCGATCGAGTCGGTGCGCACCAGATCGAGCGACTCCTGGGTGATCTCCATGTCGACGCGGATGCGCGGCTGAAGCTGCGAGCGGTCGAAGCGGATGGCGCTGACCGTGCCCACGTTCACGCCCGCGATCTGCACCGGGGCGCCCACCACCAATCCGCCGACGCTGGTGAACACGCTGTGGACGTGGATGCGGTGCTGAAACACGCTTTCCAGCACAGTGGGATCCGAAGCTTGGAATTCACGTGACTTGAAGTCGCG
>JADMIO011609062.1_pt1 | contig 30937 bp, 23 predicted proteins | sample 8958161 | NCBI WGS metagenome assembly JADMIO01 (sample SAMN16585339, study PRJNA669376) | soil metagenome | isolation source: Crop rotation soil | place: USA: Cullars Rotation, Alabama | collected 2011 | reverse complement strand
CCGCGACAACTTGTCCACGTGGAATTCTAAGCTTAGGATCCCAATGTGCTGGAAATTGCTGAGTAACGCAGGTTCAGTAATAGTAACACTTGCAAGCTTACTGCAACCCTTCGCATCGGTTACTGTTATGGAATATGTCTGAGCCGCGCTTCCTGTAATTGATGCTCCGGTGGTATTACCCGGTGTCCAGAGATAATGATAAGGTGCATTACCACCGCTTACGCTAACGTTTGCTGTACCATTTACTCCACCGGAACAGGTAACATTTGTGTGGCTGAGAGTTAATTGAATAGGCTGAGCTATTGAGAATGTTGATGTGCACGCAGACGGAGAAGCACATAAAGCGGAAAAAGTAATGGTTCTCACCCCACCCGTAATTGCAGATGGCGCGCCGGAATTTGAATTGTAAGTTACAGTACAACCATTACTTGCTACAGCTGAATTCAGCCAGTTAGTATACTTTGTATTTATTTCCGACTGGGTCTGGCAGGAACTTTCGTTTTGAGCAATCGGGCATGTCAAAGTCCCGGGAGGTGTTTGTAAAACTGTAAAGGAAGACGTGCACGTTACGATAAAGTTCGGACCACAACTACTTGTCACAGTGAATTTCACCGTTGTGGATCCACCGCAAGCTGATGGTGCACCGGTATTATCGTTTATGAGTGTTGTATTACATCCGCCATTAAATGTAGCGGTGGCAAGCCAGGCTGAGAATTTAGTATCGATCACGCTTTGCTTCTGGCATGTTCCTTCAGTTGCTGCAACTGGACATGTGATTGTTGCAGGAATGTTTATTCCATTTCCTTCAACTGAAAAATCATAAATCAGTTCATCACAATCATCATTATTTATGTTGATAGTTGCAGACCTCAGTCCTGTTGCGGTAGGTGAAAAAATTATATTAAACGTCACAGAACCGCCGGCATTGATCGCAGCGGGCAAAGAGATTCCTGAAAACGAAAAATCACCCGCTGCACCGGTGAAAAAGATGCTGGTTACATGCAGTATATTACCACCTGTATTTTCTATGGTAAAGGTTTTAGATACTGGTAGGCCAATGTTCGTTGTTCCGAAAGAAGTGTTATCGGTAGAAGAAGGAGTAACGTCACCATCGGCGATCGTAAGGGGAGGAGCTCCGCCTTTAATATTTATTTCCTGGATCGATAAAATTGTTACCGGGTTTCCGGAATATGCTGTAAAGCATGTCGGATTATTCTCCAGACGTACAACAACATTATAGTCGCCAGGCGTTAAACCAGGAAAGGAATTAGACGGATGCCAGCTGGCACCATTATCAATACTGTATTCAAGGTCGCCACCGGTTGCATTTACTACGATTGTTCCTGTTGGAGTAGCACACGTTGGCTGAGTTACATTAGGCGCATTTACTACTGGTGGCAGAGGTACAGGATTAATGACAACGGGATTGCCCACGTATGTAGCAGTGCAACCTGTAGTTGTATTCCGCACCTTCACATTGTAATTTCCCGGAGTGAAACCGATAAAACTATTCGCTGTAGTCCAATTAGCATTTGCCAAATCAATACTATACTCGATGACGCCGCCACCGGTAGATGATGCACTGATATCAATTGATCCAGTAGGTAAGGCACATGTAGGCTGAGTAACTGTCACACTGTTTATCGTGAGGGATGGGGCAGCATTAATATTAATTGGATTGGAACTATAAACTGTACTGCACGAAGTAAGTTCAGCGATGCGAACAGTAAGATTTTGCGATGTGGATGGATTTATTCCACTGAAAATATTTGAAGACTGAAACGAAGCTGCGAAAGGGGAGAGCTGGTATTCCAGAGTTCCTAATGCCGCCGTTGCACTTGCTGTAACTTTACCAGTAGGCGTTATGCAATCTGGTTGTGTTACTGATGCATTTACTGAAACAGGCGGTGTATACACTGAAAGTGAAGCATTGTTTGAAGAAATATTTCCGCATGAATTTGAAATTTCAACATGATAGTCGGTTCCGTTATCTGCTGTTGTTGCATTCGAAATTGTCATTGAGTTGGTTCCAGCTCCTGATATTGTAGAACCTGTTCCGGTCGCGCCATTTGAAAGTTGTGATACTCCTCTGAACCATTTAAACACCAGCGGAGCTGTTCCGCCGCTTGTTGTTACGTTGAAATTTGCAGTTCCTGTTGAACATAATTTTACATTTACCGGTTGTCCGCCGCCGGCAATTGAAGGCAACGCATTCACCGTAATAGATGCTTTAGCAATAACATCAGTATTCGGAACATTGTCAACGACTGCATTTACGCTTGCACTTCCTGGCGTGCCATTAGAAGTAAATAGAACGGTAGCGGTGCCGGAATTTTGAATCGTTGATTGTGCCGATGATAGTGATCCCAATACCGGATTCACAAATGAAATTGTTACTCCTTTTAATGCATCAAGGTTAGCTGTATTAATGGCAGTATTCGCAGAGTTAGTTAAAAAACTTGCAGTCGCCGTAGATGTATTCCCTAAACCACTCACCGTCGGACAAATGGTATTCGGTGAGGCAGACATTTTCAATTCCAACCACGGCGAAGTAGTCAAGGTGCCAGTACTTGCTCCTCCGATAATTGCTGCCCTGTTACAAGCGCCTGCAGTAGAAGGATCGGTATTACAACCCCACCAGTTATTCACTGCAATTACACTTCCTGCAGCTGCATTCATTGCAAGTCCACTTGTAGCAGCTGTAGTGGTAGAGGTGCTGTTATTGAAAAATCGATTATAGAGTATGTTGATGGCATAGGAAGCATCTCCGTTATCAACTATTATAGCACCCCCGGCACCACCGGGTGCAGAGTTATTTATGAATGTATTTTCAGTTATGTTAGCTGTGAAGGTCTGGTCGAAGGGAGATATCCGTCCCTGCGTGGCAATTCCTATTGCACCTCCATTACCCGGACCAGTGACAGTTGCTGTATTATTTGAAAATGTACAGTTAGTAATATTTAAACTACCTGTAAGTCCGGGGAAATTCTGAAAGAAATAATACACAGCACCACCATCAGAATTATCATTTGAATTATTTGTAAAAAGACTGTTGGTAATATTTAATGCGCCTCCACCGGAAAAATTAATGGCACCGCCGGTTGTTCCGGCATTCGCATCAATGGTATTATTATTAAATTCACAATTATTAATATTTAATATCTCGTTCAATCCTCCGGCACGTATCGCTCCGCCGCCATATGCATCACTATTTAAATGCCCGTTAGTAAATTTTATATAATTAAATGTTGTTACAACATTAGCAGTAGAACCAAACGTAATAAAAAATATCCTGTCAGTATTAGCATTATTAACCATATTAATTATGGTAGTAAGTGGTGAATTATTTACACCATTTATCGTAAAATTTTGTGCTGCTGATCCAAAGAATATATATCCCTCGGTAACATTATAAGTTCCGGCTGATAATGTTATTGTATTTGCCCCACCACTGTTATCCGCTGCAGTAATTGCTGATCTTAAAGAAATTGATCCCGCACCTGGACCATCAATCATTGCACCAGTCGCGTTATTGACTATGGTGAAAACGGGATCCGAAAAAATATTCGGCGAGTAAGTAGCCGCAGAACTATATACAATATTCAATAATAATATGAAAAATAAATTCACTGTAAATAAGATGTTTCTGGAAAAAATTCCGGAACCATGATAAGCAGATATTTGTCTCATGTAATTAAATATTAACACTGATTTATTTTTAAACAAAAATTAATTTCTCGCAGGATAAATTCCTTCTAGTGCAATACAAAAAGTTAAAACTGCATAAGGCATTAAATTATTATGCGGCTGAGTGCCCCCTGCATTTGCTAATATAGCCGGATTCATTTGTACCGGCGTTCCCTGTGCATTCGAATAATAATTAGGTGCAGGTAACTGCGAACCCGCCGTTCCGAAAATATTGTTCAACGGATCAGCTTTTCCACCCGATGCTTTAGCCATTAATGAATGCGAATGAGCTGCCATTTCATTTATAGATAGTGTTACACTCGATGCTCCGCCTATTTCTCCTATGGATCTTTGTGTTAGCCCGGGCGCAGCTCCAAATCCTAATGCGACTTTCCCTTGTAAATTAGGAAGAGCGAATGTTGTTTGTCCATTGCCTCCATACTGTGTTCCTAATAAAGAGAACAATGCTGTATTTTGAGCGATCGATAAAAGTTGCCCGTTACACAATGCCCATCCACGCGGTGCAAAGTTTAACCCGAACATTCTTATTTCTGATAAAAACGGATCCATGATTTTTTAAAGGTTTTTTAATTACGTGAAGGGTAAATACCAACTAATGCGATGCAAAAATTCATAGTCAGATATGGTGACATATTCTCATGCGGTTGTCCACCTGAATACGCCTGCATAGAAGAAGCATCCAACTGTTCATTACTGGAATTTCCATATGGTGTGAAACCGGTATTACTCGCAAAGAAATCATTTGATGGTGAAACAATATTGGGCGAATTCGAGCTGGCAATAACCGTATGAGTATGTTGCGGCATTTCCGTAATGATTACTGAATGACTTTGCTCTCCTCCGGTTTGCCCCAGGTTAAAATTAATTCCGGTATGCATAGCAACCCTGCCTCGCAAATCGGGTAACCTGAATGTCGTTATTCCATCACCACCGTATGTAGTTCCCAGTAATGAAAACAATGCCTGGTTCTGAAAAATAGATAACAATTGCCCGTTACACAGCGCCCATCCCTGAGGAGCATAATTGAAAGCAAAGATTGATACTTGAGATAAAATAGGATCAGTTCCCATATTAATTATTTAATAAATTTAAAATATCATGGAGTAGGAAACGGGCCAAATAATGCAATCAAATAATTAATTGCTAAAAATGGATGCATATTTTCATGCGGTACTGAGTTGCCTTTTGGCGATACGGTCGCCGCATTCATCGGAACCGGAGATCCTCCCGGTGCAGCATATGGTTTACCTGTATTCGATTTCGCCCAGAAATTATTCGAAGGATTATCACTAGTGCCGATAACATTGGAAGCTTGCGGCTGGTGACTATGAACCGGCAATTGATTACTAAGTAAGCTGACAGTTTCAGCGCCTCCCGTCTGTCCGATTGTAAAACCCGGTCCCTGATGAACCGGAATACGACCCCGTAAATCCGGAAGACCAAATGTATTAATACCATCACCTCCGTAGGTAGTGCCGATCAGTGTATAAAGCACATTATTATTATTTATCGATTGCAGTGAACCATTACAATAAGCGTAGTCAAGGATCTCGAAATTACATCCGACCATTTTTATTTCTCCCGCGAATAATGTTGACATAATTAGAATTTAAAATTTATTTGCACTATTAATTGCAATGAAATAAGTAATCGAAAAATGAAATAAAGAAATTAGTCAGAGAATCGATTGCCATATTATTTCCAATGAATTCCAGAACAATGTATCTATTAATTTGATTGCACGGAAAATCATCCGATAATATTTTTATAAATTTTCAAATCGGTGGCCCGGGCTAACCTCCAGCTGCCTCAATCGTCCCGCTTTTAAGATCCCTTCCGGAATATAAATTATCCCGAGTTCCAGGATGTCATTATTGATTACCGATACCGAAATCCGGTCGTCTTGCATACTTAATATTGTTCCCGGGGCTGCACGGTTTTCACCTGGATGTATAATTTTTATCGCTTCGGCTATCCGCACTATGATACCATTTATCCGGGTTAAAGCGCCTTTATTCCATGGATTACATGCATTGATCAAGGCAATTATATAGTCTGCATTCATATTGTTCCAGTCGATACAGACATCACGGGAATTCTGTCTTTTATAATATTTCGCACTTTTCCCCTCCTGTGGTCGAGAAGGAATTGTTTTACCAAAGCTGATTAATTTGATTAATGTCCTGACCATATCTGCAGCAAGGAAAGCAAGCCTGCCTGTAAGCAAACCATGAGTGTCCGTTTTATCAAGCACGATTTTTTCTTTCAACACAATAGGCCCTGTATCAAATGATTCTTCCAGTTTATGGATTGTAACACCTGCGTATTTTTCTTGTGCAACGATTTGCCGAAAAACAGGATCTGCACCCCGGTATGCAGGCAATGGACCCGGATGAACATTGAAAAATCCTTTCTCAGTAAGCTCATAAACCGAGGACGGAATTCTGTAACTAAAAGTCATCATTAGTCCGGTATTAATATTATGTCTTTTTATGGCATCGCTTATTTCTTCCCGATAATTTACACTCTCTACAACCAGTAATATTATATCGGTATTATTTATCAAAACAATTGCCTGTTCAATCATTTCTTCGCTTTCACGCGGAATGCAAACAGCGATCAGTTGTTTTGTAAAAATCAGTTCTTGCATAACCGGCAGAGCAAACCGGCTGTTTAAGAGTAAGATTATTCGCGGCTGAACCATTTTAATAACATAAATAGGTATTTAGCCAGCCCGAAGTAATTCCCTCAACGTTTATATTTCTGAAGATTTGCCATTCATCTTCAGGAAAATTAATATGCTCTGTATGTAATTCAGCGGAACCTTTTTTTGTATACGATTTCACAAAAGGAGATGTAAAATAATTTATAACAGGATCTAATTTCATTTCTCCGCGAGGTCCCTTAATAGTTTTCTGTTTAAGCATTTCCACTATTAGTTCTTCGTTTCTATCATCTTCCTGTAAAGAAATTATTTCTTTGAGAACAATTGCGGTTTCCCACCCAAGCAAAGAAAAAATGTTAGCAGGTCTTTTTGTATTTGAATTATATATATCAATAAATTTTTGATTCGCATCTGTATTATTATGCGGATCCCATGGTTTATATCCTTGTATCTGAAATTTTAATGTATCATTATTTTTAAGTGCTGGTTCCTCGAGCATCATCGGAGATACAAAAAGTTGTAATCTGTCAGCATGCTCATAAGTGTTCAGTTGATTATATAATAATGAAGCAGGAAGCGCATCAAAAACACATAATAAATTATGAGTTGAATTTTCAGACAGAAATTTTAGCAAATCAACTATTTCAAAATTTTCATTATATAAACTTTTGTTAAAGTAATTAAAAGTTATTTCTCCTTTATTGGCTGTTAATCCATCAACAATTGTAGATGAATGTCCATATCCACAATCATAAAAAGTACTTGCTAAGAGCGCCTTTTTTTCTTCGTCATTTCCTGCATCCCTACCGGAGAGATAGCACAGGAATGAATGCTGTAAAGTTAGATGGATAACTGTCGGCTGAGGCAATTGTAATGGTGGACGGTTAGCTCCTGGATTTACAGCTATCACGATTTTACCGGTCGCCATAATTAACGGATTTAGAATCTGTAAAACACGCAGATCTACATATGCAATTATCAGATCTGAGCCCTCCAACATGAGTAATTTTTCTCCTTTCTCATATACCTCCTTTTCAGAAGCTCCAAATCCGATACTCTCAGTTAATATTTCGATCTCTTCGAGAATACTGATATTTTTTAGATAACTCCTGAATCCGTCCAGGAAATCCAAAGAAATTGAAGGGTAAGCTTTAGAGCGTGGTACCAGAATTCCGACTTTCATTAATTATTTGTTTACTCTTTGCGGATGGAAATGTAAAAAAAGAACTTCACTTTAGGTCTTTAGATCTTTTCTCATTCGAAATTAAGGATCACTTTTTCATTTTAAATTTTATTTTGTTTTACCATTGATATTGATAAATAAGTGTACATTTCATTTTTAAAATTCTTGATATGGATAACCGCAGAAACTTTTTAATCAGGAGCGGCATGGCCTCTGTCGCATTTGTTGCTCTCAAACCATTGAAACTGGCTGCAAAAATTTCTGCACCGCTTATACAAACCAACGGTAAAACGTTGTTATTGCTGCATTCCGGAAATATTTCTACTGACACTCGCAGCAATAAATTTGTTAAACATATAAATAAATTAAAAGATCAGAATTCGAATATTCTATTACTTAATACTTCAAAGTCGCCGGCGGTCATCAGCAAGCCCGTTAATTATGATGCTTCGTTATACCGGTCAAAGTTGAATCTGTTTAATTCAAATCAATATAAAATTCTATATAAGGGAAAAATAAAAACCGGAATAATTAATACCATTAATCCTTCGGGCATAAATCCGATAAACGAACTGAATTCACTTGCCGCGTTTTTGAAGAATGAACAGAAGTGCGACATTGTAGTTTGTATTTCTCATCTTGGCTTTAGGAATAAGAATAATGTAGATGATTATAGTTTAGCAACCGGCTCTGCTCATATTGACGTTATTGTAGGCGGACATCCGGAAAATTTTTCAAAGCAACCGTATATTGCATTGAATAAAAATAATTCTGAAGTCATAATCAGCCATTCTAAAGGAAATGAATTTGATTTTAAGCAGATCGAAATTTATTTTGATGATCAAAAGCTGAAAAAGAATTTAGTCTTTTCCGCCTGATCATCTATTGATCGAAAAATCTCCATGCTATTCCAAACTTAATCACCCGTCCAGGCATCGGATAGTGCGGCACTAAATAATAACTCCTGTCGATCAATCCATCCGCAACATTTTCAATTTTCAAAAACAATTTAGCTGTTTTAATTTTCAGGTTGACGAATAAATCAATTCTCAGATATCCTCCTGTCTTTTTTTCATTCTGTAAATAAAACTGCGCCGTAGCGGGCATGAATGCATTTGCAAAATACGAACTGTTGAAGTTGAATGAGAACCCGTATGCAGCAAGAAGCGCATCATTGAAATGTTTTTTCTGAATATATAAAGACTGATCAGTTACAACATTCGGAATGCTCAACTGTACATGATCTGTTTTCTGGTATACAATATAATTGTCGAAATGAAGTGAACGATAATTAAAATTTTTCCTGAAAAATATCTGCGCAATATTTACCTTATTACTGATCTGCACCGGAATGTTCACCGTGTTAAAAAAGACATAGTTTTTTATCGTAGATATTCTTCCTTCAATAAACGATTTCCATCTTTGGCTTTCAAAATTTAATCCATATGTCGCAACAGACAAGTCATTAAAAAAATTTCTCCATCTGAAATTATTGCCGTCGTATAACCGGTAAATCAGATCTGGTGAACATTTTTGAATTGAAGCGTCAAAGCCGGCAAAATTATTTTCACCAATGCGGTAACTGATTTTTCCATCAATCGAATAATTCCCCTTGTCCATTCCTGCAATAATTTCTTTGGCATCGATTAAAATTTTTGTATTCGAAGAATCACCACTGTAAAAGATTTTTGCTCCTACAGTTAAATTATTCCAGCTGCTGTCTGTTCTTTGTCCGTAGGAAACATGCTGATGCTCTGTATAAACTTCAGGCATCAATTTTTGCAGGAAAGACACATCTCCTGTATCATTCAGAATCTTCAATGCAAACCGATTCGTCAACTCGTCGCTATGCAATGAATCCATCGTCGAAGAACCATAAAAAAAGTTATCATAAAAACTGCTGTCCGGATCTGTATCAGCATAGGTAAAAGATTTTCTCGTGAGCGAAATCCTGTGATTAATCACAAGTGGAAAACCGCGGGATATGATCTTACCGGTCGAATCCTTTGTAATCTTTCCTGTATTCAGATACTGGCTTAGATGAAATGTCCTATGCCTCACGTGTTCGGAAGCATTCGAAATATGGTAGGCAAGACCCTGGATTCCGAGGTTTGAAACATTGGTATTGTCGAAGAGTGAGTCGCTGGTTAGTCCTCCATTGACATCGTTCTTTATAGAATTCCAGATTGCATGAGCAAAAAAAGTGTATTTATCCGACGGCGTCTTATACCAGGTAAAAAAATTAAACCTCGACCGGAACGTATTACTGAAATTCATAAAATCATGTACACTCTGGCGATCAAAAAGAAAACCAGCATTCCAGTCACGTGTTATATTTTGCGTATGAAAAATTGAAATGCTTTGTTCCTTAAATGCACCGGTATGATAATCGACTTCGCTGAATCTCTTATTGGTTCTGTAATATTTTATACTGTCCGTCAAAATTAAATACGGATCGAATGATCTCACTCCGGTGAATGTCAGAACGCTGAACCTGTTGGAATAAATCTGAGGGTCAGAGGCACTACCGAGTGTTCCTAAAAAATTATAGTGCAGGTCGAGTGAGGGATTAACGCGATCGGTGCCTGTAAGGGAAGAATCGAGTGAGAGAAATAAGGGTGCGCTTGGATTAAAGTTTTCTTCTGAAATAAAACTGATGCTGCTCTTGATATTAATGGGTGTGATGCTGTCGATCTGTGCAAGAACAGACTGAGAAAATAAAATCATCCACAGTAAGAAAAACAGCCTGGAAAATTTCATCCTGCCTGTTCATCAGGCATTATGATCGCCATGATGATATATAGTAAAATGCCGGTCCCGAATAATAATACCGAAGCAACGAAGATGACACGTACAACTGTCGGATCCACGTCGAAATATTCGCCGAGTCCGCCACACACTCCGAAAATTTTCTTGTCTTTTTTTACAAGCTTCTTTGCCATCCGGGAAGTTTGTTTCAAAAGTAATAGTTTTTTATAATCTGCAGATTGTATTTTCATATGCACAATTCCAAATGAATATCTTTATCGGCTAAAGCGTTTTTTGTGTCAACATTTATTGAGCAACTGGTCGATGACTTAATTTACGGGCATACTGGTACGCTGCACAAGCTATGTATTGTTTTTCCTACACGCCGGGCAGGACTCTTTTTTCAAAAGGAGTTATCATCCCGGTTAGATGCTCCGATATGGTCGCCGAAGATTTATTCTATCCAGGACTTCATTCTAAGCCTTTCCGGAAAGAAAATCCCGGATCAGCTTACGTTGCTGTTCGAACTATATAAGGTGTATAAAGATTTTTTTCCGCGGGAAGATTTTTCCGGGTTTTATTCGTGGGGAGAATTGCTGCTGAAAGATTTTGATGATATTGATAAAAATCTTATTGATGCTACAAAGATTTTTGCATTGATAAATGACTTGAATGAAATAGATCGTGAGTTTGAGCTTGCAGAAGAAGATCTTGAACGACTGAGAATCTTCTGGAAAAACTTTTTCAATAAAGATGTTTCCCTCTTGCGAACGGAATTTGTGAATACATGGAAGCATCTTCCAGCGATCTATTCAAAATTCAAAAACAACCTCAAAAGATTAAACCTGTCATATGAGGGAATGGCGTACAGGGAACTTGCTATAGACTTGTCAAAGAGAAAAAAATCTGTGATGTCAGATTATTCCCATTTTGTCTTTGCGGGTTTTTATGCTTTGTCGCCTGCCGAACAAAAAATTATTAATTCATTCATTGAGTCCGGCAACGCTACCGTCTACTGGGATGCAGATAAATATTATGTCGATGATCCTGTCCAGGAAGCGGGACGTTTCTTCCGGAATAATAGACTTATCACAAATGACTTTAAATGGAAACAGGATCATTTCGCGACGACACCTAAGCAAATTGAATTCGCCGGAATTCCTTTGGTAGTAGGCCAGGCGAAATACATGAGTACGATTGTAAAAAAGTTAATGCTGGAGCCCGGTTTCCGGAGTGAAAAGACTGCAATTGTAATGCCTGATGAAAAATTATTATTCCCCGTGTTGTATTCGTTACCGGATGAGATACAACACGTAAATGTTACAATGGGGTATCCACTCAGACAGACTCCACTTTATAATCTGTTCGACTCATTAATCACTCTTCAAAATAATGCGAGAGAAGAGAAAGGCGAGATCACCTACTATTTCCGCGACATCCTGAATGTTCTGAACCATCCATATGTCAGGCTCATTGCAGACAGGAAAATCCGAAGCTGGCTGGATAGTATTAAACAGAATTTCATCAGGATGCCCGGGAGCATGCTGACTAATCATCCGGATCTACCGGAAATTTTCACCCGGCCAGTGAATGTTGAAGACGGATTTAAATGGTTTAGAAAAATTCTGAAAATGATCCTGTCTTCGATGAAGGATCAGCAATTCCGGTTTCATCGCCTCGAGTCCGAATTTGTTTACCAGTATTATACTCATCTCAGGAGGCTGGAAGATATCATTGCTAAAAGCGATGTAGTTACGGACCTGTCAACATTCTGGAAAATCTTTCGCGAAATTATTTTCACCGCCAAAGTCCCTTTCACCGGGGAGCCGTTGCTTGGTGTTCAGATCATGGGTTTCTTAGAAACAAGGGTATTGGATTTCGACAACGTGATAATATTGACCGTCAATGAAGATACATTGCCGGCGACGAGAGGAGAAGCTTCATTCATACCGTTTAGCATTCGTAAGGCTTTCGGACTCTCGACTCACGAAGAACAAAATGCTGTCTCCGCTTTTCATTTTTTCAGACTCATGCAACGAGCTAAAAATATTTATCTCATTCACAATACAGAAGCCCATGGATTAACGGCAGGAGAGAGGTCGAGGTATATGCTGCAGATCGAGCATGAGTTGGTGCGGAAATTTCCACACATAAAGCTGACTCAGAAAATAATTGGAACACCGATCGGCCGGGAAAATATAGAAGAGCTCACCGTAACAAAGACGCCGGATGTGTTGAAAGAGTTATCGAAATACATTTCGAACGATAAAGGAATTACATCTTTTCCCATCAGTCCGACTGCGCTTATCGCTTATATCAGCTGTCCGCTGCGATTTTATTTCCGTTATGTGGCAGGCATGAAAGAGCCTGATGAACAGGAAGAAAATATGGAAGCGGCAACATTCGGAAATGTTCTGCACAAGACTATGGAGTTGTTGTATAACGGGATAACGACGGTCGATGACAGAATAATTAACAAGGTAAAGGCTGCAATAAACGATAGGGTGGATGAGGCCATTCACCAGGAATTTGTTTCCATCAATCAACTTGAAGGAAAAAATATTCTCCTTCGAAATGTTTTGCGCGAGCTGGTTTCGCGAATTGTGGAATCTGACCGGAAGAATATTCCGTTCAAAATCCTTCAGCTTGAGAAGGATGTAAGCCGGCCATTTATTCTCGGTGATGGCAAAGAGGTTCGTCTTTATGGAAAGGTTGATCGTGTCGATGAAAAAGAAAATATCGTCAGGATCATCGATTATAAATCAGGAAAGGTCGGGAAGAAGAAACCGGATTCACTCGAAGATTATTTCACTGATCCGCAGATGAAGGAGCAGTTCCAGGCAATGTATTATGCATTCCTTGCGAGAAATGTTTACCAGGGAAAGCAGATTAAATCGGGTTTACTAATCATGCGGGATATGAATGAAGGAATCTGGTTCCTGAATAAGGATAATGTTTTTTCAGAAGATCAGTTTGCGGAATTCGAAACTCTGTTGAGAACAAAACTCGAAGAAATATTTTCCCCTGATGTTCCTTTTAACCAGACGATAGACGATACAAGATGTAACTACTGCGCATTTAAATCTCTTTGCAACAGAAATTAAATCGGGGGAATTATTTTATAAACTAAAACTGATAGATAATGGATCAGGCTCCATTTTCCTTTGCGCCACAACTTGCAATTCCTTCCGGAGTTAAGGATGTGAGTTTTTATTCTAAAGCATTCGGTGCTGTATTACGTAATGTTTGGAAGAGTGATGACGATTCTATTCATGTTGCTGAGTTTTCAATAGGCAATGCCACCTTTTATCTGCACCAGGAAAACGCCGGTAAAAATTTCATCAAGCCTGAGGGGAAAGGCACGTCTGTTATAATCGGATTGTTTGCTGACAACATTGATGAGATCACGACAAACGCTGTTTCTGCAGGTGCGATTTTACTTTCTCCACCACAGGACTACGAGTATGGATACAGGCAATCTGAAATCAAAGATCCATTTGGACACCTGTGGCTTTTGCAGAAAAAGAATAAGATCCGTTGAAGACGGATCTTATTGTTCGTCAATGATACTTAACACAATCGCCTACGATACTGTTTAATTATTTGTGTTCGATTATCAGCTTTTCGATTGAAACACTCTGATCATTTTTTACAGTGAGAAAATAAATTCCTTCCTGGAAATCACCGGTCTCGACGAAGATATTGTTATCTCCCTCGAAGATGATAACGTTCTGAGCAAAGACAATTCTTCCGTTCATATCGGTGAGTGTGATTTCTCCCATATTTTTATGCTGGGACGAGTAGTCAATTCTGACGGTATGATCAGCCGGATTCGGATAAGCCTTTACTGAACTGCTGACCGATGCAACTTCCGGAACAGTTGTGTTAGATACGTTATGTGCCTGTGAAACGGAGCTGCATCCGTGGCTGTTAGTTACCATTACCGCGTAATTGCCTGGTGCGAGGGCTGAATAAACAGAGCTCGTTGCGCCGCTGATGTTTACGTTATTCAGCTTCCACTGGTATGATGAAATAGTGCCGCTCCCTGGAGTAGCATTCGCCGTAAGGGGCGTAGCTCCTGCAGAGACTGATCCTGCAGAGATTGTAACCTGCGGATTATTATTCACCGTAACGATCTGTTGGGAAGTTGTGCGTGTCTGATTACTGAGAGTAACGTCACACGTATAATTTCCGGAGGCATCAACGACGATTGACTGGGTAGTTGCGCCGTTCGACCATAGATATGTATCTCCCGTTGTTGCAGTGAGTGTTACGCTTTCACCGCTGCAGAAACTAACAGGACCAGAAGGAGTGATTGTAGGATTGAAAGTATTCTGTGATGGCTTTGGCATATAGCCCCAGTCGAACCACTGGTAACCGAGAACATTGATATATTGTTTCCATGCGGGGTTGTCTGCAGCGAAATCATTACTGTATTGATTATAGGCTTCAATCTGTGAATGTCCGTCAAGCCAGTTATTCATGAATATCGGTTCTGATGAAAATATTGGCGCAACATCGGTCACCGCATTGTTAGAAGCCAGATAAGATAATCGCGTCTTACTGTAACTGTATAAAGAAGATGTATTCGTTCTGTATGAATGAAGTAATATCCGGTCGACGTTGTGTTGTATCTGCTGAGCCTGTCCCTGGTTAAACCATCCTAAATATGTTTCTGACAACACACCCTGGACCATTGCAAGTGAATCGATCTTATGCATCTGATCGATGTAAAATTTAAATCCACCACTCGTATCGCAGCTGCAGTTGTTCGGTTGCAGATACTGGTTGCAGTAATATCCACCCGGATTTACAGACGAGGTAGTCCAGAATTCAAACTCGAGATTAAACACATTAAATTTTTCCATGTCGTCGCTCCTGTTCTGGTTGAATGGCGCAATTCTATTCTGAAATTCAGGATAGGATTCACATACTGCTCCGACATACTGGATGCCAAAATTTTGTCGTGCTCTTTTAATAAAGGCGGCCATCGTAGCTGCTGTATTCTGATTGGCAAGATTGAACGAGCTGAGATCATATAATGCCAGGTAATTGAATGAGCTGTCGCGGGCATAATTCAGAAGACTGTCTTCCTTTACAGTATTACCGAGTATCTCATCAAAATTATTGATGTACATACCTCTTAGACTCGTTTGGGCGTTCGCTCCGCTGATGACTAAAAAGAGAAGAACTACGCATGCGTACAATTTGTTCATGGTGGGTTGCATTAACTTTTGGCAAACTACACCCGCATGAATAGTCAAATTGTTTAAAGAATTATGTTTTAGGTGTCTTGTAAGATTTCTATCATTTTCGATCGTAACCTTTCAGCATTTAATCTGAATTAAAAAGTTACATAGCTGAATGCCCGGGAAACGGGCTGTTGTTGTTTAATAGATGAATCCGACGAAAAAAAAGGAATGTAATTTTATGTCCAAAACGTTCAGAATTTGTCCTTGATAATGCAACCTTTTTCATTTTTGTTCTGATTCATTCCGGAAAATTGAAATTGTCAAACCGGTTTTTGGTAATGCATTAATAAATACTGTGCTCTTAACACACTAATTAATACTTTCGCATTTCAGAAATTCTTATGGCAGAGCCGTTAATTGCAATTCATGGTGGCGCGGGAACAATCATTAAGTCCGCAATGACTTCCGTAAAAGAAAAACTTTACACGGAAGCATTAAACACTGCACTTCGATCGGGTTATGACCTGCTCAGAAATGGAGCTACTGCGGTAGAAGCAGTTGCGATCGCAGTTTCATTACTGGAAGATTGTCCGTTATTCAATGCAGGCAAAGGTTCAGTATTTACAAATGACGGACGGCATGAGATGGATGCATCGATCATGGATGGAAAAACACTTGCGGCAGGTTCTGTAGCTGGAGTTTTTAATGTGAAGAATCCCGTTTTGCTTGCGAAAAAAATTATGGAGAAATCAGAACATGTACTGCTCAGCGGAAAAGGCGCAGAAGATTTCGCGAGAAGCAATAATATAGATTTAGAAGGCGACGAATACTTTTTCGATCAATTCAGATTTGATCAGTTGAATGAGATACGTGAACAGGAAACGACACAGCTGGATCACAGTGATAAAAAATTCGGAACTGTTGGCGCCGTCGCTTTGGATCAGAATGGCAATCTCGCAGCTGCAACATCTACCGGCGGAATGACAAATAAGCGATTCGGCAGAATCGGCGATACACCTCTCATCGGAGCGGGAACTTATGCAAACAATTCAACTTGCGCAGTTTCATGTACCGGTCATGGCGAATTTTTTATTCGGGCTGTGGTAGCTTACGATATTTCATGCCTCATGGAATATAAAGGCCTTTCACTTCGCGAAGCCTGCAAACTTGTTGTTCACGATAAGCTCGTTAAAATCGGGGGAGAAGGAGGTGTCATCGCCGTCGATGCAATAGGTAACTGCGAACTCGTATTTAATTCAGAAGGGATGTATCGCGGCAAACAATCTTCAGCAGAAAAAATTATCGCTATTTATAAATGACACGATAACGACATTTCAATCGAAAAAAGCCCGAATATTTGTTTTGGCTGACTCAGTGCTGTTCGTTAAATTTGTAAATACTGTCAAGATTTGAAAACGGTTTTTTACAGGACAATCTTTCTTCTCTTTATCTTAATTAGTTCTCACGCTGCAGCTACTCATATCGTCGGCGGTGAGATGAATTACCTGTACCTCAGTCCTAATCATTACCAGATTACTCTTACGGTTTACCGCGATTGTTTCAATGGCCAGGCTCCATTCGATGACCCTGCCGCTATCGGCGTATATGATCATGATGGAAATCTCGTTCTTACAACAGATGCATTCATCACAATGCAGCAAAGCGTTCCCAATGCTATAAACTCTCCCTGCCTCACGCCACCATCAAATATCTGTTACGAGGTTGCCCAATACGTTTTCGATATCACAGTTCCTGGAAATATTTCATCGTACACCGTTGCATATCAGCGATGCTGCAGAAATTTTTCGATCATGAATATTGACGATGTCCAGAATACCGGTGCAACTTATGAGGCAGAAATTACAAGCGCAGCCGTCGTCCCGGTTAACAGCAACCCTGTCTTCAACGACTGGCCGCCTACATTCATCTGCCAGGATGCGCCATTTACGTTCGATCATTCCGCAACCGATCCTGATGGTGATTCACTCGTCTATGTTTTGAGCGAGCCTTTCGAAGGCGGCGATCAGGTAAATCGCGTCCCGAATCCTCCGGCACCACCTCCATATACTCCTGTGACCTTCATAAGTCCTTATTCTGTCAACGATCCGCTCGGTGGAATGCCGATGACTATCGATCCTCACACCGGACTTTTAAAAGCAACTCCAAATTCAATCGGTCAGTTTGTTTATGGCGTATCGGTCAAAGAGTACCGTAATGGTGTTTACCTTGGTGAAACCCGCCGCGATTTCCAGGTAAATGTTGTTCCATGCCCTCAGATCACCGTGGCCTCTATTTTCTCACCATTGATCGCCTGCGGTAGCCTGGATGCACACTTTACAAATAACAGTTATAATGCAGCAGGGTATAGCTGGAACTTCGGTGATACAATGACCTTAAACGATACTTCGTCAGTTAAGAATCCTGTTTACAGCTATCCGGATACCGGAACATATCATGCAACGCTCATTGCTTATTCTTCAATGAATGCACTTTGTAATGATACTGCAACAGGAATAATACATGTTTATCCACCGTTTAATACTGATTATTATATAACAAACAACCACTGTTCTGAGACATTCAATTTTTTCGATCAGTCGTTTGGAGTTTCCGGTGCACCATCATACTGGCTCTGGAATTTCGGTGATGGTAACACCGCATCTCAGTCTTCCGTCTCACACTCTTATTCTAACCCTGGAACATATAATGTCACTCTGGTTTCATCTGCCGACTCCGGTTGTGTCGATACACTCACCCAGGTTGTCAATGTTCTAAAGAAGCCTTTGTCTGTATTTTCAATTGCGCTTGATACGTGTACTTATACAATCAATGCAACAGATTCTTCTATCAATGCGGACGCACATCGTTGGGATTTTGGCGACTGGATTTCATCCTTCGAGCAAAACCCACAGCATTATTATCTGAATCCCGGAAATTATACTATCCAGCACATCGCCATCACAGATTCATTTTGCCTCGATACTACTGTTGTAAATATCAGCATTCCTACATTGCCCCATGCAGACTTCAGTTACTCTGTGACTCCTTGTGATTCTACAGTTCAGTTTACGAACCTGTCGACAGATGGAATTAATTTTCGGTGGGATTTCGGTGATGACTCAACATCATTTGTCGAGGCTCCTTCCCATACTTATTCTATATCAGGAACGATACCAGTGAAATTGACTGCAATTTCAGTTTATGGTTGTGAGAATGTCGCTAATAAGGATATATTTTTCGTCAGCAAGAAAGAAGCTGAGTTTAATGCCGGTCTTGATTCATGCAAAGGTCTGTATTTCTTTACCGATATTACCAGGGGTGCTGCGAGTTATTACTGGGATTTCGGTGACAGCACAACAAGCAATGATTTCTCTCCTCTTCATCATTTTGATAAAGATGGACATTATCTGATAAGTTTTATTGTAAACCGTGAGACGGTTTGTTATGATTCAGTTGGTATGGATGTCGACTACGAATCTCCCTTAGGAGAGAAACTTTATATTCCAAATACTTTTACTCCAAATGGCGATGGACTAAATGACTTCTTTCAGCTGAGTGCATTTCGTCCATGTCAGACATATGAGATAACAATTTTCAATCGTTGGGGTCAGATTGTTTTCGAAAGCGATGATGCGACAAATGTAAAGTGGGACGGCAGATATCAGGGTGATCCTATGCCACAGGATGTATATGTATATCTTTTGAAGAGCGATGGAGTAGTGCGTAATGGCATCGTCAACCTGATGCGCTGATCATCCAATAAAAAGTTTCCTGAATTTTTCTTCCCTGTGGCTGATTGTAAAATTGCCGGCGATACGTGCTCTTGCTTTTTTTCCAAGTCCGGAAATGTCGGATGATCTTATTTCACGAATCAACTCAGCTAGCATTTTAATATCTCTTTTTTTCAGTATGAATCCGCTGTCGCCGATAATTTCGGGAATCGAAAAAACGTTAGAACCTACAGGTATGCATCCGCACAGCATCGCTTCACAAAGTGCATTTGGAAATCCTTCCGCCATTGATAACTGCAGGTAATATGTATATGTGCTATATATTCCGGGAAGAAGATTGTTTGGGACTGATGATTTCAGGAATACATTCGGAGGCACCGGACCAAATTTTTTTTCATCGTCGACACCGACAATAGTAAACGAGCATTCGGGAAAGGCCGGAGCGACGGCAAGTATAAGATCGATGCCTTTTAGTTCTTTCTGAAACCTGAAATGCATTCCCCCGGCAACTGTCAGAAAGCTATCCGGTTTTCTAGCTGATACGGGCTTAAAATGATCAGGATTAAAACCATTTTCGATTACTGTATGAGGTTTATCTAGTTTCGGGTTGAAATATTTCAGACCCTGATGTGGATAATCATCCGGCTGGTAGGTATAATCGCAGTACCATAATGCCTCGTGCTTTGGAATTACGTGTGAACAAAAGGAAAATGAAATCCGTGTTGCGAAAGAAAGAAACCTGCGCTGATAATTTCCATAGCCGATTGAAGGCAGTGAGTGGCAGTCGGTGCCTGAAGCAATGATGTAACTTTTCCTTCCGGTAAGTTTTGAGAAGAGCACAGGAAGAACTGAATGAAATCCGGCGAGTTGTACAATGATAACATCCGCCCGCCAAATGTTTATCAGCAGAAAAAAAAACTGAGCGATAAACTGAAAAGGTGTTTTCCATTTGGCACCCGGAACAAAATTAAATTCAGTTACATTGAAAATTCCGTTGAATATTTTCAGGTCGACATGAACAAACGACGCCTTACCGATATAAAAATACAGGAGATTCTTTTTTCTCACCAGGCTGATAGTTGCTGAAAGTAGTTTACGACTGATGATTATTGTTACTCATGATTGCTTTCGATAGAATTCAAAGGTTTTCTTGCCGAGGTGAGAATTCCTGCCGACAGAAAACGTCCTGCAGGCAGTTGCCCGAATACCGATTCCAGCAGCCAGATAACTTTCGAAAAGTAGCGGATCGTTTTAACGAAAAATTTTTTCAGGCCGTAATAAGGAATTTTTTTTCCATCGATTCCCTCCAGCGTAATCGCAAAGCTTATACTCAGGAAATATTTGTTTACCAGTACTTCGAGCCCGGCTTTTTTGATTGCTTCGCCAAGAAATTCACTGCTCATTGGAACGTGAATATCATAGACGGGTTTGTTGAACCATTTATGAAGCAGACCTGTCGCGCCGACGAAGTTAGGAACAGAGGTGATGAGGATACCGCCGGGTTTGAGGAATTTCGAGAAGGCTTTCAATGTATCTGCAGTATTAATAAAATGTTCGACGACACCAAACGAACACACGACATCGTATTTGTTGATAAGCTCAACTGGTGGATTAAAAGCATCGACGAGTAAAATCTCGCCTTGTATATTGTCGCGTTTGAAAATTCTTTTTGTCTGTTCGCATCCGAAATCGGAATAATCAATTCCTGAAACCTCAAAACCAAATTCAGTTGCAAAATAACTTAAGAAGACAGAGTTCCCGCAGCCTACTTCCATCAAAGTTTTTCCTTTCGTATTTATTCCTTCGAATATCTCCAGGAAAATCTTGTGCATTACCTTATTAGGATAATCATTAATATTATTTGAATGAATCCTGAAAGGTGGAGGCAGAGGAGTATTTTTCCAGACAGTGCTCCAGTAATCTTCACCGGCCTTGTCTTTATTCACAATCTTTTCGTCAGTATGTATGATGCTATTCATTATTTGGTATCAGATGCGAAAGTAACAGAATTCAGAATGAATACATTCAAAATGTTAGCTTTGTGAAATTATGTGCGGCTTAGCAGGATTTGTCGATTTTAATAAATCTTCCGACGAATTTATCCTAAAATCAATGACGACCGCCATCAGGCATCGTGGTCCTGATGACGAGGGTTATCATATTTTCGATTCAGGTTCATGCCGCATAGGGTTAGGTTTTCGGCGTCTTTCTATTCTGGATCTTACCGCGTGCGGTCATCAGCCGATGTTCAACGAGGATAATGGTGATGCTATAATTTTCAATGGAGAAATTTATAATTTCAATGAAATTAAAAATGAACTTTCATCATTAGGTCACCATTTTAAATCAACCGGCGACACAGAAGTTATTCTGAAATCATACCAGCAGTGGGGCAGCAGTTGCGTCGAAAAATTTATCGGCATGTTTGCAATTGTTATTTACGATAAACAGAAAAATAAAATTATTTGTTTCCGTGATCGCGCAGGTGTAAAGCCGTTTTATTATTACTGGAAAAAAAACCTTTTATTGTTTTCATCAGAATTGAAAGCGATGCATAAACATCCTGAATTCGAAAAAGAAATAGACAACAATGCCCTCGCATATTTTTTTAAACACGGGTATATCAGCAGTCCTAATACCATTTTCCAAAATACTCATCAGCTGCAGCCCGGATCATTTTTAACGATAGAGCTTTCTTCCAAAAATATTTCCGTAACTAATTACTGGAACCTCAACGATTATTTTAATAAGTCGGCATCAGATTATTCGTACGATGAAGTGCTGGAAAAGACTGAAGACCTTTTAAAGTCAGCGTTCAACTACAGGATGGTATCAGATGTTCCGGTTGGAGTTTTTCTCAGCGGAGGTTACGATAGCTCATGTGTTGCTGCGATCCTGCAAAAGACGAATACGCAAAAAATAAAAACATATACAATCGGATTTTCTGAAGAAGGATATAACGAGGCCCCGCACGCAAGGAAAGTTGCTGAGTATATTGGGACAGATCACCATGAGTATTACTGTTCTTTCAGCGATGCGATTGAAATCGTGCCCCGGCTGGCAGATATTTATGATCAGCCTTTCGGCGATTCTTCCGCAGTCCCTACTACACTTATCAGTGGAATAGCCCGACAGCATGTTACTGTTGCTCTTTCTGCTGATGGTGGCGATGAATTATTCGCCGGTTATCCGCGTCATTATAAGAGCCTGAATTATATAAATAAATTCAATCGCATTCCATTCTTTGCTCGAAGTCTCTTGTCGAAAGTTCTGAACGGAAGAAGCGACAGCCTCGTCGCCGCCGACCGATACGATAAATTAAAAGGAGTCTTGTCTTCGAGATATGAGTCTGAGATGTTCGATATCATCAACCAGACATTCTCCTCATCCGAAGTAAAAAAAATTCTGAAGCAGTCATTCACGGATACTGAAAACCCTTTTGACAAAGTACAGGGATTAAAAAGTTCGGTGACTACCCTCAATAAAATTCTGGCCACCGATTACAATACCTACCTGGTCGATGATATTCTGCAGAAAGTTGACAGGGCGTCTATGTCAGTCTCACTTGAAGCACGGGAACCATTTCTCGATCACAGGCTGCTTGAATTTCTTGCCACAGTTCCATCAGAATTTAAAATGGAAGGCCGATTTCAGAAAAGGATTTTAAAAGATATCGTTCATAAATATATTCCGAGAGAATTAATGGATCGACCGAAGATGGGTTTTGGAATTCCACTAAACAGATGGTGTAATAATGAACTGAAAGATTTATTTATGGATTATATGTCGGATGCGGCGATATCACAGAATCCGTATTTAAATTTTCAGAATGTTACAAAGCTGCGCGATGGATATCTCAATAATCAGCTTGATAACTTCGAAAGGATCTGGTTCGTTTTCATTTTTCAAATGTGGTATAAGAGGTGGATGTGATGACCGAAAATAAATTCGACCTGATATGGGTGTAATCCGCCGCCAGGGTATTAAAAATACCATTACCGGATATCTCGGCATCATTATCGGATTCATCAACCTGATTATCATTCAACCGCGTTTCCTCACCGCAGAAGAAATCGGCCTCACGAGAATCCTTTATTCCTTCTCATTACTTGTAGCCATGATCGTTCCTCTCGGAATTGGCAATGCAACGATCAGGTATTTCCCGTTGTTCAAAGAAAGTAAAAGCAATCACCATGGATTCTTTGCATTCATGAACCTGTTCCCCCTGATAGGTTATCTTTTAACCGCGTTATTCATATGGGTATTTCGGGATTTTATCCTGAATCAGTATCGTCGAGAGTCACCCTTGTTTCTCGAGTATTTCAATTATGTCTTCCCGCTGATATTCTTCAATGCATTCATTGCAGTGCTGAATATTTATTGTAACAGTAATTTTAAATCGACTGTTCCGGCATTTCTGAATGATGTCTTTGTGCGGATTTTGATCATCATCGTCATCAGCATTTATTTTCTGAAAATCATTACGCTCAATCAGTTCATTGCGATCTACTGCGGTGTTTATGGAATCCAGTTTCTTATCCTCTTAGCATACATTTTTAAATTCGACAGGCCGCGCATTAAAATTGACTGGAAGGTTTTCCGCGAGAAAAAGATGTTCAGCCTGGTCAAGTACGGGATGCTTTTGTGGTTCGCGGGACTTGCATCGATGGGCTTAAAATATTTCGACAGCATCATGATCGGCAAGTTCATGCCACTTGCGTTCGTCGGTATTTATTCGATTGTCGCTTTTATCCCAACAGTAATAGAGGCGCCGTTGAATGCATTTGAGAAAATTGCAGCCGCTAAAATTTCATTTGCATGGTCTGCAGGCGATCACAACCAGATTAATGACATTTATCACAAGTCGTCGCTGTATATGTTTCTCGTAGGCGGATTTCTTTTTCTGAATATCAATGCAAACATTCATACACTGCTGCAGTTTCTTCCGCCACAATACAGGCAGGGTGAATTACTCGTATTGATTCTCAGCATCGGGACACTATTTAACATGGCAACAGGACTAAATGCACCCATACTTTTTAATTCAGACAGATACAGATGGGGAGCTTTGTTTCTCGTCTCGTTATCGATAATCATACTTGCATTGCAAATGATTTTTATTCCGGCATTTGGTCTTACCGGCGCCGCTCTTGCGACGAGCATGGCTTCCGTAATTTATAATACGATGTTATTCGTGACCGTTTATAAATTTTTCGGGCTGCAACCGTTCAACAGGAAAAACCTCAGAGTGCTTTCTATTGTGATAATAGTTTTTGCTCTCATATTTTTCCTGCCGCATCTTGAAAACTGTTATGCTGATATTATCTTCAGGACAATCATCGTCTCCGCAGGTTACCTGCTCCTGGTTTATTTCGCAAGAGTAGTACCTGAACTGCATAAATATATTCCGGGAATGAAAGGGCAGGGTCAGAGCCTGTGAGTCTTCTTCGCATTATCAATGCTGGCGTTCAATTCAAAACCTAAAATCAGGATAAGAGAATTGAAGTATATCCAGAGCATGATGACAATCAGCGTTCCGATTGAACCATAGATCTTATTATATCTGCCGAAATGATTTACGAATGTTGCAAATCCGGTTGATACTATTATCGTAAAAACTGTGGCAAGGGTGGATCCCGCTGAAACGAATCTCCATCTTTTTTTCTGTGACGGAGCATAATAATAAAGAAAAGAAATACCGATGAAGAACAGCGACATGATTACAATCCATTTACCGGCAAACAAAAGAAAGACCTGTGTTTTTGTCTTGAGGATACTGTGTGTGACGAGGTAATGTGTGATTTTTTCGCCGAAGATTATAAGCACAGTTGAAATCAAAACCAGCGTCGACAATATAAGCGTCAGGTTTATCGCTACCATTCTTTGACGAAGCGGCGACCTGATCTCGTCGACATGATATGAGCTGTTGAATCCGCGCATCAGGGTCATGAATCCATTCGTCGTAAAATACAGTGCTGCCAGGAAACCGAAAGACAATAATCCGCCCCGTGGAATTTTTACTATGTCTTCGATCGTGGATCGCACGCTGCTATATGCATTCGATGGAAGAATATCCTGGATCATTGCAAGAAGCTGATCCGGGAAGTCGTGAATGGGAATGTAGGGGATGAGTGAGAATAAAAATATCGTTGCGGGAAAGATCGCAAGGAAAAAACTGAAGGCCAGTGCCTGTGCGCGGGTTACAATGCTTCCTCTCTGAATCCCTGTGAAGAAAAAGTCAGCAACATAATACACAGGCATGTTATCAAAGCCCGGCAGCGCAACACGTTTTGTATAGGCGACAAAAGATTGGACAGGCGAAGACAGCACGATATGCTTTGCAACTTTTAATGACGCCTTCTTGATTTTTCTTTTCGTCACTGCTTCCCGCCAATTACCCGTTATGCGGTGGGTGATTTGTTTTGTTGTTTCTGTAATAACCGACATTTGACCAAAGGTGCTTGATTTTACAATTGCAGCACACCGCCCCGCGGATTACCATTCAAATTAGAAATTAATTGTGAGTGGTATTATGCTGAATGATTTTCATGCTGATGTCCATGCTCATGTAAGAATGGGTTAGCGCTCCAACAGATATAAACATCACTCCGGTAGTTGCATACGAACGAACATTGCCGAGGGTTATCCCTCCGGAAGCCTCCGTTTCAAATTTTTTTCCTATGATATCAACAGCGTTTTTCAACAATGGAATTTCAAAATTATCCAGTAAGATCCTGTCTGCAATTCCGCAACGCAAAACTTCGTGCACTTCATCCAGGTTTCTTGTCTCAATCTCCACTTTTAACTTTTTTCCCGTCTGTTCTAAGTATGATTTAGCTTTGTGCAATGCATTCGTAATACCTCCTGAAGCATCGACATGGTTGTCCTTGATCAGGATCATGTCGTACAATCCAAAACGGTGATTGCTACCTCCACCCAACCGTACAGCCATCTTCTCGAAGAACCTGAAGTTGGGAGTGGTTTTTCTCGTATCCAGTATAGTCGCTCCGGTTCCCTTTACCTCTTCAACAAATTTATTTGTAAGTGTCGCAATGCCGCTCATTCTCTGCATGCAGTTCAAAAGCAGGCGTTCCGATTTCAACAGGCTTCTTACGTTGCCTTTTACCGTCATAATTATATCTCCTGAAAAAACGGAGACGCCATCGATTTTTTGGATTGAAATCTCCGCAGCCGGATCATTGTAAAGAAGTATTTGTTTTGCGAGGTCTGCGCCGGCGAGGATGCCATCCTGTTTTACTTTTACTATTGCAGTTCCCTGTTGATCTTTTTCTATAGTGGAGAGGGAAGTGTGGTCGCCATCGCCAACGTCTTCTGCTAATGCTGATTCAATAAACTGGGGAATACTGAATGAGGTATCGGTCATCAATGAATGTTTCGCCCAAATGTACAAACTTGAAAAAGGTATTACTCAGTTTCTATCCGTAATTCCTGAAGAATATATTTACCTCCGGTTGTCTTCACATAAAAAGATGTGCGAAACGTCTTGCCATTACCTGTTATAAGGTTACCGATCGCATATTGTGTACCGTCAGGTGATGAGCCCTTATGCAAAATGGAAAATGATTTAGGAGGATTCTTGCTGAAGAAATCTTTTAGAACGAATTCCGCCTGTGCTTTACTAAAGACGTTTTCTTTATCGATAACAGTAAGATCGATGGTTGTACCGAAAAAAGTAGAAAGCTGTTTTGAGTCGCCGCTCCGGATCGCATTTGCAATGTCATCATACACGTCTAGTCCCAATACTGTTGTGCTTATCGCGAGAAAGCACATTATCATTTTAAATTTATTCATTATTTAAAAAATCGGGCGTGTTTGTCAAATATCCTGCCATGGAAAAATTGAATATCATAGCATGAAGGTACTCTAATAATACTCTTAAACGAATTACCATGATAAAGTTTCCGGGAAAGCACCTGAAACAGGTATGATAATGAACGGTGTTTTCAACAATTTAGTATTGGAGCACAATTGATACATGATAATATCCTGATAAGATCTGTAAGCAGACTAGTTACATGGAATCTAAAATTAAAATTCTGTTACACGCTAACGGAATTTTTATTGATTTGCATGAATGAAAGTTGAATTGATTTTTGTCGGAAAGACTTCTGACCCTGCTTCCAAAACCGGTGTCGACGAGTACATCAAACGAATCAAGAATTATATTCCTGTTACTGTTACCATCATAAATCCCTCTGCAAATAAAAATACTGCAAAGGCCATAAGCGAAGAATCCGCTTCAATTCTGGAGAAGCTGAAGAGTTCTGATTTTGTAGTTCTGCTCGATGAAAACGGGCAACAGTTTTCGTCACGCGAATTCGCTGTTATGTTTAATAAATGGATGGTGCGAAGTATCAGCCGTGTCGTGTTCATTACAGGCGGTGCATTCGGTGTCTCGGACGACCTGAAAAAGAAGTCTCACCAGATTATGTCTCTTTCAAAAATGACTTTTACACACCAGATGGTGCGGATGATATTGGCTGAGCAGATCTACCGCGCCATGACGATACTGAGAAATGAAAACTACCATCACGACTAGAATGTTTAAAGTGATTGTATAACTTCTTAAATATCTGTTTGCCTAAACCAGGGCAATCAGTGTCAGAATTATTAAATTCGCTTATCTAAATGGATGTAGAATACCTTTCGTTGGTGGATTTCATTGTACCACCGATACTCATAATCTTTATTTTTCTCATTGCGAAGGCAAAGCAGCTCAAACATATTGAGACGAATCCCAGCTATAAATATTATCTCTGGGGATTATTCGCGAAAATATTGGGCGGCATAGCAGTTTGCCTCATTTATATCCTCTATTACGGCGGCGGCGATACACTCAACTATTACAACGATTGTGTTGTACTGACAAATTTACTTTTCAAATCTCCGGATTCTTTCTTCCATATTGTCTTCAACTCGACTCCCGAATCCTGGTTTCAGTTTGATTCTCTGACGGGATACATGTGTTACCTTGGCGACAAGCATGCTGTAGTTGTTGTGAAATTGACTTTTCTGCTTTGTCTTGTCACGCTGAAAAGTTTTATCGGCATGACAATTCTTCTTGCATGGATATCGTACTGGGCCATCTGGCGATTGTACCAGGTACTGCTTATCGAGTTCCCTAAACTTGTGAAGGAATTTGCGATCGCGCTTCTCTTCATTCCGTCCGTTTTCTTCTGGGGATCGGGATTACTGAAGGACACCATCACGTTTTCATCCGTGTGTCTATTCGCATCCTCGTATTGTATAATTCTTACCAAGAAGACTGATTATGTGAAGAACATTTCATTTATGATACTGGCGTCATTCCTTCTGATCAAGATCAAGCCGTACATATTTTTTGCACTGATGCCCGGCAGTATCCTCTGGTATGGTGGTATCCAGATATTCAGGGTGAATAACAGGCTCGTAAAATCTCTGACAACGCCGCTGCTCATCATTGTGTCCTTATCCTGCGGTTATGTGATGCTGAGCCTGATGAGCGGAGTACTCGGCGATTATTCACTCGACAACGTGCTTGATAAAGCCGTTATTACACAGAATGACCTGAAGAGCGATTACTATATGGGTTCGTCGTTTGACATCGGCAGTTTCGATCCTACAGTTACCGGAATTCTATCGAAGATGCCGGCCGCTATCAACGCCGCATTATTCAGGCCGTACATATGGGAAACATATAACCTCACGATGCTGATGTCAGGAATTGAAAACTTAATTCTTCTGGTCTTTACGCTGTATCTTCTTATCAAGCTGAGATTCTACAATTTATTCAGGCTGATGTTCAGGCACCGGATTCTTTTCTTCACGGTGTACTTCAGCGTGTTTTTTGCATTTTCGGTCGGACTCACTACTTCTAATTTCGGAAGCCTCGTCAGGTATAAGATTCCTGCGATTCCATTTTTCCTTATAAGTCTTTTGATAATTTCTTCGACGTATAAAGACCTGAAGCAGGAGGACAGGATCAGGTTGCTTGCACAGGATTGATTACGAATAAATTTCAGTATATATTTTTTTCGATATGTCGAAGCTGCGATATTTAATCGCAAGGGTTCTTATTTTTTGTGAAAGCTGATCATCTGTTGATAGCAACCCGAATATGTGAAGTGCCGCTTTCCTATAACCGTTTTGATTCAACTCATCTATGACTGCACCGGCATCATTGGAATGGATTATTGAAGAGTCGTCGGAAATATTTTTTGTGATGACTACCGGAAGTCCAAGTGCCCAGTATTCGCCGTCCTTTATCGGTGTGCAATACCTTTTTGTCGGAATGGGTTTTACAGGGGTTATACCGAAATCACCCAGGCCCATGTAAGTTGCAATCTCCTTGTGCGGCACATACATCATTGTGATTTTTCCCATGGGAAAGCCGGCGGTCGTTGCCATCAGTTTTATCTCTTCTTCGCTGTGAGCCGTTAAAAGCAGAACATGAAATTTATCTCCGATTATTTTAAGTGCTTCAGAAAAAAAATCGAAGACTTCTTTCGTCAGATAAATGCCGCCAAACTTCCCGGCGTAAACGCATATGGTTTTGCCTTCGAGTCCGAGCTTTTGTAACAGTTCAGGATTTTTAGTTTTCGATGGATTAAACTCTACCGTGTCGACACATGCCGGCTTAATAAAAAATTTTTTAAACTCCGCATTGTATTTTTTCTGTGCATAATCACGCATTCCCCCGGTAGCGCTAATGACCGTTTTGCACCTGCGACTCATCTTTTTCTCAAGAAAAAAAAGCAACCGGAATTTCATTCCGCTGCGGCTCCATGTATTATTTTCAACCATTGCTTCCGCATGGGGTTCATAACTGTCGATGATCAGCGGACGTCCTGAAAATATACTAAGCAGATATCCCAATGCGCCTGCCGGCGTACACCAGGCATGAATAAAACGAATATTTTTACTGAACAGAATGATATAAAGTCTGACAAACATGAACGACCATTTTATCATTGCTAAAATTCCGAAGGTGGAATAATTGTGATCAAGCAGAATGATGTTTTTTGATGCAAGCATTTTCTTCGCTGCGCTGCGTTCATCGTCCGACATCCTGAATCGTTCCTGCTCGAATGTGACTAGATAAATTTTACTTTGCGCTCCGATGACCTCTGACATCTGGAACAGATAGGGCAGGGTGTAAGCCTGTATCAGGGAATCTTTGTAACTCCATTGCGTCAGCACGAGGATATTTTTTGTCTCCTTCATTGAAAACGCCTGATGAATTTCTTACCGATGAGGGATTTAAAAAGCAACAACACATATTTCAGCTTAAGTCCGCCATGTCTTATTGCCTGTATTGAATAATTTACTCCCTGCTTTTTTTTATTCTCCAGATAGGAATGAATGCCGCAGAAGTAGTTTATGTGTGCATCGAGTACATCGGCTTCTTCATTCGATAACTCACATCTTTTTAAAATCCATTCTTTCGACAGCATGGTCCTCTCAATGATCTTTTCAGATTCACTTCGCATTGAGCGTGATGTGTGATCACGCATCGTAATAGTAACCTTGTCGATGATATAAATTTTATTTTTTCTCAGGTTCTGCAGCAAAAACATCCAGTCTTCCTTGATTGCATATCTTCTGTCTTCTTCGAACAGGAAGAGAGTTGGATTCTCCCTTTTCACACAGATATTGCTTTCCAGCACAGTGGGATCCGAAGCTTGGAATTCACGTGACTTGAAGTCGCGGC
>JADMIO010970542.1_pt1 | contig 30945 bp, 27 predicted proteins | sample 8958161 | NCBI WGS metagenome assembly JADMIO01 (sample SAMN16585339, study PRJNA669376) | soil metagenome | isolation source: Crop rotation soil | place: USA: Cullars Rotation, Alabama | collected 2011 | reverse complement strand
CGCTAGGCTCACGCCCGGCCTCAACGAGACCAAGCTACGCCAGCCGCCGCTCGATAGCGGCGGTTGCTTTTTCCAGGATATTAAAGGCATTCTGCGCCATCGTGTTTTCGCAGTCGAGCATCGGGTTGATTTCGCCCATCTCGAAGCACACTACGCGCTCGTTTTCCAGCAAGTCCTGGCACAGGTTTTCGCCTTCGGAGAGGAATAATCCATCCTCCACCGGCGTGCCGGTGCCTTTGCTGAAGCTCGAATCGAGGCTATCGACGTCGAAAGAGATATAAACCATGTCGCAGGCGCTCAGGTGCTCGTATATTTCGCGGCTGAGTTGGCGCGAGCCTTTTTGCTGAATTTCGGGCAGCCGTATCCACTTAATGCCCAGGCGCTCGATGAGGGCGTCTTCTTCGGGCTCGGTATCGCGCACGGCCACGTACACCAGGTGCTCGGGGCGCAGCTTGGGGCCGGGCTCGCTCAGGTTTTGCAGCCGCCGCCAAAAAAAATTGGTGTCGGCATCGGGCTGGTTACGCTGGCAGGGCATGTTATCCTCGCCCAGCGCGGCGGCCAGGGGCATGCCGTGCACGTTGCCGCTGGGCGTGGTGTAGGGCGAGTGAATGTCGGCGTGCGCATCTATCCAGATTACGCCCAGCGTCTTAGTCGGGTGCACCGCCTTGATGCCGGCAATGGTGGCATTGGCGCTGCTGTGGTCGCCGGAGAGCACCAGCGGAAACTCGCCAAAGCGCAGCGTTTGCTCTACGGCGTTGGCCACGCCCTTTTGCACGGTGTAGATGGCGTCGATGTGCCGGGCGTGCGGAAACAGGTTTTTATCAAATAAAACGTAGTTGAGGTCGGGCACCGCTACTGCGTTGTAGCGCCGGAAATAATCGGAGCCTTTGTTGAGACAGGCCACGCGCAGGGCATCGACGCCCAGGCTAGAGCCCCGCGTGCCCGCGCCCAGCTCGGAGCGGACTTCCAGAATTTTAATGCGTTTCATGGGGTGGGAAGAAAGATAATATGGCGAAAATGCATCGAACCGCCCACACCCGAAAGTGCTGGCGAGCGCTGCCTTGCGGCGCTGCTGCGCCGTAGCCATGTCGCTTTCTGCCCCTGCGGACCGATGCGCAGAGCCGCCCTGTTTGCGGCCCCCGGCGGTACTTTTGAACCGCCCGCCGTAAAGGTCGGAATAAGTTTCTGGTTGCTGGTTTCTGGTTTCTGGTTTTGGGTTGAAAATCGACCCCCAAAACTGCCAATCTAAAATCAGCAACCAGAAACCAGCAACCAGCAACCAGCAACCTAAATGGATACCTACCAGGACCTCATTACCCAAACTTTCGATTTTCCGAATGCCGATTTTCAGGTGCGCGATAACGAGCTGTTTTTTCACGACATTGACCTGATGGCGCTCGTGGAAAAGCACGGCACCCCGCTGCGGCTCACGTACTTACCCAAAATCAGCTCGCAGATAAAGCGCGCCAAAGACTGGTTTGCCGACGGCATTGCCCAAACGGGCTATACCGGCTCATACTCCTACGCCTACTGCACCAAGTCGTCGCACTTTCGCTTTGTGCTCGATGAGGCCCTGAAAAACGACGTGCACCTCGAAACCTCGTCATGGTTCGATATCAGCATTATCCGCTCGCTCTACGAGCAAGGCAAGTTTGGCAAAGATAAGTACATCATTTGCAACGGGTTCAAGACCGAGGACTACAAGCGCGATATCAGCGCGCTGCTCAACGATGGCTTTGCCAACTGCCTGCCCATTCTCGACTCGCCCAACGAGGTAGAGTATTACCACGACCACGTGCAGGAAGGCAAAAAGGTGAAGTTGGGGTTGCGCCTGGCTTCTGATGAAGAGCCGCGCTTTCAGTTCTACACCTCGCGCCTGGGCATTCGCTACGCCGATGCGGTGCCGCTCTACGAGCAGCGCATCAAGGAAGACCCGCGCTTCGAGCTCACCATGCTGCACTACTTCATCAGCAGCGGCATCAAGGATACGTCTTATTACTGGACGGAGCTTTCGCGCTTTATTCATAAATACTGCGAACTGCGCAAAATCTGCCCCACGCTCACGACCATCGACATTGGCGGCGGCCTGCCCATCCAGACGTCCATTCAACTGGAGTTTGACTATCCGTACATGATTGCTGAAATTCTGCGCACCATTCAGCGCATTTGCGCCGAGGAAGGCGTGCCGGAGCCGAATATTTTCACCGAGTTTGGCATTTTCACGGTGGGCGAAAGCGGAGCCACGATTTATTCGATTCTCGACGAGAAGCTCCAAAACGACAAGGAGCTTTGGTACATGATTGACGGCTCGTTCATTACCAACCTGCCCGATACCTGGGCCCTGAACCAGCGCTTCATCATGCTGGCGCTCAACGGCTGGAGCCGCCCCTACCGCAAGATTCAGCTCGGGGGCCTCACCTGCGACTCGCAGGACTACTACAACTCGGAGAAACACATTTACCAGACCTTCCTGCCCCAGCTACAACCCGCCCGCAACCAGCCCGCCACCGACCAGCCGCTCTACGTAGGCTTTTTCCACACCGGCGCCTACCAGGAAAGCCTCTCCGGCTACGGCGGCCTCAAGCACTGCCTCATCCCCGCGCCCAAGCACGTCATACTGGACCGCGCTGCCGACGGCACGCTTACCGACTGGGTTTTTGCGCCCAAGCAAACGGCCGAAAGCATGCTGACGATTCTAGGCTACAACTCGTAGAGCGCAGCTGGCAGTTGGACGATGTGAAGCCAGAAAAGTACTATTTCCGAAAAACTAAATTTTGTCCTACTTCGTTAACCAACCAACTGATTTTTTACCTTATCTTTGAAGCCGAAACAACAAACCAATACATTTCTATTCTTATGAAGAAGCTTCTTATTCTCGCCCTCGGTGCCGCCACTTTCAGCCTCGCTTCGTGCGGCCACAGCACCTGCCCCGCCTACACGTCGGCCAAAGCCCACTCGGCACCGATTACGGCCAGCACGTCAACTTCGATAGTAAGCCAGTAGTTTTTATAGTAGTTGCGTTATAAAAAACGCCCGGTCCGCACTTATGCGGACCGGGCGTTTTATTTTATTCAAGCTATAGTGAAGCGGTTGAGGCAGGCGACCAGCTTTTTCTTACCTTTGAAGCCAAACCACCGCAACTTCATTCTTGATTATCTTATGAAAAAGCTTTTAATCTTCGCACTCGGGGTTGCTACGCTTAGCCTGGGTGCTTGCAGCCGCCGCAGCACCTGCCCGGCTTATACGTCTACAAAGGGCCATTCGGCTCCGGTTACGGCCAGCACGGCTACCTCGGTAGTAAGCCAGTAGTTTGACAAGGTTTCTTCGTAAAGAAAACCCGACCTGCCCATGAGCAGGTCGGGTTTTCTTACATTATTCTAGGCTTAATCGATAGCTGGATGGCTGATGATTTTACAAAGGCAGACTACCATAAAATAGCTGGGCGCAGTGCTTCGTTTCACGCTCTTAACCAGCTACTCATGAATAATCCAGGTCGAAAGCTAACGGAAGTTATTATTACCCCTGAAACTGTGGTCTACTAAGCGGCATCAGCAAGTGTCTTTATTCGCTCGGCCGACAGCTCCGAAAAATCCCGGATAATTAAGTCAGCTTGCGCTAAATCCTGCCCGGCCGAATGCGCGCTGGCGTAGCCTACGCAGTAGATGCCCGCTGCTTTGGCCGCCGCTACGCCGTTGGCTGAATCCTCAATTACGATGCACTCGGCCACGGGCGTGCCAGACACTTCGGCGGCGTGGATAAAAATGGCAGGGTGCGGCTTCGACTCCTCAAAATCCTCACCGCTAACGATGTGCGTGAAGTAAGGCGCTAAGCCAAACCGGTTGAAAACCCGGGCAATAGTGCCTTTAGAAGCCGACGAGGCCAGCACTAATTGCACACCCTGTTGGTGCAGGTCTTCGATGAGCGGGCGCACGCCGGGCAGCAGGTCGAGGTCGGTATCGGTGTCGAAGCGCTCGTTGAAAATCTCGCGCTTGCGCTTGAGGAGGTCATCGATTTCGGGTGTAAGCTGGTATTTCTGCTTGAGCCGCTGAAATACATTGCGCGTCGACTTGCCCAAAAAGGTGGCATATTCCTCTTCCGAGACCGGAATATTCAACTCGCCGAACTGCGTGAAAAAGGCGTGGTGGTGGACGGGCTCGGTGTCGATGATGACGCCATCCATGTCAAAAATTACGGTACGAATCATGCGCGCGGGTTATTCGGAAGCCGGAGGTTCAGTGGGTTTACCGTTGAGTTGCTCCAATAGGTTGTCGGCGCTGATGCTATCGACGGCCTCGGCGCGGCGGCGGCGCGGCTCATACTCGGTGTAGCACACGTACTTCCGGTTTATTTTGCCGGGCGGCTTGGGGAAGGGTCCGTAATCGTAGGTCAGCTTTTTATCCTGGTACACTTTCTCCATGTAGCGGCCGAAAATGGGCAGCGCCATGCGGCCCCCCTCGCCCTGCTGCGAACGCAGAAAGTGGATGCTGCGGTCTTCGCCGCCCACCCACACGCCGGAAACCAGGTCTTTGGTAAGGCCCATGTACCAGCCATCGGAGTAGTTGGAGGTGGTGCCGGTTTTGCCGCCAATCTGGTTGTCTTTGTGCCACAGCTCGGGAAAATCCCAAAGCGCCTGCGAGGTGCCGCCGGGCTCCTCCATGCCGCCGCGCAGCATGTAGGTCATCAGCCAGGCTGTTTCGGGCGAAATGGCGCGCTTCTGCACCGGGTCGAACTGCTGCAGCACGTTGCCATTGCGGTCTTCGATGCGGGTGATGAGGCGCGGCGTCGAGCGGAAGCCGCTGTTCATAAACGTCGAGTAGGCGTCCACCATTTCGTACACGCTCACGTCGCCACCCGAGCCCAGGCCGATGCTCGGCACCGACAGCAACGGGCTGGTAATGCCCACTTTATGCGCGTACTGCGCCACCTTATCCCAGCCTACTTTCTCGGTGAGCTGAGCCGTAACGGAGTTGACGGACCGCGCCATGGCGTGGCGCAGGGTCATGTTGATACCGGTGTATTCGCGGGTCACGTTGGCGGGCTGCCACTCCATGGGCTTGCCGTTTTCGACGTAGTTGATAGTCACGCGCTGGTCGCGGATGCGGTCGCAGGGCGAGTAGCCGTTGTCGAGTGCCGTCAAATAAACGAAGGGCTTAAACGTAGAGCCGGCCTGGCGCTTGCCTTGGCGCACGTGGTCGTACTGGAAAAAGCGGTAATCGAGGCCGCCCACCCAGGCCTTGATGGAGCCCGTGTAAGGGTCCATCGTCATCATGCCGGCCTGCAGAAAGTGCTTATAGTACGCCAGCGAATCGAGCGGCGACATGACGAGCGTGGTGTCGTGGTCCTGCTTTTTCCAGGTAAATACCTTCATCGGGCGCTTGGCATTCAGGGCCGAATCGAGGCGGGCGGGCTGGCCTTTGTAGCGGACGGCCAGCGTTTTATACGACTCGGTGCGCTTCATTTGGGTGGCGATGAAGTCGGGGATTTCGTGACCGTCTTCGTCTACCCAGGGGTTTTGACGCTGGTTGCGCCAGAAGTTGTCGAAGGTTTGCTGCAACGACTTCATGCGCTGGTCTACCGCCTCTTCGGCGTGCGTTTGCATGCGCGAGTCGATGGTTGTATACACCCGCAGGCCGTCGCGGTAGAGGTCGTAGCCGTGCTCGTCGCACCACTTATTAGCCGCCTGGCTGATGGCACCGCGGAAATACGTATCGGGGCCATCGACGTGTTTCTCAATCTGATAATCGAGCACGATGGGCTCGGCCTGCATGGTTTTTACCTGGGCGGCGGTGAGGTAACCGGCCTGGCCCAGGCGCTGCAATACCACGTTGCGGCGCTTGGTGGCGGCCACGGGGTGAAACTTCGGGTTGAAGGCCGTCGGGTTGTTGAGCACGCCGATGAGCACGGCGGCCTGCTCAGGCGTGAGGCTGTCGGGCGTGGTGCTAAAGAAGGTTTTGGCCGCCACCTTGATGCCGAAGGCGTTGGAACCATACTCGACCGTGTTGAGGTACATCCGCAGGATTTCCTCTTTGGTGTAACGGCGCTCCAGCTCTACGGCGGTCATCCACTCCTTGGTTTTGGCCACTACCACCCCCACGCCGGGCACGTGGCTGAGGCCGCCGCGGTTTTCGCCGCGCCGGGTTTTGTACAAGTTTTTGGCCAGCTGTTGACTGATGGTCGAGCCGCCGCGCTTATCGCCCCGCAGGCTATAATAAACGGAAGCTACCAGCGAAGGCGCATCAATGCCGGAGTGCTTGTCGAAACGCACATCTTCGGTGGCAATCAGGGCCCTAGTGAGCCAGGGCGACATCTGATTGAGCGGCACTGGCGAGCGGTTTTCGCGGAAGTAGCGGCCCAGCAATACGCCATCGGCAGTGTACACTTCGGATGCCTGCTCGACCTTGGGATTTTCTAATTCTTCGAGGCTCGGCGACTTGCCGAACAGAAACAGGAAATTGCTTTTAACCAGCAGCGGATAAGCCAGGAAGAGCCCTACGCCAATAAAGAAGAGCGTCCAGGCCACGCGCACGAGGCGGCGGGTGCCCCGGCCGGGGCGGCGGCCCTTGCGGTCGGGCGTGGCAGGCTGGGGGCGGTTGGGCGAGGGTGGGGTGTTTTCGTCGGCCATGAACGGCGATTAGCAGAAGCGAGATGGGCAAAGATACCAGCACAACCTAACGCTAGGCGGCTTTTATCAGTGCCCGCAGGTGGGCGCGCTCGCGGTAACGCTGGTAACCAATTTCGAGCAGCGCCGCCAGGGAAAAGGCCAGCCCGAGCCGGTAGCTCCAGTGCACGTAGCGCAGCTGGCGCATGGTGGGGGCATCTACGGCCTGGTGGTAGAGGGCCAGGCCCCACAGCTCGTCGATAAGGGTGAAGACCCAAATAGCCACGGCCGCGCGCCGGCGCATATTGCTCGTTACCATTACCCAGCGAAACAAATACAGCACTAAACCCGGCAGCGTGGCCAGCACCAGCAGCGGGCGGTCGAGCACCAGCGGAATGCCCAGCAGCACGATGGTAGCTGTTTCTTTGGCCAGCTGGAGCGCCGCCAGCCCCCGCCCCACTGGCGACAGCTGCTTGGGCGACGGAATAGGATGAGCGTGCGAATGAGGCATAATAAGATAACTGTAAGTGCAGGCAAGATACTCGCCGCCCGGCTACTGGTCCTAGCTGCCCACGCCGCCCACCCTGGCTAGCGCCGCACCACCAGCCGGCCCACCTGGCAGCGCCAGGTAAGCCCCACGATGAGCAAACCCTTCAGCGAATCGAGCAGCAGGTTATCGGGCCGGCCGAATGCTGCGTAGATACCGATGCCCAGGCCTACCCACCACCAGCCCAGCAAGTAGCACGGCCCCGCATAGCCGCGCCGCCGCTGCCACACCTGCCCAAACGCCAGCAGTGCCAGCAGCGACACCAGTAGCAAAAACCACCCCGTGAGGTACGCTAGAAAAGCCGTTTCGGGGCCGTATTTGACGTTGAACTGCGCCAGGGTAAAGGTGGGGAAAAAGAATGCCCCGCCCGTCAGCCCCACTTCTAGCAAAGTAGCAATTCCAAGAACAACAAGCAGCAGGATGCGGGGCATACGGTACGCAGCAAAAAGACCAACGACACACGGCCGCCACCCGGCGGCGGGCGAAGCTAGTACCTATGGCGCTAACGCTACTTGTAGCGGGTATTTACTGGGTAGGTATCGTTTAGTTTAGCGAATCTTAGTGGCTGTCAATGCAACGGCACCAACCTGAGCAGTGGCACCGTCACTATATTGTTTATAGCCTTTTACCATCAACCCGACTCATAATTTGAACAGCATTGCTATTGTGCCCCCCACCAGTATTACCAGCATTAGCACCCAAATAGCTGCTGCTATACAAACGCCACTCATAAACAGTGCTTTAGCTGTCAACCGCATCCAGACTGGCCCGGTATAGGCGCGCAGCCAGTTCCACGCCCACCATAGCGCTTGTGGCACCACTACTAGCAGGAGCAGCCACCCCAGCATAGTCAGCACCTGCTCGGCGCGAAGTGTATGCGGCCATATTTCAGCCTCGTAAACCAGATTCAACCCCACTACTGCCAGGCTCCCTAGCGTCAGCCAGAGGCGGGTGCCTAAGGGTGGTGGCGGCCATAAACCCGCAAAAATCAATTTACGCATAGCGCTGATAATAAGCAACTCGCAACCGCTCGGTTATCAAAATAAGCAGCGCGCCAAACGTGTAGGCTACCATATCAATCCACTCAAAATGACTGCCCAGCACGATAGCCACCAGCCGTACCTGTTGCAGCCCCAGGTGCTGCAGCAGGTGTACATATTGCAAGGCTTCGAGCGCATAGGCCACGAGCAGCACGCCCCCCACCGTGGGGCCAACGGGCAGCGCCGGGGCCGCACTTTTCACCAAACAGTACAGGAATACCACGGCCAGCAAATCGCCCACGTAAGGACGAATAATGCGGTCGTGCAGGAAAGCGGCGATGCAGGCTTCGAGACAGAAGAGGCAAATGGCGCCGTAGAGCCAAGGCTTGCGGGAATAGGCCATAGTCAGCATAATGGAAAGGTTGACGGACAGTAGCCCGGACTAGCAAGCTGGCGCTGTTTTTTACCGCGCTACCCGCAGGTGCTGGCCCGGCCACTGCCAGGCACCGGCTGGCCCGGCGGGCTCGGCGGCGGCCGCGGGCTGGTGGCCATTGCGGGGCACCAGCGGCGCGCCGGGCCGCTGCATCGCCTCCACACGAGCATACTCGCTGGCGATGGCCTTGCAAAAACCTACTAGCCCATAGCCGCCCGCCCGTAGCGTGCGGCGGCTAGTGAGGTAGATGGTGAGCGCCGTGCCGGCCATAAAGGCCCAGTAGAACTGCCGCCAAAACCAGGCGCTCAGGGCGTTGCGCTTGGGCGAAAGCTGCCGCACAGCCAGGCAGTGGTAGATGAGGTGCATTTCCTCATCGAGCAAGATGCGGCGGCAAATCTGCTGCAAAAGGCCCGAAAAGGTGGCATTAAACAGCGCCTTGTAATACACCGTGGCCACTATCTCGGCCGTGAGAATGACGCGCACCATGTGCACCAGCCCCAGCGGGCGGCCCAGCCAGCGGAAGGCTTCGTGCAGCCAGTGCATCTGGAGGCGCGCAATGCCCTGGCGGTCCATGAACTGGCCCAACATTTCGGCGTGGCCTTCCTCTTCCTGAATGAACAGACGCATGGCCGCCGCGTAGTCGGCATCGCCGAGCTGGTCGGCCAGGGCCAGCAGGTGGTCGCCACCCGTGCCTTCGCCTCGCTGAAAGGTTTGGAGCGAGGCGCTGATGGCGCGTTTTTGGGAAGGCGAGAGCTGGTGCGGGTCGTCCCAGGCGAGGTCGGCGAAGCGGGCGTGGTTGGTTTGGAAATAGGTTTTTACGTCGGCGAAAGTCATTGACTGCATGTTATTATTTTTTCGATTAAATATTGCAAATCAGCTGCTTATAGTGACGATTATGGCAATTGATACAAATCCAATTGATAAGACAGAAATAATTAGTAAGGCGGTTAGGAGAATGAGCCACAGACTTATCAGTAGCTTCAGTGCAGACGCTTTTTCCGCACTCGCCACTTGCCACCCAATGGATATTACTTGTTTCCACATCGTCACACAAATCAGGATAGCAATGCCAAGAATTGGGTAGTAATGAGCAAATCCATATCTCGGAAAATAATTGGAGCTGTATATGCTACCCCAAAAACAACCTAAGCAGCACACCACCCAACACACGCTACCCAGCAGCCACTGCCCCGGCGTATGCGGCTTCGCAAAAGGATTACGCATGGCAAGGGAGGATTCAGAAGCTTAGGCCGCCCGAGCTACCGCCGTCGCACACCAGCAGTAGGGCCAAAAACAGCAGCGCCAGGCAAGCCAATTGAAACAGGAGCAGCACACCGGTCCAGCAGGCACTCACGATGCTGAGCCAGAAGGGCTCAGTGTGCACGGCTACCGTGTCCCAGGTGCTTAGCACGGCTTTATACCATATCAGCAGGTGGGCGGCGGCGGCCGTGCCGAATAGTAGTCTATCAGCCCACACTTCGTTGGTATCGAACAGCTTAATTAATACAGTATTGAGCAGAAACCAACCTGCTGCGCAGACCAAAGTCCAGCCCATACTGTGTAGCAGCCATTCGGCGGGCGTGAGAGGCTTTTTGATGGATGTGGTCAGAATTTGTTGCATAGTAATTATAAACATTTTGATTGTCAGTGTTCTGCAGCGCGCATCGCGGTATCTCGCCTGCACCGTTGCTAGAGTTAGAGGTTACTGCGCCACGCGAGATGCTTCGCTGCGCTCTGCATGACAAGCGCGCTTGCTACTGAAGCACCGGCAGCGGCAGTAGCATATCCGAGCTACTGGCCGGCGTGGTCGGCACCCCTGCCCCACAGCGGGGCTCCGTGCCGCTGACTTTGCTCAGGATAGCTTCGAGCAGGGGGCGCATGGCGTCGAGGTGGCGGAACTTGATGACGAAATTCCAGAGCGGCTCAAATTTTTTCCAGCCGCCGGCGTAGGCGAAATGCTTGAGCTGGTGGCGTACAGTGTCGTGCACCAGGCTGGCCTTGGCGATATTAGCCCAGCTGTAGAAATCGCGGTAGGCCTGGTCGTAGCCGTTTTTGAGCTGGCGGGCGGTGAGGTGCGGGCCGGGCTGGCACACCACGGTGCGGGTGTCGTACTCGTTCCAGCGGCGGTGCAGCAGGCGGCCTTCGGCTTCCATGCGCTGGAAAAGCGCCGTGCCGGGATAAGGCGTAGCAATATGAAAAGTAGAAGTAGTAATACCCTGCTCAACCGCCCAATCGACGGTGCGCCGAAACACGTCGGGCCGGTCGTCGTCGAGCCCAAACACAAAGCTGCCGTTTATCATAATGCCCAACTCGTGCAGACGGCGAATGGCGGCAGCGTAGTCGCGGCCCAGGTTTTGGGGCTTGTTGCTCGATTTTAAATTGACCGGGCTCAGCGTTTCGAAACCCACAAACAAGCTCCGCAAGCCCGCCTGGGCGGCTTTTTCGAGCAAGCCATTGTCGCGCAAAATGCTATCGACGGTGGCCGCGCCCTGAAAGAGCCGGCCCATGCCGCGCATCCCCTCGAAGAGCCCAGCCGCAAAGCGGACGTTGCCGAGCAAATGGTCGTCGAGGAAGTAGAGGTGGCGGCCGGGCAGACGGTCGATTTCGGCCAGGGCATCGTCCACGGTTTGGGTGTAGAAGGACTTGCCGCCGGCAAAAAAGGCGTCTTTGTAGCAGAAATCGCAGTGGTGCGGGCAGCCCCGCGTCACGACTATCGAATTGGGCACGAGGTAGCGCGTGCGCTTGATGAGGTCGCGCCGGATAGGCGGGCTGCCCACCAACGAGCGCCCGGCCGTGGACACGTAGCGCGCCCGCGCCTGCCCGGCCCGCCAGTCACGCAGAAACTCGGGAAACGTTTCCTCGCCCGGCCCCAGAAAGATGCTGTCGGCGTGCGGCGCGGCCTCCTCGGGCAGGCTGGTTACGTGCAGGCCGCCCAGGCACACGTAGCTGCCGCGGGCGCGGTAGTGGTCGGCCAGCGCGTAGGCCCGGTAGGCATTGGTGATGTAGACCTGGATGATAACCAGGTCGGGCTGGTCGTCCAGTTTTAGGGCCTCCACGTGCTCGTCTTGCATATCGGCCTCCCAGTCGGGCGGCAAGTAGGCGGCGAGCGTGGCGAGGCCCAGCGGCGGGAAGAGCGAGTATTTAATAGGCCGCCAGTAGGGGTTGGTGGCTTCGGTGAGGGCGGGAAGGATGAGTTTGACTTTCATATAATTAGGTTGGTTTAGTTCTGGCGCGTTTACCCCACCCCCGGCCCCTCCCCTCCGGGAGAGGGGAGCCGACCGCAAGCGGACGTAAGCATACACAAGTATTCGTCAGGCTCCCCTCTCCCGGAGAGGAGAGGCCGGGGGTGGGGTCACGCGGGCGGCGAGCCTATTTAAGCTTTTCATGCGCCCGCCATTCCGCTCCGTTCCGGCTTTGCCAATCGTGCAGCGGATAGACCTCCCGAAAGGCCGCTAGCTTCTGCCGCAGCAGCTCGTGCGCCTTGGCTTTATCCATAGTGTAGTAGTAGTTATCGTCGCCTTCGGCTACTAGCTGCGGCGCTTGGTCGAGGATGGCCTCACGCTCGGCCAGCACGGGCAGTACCCGCGCTGGCATATTGAGTAGGAAGCCGATATCGACCCGCGAGAAGCCCGGTTGGAGGTTGTACTCGGCAATCCAGATTTCCCAGTTGCCGGCCGCCAAAGTCAGCAGCACCGCGTAGGCCGCCCACGAGTTGAGGCGCACCAGGTTGAAGGCCGAGCGCCGCTGCCAGATTTTGAGCAGCACCGTGCCCAACCCAAACAAGGTCAGCAGCAGGAAGCCATACACCCCGATGCGTTTGTAAGCCAGGCCCGTGTACACGATGTAATAGTAATTACGCAGCCCCACCGAAATGGCCAGCACCACGTTTTGCAGCACCCACGCCGTGGCACCCCAGCGCAGCAGCGGCAGGCCGGGCTGGTAAAAATTGAGGTTGCGGCGGAAAAACCACAGCATGATGCCCGCCGCCAGGAGGATGCTGAAAATCAGCACGTAGGTACCCTCGTGCACAAACTGCGTGAGGTCTTGGCCTTTAGCAGGCACGAAGCCCAGCCATATCCAATTGATATCGACCACATTCACCACCAGCAGCAGCGCATTTAGCAGGCCGAAGCTTACCACGGCGGCCAGCCACTCTTTGCGCAAATCGAGCATGGGGCGGCTATTGTGTTGGAAGCTGGGTCGGCGCACCCCAAACGACGCTACCCGGTCGCGCTGCCGCCGCACAAACTCGCCAAAGCGCGACTCGTGGTCAAGGAAGAAGTGGACAGGCACCACCACCAGCGCGCCCGCCGCGCCCACTAGGCACACCACAAAAAACAGTAGGTGCGGCACCGAAATATCGGCAAACAGCCGCCCCAGCAAGTCGAACAATCCGTTCCAGAACCGCGCACTCAGCGCCGCAAACCGCGGGTTGGCCGCCGCAAACAGCGCCTGGAAAATGCCCACCGCCAGCAGCGGCATCCCCAGCACCCGCCCGTAGAACCAGCCGCGCTGCAACCGCCCGCCCAGTTGGCGCGGCGCCCTGATGCTGCCCAGCACGGCCCCCACCGCTGGCAACACCCCCGCCGCCGCCGTCAAGGCCGCGTAGCCGAGCAGCCGCAGCTGCGACTGGTTCACAAACCCCACGAGCAGCAAGCCCGAGCCCAGCGCCGCCCACAGCGCCGCGCTGGAGCCGTACCAGGCCACCAGCCCGCCGCTCAGCAAGCAGCCCGCTGCCGCCACCCAAAAGCTAGCCGTGCGCCGCACCGGCGCATGGCGCGGCAGCAGCACCAAGTGCGCTACTACCAGAAACACCATGTACACCAGCACATTGAGCCCCGCCGACTCGTGCCAGAAAAGGTAGTCGCTCAGTACCGCCGAGGCGGCCACTAAGCTGCCAAGCAGCGTAGAAATGCGGTAGGTTGGGGCGGTGGGGGCTGAGGCTGGCGCGGCCCAGGAAGCAGTGGTTTCCATTGTTAAAGAACTTTGTTTTACAAAGCAAAAGGCGAAAAAAGAAGCCGTGTGAGCTCGGCATGTGTTTGGGTAAAACGCCTTATGGCTCAGCGCCCGGCGCTTTAAGTAGCGGTAGCTAGTTGCTTATTTGCGTATTGCGGAATTTTGTGGAGCAGGCGCTCATTTTGAATAGGCTGGTGAAAAATGGCGGCCTTCACCTCTGCAAAGGGTTCGTTTAGCAGTTGTAAAAAATCCCAATTAGCGATAGAAAGCGCTTTGCGCCCACGGCGAAATTCCTGCCTGAAACGGCCCCACTTGTCGGGCATCACCAATACGGTAAACGCAGCTGTTGCCAAGGTGAAAGGCGAAATCTTACCATTGCCAACCAAGAAGAACTGCATCGCCGCTTCATCCTCCAGACTAGTAGAAAACTCGAGCAGAATGTGGAAGGCGTCGTGCCGCTCCACGCGGTCTACCGGTTGCAGGCTTTCATGGGTCAAGAAGAGGCCCAGTTCGTGGCCTAGGGTACCAGCGGGGTACGTCAGCATGTCCTCCCGCGTCAGCCCCCACACAGGGCGGCGGCTGTAGACCTTTGCGTGGATAGGGATGACATTGCCGAGCAGCCACAACAGCGCTCGCTCGCGGAAAGAATACTCCTGCCGATAGGAAATGATGATGGATTTCATGATTTTAGCTTGGGTTGTGACAGAAAACAGAAGGGTCGGGTGACAAAGGCTAGGCGTAGCTGAATTACGCTTTACTAAGGATGCTGTGGCTCACTTAAAAGGATTAGAAGTACTTTGTATTACAAAGTAATTAGGCAAAAAAATAATTCTTCTTTTTAGCCCACAGTCTTCCTTAGGGCTGCTACCCGCCCCGCAGCAGCTTTTCCAGCGCCATCAGGTGCTCCTGAAACGCCGTTTTACCCTCGGCGGTAGCTTGGTAAGTAGTGTTTGGTTTTTTGCCGATAAACTGCTTATTTACCAGCACATACCCCGCCTTTTCCAGCGCCGCTACGTGCGAGGCTAGGTTGCCATCGGTCAGGTCTAGGCTTTCTTTTAAGTCGTTGAAGCTCACTGATTCATTCGCCAGCAGCACGGCCATTACGCCGAGCCGCACGCGGTGGTCAAAAGCTTTATTCAGGGTATGGATGGCGTACTTCACGGGGCGGCAAATTTCGCCCCGGTTGGGCGTTCGTAGCGATTATACATCAACAGGCCGTAGCCGATGTGCCCCAAGCCGAAGCCTAACCCGAACAAGAGCAAGCCATAGTCGGGCACTAATAGCGCCACCAAGCCCAACACTATTTGCGTCAAGCCCAGATATTTGATTTCATCTAGCGTGTACTTGCTGCCATTGAGCAAGGCTACGCCATAAAAAACCAGCATGGCTGGCACCACTAGCTCAGGCGCGCCGCTCAAAAATAATTTCAGGCAAAACAGCCCACCCGCCACCAGCGGAATGAACACCGCCGCCGCCAGCCGCCGGGCCGGGGCGGTCCATATCGAGCGCAGGCCGTCGCGCCGGGTGCGGCGCAGCGTGAAGAACGCCGCCGCTAGCAGCGCTGCCGCTATCATGGCCAGCGCCAAGCCCAGCAAGAAGGGCAGCGCCGCCAGCCGCTCGCCCTGCGAAGTCCGAAACAGCCGCTCGTAGCCCTGCGCGCCGTATTCCTGCTGCAAGTAGTAGTGCCCGATGGCCGTGCCCAGCAGCGCCACCACGCCCGCCCCCACCCCACTCAGCCCGCTGAGCGAGATAAAGCGCGAGCTGCGCTCCATAATGGCGCGGATTTCGGTGAGCTGGGCCAGGGGGTCTTGGGCGGCGGGCTTCATGCGGGGGCTTTGAAGTACTTTGTGATGCAAAGCTACTACGCAAGTGGCGTATGTTTGTGCCGGACTTATTCTTTTTTTATGAAAACTGCTTCGGACCTACCTGCTCCTACCCCGAAGAACGTTGCTGGCTTTTGGCTATCCGCTATCGGTTTGGGTACGGGTCTGACCTTCCTATACAATTTACTTATTTCTGTAGAAGTTTTTTCTGCTCTATATGGAGCAGCAGTTAATGGCGCTCTGGCACTCATTTTTTCTGTGCCTTCGCTCCTGCTATTACTGTTCCTTATCCCATGGGCACTCCGAAAGCCTTTTACTATTCATGCTTGGCTCAGGCTAACGCTCGCACAACTCGTCTCGGCGGGGATTACTACCCTCCTACTCTATTTGCGCTCCAAAGAGTATCATTACGTCATCATTTTAAAGCATGCTTTACCTTATGTAACAGCAGGTCTGCTGGTGATATACTGGCGCTATTCAGCTTGGCTTACAAGCAGAAGCTAATTGTGCACGAGTACTGCTCACCTTGCCAAAGAGTCCGCTCATCGGCCCGCCACCCGGTTAGTAGGAAACGTCCTTGGCTGTTTCGTTCTTAGCCCCACATTTTCTTATGGATTCATTGCCATTGCCTGACTCACCACCAATAGCGGCGTATGCCAGTAGTGCCGTCCTGCCCCGCCCTACGCTGCGGCGCAACTTGGGCTTCCGGCTGCTGGCTATGCTGCTGGGGTCAGTGTGCTTGCTAGTGACCCCAGCGCTAGCAAGCAATTTCAAGGGCAAGGTTATCATTACTTTTCTGACAGTGAGTGGCGCGGCCACCACCTTGTCGCTGGCTGCGCTGCCGCTATTGCTGCCATGCTTGCCCTGGGCCCTCACAGCGCATTCGGTAGGGCTACGCTGGTTACGAGTGTTCACGCTGCAATGCCTTTCGCTGGGCGGCCTGACGGCACTGGCCCACAAGCTGGTTGGTGAAATGCTGGGCCCGGCCGCGCTGGTGGGAGGCACCGTCTACTTCGTGGCTGGGTTGTTAGCGGCCGCAGTAGTGTATTGGCCCTGGCTGCGCCCCGCCGCCCGGTCGGCAAAAAACGGGCGTTAGCCGAATGTAGGTTTGGTGTAGTTAAAACTGGTACGTCTTTTGGCTAATGCTACGGCGCAAGCAACTTTCGGCGCAGCCGGGCAGTTGCTTTACCAGTCCATTCTACACCTGCTTTTATCTTTTTTAAGCCTACCGTTTCCGTTATGAAAAGTCATTTGCTCCTTGCTACCATTGCATTAGCTGGCTTTGGCCACACCGCCCACGCCCAAATCAGCATCCCCGGCCTGGGAAATATCAAGCCACCAACCAAAACCACCACGACCACTTCCTCAACCGGCGTGGGTGGCCTCACCAACACCGAAGCCGCCAATGGCCTCAAGGAAGCGCTCATCCAAGGCATTAGCAAGGGCTCGGACCAGGCCTCGGCCACCGATGGCTTCAACCTGAATAAACTCATCCGCATCCCCTTCCCGCCCGATGCTCAAAAGATGGCCAACACCCTGCGCAGCATCGGCCTGGGCAGCCAGGTCGATAAATTTGAGCTCTCGCTGAACCGGGGCGCCGAAGACGCCGCCAAAAGCGCCAAGCCCATCTTCATTAGCGCCATCAAGCAACTGACCTTCACTGACGTGTGGAACATCCTCACTGGCCAGAAAGACGCCGCCACGCAATACCTCAAGCGCACCACCACCTCGCAGCTCACCACGGCCTTCATGCCTATTATGCAGCAGAGCCTCGATAAAGTGGATGCCACCAAGTACTATACCAGCCTGAGCACCACCTACAACAAGCTGCCGCTGGTAACGCCCGTGCAAACCAACCTCAACCAGTATGCCACGGGCAAGGCCATCGATGGCCTGTTCACGCTCATCGCGCAGGAAGAGGCCGACATTCGGGAAAACCCGGTGGCCCGCACCACTTCGCTGCTGAAAAAAGTATTCGGCATCGGCGGCAAATAACGTAACGCAAGCTTTCCAGTTCGCGCTACTTTCTTCCCGTTGCCGTAAGCAGGTAGTGTGAACTTTCGCCTGCATTTATTCGAGTTTGAGGACCAGCCGTGGTTTCCCGAGGTGCTGCGGGCGGGGCAAATGGACTACCTGCGGTTTATGATTTCCGGGCTCGGCATCTATCGCCCGGTAGCCCCGCTGCTGGCCGCCGCTCTGCACCACCTGCAGCAAAACCAGCTGCTTGAGCTAGGGGCTGGGGCCGGGGGCGGCACCGAGACCGTAATGGCCGCCCTGCGCCAGCAGGCCGCCGCGCCGCCTAGCCTGCGCCTGCTGCTCACCGACCTCTACCCCCAGCCCGCCGCCTGGGCCGACGTGGCCCGGCGCACCAGCCACCGCATTCAAGGCCACCCCACCCCGGTAAATGCGCTGGCCGTGCCCGCCAATCTACCAGGCTTTCGCGTCATTTTTTCGGCTTTCCACCACTTTGCCCCGCCGCAGGCCGAGGCGCTGCTGCGCGATGCCGTGGCCAGCGGCACGGGCATCGGCGTGTTTGAGGGCGCGGGCAAAAGCTGGCTCGAAGTCGGACTGGCCCTTACGGTACTGCCCCTGGCCCAGCTGCTGCTGACGCCTTTTTTTCGGCCGTTTCGGCTTAGTCGGCTGCTGTTCACTTATTTGCTGCCGCTCATTCCGCTTACTACCATCTGGGACGGGGTCGTTTCTATTTTAAGAATGTACCCGCCCGAGCAGCTGTTGGCCCTCGCCCACCGAGCCGACCCTGCTGGGCGCTACCGCTGGCAGGCCGGTCAGTTGCGCCACTGGTGGGGCCCACGCGTAACGTATTTGGTAGGTGTGCCCACCGAAGTGTAAGTAGCGCGAACTTTGCAGCTCGCCCCGGGCAGCGGGTAGCCAGCCCAAGGCGAGCCACAAAGTTCGCGCTACTTATTTTCTCTTCCGCCCTTGTCTACTGCCAGTTACCGCCAGGCCCTTCCGCTACTGCGCATCCCCTTCTCGCTGTTCCTGATGCCCGTATTCTGGTTCGGGCTCAGTGCCCTGCGCGAGCCTTTTAGCTGGGGTCGGGCGGCAGTGGTGTTCGTTGTTCTGCACCTGCTGGTGTACCCGGCTTCTAATGGGTATAATTCGTTTTATGACAAGGACGAAGACAGCATTGGCGGCTTAAAAACGCCACCCAAAGTCACGCCCGAGCTACTACACCTGGTGTATTTATTTGATGCGCTAGCGCTGGCGGGCGCGCTGATACTGGGCTGGCATTTTGCGGCGCTGGTAGCAGTTTATCTACTGGTTTCCAAAGCGTACAGCTACGAGGGCATTCGCCTGAAAAAGTACCCGCTGCTGAGTACGGTTGTGGTCGTTATTTTCCAGGGCGCTTTTACGTTTTTACTTACGCAAGTCGGCACGGGGGCTTCCGAAGGGCAGCTTTTCGAGAAAACCAACTTACTGCTGGCCTTGGTGAGCACCCTGTTTTTATGCGGCTCCTACCCCCTCACCCAAGTCTATCAGCACCAAGAAGATGCCCGGCGTGGCGACCGCACGCTGAGCTTGCGGCTGGGCATCCGGGGCACGTTTGGGTTTGCGGCCGGGGGGCTGCTGGCCGGCGCGCTCACCATGGCCGGCGCCTACTGGCTGCGGGGCGAAGAGCGCAACCTACTCATTTTCTTGGTGGCTACGGGGCCAGTGGTGGCGCTATTTTCGCGCTGGACCTGGCTGGCTTGGCACACCCCCGCGCTGGCCAATTTTGAGTGGACGATGCGCATGAACAAAGTGTCATCGCTGTGCCTAAGCGCCGCCTTTGTGGCCATGCTAGTGCTGAGTTAGATTTAAGTCTTACTGCTTTTTAGTGGTGATGACTACCATCCCGTCTTGGGCGCGGCTCCCGCCGATAGTTACCGCGTTAGCACTTTCCAGAAACGATATTTCCCGCACCAGCTGCCGGGTCACGAGGGGCTGCCACTGCTCCGTAGCCTCCGGCGCTACCGGGTGGCCGTCGAGCAAATAAAATAAAACGACGCCCGCTGGCCGTGGGTCGGCTGCTTCAGCTAGTTGGCGCTTTTCCTGCGCTTCCTGGTAGGCCCGCCGGCCCTCGGCCGTGAGACAGCTCACGCAAATGGCGGCGGCCAGCGGGTGGGCGCGCACCTGGGCATCGCACGCCAGGCGCTGGCGCAGGGCCGCCACCTGCTGCCTGAGCGGCAGTTGCTTTACGCGGGTTAGCCAGGCATCCGATGCGGCCACGGTAGGGTAGACTTCGCAGTGCGGGGCCGGCTTGATACTTAGAAGTGCGATTGTCAGACTTATGGCAAGCCTCATGGCATAACTAGCAAAGTTTCTCGCAATGTTCTGCAAAGTTCGTCAGCAAAACCCTGCACCTGACCCACAAAAAAACGGCCCGTAAAGCAAAGCTTCGCGGGCCGTTTTTTCTGAATAATTGTTCCTTAGCCGTTCATTGCCAGCAGGAATTCTTCGTTATCCTTGGTGCCTTTCATGCGGTCTTTGAGGAATTCCATGGCCTCGGTGGCGCTCATGTCGGTCATGAATTTGCGGAGCACCCACACGCGGTTTAGCTCGTCGCGGCTCATCAGCAGGTCTTCACGGCGGGTGCCGGAAGCCGGGATGTCGATGGCCGGGAACACGCGCTTGTTGGCCAGCTTGCGGTCGAGCTGCAGCTCCATGTTGCCGGTGCCTTTGAATTCTTCGAAGATAACCTCGTCCATCTTCGAGCCGGTTTCAATCAGCGCCGTGGCGATAATTGTCAGCGAGCCCGCTCCTTCAATATTACGGGCCGCCCCGAAGAAGCGTTTGGGCTTTTGCAAAGCCCCGGCATCGATACCACCCGACAGGATGCGCGACGACGACGGCTGCACCGTGTTGTAAGCACGCGCCAAGCGCGTTATGGAATCGAGCAGAATCACCACATCGTGGCCGCACTCTACGAGGCGGCGGGCCTTGTCAAGTGCCAGTTCGGCAATTTTTACGTGGCGGTCGGCCGTTTCGTCGAAGGTCGAGGACAGCACTTCGGCTTTTACCGAGCGGGCCATGTCTGTCACTTCCTCGGGGCGCTCATCTATCAGCAAGATAATGAGATACACCTCAGGGTGGTTTTCCGAAATCGAATTGGCGATTTCCTGCAGCAGCACCGTCTTACCGGTTTTGGGCTGGGCCACGATGAGCCCGCGCTGCCCCTTACCAATGGGCGCAAACAGGTCAAGCACGCGGGTACTCACCTGAGTGGGCTTGGTCGAGAGCTTCAGTTTTTCGTCGGCAAACAGTGGCGTTAAGTGGTTGAATGGCACGCGGTCGCGCACTTCTTCTACCGTGCGGCCATTCATGCTTTCCACGCTCACCAGCGTAAAATATTTCTCGTTTTCGCGGGGCGGGCGCATGGTGCAGTTCACCGTGTCGCCGGCTTTCAGGCCATACTGCCGCACCTGCTGCGGCGACACGTAAATGTCGTCGGGCGAGGTCAGGTAGTTGTAATACGGCGAGCGCAGGAAGCCGTAGCCCCCGTCGGGCATCAGCTCCAGCGTACCCGAGCCGGGCACGGTCAGGTCGAGCTCGGGGGCGCGGGGTGGGCGCTGCGCCTGCTGGGGCTGGCGCTGGCCATCGTCGCGGCGCTCCTGCTGGGGCTGGCCGTTGTTGGCCGTTGCCTGGGGCAGGGCGGCACCGCCCTGCTCGGTAGTAGCCTGGCCATCGGCGCCAGTGCGCTGGCGCTCTTCACGGCGCTGCTGGCGCTGGGCTTCGCGCTGGGCGTAGCGCTCCTCGCGGCTCAGGCGGGGCTGGTCGGTAGCGCCGGCTCCGTTTACGGGGCGCTGCTCGCGAGGCTGGTCGCTGCTGGTAAAACGGGACTGGCCGCTTTCCCGGGGTTCGCGGTTTTCGTTGCGCGCCTGGCCGTTGCGATCCTGGCGGTCGCGGTTTTCGCGGGGCTCCCGGTTGTCCCGGTTTTCGCGGTCGAAGCGCTGCTCGCGGCTTTCGCGGCGGTCGGGGTAAGTTTCGGTAGCGGGCTGCTCGGGAGCAACCTCGGCGGTTGTCGCGTCGGCTTCGGTAGCGGCCGGCTCGTCGTCGGAGCTGGCTATGGGGGTGGCCGTGGGGCGGTCTTCGCGGCGGGGCAGCGGGCGGCCGGCGCGGTCTACTCGCTCGCGGCGGTGGCGGGGCGGGGCGCTTGCATCGTCGGAGTGCGTTTCGGCGGTGGGGTTGGTTTCGGTGGGCGGCACAGTGGCTTCTTCGGCAGCTACCGACACTGTGGCCACCTTCTGCTCGTCGGCTTCCACTACATCGAGGCGCGTAGGCTGCTGGGTTTCCACAACCACCTCAGCTACAGGCTCCGGGGCAGCTACGGCAGCCACTGGCGTAGCTACGGCAGCGGCGGGGGCCACGTCGGAAAAAGGCTGCTCGGCCACTATGGCAGAGGCTGGCCGGCGGCGACCGGCCCCACCCCGCGCTCCGCGCGTGGGGGCCACCACCGACGCCTCAGTAACCACGGGCTCGGCATCGGGCACGGGAGGGGCTACCGGAGCGGCAGGAGCCGGGGCTTCGACCGTCGCCGGGGCAGCGGGCTTTTTGCCGGGTAGCTGGTCGGCGGGCAGCAGGGCCTGCTGGTCCAGGATTTTATAAATTAAATCCTGTTTGCTCAGGCGCTTGAAATTGCCAACATTCAATTGCTCAGCAATTTCCTTGAGGTCGGACAGCAGCCGGTCCTTCAGCTCGTTGAGGGTATACATAAGGGGAATAAGGAGAATCAGCGCAACAGGCCCGGCCGCTCCCGCGCGGCCGGTGGCCTTGATTCCTGGCCGCTGGCGATTCGCCCGGCGCCAAAGGCCCGGTTCGAATTCCAAGAAGCAGCTATGCGCAACACAACCAGCAAAGCGGCGGGCAACAACAGGAAACAGTGAGGTTTAAGAAGGGCGGCCGGCAGCTCCACCAAAGCAAAAATGTCGGTCCGGCAATGCAGCGGGTGGACCCAGGGCCTTCCCTACCAGCCCCGTGGGCCGGCTTGCAGTTGCAATATTAACGCATTACGGACAAACTGCCAACTTAGGTTGGCCACAACCCAAACTTTGTGCGGTGGCCTGCACGCTGCGAGTCTGAGCGAGGAAAATCTGGTTGTTGTGCTGGTCCGGCAATGCCTTCTGCCTAACCACGGTTTTCTTCACCCACCCGCCAACTCAGGGAAAAGCTTGTAGCCTACCACTGCTTGCTGGGCCCGCAATGCGCCTTCCCAACGCCTTGCCCGGCGCTGCCAGTTCCCCACTGGCGGCCGCCGCAATACCTTTGCCGCCACTATGCTACAACTTTCTGTACTTAAAGAACAGACCGAGCGCGTATTGGCCGGCCTGGCCAAGCGCAATTTTAAAACGGCCGAAGCCGACGTGCAGGCCGTGCTCGACCTCGACCAGCGCCGCCGCGCCCTCCAAACCCAGCACGACACCGCCCAGGCCGAAGCCAACGACCTGGCCCGCCAGATTGGCGGCCTCATGAAGAGTGGCGATAAAGCCGGGGCTGAAGCCCTGAAAACCCGCACCTCGGAGCTGAAAACGCAGATTAAGGGGCACGCTGATGAGCTAGCCGACATCGAGCAGCAGCAAACCCAATTGCTGTACAAAATCCCGAATGTGCCGCACGAAAGCGTGCCCGCCGGCCGCTCGGCCGACGACAACGAGGTGGTACGTGAAGGCGGCCACAAGCCCGAGCTGCCCGCCGGTGCCCAGCCCCACTGGGAGCTGATTAAAAAATATGACATTATTGATTTTGAGTTGGGCATCAAAATCACGGGCGCGGGCTTTCCAGTTTACAAAGGCCAGGGCGCGCGCTTGCAGCGGGCGCTGATTAATTTCTTTCTCGACCAGGCCCGCGACGCGGGTTATACCGAAGTGCAGCCGCCCATTCTGGTGAATGAGGCCAGCGGCTACGGCACCGGCCAGCTACCTGATAAGGAAGGCCAGATGTACCACGACGCAACCGATAATCTGTACCTCATCCCGACCTCGGAGGTGCCGATTACCAACCTCTACCGCGACGAGATTATCGCCCCCGAAAAGCTGCCCGTGCGCAACACCGGCTACACGCCCTGCTTCCGCCGCGAGGCCGGCTCGTGGGGGGCCGATGTGCGCGGCCTGAACCGCCTACACCAGTTCGACAAAGTCGAAATCGTGCAAATAACCCAGCCCGAAAACTCCTACGCGGCCCACGAAACGATGGTGGCCCATGTCGAAAAACTGCTGCAACTATTAGAGCTGCCTTACCGCGTGCTGCGCCTCTGCGGCGGCGACATGGGCTTCACGTCGGCCCTCACCTACGACCTTGAGGTGTGGAGCGCTGCCCAGGGCCGCTGGCTGGAGGTGTCGTCGGTGTCCAATTTTGAAGCCTTTCAGGCCAACCGCCTCAAGTGCCGCTACCGCGCTGAAGGCGGCAAAACCCAGCTGCTGCACACCCTCAACGGCTCGGCTTTGGCGCTGCCCCGCATCGTGGCCGCGCTACTGGAAAATAACCAGACGCCGGAAGGCATCAACCTGCCGCAGGTGCTGCACTCGTACTGTGGGTTTACCCAAATTAGTTAGGTTTTCGCACCAGTTGTTGGCATTGTATTACTAAGCATAAGCATGAGTATAGTATTTAAAGACGTGTTTCTCTCTCAGAAAGAATATACTCAGGTTTGTCTTAGGCTGCTTTCTAAAAAGAGTAGGTGGAATACTATTCGTGTTGTTTTTTTCTTGCTTCTTAGTATACTAAGTTGGGGAGCTTTTATTTTTTTCAAGCAGACACGCGATGAAGTATTACATGGTGATGCTTGGGGAACTGTGTTCCTGATGCTTATAGGTCCTATTTTTCCCTATTCGTACTGGAAAATTTACAGCCGTTCCTATAACTCTACTGCTTTTCTGCGAGAACCAGCCTCTTATACTATCTCCGAAGCTGGTATTCAAGTTGATTCGCCTTTAGTGCACTCTCAAGCCAGTTGGCAAACTGTTACTCAGTTATACCTTTTTCCTCCTTACGCGGTATTGATGAACAGTAATACTACGGGTTACTTTTTCGATTTCAGATGCTTGGTTTCACCCGCTACTGAAGCAGATTTTGTGGCCTTAGCAACTCAGCATGGTATTGCAGTAAAATAACCAGACACCTGAGGTATTAACCTACCGGAGGTACTGCACTTGTACCGCAGATTCGCATAGATAAAGTAGTCTTTCACATAGTAAGGGGTGCCGTTTAGCGAGGCCAGGCGATTAGCGAGAGCTATCCGACTGGCCTCGCTTTTTTAGTATTATTCATATTTCTAATTAAAGGGCGATATCCTGCACTTTAGTTTCTTTTAAGAAGAAATATAAACTTTATTCTTTCTTCTAAATAAGCTGCACCTTACCAAATTTTTTGCTTTAGCTTGGCAGTGTCGATTCAATTCTTTTCCTGCTATGCCCAACTTTACTTTCTCTTTTGCTGCTGGAGTGGCCGCCGTGGCGCTGCTGCTGGCTGCCCCCGCTGCCCAGGCCCAAAGCACGGGTTTCATGACGGCTGACTCGCGCAGCTCCTCGTCGGAAGTAGCTAGCATTAGCTCCACCAATGCCAGCGTGAGCGAGGCGCCGGCCGAGGCCACGCGCAATCTTAGCGCCCCCGCCGACGAGGCTACCACCACCGCTTATTATAACGACTCCCACAAAGACCTCAAGCAGGCCCTGGCCTGGATGCAGGAAACCAACGCCATGCACCCCGAGTATTGGAGCGTGTACGCCGAAGCGCGCATTCGCCTGCAGCTCAAGGACTACGCCGGGGCCCAAACCATGGCAACCGAAGCCAAAAAGCTGGCCTTGGCGGTGGCTAACGCCGACTACGCCCGGCGCTGCGACGAGCTATTGACCCAGGCTAAAGCTCATAGTAAATAAGCCCTTTTGCGGCGGCCGCATTCGACCAGACTGGCCAGTTTTTTCTTGTAAAACCCGCCCGCCCGGCGGGTTTTGCTATTTTTGGCCTTTCAAACTTTTCTTTTCGAATGAAAAACGTTGTAATGCACCTCACTGCCGCCGTGGCAGTGACGGCTACTTTCCTGGCTGCCCCCGCCGCCCAAGCCCAAATTTCTACCCCCCAGCCCAGCCCTAAAAGCACCGTAACCCAGCGCGTTGGCCTCACTGATGTGACCATCGTTTACTCGCGCCCTGGCGTGAAAAACCGGCCGATTTTTGGCGACTCGACCACCAAAGCCGTGGTGCCTTATGGCCAGCGCTGGCGCACCGGGGCCAATGCCACCACCAGCATCAAGTTTTCGGATGATGTGATGATTGAGGGCCAGAAAGTGCCCGCCGGCGAGTATGGCCTCTACACCGTGCCCACGGCCACGGCGTGGACTATCGTGCTCAACAAAAGCCTCAAGCAGGGGGCTGACGTGAAAGGCTTTAAGACGGAAGACAACGTAGCCCGCTTTATCGTGAAGCCCTACAAACTGGCCACCAAGGTCGAAACTTTCACCATCAGCTTTGCCGACCTGACGCCCGCCACTGCCAACGTGGATATTTTGTGGGACCTGACGGGCGCGAAATTTAAAATCACGGCCGATGTGGATGGTAAAGTGATGACGCAGATTAACGAAAAGGTTATTAAAAACGCCAGCCCTTCGTCGGCTGACCTCGCCGCGGCGGCGGTGTACTACAACGACAATAACAAGGATTTGAAGCAGGCCCTGGCCTGGATGCAGAAGGCCAACGCCACCGACCCCAAGTTCTGGAACGTGAACACGGAGGCAAAAATCCGCCTGAAAATGAAGGACTATAAAGGGGCAATCACGGCCGCCGAGCAGTCGAAAAAGCTGGCGCTAGCCGGGGCTACGCCCAACACCGAGTATGCCAAGATGAACGACGAGCTGGTGGCAGAAGCCAAAAAAATGGGTAAATAAAACAAGCTGATTTTACCTGGAAAAAGCCCCGCAGTGCGGGGCTTTTTTGTGCGGCAGGCTTTGCCAGGTGTTGGTTTAGCCACGGGGCAGGAAGCTGCGCTTCCGCAGATTTCATCTTTTACCTGGCTGGTTTAAGACTTTGTGCCTACCATTTGTCAGCACAACTTGGCCCCTACGGCATTGCGTATGGTGGCTTCGGCGCGCCAGTCCTTCGGGGCTGGCGCGCTTACTTTTTGCGCTCAGCGCTGTTAGTACGTTTTTGTTTCACCAATACGTTTCTTGATGAGTCAACAAACCACGCCCGCGCCCAGCCCCAATCGTTTTGTCGCCCTCCTTTCCCGTGCCGGGCTCGACTGGTTTTTGCTGGCGCTGCTGGGCGTGGTGGGGTTGGCTTACTGGCAGCCTGGCCTGGGCAGCCAGGCCAGCCCTGTGCCGTGGCACCTGATTACGACGGTGGGCGTGGCGCTGGTTTTCTTCTTTTATGGCCTGAAGCTGAACCTGGAAAAGCTGCGCGAAGGCATGCGCAACTGGCGGCTGCCGGTGGTGGTGCAGCTCACCACATTCGTGTTGTTTCCGGCGCTGGCCTTGCTGGTAAAGCCGTTTTTTGGCACTGACAAAGGCGAGCTGCTGTGGCAGAGCATTTTCTTTTTGTGCGCGCTGCCCAGTACGGTTTCTACCTCGGTGGTGATGGTGAGCATTGCGGGCGGCAACCTGCCGGCGGCCATCTTCAATGCCAGTTTGTCAAGCCTGCTGGGCATTGTACTCACGCCGCTGCTCACCAGCTTGTTTTTGCACACCGGCACGGGCGGCAGCCAGCTCTGGGGGCTGGCGGCGCAGCTGCTGTGGCAAGTGGTGCTGCCAGTGGGGGCCGGTATTTTGCTCAATTCGCGCTTTGGCGCACTGGTTGACCGCCACAAGGCTGGCCTGCGTTATTTCGACCAGGTTACGATTTTGCTCATTGTGTTCACGGCCTTCTGCGAGTCGTTTGCCGAGGGCATTTTTCGCAGCTACGAGCCCGCCGATATTGCGAAGCTAAGCCTGGGAATGATGGGGCTGTACCTGCTGGTATTTGCCTTGGTGTGGGGCCTGGACCGGGCACTGAATTTTTCGCGTGCCGACAACATCACGGCCGTGTTTTGCGGCTCCAAAAAGTCGCTGGTGCACGGTAGCGTCATGGCCAGCTTGCTTTTTACGGGCGGCACTGCTACGGGGCTTATCTTGCTGCCACTCATGCTCTACCACGCGCTCCAGATTATTCTGGCCAGCAGCATGGCGCAGTACCTGGGGCGGCAAACCGTTGTCGAAACTGCTGCCTGAGCATGCGATACTAGGGCGCGGGCAGTCAGCGGGTAGCCAGCCGCCCGCGCCCTAGTATCGCATGCTCAGGCAGCTGGTTTACGCCACTAGTTCAAAGCTCCTGTTCAGGGCAATAATGGCCGCTTGGTACTCCTCGCGCCCCACCACGAACTGGATGTTGACTTTGCGCAGCGCGAAGCCCGCGCTTTTGATATTGATGTTTGCCTGGGCCAGCGCGCCGGCGGCCTGGGCCAGCAGGCCCGCCCGGTCAATGTTGGAGCCAATGAGGCAGACCAGAGCGGCATTTTCGACCGTCACTTTTTCGTAGTTGGCCTCAAGGGTTTCGACCAGCTGCAGCTTCAAGTCCTTCTGCCAGATGACGAGCGAAATGCTGTTGGCGCTGGTGGCTTTGAAAATATAGCTCACGCCGAAGTCAAAAAACGCCTGCATGAGGTGCAGGTCGAAGCCCGGCTCGCCCACCATTTGCGGGTCGTAGATGTCGATGATAACGACCTTTTCGGTACCCGTAATAACTTCGATATGGGTCGACTTAGCTACATAGTCGCGGGTGATGAGCGTGCCGGGGTGCTCGGGCTCAAAGGTATTTTTGATGCGCAGGTCGATGGCGTTTATTTCCAGCGGCTTGGAGGCTTTGGGGTGAATGGCCTCCATACCCACATCGGCCAGCTGGTCGGCCACATCGTAGTTGGTGAAGCCCACCGGGCGGCAGTGGTCGAGGCCCACCAGATTGGGGTCGGCCGAGCAGAGGTGATATTCCTTGTGAATAATGGCCTCTTGCGGCTGTACTGCCACCGCTATTTTGCTGAACGTCACCTCTGAATACCCACGGTCGAACTCGCGCATAATGCCCTCGGTGCCTTTGGTGTAGCCGGTGGCAATGCAGATGGTGCTGGCAAAGTCAATGCTCCCAAACGCATCCCGAATGCGCTCATCAATGGTGAGCGGCCGGGCATCGTCGAAGCCGCTAAGGTCTACGAGCGTGGCACTGATGCCCTTATTCTGCAAGATATTGACCGAGTTGAAGGCTGAATGGGCCTCCCCTATCGAGGCCAAAATTTCGCGGGCCGCTTGCAGGATGTTGTAACTGTTGACGTAGCCCGAGGCCAGCACATTTACCAGGCTATCGAGGTAGGTTTGGGCCTGGTTGATGCGCTGCGCGATGAAGGCATCGGCCACGGCCAGGTCGAGGCCCAGCGGCTCATAGGTCTTGTTCAGCGCTTGCAGCTTGGCCAGTACGTCTTGCAGGGCCACCCGAAATTCTTGGCCTTGGGTGATGTGGTGATACACGCCGGGCGCGCCGGTTTTCTTGTTCTCCAGCAGCCAGTTGGTGACGTTGGCGTAGGCCGATACCACTAGGATGCGGTTGAGCGGGCCAGCGCCGTGGAGGATGATATTCTGGAGAACATCGGCGAAGGCGGTCATGGAGGTGCCGCCGATTTTTTCTACTGTGAGCATGGTGAGGGGCGCTGCCCAGGCGCGTTACCCCACCCCCCGGCCCCCTCCCCTCCGGGAGAGGGGGAGCCGAGGCGCGGCTACGGCGTGGCAGGCCTTGCTTTGGTTCTGACTGGAAAGAAAAGTGAGCTTGAGCAGGTGCCCAAACTCACCACAAAGTAAAATCACTGTTGATGAAGCGACTCAAACTGCGTTAAGCTCCCCCTCTCCTTTTCGGAAAGGGGGCTGGGGGGTAAGGCGCTATGGCTGAACAGTACCACGCATTCGCGGACTGAAAGTCCGCGCTACTTGCCGCCCGATTCTACCAGATTGGCCAGCACCCGGAACGCGCCCGGTACGCCCGCCGGCAGCTCCCGGAACAGCGACAACCCGGTGTAGATATAGCGCCCCTTGCCATAAGGAGCCACCAAAATGGCGCTCTGCTTGTCCGTTTCGCCAGGGTCGTGGCTGGCGATAATGGGCTGGTAATGATTGTCCCAGGCCGAGGGGTAATACAGGCCCTGCTCCTGCACCCAGCCTTGCTCAAAATCGGCTTTGGTGAGCTTGTTAGGCACATTCAGCACCGCCGCGCTGGGGTTTAGGAATGTAACAGGCGTATTCTCCACCGTTACGCGGTCGCTGGAAAGGGTGAGGGGGTACGGGCCGATTTCGGGCAGCACGGTGCCGCGGTTCACCACGTATTGCACCAGCATGGTGCCGCCGTTTTCGACGTATTTGAGCAGTTGGGGCTGCTGGGTCTTAAGCTTGTCGAGCACGTTGTAGGCGCGCACGCCGAGCACCACGGCGTCGTACTTGGCGAGGCGCTCGGGGGTGAGGTCGGTGGCGGGGTCGAGCAAACTCACGGTGTAGCCGAGCTGGCGCAGGGCCTCGGGTACCTCGTCGCCGGCGCCCATGAGGTAGCCGATGGTACGGGTGTGGCCGCGCGCCACATTCAGCTTCACGAGCGGGGCCGTGGCTTCGGGAAAGAGCGTCTGGGTCGGAATGTGCGGGTACTGAATGGTCTGAATGCCCCGGCTATATTTCTCGGTGCCCACGGTGGCTACGGCGCGCAGCTCGGCTTTGCCCTCGGCCGCGCCAGCCAGCGGGCGCAGTTGGAAGTTCACGGTCTGCTCGTCGTCCTTGTTTTTGAGGTTGAACGCCACCGTGGCGGGCTCGGCCTGCCAGCCGCTGGGCACCTGCAAGGCCAGCGACCCGGCTACCCCGGCCTGGCCGGCGCGCAGCGTCACGGGCACTTGCTTGGGCTGCTGGTCGGCAAAGACGTAGGCGCGGGCGGCGGGGATATTCACCAGCACCGGCGGCACCACGGCCAGCGGCTGGTAGAGCTCGCCGAGCACGGGGTCGGTGTGCTTGTATTGGACGGGGACATAAATGGTCTGGGCTTTACCCTCAACTAGTATGGTAAATCCGACTGTCGGCAACTGTGGGTTTTCAGGCAGCCCAATTAGAAACTGCCGCACCGTGTTGTTTACATCTGTCGATTTATCACTATTGATATACCCGCGAAGGGAAGAAACTCCACTGGGTATTTTTGCGGGCACTACGTACATGCCGACTGTGGCAGGCTCACGTAACCAGTAGGGTTGAGAAGTTGTGATGTCCTTCGGTATGCTCCCTGCTACGACCACGTTAATGGATTTACCGGGTTGTATAGCGCGGCTGACACTGCTATCACAATTAAAGCCCAGATAAAGGGTCCCATTAACTACCAGCGCAGCCTGCGCGCGGTTCGTCAGCTCTAGATTAACCTTAATAGGCTGCCCCGGAGCAACGGATGCGGTGGTAGTAGTTGCTTCAAAACGCAGGCCCAAGCAAGCTCCGATTAGACTGTTTATTTCTTGAATCTTAGATTGTGTCCAGTACTGAGCGTTTGTTACTTCGCTCAAAACTCGCTTTGCTTCTACCACTGTTCTATCTCCAGATGCAGCAGATTTTATGGCTTGTGTATAGCCTTCAGCTATTGCAG
>JADMIO011306045.1_pt1 | contig 30949 bp, 22 predicted proteins | sample 8958161 | NCBI WGS metagenome assembly JADMIO01 (sample SAMN16585339, study PRJNA669376) | soil metagenome | isolation source: Crop rotation soil | place: USA: Cullars Rotation, Alabama | collected 2011 | reverse complement strand
TGCGCGTCTCGGACGAGAAACGAGTCGCCGCGGAGGAGAAACAGCGCGTCTCGGAGGAGAAGCTGCGCGCCTCGGACGAGAAACGAGTCGCCGCGGAGGAGAAACTGCGCGCCGCGGAGGAGAAGCTCCGCTCCGCGCTCGACGCGAAGCCGGCGGCGCCCGCGGTCGACGCGGGCGCGCTCGAGGCGCTCAAGGCGGAGAAGCGCTCGCTCGAGGAGCAGCTCGCGAAGGCCAAGAGCGACTTCGAGGACGCGCGCAACACGCTCGAGGAGCAGAACACCGACATCATCTCGCTCCAGGACGAGCTCGAAGCGCTCAAGGCGAAGCTCGGCGGAGCATGAGCGGCGAGCTCGAGATCCGCCGGCTCGAGTCCGTCGACGCGCTGCGGGCCTGCGAGGACCTCCAGAAGGAGGTCTGGGGCTACACCGACCGCGAGGTCGTGCCGAAGAACGAGCTCCTCGCGGCGGTGAAGTCCGGGGGCTCGCTCCTCGGGGTCTACGAGGGGGAGACGCTCGTCGCCTGCGCCTACGCGATGGCGGGCTGGGACGGGCGCGAGGCTTACCTCTCCTCGCGGCTCGTCGCGGTGCGCGAAGGCCTGCGCGGACGCGGCGTCGGCGAGCGGATCAAGCGCGCTCAGCGCGAGCACGCGCTCGAGCTCGGCTACAAGAAGATCCGCTGGACGCAGGACGCGCTCCAGGCGGCGAACGCGCGGCTCAACTTCCACAAGCTCGGAGCGACCGCGCGGAGCTACGTCGTCGACTACTACGGCTCGACGACGAGCCCGCTCCACGGGGCGCTGCCGACGGACCGGCTCGAGGTCGAGTGGGAGCTCGCGGAGACGCCGCCGCGCGCGACCCCCACGGGCTGCGCGAGCCTCCTCGATGCCACCGAGGAGACGCCGCCTCGTCCGGCGCCGCGCGAGCTCCTCCTCGCCGGGGACGCCGTGTCGATCGCGGTCCCTCCCTCGCTCGCCGCGTGCCTCGCCCACGACAAGGAGCTCGCGCTCGCCTGGCGCCTGGCGACGCGGACCGCCTTTCAGCGGGCCTTCGCCGCCGGGTTCCGCGTCATCGACTTCGACGGGCGCTACCTGCTCTCACGCTGACCAATAACACACCGAAGAGGACGAGCCGCCGAAGGGGCCGAACACGCCGAGTTTTTCGGCGTCGTCGGCGTCTTCGGCGGCTCGTCTTCTCTTCGACGTCTTCGCCGGCTCGTTGCTCTACTTCTTGAGCTCGTCCCGGACGCGCATCGCCGCGTCGCGGACGCGGAGGCTCGGATCGCCCTCGGCGAGCGCGGAGATCCGGTCGAGGGACTGCTTCGCCCCGAGGAGCCGGAGACCGATGAGCGCGTTGATCATCACGTCCTCGCGCTGCTTCTCGGTCATCTCGGTGTGGTTGCCGTCCTTCGGCGCCTGGATCGACGAGAGGAGCTTTCGGTCGAGCATGGCCGTGAGCGTCGGGATCGCGCGCGCGTCCCCGAGCCGCGAGAGCGCCGTCGCGCAGTTCCACTGGACATCGATCGTCGAGTCGGTGAGGTGCTTGGCGAGCGCGTCGCACGCCGACTTGTCGCCCAGCTCTCCGAGCGCGAAGGCGGCCGTCTTCCGCTGGCCGTCGAAGGGGTCGTCGAGGAGCGCGATGAGCGCGGGGACCGCGCGCGCGTCCTTGCAGCGGCCGAGCGCCCACGTCGCGTTGAGGCGCGTCTCCTGGTCGGGCTCGCCCGGCGAGGTCGCGTCGAGGAGCGACGGGACGGCGCGCTCGTCGCCCAGGTGGCCGAGGACGATCGCGAGGTACCGCCGGACGGTAGGGTCCTGATCGCGGGTCTTCTTGGCGCCCTCGAAGACCTCGATCGTGCGCGGCACGTTCGCCGACTTGCGGAGCGGGTCGTCCTTGTCGGCGAGGCGGAACTGGAGCTGATACGCGGCCTCGGGCCGCTTCTGCTTCCAGCCGCTCGCGATCTCGGTCAGGTAGTCGTCGTACGTCCGGTTGTCGGTCGCGAGCCACTGGAAGAAGCCCGTGATCGCGACCGCCATGAGGACGATCACGAGCGGGAAGACGACGAACTGGAGGACGAGGGAGGGCCCCTTGTCCTTGGGCTCGTCCTTCGGCCCGTCCTTCGGGGCGTCGGCGCCCTGGGGCGCCGGAGCGGGCTCGGGCGGCGGGGCCGTCCCGAGCTTCTCGGCGAGCGTCTCGTGGACGACCGCACCGTCGGCGCCGTTCGTGGGCTTCGGGTCCTCGGTCATGACGGCCATCCTACTCCCCGACCGGCGCCCCCCTCGATCAGATGTTGAAGAAGTACTCCGGGATCGCGACGATGTACTTCAGGTTGATCGTCCAGCGCAGGACCATCTTGATCGGCAGCGCCGCCATGAAGAGGAACAGCGACGCGAAGACGTTGAAGCGCAGGAAGCCGAGCGAGATGAACAGCCTCCGGAACATGAAGCGCGCCATGAGCGGCGGCAGCGCGCCGAAGTAGGCGATGATCACGAGGAACCCCGGGAACTCGCGGATGAGCGGGTTGTCCGGCCTCTTGACCGAGAGCGCCTTGGTCCAGAAGAACTCGCTCAGGTTGACGTTCACGAGCGGGACGACCTTGTGGATGTCCCAGTGCTCGTACGGGCCGAAGAAGTTCCAGTTCGGGCCGCGGAGGAACGTCCCCATGACGACGAGGAGGACCCAGAGGATGAAGAAGCCGAAGCAGAACGTCACGATCGCGAGCGGGCGCTCGCGGAACGTGTAGTAGCCGTTGCCCTTCGGGTTCTTGTCGATGTACGGGATCGCCACGAGGCCGACGATGATGAGCGTCGGGAACACGACGCCGGCGAGCCAGGGGTCGTAGTAGACGAGCATCTCCTGGAGGCCGAGGAAGTACCACGGCGCCTTCGACGGGTTCGGCGTGATCGTCGGGTTGGCCGGGAGCTCGAGCGGCGCGCGCACGAAGATCGACCACACGATGAGGCCGACCGTCATGAGGATGATGCAGATCAGCTCGGTGTAGACGAGGTGGGGCCAGACGTAGACCATCTTCGGGTCCGTGTCGGCCTCGAGCACCGGGCGTCCCTCGGCTATGCGCTGGTCGTTCTCGACCGCTTGCCGCATCGCGAGCCAGAAGAAGAACCCGACGAAGACGACCAGGAGGATGATCGGGACGTTGTCGGGCTTGAGGAGGATCTCCTTGAAGGACTCGTTCATCGCGCTCGCGACGAGGAAGAGCGCGAGGACGCCCATGAGGCCCGCGAACGTCTCCTTGCGGGCGAACCATCGGATCTTCAAGAACATCAAGATGAAGAGGATCGTCGCGACCGTGATGAGCTTCTCGGGCGCGGCGAGCCAGTTGATCGTCGACTTAAGGAAGTCGAGCACGTTCGATTCTCCCTCAGACCGTCGCCGGGCCGGAGATGCCGCCGTCCTTGCGGACGCGCCAGAAGTGGATCGCGATCAGGATGACGACGATGAAGGGGAACGCGATGCAGTGCAGCACGTAGAAGCGGAGCAGCGTCGCCTCGCCGACGAACCGCCCCGCGAGCAGCGCGAAGCGCACGTCCGAGCCGGCGTGGACGATCTGCATGTTGTCGCCGCCGAGGGCGTTGAGGAGCGCGGCGCCGGGTCCTTCGTGTCCGAGGAACGGCGTGGCGCGCGCCATGTTCGTCCCGACCGTCACGGCCCACATGGCGAGCTGGTCCCAGGGGAGCAGGTAGCCCGTGAACGAGAGGAGGAGCGTGAGGGTGAGGAGGATGACGCCGACGGACCAGTTGAACTCGCGCGGCGGTTTGTACGAGCCGGTCAAGAAGACGCGGAACATGTGCAACCAGACCGCGATGACCATGAGGTGCGCGCCCCAGCGGTGGAGCTCGCGCATGATCCCGAGCGGCACGTGCTCGCGGAGCGCGACCATGTCGACGAACGCGTAGTCGGCGGTCGGCCGGTAATAGAACATGAGCAGGATGCCGGTGATCGTGAGCTCGAGGAACAGGAAGAAGCTCACGCCGCCCATGCACCACGTGTACTGGAGCTTGATGCCGCCCTTGCGCGCGCGCGCCGGGTGGAGGTGCAAGAAGACGTTCGAGAGGACCGCGAGCGCCTGGTTGCGCGGGGTGTTGGGCATCCCGTGCCGGAAGACGGACTTCCAGATCTGCGTGTCGCTGATCCAGTCCAGAGCCTTGTCGATCATTTTCCCCCCGGACGCCTAGCTGTAGATGAGGAAGGACTCGGGATCCTTCCACTGCTCTTTTTCTTGCTGGTACTTCTTCGACTTGTCGACGAGGATCTGGCCGTCGTCGGCCCACGCGACGCGATAGCGCTCGAGCGGGCGCGGCGCGGGACCCTCGAAGTTGATGCCCGTCTGGCGGAAGCCCGAGCCGTGGCAGGGGCACTTGAACTTGGCCTCGGCCTCGAGCCAGTTCGGCGTGCACCCGAGGTGCGTGCAGACGGTCGAGAGGGCGTAGAAGCCCGGCTTGTGCTGCTCGATGTCCTCGGCCGTGCGGACGAGCCAGACGCCGTAGCCGTTCTTCCAGCGCTCGTCGGTCTTGCCCGTGGCGTAGTCCTCGGGGAAGCCGGCCTTGAAGGAGGAGGGCGGCTCGAAGAGCACGTTCGGGAACATGAAGCGGCCGAGCGCCCCGAGCTGGAGCGCGACCGCGCCGGTGAAGCCGGCCCACGCGAGGCCGACCCACGGGATCGCGACCGGACCGAGCTGGAGGAGCGTGCGGCGGTCGATCGCGTCCTCGCTGACCGACGCGGCCTTGGCGGCCGGCGCCGGCGCGGCGGCGGCGGGCTTGGGAGCCCCCGCCGCCGTGAGGACGGGCGGCGTCGCCGGCTTGGCGGTACCGGGAGCGCCCGCGGGCGCCGGCGCCGGAGTCGGCGCGGGCGCGTTCACGGGCAACTTCGCGGGCTGATCGGGTTTCTTCTCCGGCTCGGCCATGAATCGCTGCTCCCGGTTGGGATGAGGTGTCGGTTACTTCCAGTCCCAGTTCTTGGAGTTGTCGCCGTCCTTGATCTCGATCTCTTCGCCCTTCTTGTCGAGCTTCCCGAGCTTCTGGTGCTGGACCATGAAGTGGTACTTGCCCGGAGGGAGCTTGAGCTCGAACTCACCCTTCTCGTTGGTGACGGCGTAGTAGGGGTGCGCCATGACGACGACGAGCGCCGACATCCAGGGGTGCACGGAGCAGCTCAGCTCGACGAACTCCGCGGCCTTGAAGGCCTTGGTGTCCTCCTTGCCGCCGCCGATGCCCTGGTTGTAGGTGCCGTTCTCCTTGGACGAGAACTTGACGTTGTGGAGCACGCCGTCCGAGTTCTTGAAGACGACCTCGCCGCCCGCGGCGACGAGCGTGACGTGCTTCTTGAAGGTGCAGCCCTTCTGGTCGAGCTCGACCTTCTTGTACTTCGGGTCGAAGTCGCCGGCGATCTGCTCCTTGGGATAGATCACCACGTCGCAGAGGCCCTTGGTCGCCTCGTCGACGACCACCTTCTCGAGCGGGCGGTCCTTGCCGCAGGACTCGGAGTCCTTGTCGGTCGTGTCCTGCTTGTTCTTGTCGGGGTCGGAGCCCGAGTAGGTGACCTTCCCCTTGAAGGTCGCCATCTTCTTGTCCTCGGCGGGCGCGTACTTCACATTCACGGCGAACGTCGCCGCGAGGATGGCCGCGAGGGCGATGGACATCTTACGGATCATGCTGATCTCCTTGAGGAATACGTCGTTCCGAGCTGTGTGACGCTCATCCCCATATGCACATTCGCTCAACGGCCGACCGTGACTTCCGTCACGGCGGTGGAGCGACCGTCGGAAACGCGGACCTGGTAAGCCTTACCGGCCTCGCTCGCGATGCGGACGCGGAGCGCCGTCACGCGCGGCGTGTTCGTCTGCGTGCCGGAGAGCTCGCGCGTGAAGTCCTTGCCGTCGGCGAGCGCCTTCCAGTTGCCGCCGTCGAGGACCTCGACCTTGAGGCCCGCGGCGTTGAGGTCCATCGTGTCGCTCGAGACGAGCACCTCGGTGCCCGGCTTGAGCTCCTTCGGCGAGACCTCGAGCACCGTCGGAGCGCCCGCCATGAGCCAGTCGACGAGCGCGCCGATGCGCTGATCGACGCTCCAGCCCTGGACCTCGGAGGCCTTGGCCGAGGCGAACGGCACCGTCGGCATCTTGGTCCCGGGGATCAAGAACTTCGGCTCGGCGAGCCACTCGCGCAGGTACGCCGGACGGAGCCGCTCGCGCACGCGGCCGAGGTCGGGCGCGAACGCGGTGAGGTTGTTCTTCGGCTGGCGGCCCTGGACGTAGTGGCAGCCCGCGCAGTTCATGTTCGTGTCGGCGAACATGCGGAACGCGCTCGAGTACCAGCCGGGGCTCCTGGCCTCCTGCGCCGCGACGTAGCCGTCCGTCTTCTCATCGAGGGCGCGCGAGAGGCTGACCTCGGCGCGCGGCGCGAAGTTGAAGACGCCGTCGACGATCGTGACGTTGAAGTACTCGCGAAGCTGCATGTCGTCGAGCTTCGGGTAGACCTGGTTCTGGATCTCGAGCCGCTTCTGGAAGCCCGGCTCCTTCGCCTTGACCTTGTCCTGGATCTGCTTGAGGATCGGCAGCGCCTTGGCGAGGCGCTCCTCCTCGTCGGTCGCCGCGAAGTAGCGCGAGAAGACCTGCGTGCCCGCGTCCGAGAAGCCGTAGGTCGGCATGCGCGCGCCGCCCGCGGCCGCGTAGGTCGACGCGCTCCGGCTCTGCCACTCGGGCGAGGGCCGCAGCGCCGGCCGGATCTCGACCGGGTCCTTGAGGAAGCTCTGGAGCCAGAGCGGCTGAACCTTGCGGCCCTCGCCGATGAGGTGCGGCGGGCCCATGGCCTTGGCGTCCTCGAAGAAGTCGTTCTTGTAGTCGTCAGGATCGAACTTCTTCGCGCCTTCCGGCGTCCAGGGGTTGTAGTCCTTGATCGTCTCGGAGACGCGCTCCTCGACGATCTTGTCGAGCGAGGTGCCGCCGCGGTTGCGCCACGCGAGACCCTTGCGGATCGCGGCGAGCTGCTTCTGCTTCTCCTGCTCGCGGGTCTTCTCCTCGGCGCCCCAGACGGACGGCGGGGTCAGCTCGACGACCTTGAGGAGGTCGGCGTCGGCGCCGACGAGCTGAGCCTGCCGCTCGTCGATCGCAGCGAAGTCCTTGCCCTTCTGGACCGTGATCCACTCGGCCGTCGGCTTGCCGCCCGACGGGACGTAGAGCTGGAGAGCCGCCACGCCCTTCTCGGGGTTCTGGTCGAGGATGTCGAGGACGAGGTGACCCTCGAACCACGTCTTCGTCTCGAGGCCCTTGGGCTGCTTCGTCGCCTCGTCGATCGAGATCGGGCTCACGACGGGCCGCCCGAGCGAATCGACGAGGGGCTGGGAGATGACCTTCCCGGCGCCGTTCTTGATCGCGAGGCGGTCGACGCCGACGAGGTGGCACGCCTTGCAGTTGTTGCGGAGGAGCGCGTACTCGCCCTCGATCACGTTCGCGCGGCGGGCCGCCGGGCGGTACTTGTACTCGTCCGGCACCTTGCGGTTCGCGGTGTGTCCGAGGAGGTACGTGACGAGCGACTCGCGCTCGAACGCCGTCGTCCTGAACTGCGGCATGCGCGAGCGGTCGAGCGGCTCCTTGACCTTGCCGCGGTCGAAGATGCGCGGGTGCTTCACCTTGAGGGTGAGCCACTCGTGGCGGTTCTCGCGGATCTTGTCCGAGCCGCGCTCCGCCTTCTCCTTGGCCGACATGAAGCGCGAGATCGACTCGAAGCCCCAGTCGACCTGCGTGAGGTTCTTGTCGCCGATGTCGGAGAGCTCGCGGCCGATGCCCGGGCGCGACTCCATGCCCTTGATGAAGTGGCAGCCGAAGCAGCCGAGGCGCCCGATCGTCTGCTCGCCGAGGAAGAGGAAGCGAGCATCCTCGGTCGCGTACTCGGCCTTGAGCTTGGCGTCGATCTGGGCCTGCGTGAAGTCCTTCTTGAGGTAGTCGACGACCGCGTACTCGAGCTGCTTGGCGCCGCCGGGGAGGCCTTCGGTGCCCTTGTCGACCCAGCCCGTGGGCTTGGCGTCGACGAGGACGTCGTCCTTCACCTTGCGCTTGGCCGTGCCCGTCACGAGGAAGGTCGCGAGGTCCTTGGCGTCATCCTTCTCGAGGCGGAGGTTCGGCATGCGCGTCTCGGCCCAGTAGTGCTTCGGGTTCGAGATCCACGCGTAGATCCACTCGGGCGTCGTCTTGTGCGCGGAGTTGTAGAGGTTCGGGCCGAACTCGTCGGGCGCGTAGGTGCGCGCCGCCTCGGCCTCGTCGGCCGTCGGCTCGATCCGGTGGCAGCCGACGCAACCGCGCGCGGTGAAGAGGATCTCGCCGCGCTCGGCGTTGCCGCCCTCGAGCTTCTCGGGCATCTGGAAGCGCTGGTCGCGCGCGTCGACGTTGTTGAAGAGGTAGCGCGTGATCGCCTTGATCTCGAGCTGCTCGCGGACGTCGTAGTCGTAGGGCGTCCGAGCGGCGTCCTCGGGCTTGGAAGGATTCGTCGGCTCCTTCGAGGCGTTCTTCTCGTCACCCGTGGGCGCGAGGAGCGGCGACGGGTTCTTGGGGTCGGTGGGGGTGTTGAAGAACCGCGGCATGTTCGTCTTGGGACGGAACCGCGCCGGGTCCTCGACCCAGTAAGCGACCCACTCCTTCTTGAGCTTCTGATCCAGGTGGCGGAGGTCCGGGCCGCGCTTCGGCTCGTCCTCGTAGCCCTTCATCTTGTGGCAGCCCACGCACGACAGGCGCTCGAAGGTCTCGCGCCCGAAGTTGAGCTTGTCGGCGCCCGGGACCGGCCGGTTGTTGGCGTGGCAGAGGAGGCACGACGCCTGGATGTAGCGCTTCGGGAACTGGGGCCAGCTCCAGTGCTCGCGCTCCTCCCACTTGAGCTGTCCGTCCGACTCCCAGTGCTCGCGCTCGGCCTCGTCGTTCGGCGAGTGGGTCGCGGTCATGAAGCTGACCGACTGGCCCTCGCCCATGTGGCAGACCGTGCAGCCGAAGCGGTCGACCGGGTGCGGCGAGGACGCCGAGAGGTAGAGGTCGAGGTTCGGGTGGCTCTGGAAGACCTTCTTGACCTTGAGCTCGTCCTTGAGCTCGGAGGCCTTGACCGTCTCGACCTGGCCGGTCGGGAGCGTGACCTCGCACTGGCCCTGCGCGTCCGTCTTGCCGATCGACGCGACGGCGACGAGACCCTTGCCCTCGACGTGGACGATCGAGCCCTCGAAGCCCCTGCGGTCGACGCCGAGGTGGCACGACTGGCAGCGGTCGACCTTCGTCACGTCGGCGAAGTAGTAGTCGTCCTTGAGGTTCTTCAGGACGATCTGGCGCGGCTTCTCGGTCGGGTCGAGGAAGTCGACGCCCGGCCGGTTGCGGAACCAGTCGTTCTTGAAGCTGTGATCGATCGTCTGGACCTTCTTCTTGGCCTGCTTGACCTTGCCCTCGGCATCGTCGAGCTGCTTCTTGGCCTTGAGGAGCGGGTCCTCGAGCTTGGCGACGACCTCGCGAGCGTCCTTGACCGCCTGGGTCGCGAGCTCCTTCTCGCGGCCGGAGTCGGCGAGGCGCTTGTTCGCCTTGGCGAGGAGCTCGTGGTAGTGGACGTGCTCGCCTTCTTCGTGCATGAAGCCCGAGTGCTCGAAGAAGAAGACGTAGCTGTCGACGTAGGACTTGGCGTCGGCGTAGTCGAGGTCCGCCTTTTCCTTGCGGGCCTGCGCCTTCTTGACCTCGTCCTCGGCCTTGTCGATGTCGGCCCGTTTCTGGGCGACGTCGGCCTCGGCCTTGGCCACCGCGTCCTGCGCGGCCTTGATCGCCGCGGCTTGCGCGCGCTCGGCGTCGGCCTCGTCGGCCTTCGCCCGCGCGAGCTCGAGCTCGCGGAACTCTTCCTGATAACCGCGCCACTGCCGAGAATGGTCATCGAGGACCATCCAGGCCGTCGTGACCGCGAGCGCAACGCTCGACAGGCAGAAGACCTTCGTCAGAGTTCGCGAGTCGTACGGACCGTCCTGCTTGATGGCAGTCATTCGACCCCCACCCGGGTGCGCGCAAAAACTCACATAAACAGCGGCGGCTACGACAAAAGCGACGACATTGTGACGAAATTCACAGCCTAGCGGCGGAGAAGGATACCACACGCTCCCGCTGCGTCAAGTTCGCTCAGTCCGCCAGGATGAGGTTGCCGCGCGGGATCGCCGACCGCCCCCCGGCGCCAGGCGGCTTCCAGAGGAGGCGGCAGCGCGCCTCCCCCTCGTTCTCGAAGAACCGCAAGACGATGGTGTGGAGCCCGGCCGAGAGCTTCACGGGCGAGCCGACCTCCTGGTAGCCGTGCAGCCCGTCGTTGTCGACGACCTTCTGCCCGTCGAGGAGGAGCACCGACCCGTCGTCCGACCCGGTCGCGAGCTCGTACGTGCCGTCGGTCGGGACGTAGAGCTTCCCGGTCCACTGGGCCGCGAAGTGGTCCGGCTCCCACGGCACCTTGAACGCCGGGTCTTCCTGGTAGTCGACCTGGTCGTCCGTCCGCGTGAGGTTGGGCGCGGTGTCGAAGGCGGGCATCGAGGTGACCTGCTGGTTGAACTGCCAGAACTCCGCCTTGAGGCCGTAGCCCGTCACCTGGAGCGCCACGGGGGGCGTCGAGAGCGGCCCCGCCCGCACGACGAGCGGCCCCGAGTCGTAGCCGAACGGGACCTCGACGGCGACGCTCCCCGGGCTCGCCGCGACCACCGAGAGGGTCCTCCCGTTGAGCGTCACGACGGGGTTCCGCCCGTCCGGCGCCGTGAGGCCCGCCCCCGTGATGAGGAGGCGGTCGCCCGCCTTCGCGGGGTTCGGGTTGAGCGTGTTGATCGCCGGCGTCACGCGGAGGTCCATCTCCGCCGGAGGAGCGAGGAGGGCCCGCGGACAGACGCCCAGCTTGCCGTCCGGGTCGGCGTGGAAGAGCGTCACGTTCGCGTCGCCCTGGTTCTGGAAGAAGTCCACCTCGATGTCGTGCCACCCCGCCGAGAGGAAGATCTGCCCGTCGACGTGCTTCCGGCCGTGGAGGCCCGAGTCGTCGACGACGAGCTGACCATCGATGATGAGGCGGCTCCCGTCGTCGCTCTCGAGCGCGAAGCCGTGCTGCCCCGCGGCCTGCGCCCAGAAGCGGCCCGTGTAGCACGTCCTGAAGCGCACCGTCGCGAACGGGAGGTTGAACGCCCCCGGCGTCCTCACGTCGAGCGGCCCCACGAGCTGCTCGTCGTCCGGGACGGCCTGCGTCGTCCCATCCATGAAGGTCGCGACGTCCTTGTCGGTGGTGCGGTCGATCCACGTCCGCGCGTAGAGCCCGAAGAAGCCGCCCACGTTGTAGGGGACGGCCGGCGCCGTGAGGTCGCCCACCTTGAGCGCGATCGGCCCCTGGTCGACGCCGTTCGGGACGATCACGGTGAGCCGCGTCGCCGTCGCGTCCTGCACGACCGCCGGGACGTTCGAGGGCCCGAAGGTCACCTTGTCGAGCGTCGGGATGTCGGAGAAGTTCGTACCGATGATGATGATCTTGTCGCCGCGCTTCGCGCCGTCGGGCGTGATCGACGTGATCGTCGGCCGGCCGACCTCCGCCGCGCCGCCCGCCGGATAGAGGACGTCCGTCGGGACGACGGCCCGGTCGCCCGCGCCCGGCGGGGTCCAGAAGAGCTTGCAGAGCCCGGGCCCTCGGTTGTTGAAGTAGCGGAGCTTCACGACGTGGAGGCCCTTCGCGAGGTCGGTCTCTCCCCTCGACTCGAAGTAGCCCTGGAGGCGGTCCTGGCCGCAGACGACCTTGTTGTCGATCTCGAGGAGCGCCCCGTCGTCCGAGCCGAGCACGAAGGCGTAGTGGCCCTCGACGAGCACCTTCAAGTAGCCGCGCCAGCACGTCGCCCACGTCTCGAGCGGCTTGAAGGGGAGGTTCCACCCGTCCGCCTCGAAGAAGATGAGCGGATCGACGCGCGTGATGTCCGCGCCCGAGATGTCGAGGTTCGGGATCGTCGTCAGCTCGGAGTCGTGGTCCCAGTACTGTCCGAGGAGGCCGGTCCCGGGCGGCAGGTCCTCGACGCGCGGCGGCTGCGAGCCGGCGGGGCCGCCGCTCGTCCCGTCGAGCGCCGTCGTGACGTTAGCCGGCGTCACGGTCGTCGTCGTGAGTGTAGGCCCCGTCTTCGCGCCGATCTGCCGCGAGGAGGTGCCGCCCGCGCCCGCGCCGCCGCCGCCCGTCCGCCCCGGCCCGTCTCCGGGCCCGGCGCCGGGCCCTCCCGGCCCCCGAGAGCGGCCGTCTCCGATCACCTGGCTGTCCGGCGAGCGCGGATCGGCCGCGCCCGCCTCGGCGGCGGATCCGCTCGCGGTCGCGGCGGCGCCGTCGCCGTCCGAGCGCGGATCGCCGGCTCCTCCGCCGGAGCCGGGAGAGCGCGCTCCCAGCCCGCTCCACGCGCGGAAGGCGCTCGCTCCGGAGCCGGGCGCCGCGCTCCGCGTCTCCGCGTCGAGGAGATAGAGCCCGGCGAACACCGCGAGCGGCGCCGTGACGACGCAGGCGAGCGAGCGGTGAACGTTTCTCCGACCGAAGCGGCGCACGGGCGGCTCTCACTGTACTCGGCTCGCGCGGGGGAAGCCCGTCGACCGAGGCCTGGAGCGTGCGCCTTCCGCGCGTGTATCGTGAGCGCATGCGCACGCCGGCGGAGATCGTCCAGGGGATGACGTTCGCCGGGCGCTTCCAGGTCGGGTGCCCCGGCCCTCCGCGCGTCCACACGGCCGTCTTCACGGCGCTCGACCTCTCGACGGGCCTGGAGGTCGTCCTCGAGGTCACGAAGACGAGCCTCCCGGCCGACTTCGAGGCCTCCCTCGGAGCGCGCCCGGCGGCCGTGCGTCACCCGAACGTCGCGAGCTTCGTCGCGAGCGGCTGGGACCCGGCGACCGGCGCCGGCTGGTGCGTCATGGAGTCCGCCTCCGGGCCTACGCTCGCCGAGGTCGTCGCCCGGGAGGGGCCGCTCGCGCCCGCGCGGGCGCTCCCGCTCGCGCGGCAGATCCTCGCCGGCCTCGACGCCGTCGGGAGCGCCGGCGAGTGGTGGACGCCCTCGCCCCACGAGGCGTTCGTCGAAGAGGGTGCCGTCGAGCGGATCCGGCTCGTCGCCTCGCGCGACTGGCTCGGGAGCTACCCCGGTTTCACGGGATACTCCGCGGGCCTGGACCCGGGCACGGCCTGCCGGCCGCCCGAGACGCTCGACTCGGGCGCGCGGACGGCCGCGTCGTCCGTCTACGCGGCGGGGGCGTGCCTCCACTTCATGCTCGCGGGCGCGGCGCCCTTCGACGGTCGTACGACGCGGGCGATGCTCCTCCAGGTCCTCAGCGCCGCTCCTCCGCCGCTCTCCAAGGTCCGCGCGGGGATCTCCCCCGGGCTCGAGACGGTCGTGCTCGAGGCGCTCGCGAAGGACCCGGCGCGGCGACCGGCCACTCCTCGGGACCTCGCCCTCCGGCTTAGAATGACCTCGTGAGCCGCGAGGTCGAGACCGCCCTCAGCACGCGCGCCGAGCTCCGCGCCCTCCGCCGCGTCCTCCCCAAGAAGGAGGCCGGCGAGCGCAAGGAGCCGCTCCCCGAGCGCCTCGCGGGCGCCGCGATCGCGGCGGGCTTCGGGCTCTTCGCGGGGTTCCTCCGCGTCCTCCCCGCCGACGTGGCGCTCGAGCTCGGAGCGGCGACGGGCGGGCTCTGCGCCTTCCTCATGCCCAAGCGGCGGAGGACGGCGCGCGAGAACCTCGAGCTCGCCTTCCCCGAGAAGAGCCCCTCCGAGCGCGCGCGGATCCTCCGCCGCTCCTTCGAGAACGTGGGGCGGACGTTCGTCGAGTTCATCCGCTTCCCCGCCATGTCGCGGCGCCACGTCGCCTCCGCGGTCGAGATCGTCGGCAAGGAGCACTTCGACCGCTTCCGCGCCGCGGACGCGAAGGGCGGCGTCCTCGCCCTCTCGGCGCACCTCGGGAACTTCGAGCTGATCTCGGCCGTCTTCAACGCGATCGACATGATCCCGAGCTCGCTCATCGGCCGGAAGATCAAGCCCGAGGCCGTCGACGAGCTCGTCTGCGGCCTCCGCATGAGCCAGGGCGTCGCGACGATCGCGAACAAGGAGTCGGTCCGCGACGTCATGGCGCGCGTCGCTCGCGGCGAGGGCGTGGGCGTCGTCCTCGACCAGAACATGCGCCGCGGGCACGGCGTCTACGTGCCGTTCTTCTCGAAGCCGGCGTCGACGACGCTCGGCCTCGCCGTCCTCGCGCGGCGCACCGGCGCCCCCGTCTTCCCCGTCTTCATGGAGCGGGTGGGCGTGCTCGGACGGCACCGCCTCACGATCTCGCCGCCTCTCGCGTGGGACGACGCCAAGGGCGACAAGAAGGCGGCGCTCGTCGCGAACACAGCCCTCTACACCAAGGTCATCGAGGACGCCGTGCGCCGCCGCCCCGAGGAGTGGTTCTGGTTCCACCGCCGCTGGCGCACGCAGCCTCTGCCGGGAGACGGAGACGCCGCGCCCGATGAGTGACCCCGAGCCGAAGCCGCCTCAGGGCGTCGTCAAGGTCGTCGTCGAGATCCTCATCGTCGCGGGCGTCATCTTCGCGGCCGGCATGATGTGGGCGACGAGCCGCCCCGAGCCGCCCCGGGGAGGCTCGTTCAGCGGCCTCGCGGACCTCGGCTCCTCCGCGATCACGCTGCCGAGCGGCCTCCGCTACGTCGAGAAGGCGGTGGGCTCCGGGCCCTCGCCCCAGAAGGGGCAGACGGTCGTCGTGCACTACGACGGGCGCTTCACGGACGGGACGATCTTCGACAGCTCGCGGCAGCGCGGGAAGGTCTTCAAGTTCAAGCTCGGCGCCGGCGAGGTCATCAAGGGCTGGGAGGAGGGCGTCGCCTCCATGAAGGTCGGTGGAGTGCGGCGGCTCGTCGTGCCGCCGGACCTCGGCTACGGCGATCGAGGAGTCGGGATGATCCCGCCGCGCTCGACGCTGGTGTTCGATATCGAATTACTCGCGATCGAGTGAGGAAGCCTCCGCGAAGATCCGGTCATGGTCCATGGTTCATGGTTCATGGTTCATGGTCCACGGTTGGTCCATGGTCCAAGAGCTGAAAGGGACTGCCGGGACGAAGAAACATGAATCCATGGCCCATGGACCATGAACCATGGACCATGACGTCGCCTCTACGGACTTCGGCCGCCGCCGCCGCCGCCGCCGAGCCCCTGGCTGTCCCAGAAGTCGCTCGCCCGCCGCTGGATCTTCCGCGTGCGCGGGTCCTGCTTCTCGACGGTCCCGTCTCTCCCCGCGTCGGCGAGACGCGACGAGAACTGGTCGAGCCGCACGCGGTCCTGGCCCCACCGGCGGGCCGCGCGGCCCGACTCCTCGGGCTCGATCTCCTTGACCTCGAGGAGCGCTCCGAGGGCGGCGCGCAGGTCCTTCATGCGGGCGCGCTTCATCACGTCCCAGTGAGTCGCCTTGACGAGGATCCCCCACAGCTCCTCGACGAAGGCCTCGCGCGAGGCGCCCTGCCCCGAGAGCGAGCTGTCGGACCAGTCGATCGAGTCGAGCGCCGCGCGCGCGACGGCGCGGTGAGCGCCGTCCCGCTCGTCGCGCTTGGCGCGGGCGAGGAGCTTCAAGTCCTTGTCGTCGGGCGGCTCGCGGAGGTGGCTGTAAGGGAGCCAGCCCGTGACGAGCTGGTAGAGCACGAGCCCGAAGGCGTAGACGTCCATGCCCGGGGTGAACCGGGAGCGCTCGTTCCCCGCGGCGTCGACGAGGCCGGGGAGGATCTCGGGAGGCGCGTAGGCGGCGGTCATCTTGGGCGGCTTCACGAGCTTGTCGCCGCGCATGATGGCCTCGAGCTCCTTGCGCGTCCTCACGCCCCCCATGTCGATGAGGACGCCCTGCCAGCGGCCCTTCGCGATCCTCTCGCAGTAGTCGCGGTCCGGGATCGTCGGGCCCGACCAGTCGATCGCGACCATGAGGTTCTGGAGCTTCACGTCTCCGTGGACGAGGTCGTTCTCGTGGAGGTGCTCGAGGGCGCGCGCGAGGTCGTAGGCGAGCTCGAGGCCCGTCGCGAGCGGCGGAGCGACCTGCGCGGGCCGCGTCGGCTGGGCCGCGGCCTTCTTCGGCTTGGGCCGCGTCGCGAGGCGCTCCTTGACGGCGTCGCGGTTGAGGAAGCGGAGCGGGTTGTCGAACGCCCGCTCGAGGAAGAGGAGCGTGTGGCCGCGCGGGTCCTTGAGGGCCGCGAGGAACTGGATCACGTTCGGGTGCCCGCCGAGCGCCTCGAGGTGGCGCGCCTCGCGCTCGAGGGAGAGGTCGCGCACCCCGATGTAGAGGGGCCCCTTCACGACCGCGACGACGCCGTCGTCGGTCATCGCCTCGTAGACGACGCCCTCGCCGCCCGAGGCGAGGCGGCGGGTCACCTCGAAGTAGACGGAGCGTCCGTCGGAGGCCTGCGCGGAGAGCACCTCTCCGGGCCTCAGCTCGAGCGGGCGCTTGTCCTCGGGCACGTCAGCGGTTCCAGGAGAGCTGCACGAACACGAAGGCGAAGAACTGCGCGATCCCGAGGAGGAGCCCGAGGATCGCCGGGAGCACCGGGAAGACCGGCTTGGCGCCCGCCTCGAAGGCGGCCTGCGTCTCGCGGCTCCCGGCGAGGATGAAGGGGATCGAGCCGAGGATCGGCACGAGGCCGGGGACGACGCGCGCGATCACGGCGCCGTGCAGGCTCTCCGGGAGGAACACGAACACCGCCGCGACGATCCCCGCGACGGCCGAGCCCGCGATCTCGAAGCGCGACCGCGCCCCCTCGGGGCCCCCGATCAGCAACGGGACCAGGACGACGAGGAGGACGGGGACGAGGTAGACGGCCCGCGCGCCCATGTTGTCGGCCCAGGCGACCCCGGGCAGCTTCCCGAGGACGACGAGGTACGCCCCGACGATGAGCGAGTAGAGGACCATGCCCGCGATCTGGAGGCGCCGCCCCGGCGTGCGATAGCCGAGCGCGGAGAGGTTCTGCCCGACGAGGTAGGCGACGAGGTAGAACCCGAAGACCTGGAGCGCGAAGATCGCCCAGAGCGGGTAGAGCGCCACCCCGCGCGCCGCGTGGCCCGCGCGGCGCATGCGGATCCGCTCGAGCGACTCGCGGACCTCGGGGAGCCGGTCCGAGATCTGTCCCGGCGCGCCGTCGGCGGGGGGCACGTCGCCCTGCACCTTCGAGCGGAGGACGACCTGGGGCTTCTTGCACGTCGCGCAGTCCACGGAGTCGCCGATCCGCAGGTTCGGGATCTCGGTGACGGCGCCGCACGAGCACTTGAGGGTCGGGACCGAGACGGCCTTCGCCATGGCTTCCTTGCCCCATGGAGTTTATCACGGGACACGCGTGCGCCTGCGGATCCTGGATTTGAACGCGTGGCACGGCCTCTACGCGCGGAGCTGGGTCCGCGTCGAGAAGCTCGAGACCGAGGAGGTCCGCGAGGGCCGCTTCCGCTCCATGGTCGAGGGGATCCGCGCCCTCGAGCCCGACGTGATCGCCCTCCAGGAGTGCTGGCCCCAGCCGGCCTTCTCGGGGCGGCTCGCCGAGCTCCTCGGCTTCGAGCACGTGGGCCAGGTGAGCAACGCCGGCTTCCGCATCTTCGGCACGGGCTACCCGCTCGGCGTCGAGACCGGCGAGGGCTCGGCGATCCTCGCCCGCCCGGGGCTCGGGCTCCGCTCGCTGGGGCGGACGGCGCTCTCCGGGTTCGGCTTCACGGGGCACCGGCTCTCTCTCCAGGTCACCGACAAGCGCATGGCGCTCGCGTGCCAGCTCGAGGTCGAGGGGCAGCGCCTCGTCGTCGCCACGTTCCACGTCCGCTACGACTTCTCGACCTTCGAGGGCTTCGAGGGGGCCTGGGCCTCTCTCCGCGAGCGCGGCCTCGTGTCGGGCGAGCCTCCGGCGCACCTCGTCCGCTCGACGCGCGCGAACATGCTCCGGCGCGACGCCGAGCTCGAGACGCTCGCTTCCTGGATCGAGGAGCTGGCGGCCGCCGCGCCCGTGGTCCTCGTGGGAGACCTCAACATCGACGGCGACGCGCCGCAGGTCCTCGCCTTCGCGGAGCGGCTCGGCCTCGTGAGCGCGCTCGACTGGGCCGGCGAGAAGCGCCCCACGTGGGACCCGGCGAACAACCCGAACATCGGCCCGAGCGCCGCGTTCGTGCACCCGGACGGCAAGCCCAAGAGCGTCGCGAACCTCGTCGCCGCGTGGCACGACCAGCTCGCGCAGACGCCCGATCACGCCTTCGTGCCGCGCGCGTGGGAGGGGCGCCTCGTCGAGGCGAGGATCGTGCTCGACCAGCCGTTCGAGGGCGTCCTGGCCTCGGATCACTACGGCGTCCTCGTCACCTTGAGCCTCTGACGGGTTGGACGCTCGACGATCCGCCCCGTACGATCCCCTCGGAGGAGCCTCCATGGCGTCCGCCGGCCTTCTCACCGAGAACCGCCTCCTCCGCATCCAGGCCGCGTCGGGCCTGGCCTTCGCGACCTTCCTCGTCCTCCACCTCGTCAACACCGGCCTCGCCTCGGCGGGGCAGGGGACCTACGACGGCTTCCAGCGAGCGGCGCGGAATTACTATCAACTTCCTCCCGTCGAGATCGCGATCGTCCTTCTCGCGCCCATGGCGCACGCCTTCGCGAGCGTCATCCGCATCGCGCGCCGCCGCCGCGCGAAGGCCGTGGGCGCGCCCGAGCTCCGCGTGCGTCTCCACCGCCTCTCCGGCTACTACCTCCTCCTCGTCCTCATGGGCCACGTCGTCGCAACGCGCGCGCCGGCCTTCGTGGCGAGCGCGCCGGCCGACTTCTCGTTCCTCAACTTCAGCCTGACTTACTGGCCATGGTTCTTTTATCCCTATTATTTGATGTTCGCGCTCTGCGGGCTCTATCACCTCACGAACGGGACGATCATCGCGGTCAGGGTCTTCGGCGTGCGCGTGCCCGCGTCGCTCACCGCCTCGCGGTCGCGGCCGGTGGTCGGGTTCGTCGGCCTCGGGGGCGCGCTCCTCGTCGCGGGGGTCCTCGCGCTCGGGGGTGTCTTCGGGAGAGTCGATCGGGGCCGCTTCGAGGAATGGCGCGAACTCTACGACCGGGTGGCGCCGGCGGCGTTCAGGCCGTGGAGTCGATAGAGTCCGGGTCTGAGGAGGGGCACCCCATGAAGATCGGCGCGCGCAACAAGATCATCGGCACCGTCACCGAGATCAAGAAGGGCTCGGTCATGGCGCAGGTGAAGCTGAACGTCCCCGCCTCCAAGATGGCGAGCGTCATGACCATGGACTCGCTCGAGGAGATGGCCCTCAAGAAGGGCGACAAGGTCCGCGTGATCGTCAAGGCGATCCACGTGCTCCTGATCAAGGAGTAGAGACCCCCGTCTCGGCTCGCCGGCCCCCCGTCTCCGCTCACCGGCCCCTCATCGCCGCTCGCCGGCCTCTCGAAGGGGCTCGCTAAACCCCTGGGGCCCCCGAACGTCCCAGAATGGGGCTTCAGCCGGTCCGGTCACGGGTTAGGATCGCTCGCCTCGAGGATGCTGAACGAAATGAGTCGTCTCTCGCTGTCCGCCGCCCTCCTCGCGCTCGTGCTCGGCTGCTCGAACGCCGACAAGAAGCCGCAAGACGTGGGGGCCGCGCCTCCTCCGACGGCCCAGGCGCAGGCGGCCGCCCGGGCGCACGACGACGAGGACAAGGACCCGCTCATCCGGGCGAACAAGCTCTACACGCAGGGGGACCTCGAGGGCGCGATCAAGGAAGTGCGCGAAGAGCTCGAGCGAAACCCGGACAACGCGCGGGCGCGCTACTTCTTCGCGGTCTTCCTCCTCGAGAAGGGCGAGCTGCGCGGAGCGGCGACCGAGCTCCAGCGGACCCTCGCCCTCAACACCAAGGACGTGCCGTCGGTCATCGCCTGGACGCGCCTCGGCGAGATCCGCGAGCGGCTCGGCGAGCACAGGTCCGCGCTCGAGGCCTACCTCAAGGCGATCGAGTCGGAGCGGCTCATCGAGGCCAAGCTCTCGACGGACCAGCAGAAGGGCGCGGCGCTCGGGCCGCGCGAGTACGGCGTCCCGCACGGCTCGCCGGAGCCGTGGCGGAACGTGGCGCGGATCTACCTCTACCTGGGAGAGCTCGAGAACGCGCTCCAGGCGATCGACGAGGCGCGCGTGCGCGCGCCGCGCGACCCCTTCACGGAGAGCCTCGCCGTCCGCGCCTACCAGCGCCTGAACGACGACGCGAAGGCGCTCGAGTGCGCGCGGCGGTTCCTCGAGCTCGCGGGCGACGAGCCGATCTTCGCGTCGCGCGTCCGCGAGCTGAGGGAGCTCGTCCGCGGCAGCGCGCCCATGCTCGGAACCACCGAGCGGAAGGTCCTCGTCGACTTCGTGCGCAACGCGATCCGGCCGCGCCTCCAGAGCAACGCGAGCGACGAGGAGTTCTTCTCGTCGAACCCGAACCCGCGGCTCCTCCGCGCCGACGACCGCGCCGTCTTCGTGACGCTGATCCCGGCCGACGGCTCGGCGCGCCTCCGCGGGCGCGGGCGCGGGAAGTCGCTCGCCGCCGCGATCGCGGGCGCCGTCGCTTCGATCAAGGACCACCCGAAGTACAACCCGACCGTGCTCCGCCACTCGGCGGTGCGGATCGACATCGAGCGCGGCGAGCTCGAGCCGGTCGAGCTCTCGCCCGCCGAGCTCGTGCAGGTCGACGAGCCGGTCGTCCTCTCGCTCCAGGCGAAGCCCGAGGTCGAGCCGGGCGTCCACGGCGTCGCGACGCGCGTCGACGACCGCGAGGTCTACTGCCTCCCCGGCGACGCCGTCACCGAGGACCTCCCCGACGTGAAGGCGATGCTCGAGTTCGCTTCGCGCCAGGCGGGCCTCTCCGAGCACGCCTGGGAGCACGCCTCGTCGCGCGTCCTCCGCTTCAGGACCGAGAGCTTCTGCTCCCCGACCGCCGGCGCGGCGCCCGTCGAGCTCGTCCGCGGCGAGCCGACTCCGTGGCCCGAGGCTCACCCGGAGACGCTCTACGACGCGGCGACGCTCGGAGCCGACTGGCTCGCGCGGGACCTCGTCTTCGAGGAGAGGCCCGCCTCTCAGCCGGGGACGAGCCCGAGCGCCCGCCGCTGGAACGAGGAGCGCCTCCCGAACGGCGAGGTCGCCGTCGTCCAGACGCTCACCTTCGCGCGCTTCCACTACAACTACAAGGCGCGCACGGACACGCTCGACAGCGACCGCTACAACGAGGTGCGCCACGCGGGCGCCGCGATCGCGCTCGTCGACGCCTACGCGCGCACGGGCCGCAACGAGCTCCGCGACGCCGCCGAGCTCGCCGCGCGCTGGCTCGAGGACCGCGCCCAGGCCGAGGACAACGGCCGCATCGCGATCGTCTACGAGCGTCACGCCAAGCTCGGCACGCAGGCGCTCACTCTCATCCTCGAGGACGCGCTCGCCCAGGCGTCCACCCCGGAGGACCCGATCCGCGCGGCGTTCCGCGACGGGCTCGCGCGCACGCTCCTCGCGGTCATGCGCGACGACGGGACCTTCTCGACGAACGTGCCCGCGAAGGGCGCGATCCCGCCGCGCGACAACGACACCCAGTTCGCCCCGAGCGAGGCCGTCCTGGCGCTCGTCCGCCACCACAAGGCGAGGGGCGAGAAGAAGTGGCTCGACGCCGCCTCGAAGGCCGTCGACGGCCGGATCGGCGAGCTGCGCCAGCGGGCCAAGGAGGGGACGCCTCTCCTCGACGCGTGGCTCGCCCGCGCGATCGCCGAGCTCGACGAGGTCGAGGGCATCGAGCAGGACCCCAAGCACGCCGACCGCCGCGCCTTCGGCCTCGAGATCGCCAAGGCGATCGTCGCCCACCAGGCGGGCCCCGACCGCGGCGACGCGGCCGGCGGGCTCGCGCCTCCGGGGCAGGCGTTCCCGAGCGGCATGCCGACGGCGAGCCTCGGCGAGGGCCTCGCGGCGATCGCCGGCATGGCGCGCCGCCGCGCGCTCCCTCAGGCGAAGGAGCTCCGCGACGCGGCGCGCTTCGCGGCCACGTTCGCGCTCCGGCACCAGTACACGGCGCGCAACAGCTTCTACCTCCCGAACCCGGAGCGCGCGCGCGGAGCCTTCCGCTCGGTGCTCACGAGCTCGAAGGTGCGGATCGACGGCGTGCAGCACAACGTCGAGCTGCTCCTCCTCGTCGAGAAGCTGCTGCGGGACTGAGTTGGCGTCCGCTCGTCGGGTGCTCGGGTGTCTCGGCGCGCTCGTCCTCCTCGCGGCGGGGACGTGCTCGACGGGGTACGTCTACGTCTTCCAGGAGCACGACGGCGTCGCGACGGTCACCTCGTTCGACTGGACGCTCAAGGTGACGATCGCCGGCGTCGGCTCGTCGACGAGGCAGCTCGTGAGCTCGCAAGACTCGCCGCTCGCGCTCCCCGCGCTCGCCCCCGGGGAGCGGATCGTCGCGCTGTCGCTCGCGGGCAACGTCGTCTTCGACGTCGACGGGCGGCCGTGCCGGCGCGCCGTGCTCCTCGACGACGCCGCGGGCCCGGAGAGGCTCGAGTCCCACCTCGCGGCGGCGAGGCGGCTCTCCGTCGGGTCGAAGCTTCCTTGCCTGTGGTCCCGGGCTCCGACGCGGAGCCCACCGCGCATGAGGCTCGTCGACGAGAACGGCACGTGGAGCGAGCTGAACGAGCTGCTCGACGAGCGGTGCTGACTCAGAACTGCGCGTAGAGCCCGAGGTACGGCCCCTCGAGCCCGAGCCGGATCGTGTCGCTCGTGATCTGCGAGCCGCGCGCGCCGGAGCCTTGCCCCCGCGCCTCGGCGAGGATCCCTCTCCCGGTGTCGACGTACTCGACCTTGTGCCCGAGCACGATGCCGACGTGCTTGAAGAAGATCGCCATGACCCCGATCTCCGTCTGCACGAGCCCGGAGCTCGTCTCGCCCTCGTTCCACCCGCCGAAGCGAGCGCGCGCGAAGATCTCGATCGACACGATGTCGGTCCGGAGCGGCTTGACCGCGACGCCGATCCCCCACATGGGGATGAGCATCTCGTGGTGGATCACGAAGCCCTGCCCCGACGTGACGCTCCTCAGGCGCGCGCTCGCGTTGGTGTAGGAGAACCCGAAGCGCAGCTCGAGGCGCACGAGCTTCCACGGGAACACGTTGAACGCCCCGTCGAGGTCGACGGCCGAGTATTCGAGCTTGGCGTCGATCGGCTCGCCCGCCTTGAAGATCGCGGGGCCGAAGCCGAGCTCGCCCGCGGCCGCATCGGCGCCGCGGAGGACGACGCGCCGCCCCGAGAGCTCGAGGCCCAGGTCGATGTCGCGCGCGAAGTGGATCCCGCCGAACGCGCGGTAGAGCTGAGTCGGGAGGACGCCTCCGTCGAGAGTCGCCTTGCCCTCCGTCTCGAACTCGCTCGAGCCCGTCGAGAAGCCGTCGAGCGGCCCGTCGATCGAGCGCTCGTTGAGCGCGGTCGCCTGGATCCGCGCGAGGTGGACGTTCGGCATCCATTGAGCGGCGAGGAAGGAGAGGAGCGGCCGCATCTTGTTCGAGTCTTCGTCGCCCGGCGGCTCGTCGTCGGCGCGCGCGAAGCCCGGCGCGACGAGCAACAAGAAGAGCACCCACCAGAGACGACGCATACCGACCTCCCCCGCCGGGGATCCTAACAGGCGAGGCGGACACGTTCGTCCTATGTGGCATAATCCGCGCCCTCCCACGGGAGTCCACCTATGTCCAACGGTGCACCGCCGCTCTCGCCGCACGAGACGAAGATCCTCGTCGCGACCAAGGACGGCGCCGAGCGGGACCTCGAACGCATCGCGCGCGACTCGGGCCTCGAGGTCGCGCAGGTCCGCGCCGCCGTCGAGGGCTTGAAGGCGAAGGGCTTCCTCGAGCAGACGCGCGAGGAGGTGAAGCGCGCGGCGTCGCTCACCGACCTCGGCAGGCTCTACGCGGCCAAGAAGACGCCCGAGCTCGCGATCCTCGAGCGCGTGAGCGGCGGCGAGCCCACGATCGCCGAGGCGCAGGACATCCAGGGCCACGAGAAGAAGTCCATCGGCACCGCGTTCGGCTACTTGAAGCAGCAGGGCTACATCAAGGTCGACGCCGGCAAGGTCCGCAAGGGCGACAAGGCGCCCTCCGACCTCGAGAGCGCGTGGAGCACCTTCAAGTCGCTCGAGTCTTCGAGCGGCGCCGAGTGGACGACGCTCCCCGAGGCCTTCCGCGCCCGCTACGAGCCCAAGAAGCGCGGCGGCGGCGCCGAGCCGCTCGAGCTCCGCGAGACGCAGACGCGCTTCTACCGCGCGACGGCGAGCGGCAAGAGCCTCGGCGCGGCGACGACCGTCTCCGCGGACGCGCCCGCCGCGCTCACGGCCGACCAGCTCAAGAGCGGCAAGTGGCGCGAGATCCTCGCGACGAGCGGCTACCGCCGCTACGCGATCGCCGCTCCTCCGATCCCCGTCGTGGGCCGCCGCGACGCCTACCGCGAGTTCCTGGACTCCGTGAAGCGCACCCTCCTCGGCCTCGGCTTCGAGGAGATGACGGGCTCGCTCGTCGAGACCGAGTTCTGGGACATGGACGCCCTCTTCTTGCCCCAGTTCCACCCGGCGCGCGAGATCCACGACGTCTACTTCGTGCAGGACCCCGACAAGCCGGGCGAGCTCGCCAAGCAGCGCGCCACGAGCGACGCCGAGCGGGCCCGCATCGAGGCGGTCGCGCGCGAGCACGAGGGGAAGAGCCAGGTCACGCACACGCGCGGCTGGGGCTACACGTTCGACCGCGACCGGACCACGCGCTGCGTGCTCCGCTCGCAGGGCACGGTCCTCTCGGCGCGCTGGCTCGCGAACCCGAACCTCAAGAACCCGGGCAAGTACTTCGCCATGGCGCGCTGCTTCCGCTACGACGAGGTCGACGCCACGCACGCCCCCGACTTCTTCCAGGTCGAGGGGATCGTCGTCTCCGAGAAGACGAGCTTCCGGCACCTCCTCGGCCTCCTCAAGCTGTTCGCGCTCGAGGTCGCGCGCGCGCCGGAGGTCAAGTTCGTCCCCGCCTACTTCCCGTTCACCGAGCCGTCCGTCGAGGTGCACATGAAGCACCCGCGGCTCGGCTGGGTCGAGCTCGGCGGAGCGGGGATCTTCCGGCCCGAGGTGACGCTCCCGCACGGGATCACGGCGCCCGTGATCGCGTGGGGGCTCGGCCTCGACCGAATGGCCATGGTCGCGCTCGGGATCGCGGACATCCGCGAGCTGTTCACGAACAACGTCCCGCACGGCCTCCAGGCCGTTCGCGAGAGAGCGAGCCGCTAATGCCCACGATCGACATCACCCGCTCCGACCTGAACGCGCTCGTGAACGCTCAGCTCTCCGTCGACGAGATCGAGAAGTACCTCGAGATCGTGAAGGGCGAGCTCAAGCGCAAGAAGTCGAACCTCCCCGAGGAGCTCCGCGTCGAGCTCCAGGACACGAACCGGCCCGACACGTGGTGCGTCGAGGGCGTCGCGCGCCAGATCCGGCAGTGGCTCTCGAAGTCGCAGCCGTGGCGCTCGCAGTACGGCTTCCTCGAGAGACCGCAAGGACCGTCCGCGGGCACCATCGAGGTCGACCCGAGCGTCTCCTCGGTCCGCCCCTACGTCGCCGCCTTCACCGCGACCGGCTGGAAGGTGACGGACCACGGCCTCAAGGCGTTCATCCAGGCGCAGGAGACGCTCTCGCGGAACTTCGGCCGCAAGCGCGCGACGGTCGCGATCGGGATCTACGACGGCGCGCGGATCCAGTGGCCCGTGCGCTACGAGGCCGTCGGCCTCGAGGACAAGAAGCGCGCGTTCGTGCCCCTCGAGGGGACCCGCGCGATGACGCCCGGAGAGATCCTCCGCGAGCATCCGACCGGCAAGGAGTTCGCGCCCGCTCTCCCGAAGGGCGGACCGGCGCCGATCCTCGTCGACGCGAAGAACGAGGTGCTCTCGTTCCCGCCGATCATCAACTCGGCGACGCTCGGCCGCGTCACGGTCGGCATGGACAACCTGTTCGTCGAGGTGACCGGAACGAACCTCGACCACGTCCTCCTCGCCTCGAACATCCTCGCGGCGAACCTGCGCGACCGGGGGGCGACGATCCACCCCGTGACGACGCGCTACCCCGAGGCGACGAAGCGCGGCAAGGAGGTGACCGCGCCTCACTCGCTGCCCGAGAAGCGCGTGCTCGAGCTGTTCCTCGCCGACTTCCGCCGCCTCCTCGGAGAGCCCGCGCTGGCCGAGAAGGACGTCCTCGCCGCCTTGAAGGGCTTCGGCCTCGAGGCGAGCGTCTCCGGGGGCACCTTCACGGTCGAGGCGCCGCCTTACCGCATGGACTACCTCCACGCGGTCGACGCCGTCGAGGACTTCGCGATGAGCCGCGGCTACGACCAGTTCTCGCCGCTCATGCCCGAGGAGTTCACGGTCGGCCGCCTCGACGCGAAGACCGAGCTCGCGGACCGCGCGCGCGACCGCATGATCGGCTACGGCTTCGAGGAGGCGATCTGCAACATCCTCACGGAGGAGCGGATCCTCCGCGAGGCGATGCACGCCGACAGCGAGCCGCTCGGCGGCACGAAGGGGCTCGTCCGGATCGCGAACGTCATGAACGCGAACTACTCGACGCTCCGCGACTGGATCCTGCCATCGCTCCTCGAGGTCGAGCAGCGGAGCTCGGGCGCCGTCTTCCCGCACCGCGTCTTCGAGGCGGGCGAGGTGGCCGTCTCGGACGGCTCGGCGCCGCTCGTCTCGCGCACCGAGCAGCACGTCGCCGCGCTGATCTCGCACGAGACGGCGAGCTTCTCCGAGGCGCAGAGCTACCTCGAGCTCCTCCTCGCCCACCTCGGGGCCGGCAAGAGGTTCAAGCTCGAGCCCCTCGAGCACGGGAGCTTCATCCCCGGCCGCGCCGCGCGCGTCCTCGTCGACGGCAAGCCCGCGGGCGTCGTCGGCGAGCTCCACCCCGAGGTCCTCGCGGGCGCGAAGGGCTTCGGCCTCCGCCTGCCGTGCGCCGGCTTCGAGGTGATCCTCGGCGCGCTCGGCTGAACGTCACCGAGCGAGCGCGAAGCGCAAGATCGCGCCGCCTCGCGTGCCGACGAGGAGCGTGTCGGACCCCGGGAAGACGACCGCGCTCGGCTGGTCCTCCGCCGCGTTGAAGTCGATCGCCTCGATGAAGCTCGGCCCGGGCTTCGTCGTGTCGCGGAGGTGCACCTTCCTCTCGTTCGCGGTCGCGAAGATGGCGCCGTCGGGCGCGAAGCCGCCGTCGCTGGTCGGGGCCGTCGTCAGCGAGACGAAGTCGGTCTCCCGCGGGCCCAGGAGGTTTGCCCCGCCCGGGCCGACGTAGAGCACGAACCGGTCGCGCCAGTGGTCCATGTTCGCGACCGGGGAGACGCGGACCCCGCGCGGGTCGTCCCGGTCCACTTCCTCGAGCTTCGCGTCGTAGGCGACCCGCGAGCCGTCGGAGAGCGAAGCCTCGACCCAGTCGTCGTGCCGCCAGCGGAGCGAACCGACCGCCGACATGAAACTCGCTTGACCTCGCTTGGAGCCGGTCCGCGCGTCCCACCACTCGAGGCTCTTGTACTCGCCCAGGTCGATGCCGATGAAGACGAACCGCCCGTCGGTCGTCGGGAGGACGGCCGTGGCGCGCTCTCCCTTGTTGCCGAGGCGGCGGACGACGCGCCCCGACTCCGCGTCGCACACGAGGACGGGCTGCTCGCCGCGCGCGGATCCGCTCGCCGTGTAGGCGGTCTTGCCGTCGAACGAGAGCGCGACATCGGCGACCGCGCGGTCGCCCGCCGCGCGTCGCGGGATCGAGGTCTCGCGGCCCGTCGCCGTCTCCCAGACGCTCGCGGCGCCCCCTTCGTAGGCGGCGATGATGCGCTCGCCGCGGCCCGATGCGCGGAGGCGCTGCACGGCGTCGCGGCGCTCCTCGCCGCCCCACACGGCGACGAGCGTGGCGACCTTCGGGCCTCGGATCTCGCGGTACCGATCCGGGATCCTCGGGGGAGCGACCGGAGGCGGCGGAGACGGCGTCGGCGGCGGAGTCGGCGGCGTCGCGACCGCGGCAGGGGCCTTCTTTGCGCGCGCGACCCCGACCGTCGCCGCGCTCCCCGCCAGGACGGCGAGGAGCGCGACCACGAGGACGGCGCGCCGGCGCGGCGCGCTCTCCTTCTTCGCGCCGCCCGCGATCGCCTCGAGAGCGCGCGCGACCTCCTCGGCGCTCGCGGGTCGGTCTCCGGGGTTCTTCGCGAGGAGTCCGAGGACGAGCCGCTCGAGGCGCTCCGGGATCTCCGGCGCGACCTCGCGCGGCGGTCGCGGCGGGGCGCGGAGATGCTTCGAGATGAGCTCGAGGCCGAAGCCCGTGAAGGGCGGCCCTCCCGTGAGCATCGCGTAGAGCGTCCCGCCGAGCGCGTAGAGGTCGGCCCGGGCGTCGACGTCGCTCGTCTCGGCCTGCTCGGGGGCCATGTACTCGAGCGTGCCGACGAGCTCGCCCGTCCGCGTGAGCGTCCCGCGCGAGAGCCCGGAGGCGGCGCCTCCGCGGACGAGGCCGAAGTCGGAGACCCTCGCGCGCCCCTCCGCGTCGAGGAGGACGTTGTCGGGTTTCAGGTCGCGATGAACGAGCCCGGCTCCATGGATCGCCGCGAGCGCGCGCGCGATCTCGGCGCCGAGCGCGGCGGCGCGACGCCACTCCATGGCTCCGCCGGTCTTGAGGAGCGCCTTCAAGGAGCCGCCCGGGACGAGCTCGAGCACGAGGAACGGGACGCCCTTCTCCTCGCCCACGTCGACGACGGACACGACTCCGCGGTGGCGGACGAGCCGCGCGGCGGCCGCCTCGCGCTTGAAGCGCCGCCGCCAGGCCTCGTCGGCCGTGCCCGCGGCGAGGAGCACCTTCAGGGCGAACGCGCGCCCGGCGTCGTCGACGACGCGGTAGACGGCTCCCATGCCGCCCCGTCCGAGGAGCGCCTCGACGCGGTACGCGCCGAGGCGAGCTCCCGGCGCGAGATCTCCCGCCGCCATGCGCCGAGCCTACATCGGCCCCGCGTCAGCGCGCGACGAGCTCGAAGCGCAGCAGCGCTCCACGCGCCGTCCCGATGAGGAACCGGCGCCCGCTCGGCTCGAACGCCGCCGACTCGCCGCGGTCGAAGCTCGGCGCGAGGTCGATCGTGTCGAGGAGCGCGCCCGTCTTCGCGTCCCAGAGGCGCACGGTGCGATCCCCCGCGACGGTGACCGCGAGGTCGCCCCTCGGCGAGAGCGCCCCCGCGAGGAGGTCCGCCTCGTGCCCGGAGAGGGGTCGGTCGAGGCCGGCCGGGCCCTTGAGGAGCGCGTCCTTCCCGTCCCGGCCGCGCATGAGCGTCACCTCGCCCTTGTCCGGCCGCACCCGGGCGAGGAGGCGGCCGCCCTGGACGATGGGCCCCGTCGCCGGCCCGGCGAAGCCGCCGAAGGTGAACGTCGAGTGCCCGCCTTCGCGCGAGAAGACCGTCACGTCGCCGCGCGGAGTCGGCTCGACGAGCACCGCGAGCCGCACCGGACCGTTCGACCAGTCCGCGACGCCGGTCCCGAAGTCCCAGCGCTCGATGCGCGCGGCGTCGATGGCGCCGATCACGACGAACGCCTTCTTCTCGTCCTCGGAGAACGCGACGGCGTCGGCGCGCCCGCCCTCGACGCCGTAGTGGGCGATCTCGACGCCCTTCTCCACGTCCCAGAGCGTCACCGGGTAGCCGTCCGCGACCTGATACCAGAGCTTCGCCCCCTCGGCGACCGTGAGGGCGCGCTCCCCGTTCTTCGAGAGAGCGACCGCGTTGAGCGTCGCGGGCACGACGTGCCGGAGGCGGCCGAGCTCTCTCCCCGAGGCGAGCTCCCACACGCGAGCCCCGCCGTCCTCGTCGGCGGCGATGGCGCGCTCGCCGTCCGCCGAGACGCCGAGGCGCAGGAGCCCGGTCCGGTTGCCGTGCTCGCGGAGATGGGGCACTGGCTCGAGCTCGAAGATCCGGACGTTGGAGTCCTGGCCTCCCGCGGCCACGAGCTTTCCGTCGGGCGACGCCGCGATCGAGACGTACGGCGTGTTTCGCAGGCCCTCGAAGATCGTGTCCTTCTTCGTCGCGGTGTCCCAGACGCGGACCGTGAAGTCGTCGCTCGCGCTGATCACGCGCTCGTTCGACGCGAAGGCGACGCCGAAGATCTTCTCCCGGACCTCGCCGAGCCGCGACGACGCGCCCGTGGCGGTGTCCCAGAGGACGAGGCTCTTGTCGGCCCCGCCCGTGACCGCGCGCTTGCCGTCGGGCGAGACCGCGACGCGCCAGACCTCCTTCGTATGGACCTTGTCCCGCCACCGCTCGACGCCCGTCGCGAGGTCGACGGCGCGCACGGTGCCGTCGGCGCAGCCGAGGACGATGACGCCGTCGCGCGTCACGGCGATCGGGTCGTCGGGCGAGGAGCCGGACGGAAACGCCGGGCGAGCCTCGCCGGTGCCGTCCGCGAGGAGCGCGAGCGTCGTCTTCTCGCCCGTCGCGAGGACCGTCTCCGCGTTCGCCCAGGCGACCATGCGCCCGCCGCCCTCCTGGCGTCCGAGGCGCCGCCAGGTCCCGTCCCCGAGGTCGAGCACCAGGACCTCGCCGTGGAACGTGACCGCGGCGACGCGCGCGGTGTCCGGGGAGAGCGCGATCCACGCGATCGAGTCCGACTCCTCGACCGACGCGGGGAGCTCGTGGGCCGTGACCTCGTCGCCCGTCGCGCACTCCCATTTCGTGATGCGTCGTCCCGCCGCCGACATGACGCGCGCCCCGCCCTCGACGAACGCGACGCCGGCGTGGGGCGTCGTGTGGCACCGACGGCCGTACTCGCCCATGACGGCGACGAGCCGCGTCCTCTCCGTCTCGGCGAACGCCTTGCAGCGCGCGGGGAGCGGCGGACGCGGCGGGGCGAGCTTGGCGTCCGGCGGCGCCGGCGGCGGAGGAGGCGGCGGCGGCGCCGCCACGGCCTCGGCGGGCCTGGAGC
>JADMIO011701127.1_pt1 | contig 30952 bp, 35 predicted proteins | sample 8958161 | NCBI WGS metagenome assembly JADMIO01 (sample SAMN16585339, study PRJNA669376) | soil metagenome | isolation source: Crop rotation soil | place: USA: Cullars Rotation, Alabama | collected 2011 | reverse complement strand
CGCGACAACTTGTCCACGTGGAATTCTAAGCTTAGGATCCCAATGTGCTGGAAAGGCCGGCTTCGGTCCAGTCGTCGGCGAGGATCGTGAACTTGCGAATCGACTCGGCCTTGCTGACCGCCTTGTTCGCGTCGTCGATCGCCGACTGGATCTCGGCGCGGAGATCGGGGTCGTCGACCATGTCCTTCACCGGTGTGTCCGCGGGCTTGCCGTGCTCCTCCAGCCAGCTCGGGAACGTCTCCGGATCAATCGTCACGAGCGCGGCGATGAACGGCTGCTGGTCACCGACGACCAGGCATTGGCTGACCAGCAGATGCGCTCGGACGCGGTCCTCCAGCACAGCCGGTGCGACGTTCTTGCCGCCCGCGGTCACGATGAGTTCCTTCTTACGGCCGGTGATGCGTACGTACCCGTCCTCGTCGATCTCGCCGATGTCTCCGGTGTGGAACCAGCCGTCCGCATCGATCGCATCGGCGGTCGCTGCGTCGTTGCGCCAATACCCGGCGAATACCAGCGGCGACTGGCACAACAGTTCGCCGTCCTCGGCGATGCGCACGGTGACCGTGCCGACCGGGCGCCCGACCGTGCCGATGCGCAGGGCATCCGGGCGGTTCACCGTTATGCCGGCGGTGGTTTCGGTGAGGCCGTACCCCTCGTAGATCGTCACGCCGATGCCGCGGAAGAAGTGCCCGAGCCGCGCGCCGAGCGGCGCGCCGCCGGATACAGCGGCGATGCAGTTGCCACCAAGCGCGGCCCGCAGCTTGCCGTACACCAGCCGGTCGAACACGGCGTGCTGCAAACGAAGCACCAGCGACGCAGAGCCGCGCTCGGTCGCTTGCGAGTACTTGATCGCAACGCGCTCGGCGGTGTCGAAGATCTTGCCCTTCCCCGACTCGTGGGCCTTGTGCCGCGCGGTGTTGTAGACCTTCTCGAAGACCCGCGGAACGGCGAGCACGAACGTCGGCTTGAAGGCCGCGAGGTCGTCGAGCAGGTTCTTCACGTCCGCGGTGTGGCCGAGTGTGCAGCCGACGTAGAGTGCGCCGATCTCGATCGCGCGGCCGAAGACGTGCGCGATCGGAAGGAACAGCAGCGTGGACGTCTCGTTGTTGAAGAACTCGCGCAGTAGGAAGCCGAGTTCAGTGAGCTCCGTGACGAAGCAGCGATGCAGCAGTCGGCAGCCCTTGGGCCGGCCGGTCGTACCGGATGTGTAGATGATCGACGCCGCGTCGTCGAGCGTGACGGCGGTACGCCGTTTGGTGACGTCCTCGTCGGCGACATCCAGCCCGGCTGCGACAAGCTCGTCGATCGCGTCCTTCTCGAACTGCCATACGTGCACGAGGTCGGGCGCGTGTGCACGTACCGACTCGACGATGCCGGCGTGCGCGTCGGTCTCGACGAACGCCGCCTTCGCGCCGGAGTCGGACAGGATCCAGTCCACCTGTTCCGCGCTCGAGGTCTCGTAGATCGGTACAACGACAGCACCGACGGTGAAGCAGGCGAAGTCGGCCAGCGTCCATTCGTAGCGAGTCTTGCTCATCACTGCGACCCGGTCGCCGGCTTCGATGCCGGATGCGATCAGGCCCTTCGCGACCGCGGCGACCTCGTCCGCGAACGCCTGGTCGGTGACCTCGACCCATCGGTCGCCCTCGCGCCGCCGGATTGCCACATGGTTCGGTCGGGTCTCGGCGTTGGCGAAAACGAGATCGGCGACGTTCGTGTACTGGAGGGTCGGGACGTTGCTGGCGACGTGGAGCTCGCGCACTCGACCGGTTTCCTCTCAACAGAAGGGAATCGGCCTCAAACGGTAACCGCTCGACGTTGACCGCGCGACCGCGTGCCATCCTGGGGCCCATGCCGGACGTGGACGTCATCGACTCGACCTGGATCGGCGTGGCGCCGACGGCGGTTGCGCCGGTCATCGCGGACGCGTCCCGGTGGCCCGGCTGGTGGCCGGACCTGGACGTACGCGCGAGCGAGTACCGCGGGGTCAAGGGGGTCCGCTGGCTGGTGCGCTCGGCGCACGGGGGTCGGTTGGCCGGGTCGATGGAGATCTGGCTCGAGCCGCTGGCCGACGGCGTGGTCGCGCATTACTTCCTGCGGCTTGACGCAACGGGTACGCGGGTGTCCACACGCGAATGCCAGCGGCTGGTGCATCACTACCGCACGCAGGCGAAGCGGGTCATGTGGCACCTGTCGGACTCGCTCGATCCGGGCCGGATGCGCCGGGTGAGCGCGCCGGGCAACGGCTAGCCTCAGCTTTCATGCCGGATCAGTCGACGCAGTCGATAGACATCGACGCCGAACCGGCTGCCGTCATGGCGGTGATCGCGGACTTCGACAACTACCCGACCTGGGCGGGTTCGGTGAAGCGTGCCGAGGTACTGGAGAAGGGATCGGACGGTCGCGCGTCGCGGGTGGCGTTCACGCTCGACGCCGGCCCCATCCGTGATCACTACGAGTTGGCCTACACCTGGCGGGGCGACGAACAGGTGGACTGGACGCTGGTCAAAGGCCAGATGATGCGCGGGCAGAACGGCCGATATGCGCTGGAGCGGACCGCGGGCGGTACGCACGTCACGTACTGGCTCAGCGTCGATCTGATCATCCCGATCCTGGGCCAGCTCAAGCGCAAGGCTGAGCGCGTCGTGATGGACCAGGCGCTGCGCGAACTGAAGAAGCGGGTCGAGGCGGGCCCCTGATGGACGAGGCGCCACTTTCCGACGAGCTCACCAAGCTGTTCAGCGCGGTGTCGGGCTGGGCGCGGGAGAACTTCCCTGCGCCGCCGGGCGGCATGTCCGGCACAACGTGCGAGTGGTGCCCGCTATGTCAGTTCATGGCCGTCGTGCGCGGCGAGCGTCCGGAGTTGACCGAGCGGGTCGCGGAAGCCGGCACTGCGCTCCTGGGCGCATTGCGCACGCTGGCCGAGTCGACAGGTACGTCCCGGCCGCGGCCGCGGCCGCGTCCCCACCCGCGTCCGCACATCGAGGACGAATGAGCCTCGCCATCGGCGTGGACATCGGCGGGACGAAGGTCGCCGGTGGTGTCGTGGACGAGACCGGCGCTGTCATCGACCGCGAGCGTCGCGAGACGCCGGGTGCGGATGTAGCGGCAACAACATCGGTCATCGTCGATGTGGTGCATGCACTGGCTGCCCGCCATGACGTGGCCGCAGTGGGTATCGGCGCGGCCGGCTGGATCGCGAACGATCGCGCGACCGTACTGTTCTCACCGCATCTCGCATGGCGCGGCGAGCCGCTGCGCGAAGCCTTGATCGGGCGCATCGACCTGCCGTTACTGGTCGAGAACGACGCGAACGCTGCGGCCTGGGCGGAGCACCGGTTCGGCGTTGCGATCGGGCAGTCGGTGATCGTCTGCGTCACGCTCGGTACCGGCATCGGCGGCGGTCTGGTCGTCGACGGCGCGGTGTACCGCGGCGCGTTCGGCGTCGCGTGCGAGTACGGCCACATGACCGTCGTCCCGGACGGATTGCTGTGTGCGTGCGGCAATCGCGGTTGCTGGGAGATGTACGCGTCGGGGCGGGCGCTTGCCCGCTCGGCGCGCGAACTCGCGGCGTCGTCTCCGGTGGCCGCGGCGCGGATGCTTGCCATCGCGGGTACGCCAGGGGCCCTGTCCGGGCCGATCGTCACGGCGGCCGCGGACGAGGGCGACCGCGCGGCACTGTCGATCTGCACCGAGATGGGGCGTTGGCTGGGCCGCGGGCTGGCCAACCTCGCGGCCGTCCTCGATCCGGGCATGTTCGTCATCGGCGGCGGCGTCTCGGCAGCGGGGGAGTTGCTCGTCAAGCCGGCCCGGGAGGAATTCGCCCTGGCGCTCACCGGCCGCGGCTTCCGTCCGGTGGCGGCGGTCCGGGTTGCCGCGCTCGGTCCGGATGCCGGCCTGGTCGGCGCCGCCGACCTCGCCCGCCGCGCCGCGATGACGTGACGCCCCCGGTGCCACCAATCTCTGCCGCTGGCTCCCGGCCTTGCCCCGCTGGTCACCGGTTTCCCCCACGAAATCGGTGATGGGCGGGGCAAACCCCGGTCGGCCAACCCAACCGGAGTGCGAATTCGTGGCTAGATAAGGACGTGCCGACCGCGCCTGCGTCCGAGGACGCTGTCGTGGCGCGCGACGAGCGGGGCGAGTTCGAGGCGTTCGTCCGCCCGCATTGGGACGCGATGGCGCGGCTCGCACGGCGGCTCGGGGGCTCGGACTGGGAGGACGTCTTGCAGGACGCGCTCGTTCTGGCCTGGCGCAAGCGTGACCGGTACGACGCCGAGCGCGGGACGGCTGCGACCTGGTTGCTCACGCTGACGACGGATGCGGCGCGCAAGTCGCTACGCAAACGTCCGTCGGTGCTCGAACTTGTCGATACAGCCGGCTCCGAGACGTCAGATGATGTGGACCTGGCGCGGGCCGTCGCTCGGCTGACCGACCGGCAACGGCTCGCGGTCGAGTTGCACTACTTCCTCGGTCTGCCGGTGGCTGAGATCGCGCCGATCATGAACTGCTCGGAAGGCACGGTGAAGTCGACACTGTCCGACGCACGCGCTCGCATGCGGACCTACCTCGGAGGGAACTACCGATGATCGACTTGAACGAGACGCTGCGCGAGCGCGGCGCGCGATGGGCAGAAGCGCAACCCGCTGCGCCTGATCTCGGTACCGCGATCGAGCGGATTCCCCGGCGAAACAGCCACATTCGCAGCTACCTTGCCGTCGCTGCCGCCGTCCTTGCCGTCGCCGTCGTCTCGACCATCTGGCTGATCCGCCCAAGCGATCACTCTCCGCCTGGGCCGGTTAGGGCCTCAGCCACGAGCACACCGCTGAAAGCAGTCGTCAACGATGCGGCTAGCCGCGTTGCCGCGATCGCGTTGCAAGTGGCCGCCAACGAGGGCGATCCGGCGCCGACCGCGATGCAGGCGGTGCGCACGACGCGGTCCGACACTGACCGGCTCGAAGATTCGGGCAGTAGCCTCCCCGACGTCCCCGTGTGGCTCGTGCAGGTGATCGGCAACTTCGTCTGTCACGACTGCAAGATTCCGCCGGGTGCCGACCCACCATCGGGGACGGCGATCACACTGGTGCTGGATGCCGTGACTTACGAGGGGTCCGAATTCGGCATCGACAAGAAGCCGCTCGACCTGTCAAAGCTCGGAGAGGTTGTCGACTTGTCCGCAGCCGGTGCGATCCCGTCTCTCCTGAGCCAGAAACTGCGGGCGACCAAAGGTTTGGATCATGCCGAGATCGTGCTGACGACCTGGTCTCGGTTGCACCGCATAGTTCACACCGACCTTCGGACTACTTCCGTGGCGATCTGGTTCGTCCAGGCGCACGGTTCCTTCCGGCACTTCGCGTCCGGTCCTATCGGCTCATCACATCCCGCGACCGCGACAAGTCCGACGATGCAACTCGTCTTCTACGTAACGAGTCACGGCGCGTTCGTAGCCAAGCCGCAGCTGATCATCGAGGGCCACGGCAGCTACGACTTGAGCAAGCTCGGCACCGTCCTGACCCTCCGCCCGTAGCCCGGTTTGCCCCGCTGGTCACCGTTCCAGACCCCGAAAGCGGTGATTCGCGGGGCAAGGTGGGCGGATTGGCGGGGCAAAGCGGGTCGGGGGACTGGGGTCCGGCAATATGTGCGAGTGGTCGACCTGCGCGTGCTCACCTACAACGTCCGCTCGATGCGGGACGACCGCGCGGCGCTCGGGCGGGTGATCCGGTCCGCCGAGCCGGACATCGTGCTGGTGCAGGAGTCGCCCCGGTTCCTGCGCTGGCGCTCGCTGTGCGCAGAGCTTGCTCGGCTGAGCAATCTCGTGGTCGTGAGCGGCGGCCGGTACGCGGGCTCGAACCTGATCTTGTCCACGCTCGTGGTCGACGTCGTCAGCACCGCCGACGTGCTGTTCACCCGCGACCCGCGCCTGCACCGCCGCGGCACGGCCATCGCCGTACTCAGCAAGACCGGTGCGAGGTTCGCAGTCGCAGGTACGCACCTCGACCTGGCCGACGCTCCGCGGCAACGGCACACCGACGAACTCGAGGAAGCGATCGCGACGCACGTGTCCGACCACGTGCCGGTGATCGTCGGCGGCGACGTCAACGACGTGCCCGGCTCGCCGGCGTGGACGGCGCTCACCAAGCACCGCGTGGACGCGTTCGCGTCGGCCGGACGAGGCAGCCCGCTGACCGCCCCCGTCGACCAGCCGCGCAAGACGATCGACGGGATCTTCGTCGACCCGCGCATCACGATCCGTACTGCCCGCGTTCTCGACGGGCCGGACGTCGATCGCGCGAGCGACCACCGCCCCGTCCTCGCGGAACTCTCGCTTCCCACCTGAGAGTGCACGGCAGGACGGCCACCTCGGGGACGAGGCGGGTCAGATTCGGACCGTCTGGACGGCGGTCAGCCACCGCTCGAGCGGCAGGGTGCCGTGCCGCGCGGCTTCGATGCCGGCGTCGAGCAGCACCTCGTACGGAGTGTTGGCGAGTTCAGCCACCTGAGGGCGCCGGACGAAATCGCGCCGCTCCTCGTCGGTGAAGTCGGCGATGTCGGTGCCGGTCAGCCGGCACCACAGGACGAACACGGTGTTGGCATCGGGCTGCATGATCCCCAGCGTCCGCGCGCCAGGTGACGCTCACGTCCGATCAAAGTTACGACGCCGTGAACATCAGAGAACTGCGCCGTCATCGTCGTCGTCGCGGTGCTCGCGCAATCGGGTGACGAGGATGCCGACGCCGAGCAGGATGCCGATGACGCCGAGCAGCAGGGTGAGTCGGCTCGCCAGCCCGAACTCGCCGCCGAACCCGAGCAGGATGATCGAGATCGAGATGACGATCATTGCGATGATCGTGGGAGCAGCGAACCGCGGGAGCGGCGGTGGCGTGGGCGGTACGTAGTGCTCCTCGTCCAGCCACGGCGTGTCCTCCGCAGCGGGAGCCGCATTCAGCCGCGCGCGCCAGTCCTCGTCCTCCCGTGTCAGCTCCTGTTCGGCCTCACGAATTGCCGTGTGCGTGTCGACGTGCCAGTCCGCGATCAGCCGTTGGAACTCGGCATCCGAGTCGATGCCGTCCAGCGGATCGGACGGCGGCGCCGGGTCGCCCGCTGCGCGGAGCACCGACGCGACGATCGTTCGCGCGTCCGTACGCTCGCTCGACGCGACGTACAACCGCAACGCGTCGTCGCGCGATGACTCGGCGAGATACGCAGCGATCCGCGCCCGCCCGAGCGCACTCAGCACCTGCGGCGCGAGCAGGGCCGATACATCCGCGAGCGGTACGTACGACGGCGCAATGAGGCCGTTGTCGCGCCGATCCGGAGCATTCATGTCGTGGCCGGGGTCAGGGAGCGGAAGAACTCGACGCTCCCCTCGAAGATCAGGTCGGCGTCGTTGTCGAGCGTCGCCACGTGGTAGCTGTTCTCCAGCAGGATCTCCTCGACCGTCGTTGACGTCGCACCGGCCTGAAGGATGCGCGCGGACAGCGGTTCGACGACGTGGTCCTCGATGCTGCGGTACATCCGGATCGGTGCGGTCACCCGGGAAAGGTCGGCGCGCGTCAGCGCCCAGAGTTTCATCAGCGACGCGAACGCGATCACCGGCGTGCGATCGTTGGCGGGTTCGACCACGCCGGGTTTCTTGATGTCGCCACCGATGGACTTTGTCGACCGGATCACCCGCGCGAGGTACGGCGCGAACCTCGCGTCCCACCGCTCGGTCGCGTACGACGGATTGACGAGGACCAGCCCGGCGACGCCGTCGCCCATGACTTCGGCCAGCCGCGTGACCAGCGTCGCGCCCATCGACAACCCGCCCGCAAAGACCGTCGAGCACCGCTCCGCGAGTTCCAGGTACGCCGACTCGACCGCGCCGTACCACTGTGGCCACCGCGACCGGTTCGCCGCCTGCCACGTACCCCCATGACCGGGCAGCAGCGGAAGCCGAACCGTGTAGCCCGCATCCGCGAGATAGGTCGCCCACGGGCGCAACGACCCGGGCTCGCCGGTGAAGCCGTGGCTCAGGACGACGCCCACCGGGCCGCCGTCGGCCGCGAACGGTTCGGCATCGGGGGAGGGGGAGGGGAGCACGCCGCCCATCATGCCTCGCCAGCGCACTAGAGTCGCTGGCGTGGGCTATTGGCTGGCGAAGTTCATCTTCATCGGGCCGTTACTGCACGCCCTCTGGCGGCCATGGGCCGAAGGATTGGAAAACGTGCCGGACGACCGCCCGGCGATCCTGGCGAGCAGCCATCTGTCCTTCTCCGACTCGTTCTTCTTTCCGGTCATGGTGCCGCGGAAGGTCACCTTCCTCGCGAAGTCCGAGTACTTCACCACCCCCGGGCTCAAGGGCTGGATCTCGAAGCGGTTCTTCGCCGGCGTCGGCCAGGTGCCGATCGACCGCGGCGACAAGGACGCCTCGCGCGCTGCGCTGAACACCGGGCTGCGGGTACTCCGCGAGGGCAAGCTGCTCGGCATCTACCCCGAGGGCACCCGGTCGCCGGACGGCCGGCTGTACCGCGGCAAGGTCGGCGTCGCAAAGCTCGCGCTCGAGTCGGGCGCGCTGGTCATTCCGTGCGCGATGGTGAACACCGACAAGATCCAGCCCCAGGGCCGCGTGCTTCCGCGCCTGCGCCCGCGTCCCGGGGTACGCATCGGCAAACCACTCGACTTCTCTCGGTACGAAGGCATGGCCGGCGACCGGCTGGTCGAACGCTCGATCACCGACGAGATCATGTACGCACTGATGCAGCTGTCCGGCCAGGAGTACGTCGACCAGTACGCCGCCGACGTCAAGAAGGCGCAGGGCAAGGCGGCCTCGTTCGGCACGCAGTTGCCGAACAGCAAAGCGTCCTGACCGCGTGCGGCGTTACTTCTACGACTGCGAGTTCATCGAGGACGGCACGACGATCGACCTGGTCTCGATCGGCGTCGTTGACGAGACCGGCCGCGAGTTCTACGCCGTGTCCACCGAGTTCGATCCGAGCAAGGCGATCGACTGGGTACGCCGCCATGTGCTCGACAAGCTGCCGCCGCCCGCCGACCGGGCGTGGCGTTCGCTCGAACAGATCCGTACCGACCTGTTCGCGTTCCTCACCGAGCCCGGCGAGTCGATCGAGCTGTGGGCATGGATGGCCGCCTACGACCACGTCGCGCTCGGACAGTTGTGGGGCGACATGCGCGCACTACCACGGGTAATCCCACGGTTCACGCACGAACTGCGACAGCGGTGGGAGGACGCCGGCTCGCCGGAACTGCCCGCCCCGCCGCCCGACCGGCACGACGCCCTCGCCGACGCTCGCTACAACCTGGTCAGATGGCGGCTGCTCAACCCGCACTAGGGTTTTCTTCCATGCGCATCGGAGTGCTCACCGGTGGCGGCGACTGCCCGGGGCTGAATGCCGTGATCCGCGCCGTCGTCCGCAAAGGCGTCGGCATGTACGGGCACGAGTTCGTCGGTTTCCGCGACGGCTGGAAGGGCCCGCTGGAGAACATCACCATGCCGCTCGGCATCGCCGAGGTACGCGGCATCCTCCCGCGCGGAGGCACGATCCTCGGCTCCTCGCGTACCAACCCGTTCAAGGTCGACGGCGGCTTCGAGCAGATCACCACGACGCTGCACGACGAGGCCGTTGACGCACTGATCGCGATCGGTGGCGAGGACACGCTTGGCGTTGCCACCCGCCTTGGGGAGATGGGCGTCAACGTCGTCGGCGTACCCAAGACGATCGACAACGATCTCAATGCGACCGACTACACGTTCGGCTTCGACACCGCGGTGAACATCGCGATGGAAGCGATCGATCGGCTCCACACCACCGCTGAGTCACATCACCGCGCGCTGATCGTCGAAGTGATGGGCCGGCACGCGGGCTGGATCGCTTTGCACGCCGGACTCGCCGGCGGGGCGAACGTGATCCTCATTCCAGAGCAGCCGTTCTCGCTCGACCGGGTCTGCGCGTACGTCGAGAGCCGATTCCAGTCGCACTACTCGCCGATCCTCGTCGTGGCTGAAGGCGCGGTGCCCGACGGCGGCGAGAGCACCACACTCGACAAGGGCCTCGACGCGTTCGGTCATGTCCGACTCGGCGGGATCGGCGAATGGCTTGCCGGCGAGATCGAGAAGCAGACCGGGAAGGAAGCTCGTACGACCGTGCTCGGGCACATCCAGCGCGGCGGAACGCCATCCGCTTTCGACCGCGTGCTGGCGACGCGGTTCGGTCTGCATGCGATCGATGCCGCCAACGACCGTGCGTGGGGGCAGATGGTTGCGCTGCGTGGCACGGACATCATCCGCGTACCGCTCGCCGACGCGACGACGGAGTTGAAGACGGTCAAGCCGGAGTTGTACGCCGAAGCCGAGGTCTTCTTCGGTTAGTGAAGGACGTTGACCGCACGGGCGATCACTAGTAACGACGTCACCATCGCGATCAGTGCTTGCACGCTCATCAACATCTTGGCGCGCGTCGTCAGCGGCAGCGTGTCCGTCGGGCTGAACGCGGTGGAGTTCGTTACCGAGACGAACAGATAGTCGACGAAGGTCGGGATCCACTCCGGTTCGTGAACGTCCGGATCGTCCTGCGGAAACCAAAAATCTGCGCGCTGCGGCGCCGCGTCGTTGGACGGCCCCCGCGCGACCGCACCGCCGCGATCGAGCTCCCAGTACACCAGCGCGAACGCGACCATGTTGGTCAGCCACACCTGCAACGCAGCGAGGAGAAGATCACGGCCGTTCGTGACGTGCAGTGCGGTCAGCTCCCGCAGCAGGTAGCCGAGCGAGATCAGGTTGGTCACGATCACCACGCCGGCGAGAACGAGACCGCCGATGCGGGACGCACGCGTCTCGCGGGTGAGCCGGGACGGGTTGATCGCAACGAGCGGTACGAGCAGCGCCAGCTCGATCACGGGAATGACCCAGCGCGGTTCGAGGAGCAGGCCGCTGGGCAGGACCGCCTGCGACGCGGCTGCGGCAACCACGGCGACCGCAGGCAGCAGCCGGGTCTCGCCGTGGCGTGCTGCGCTGCGATGGCTCAGCGCCGCTGTCATGCGCGGATCGTGACACGCTGGCGCGCCGCAACTTGCGCGGCGCGCCAGCGTCAGCGGGACGTCAGCGCCCTCGGATCAGGCCGGGTGCTTGAACGTCGTGGTGAACGACTGGCCGTTGGCGCCGATGGCCGATGTGGCGATCTGCACGTCGCTGGCCGTCTGCAGGTCGTACGCCACCGGGAACGGTGAGTCGACGAGGTACTGCCCGTTGACCTGGACCGAGCTGAACTGGACCCGGGTGAACCGCGGCACCACGTTGACGCCGAACAGGCTCGGTCCTTCGTCACCGATGAAGATGGTCGCGTCGGTGGTGATCGGCCCGCCGACGACCTGCGCAGTGGTACCCGCAGTGATGTCCCGGATCGTGCCGACCGTTGCCGTCGCCGTGTACGCGAGGCTCGCGACGATCTTGTCGCCGGGCGCTACGGCCAGGCTGTCGTCGCAGGTAGTGCCGCTGATGCAGATGACGTCGCCGTAATAGCCGGGATTGTTGCCGTTGCAGTTGAAGTTGACGTCGACCTGCTCGGACAGATTGCCGCTCGAGTCGTACACCCAGATGCCGGGCAGCAGCCACTCGCGGTCGTGGGGGTGCACGCAGGTGGTGGTCGGCATCGTGAAGGTCGCACTCGCGCTGGCGGTGCCGACGGTCTCGCTCGGGTACGTGAAGTAGCCGGCGCCGTAGTACGTGCTCGGGTTGGCGTTCGGGTGCACGCCGCCCGCGTGCGGCAGAACGACGTGCGGGTGCGCACCCGCGGTGCTGGTCGGATGACCGGCGGCGGTGGCCGGCGCGGCGAGTGTTACTCCGCCGGCGACTACGCAGGCGAGGACAGCCCCGGCGATCCGGGTGATGGCAGCAGACATGGGACCCTCCCGTTCGGCAGGCCGGGTTGGCCCGCACAAGCCGCATTTTGGACGTGGCTTCGCCCGAAGGAAACCCGTCACGTCGCGGAGTCGACGGATCCGGGGGCGATTGCTGGTGTTGCAACGGCATTCGTCCGGCAATGGACGGATTGGTGCTGCCCAAATTTCGCCGGACCGCGGCGTGCTCTGGACGGACCCCTTCAGTGATCTCTAAGAAAGCAGGATGACCGCACGACGGATCCTGCCCGCCATTCTGTCCGCCGGCTCCGTGGTGGTAGGGCTCATGCTTGCGCCCGCGGCGCCGGCTGCGGGTGCCGCCGCCGCGGTGACGCCACACGTCCTCGCCTGCAATGAGGTGGTCGCGCTCGGAACGACTGCCGCATGTGACCTGCCGGCCGGCGGCGGCACCGCGCGCTACCGGTTCTCCGTTCCGTCGGCCGACACCGTGCGGTTCCGCGCGGCGGTACTCGATGGCTTCCCGACCCGGACGATGACCTTGTCGAGGACGGACGGCACCGAGATCTGCACCAAGTCCTCGTTCGGGCAGTTCGAGTGCGCCGTACCCGCCGGCGGGAACTACCGCCTCGACGTGACGCTCGACGTCGACGTGACCGTCTACACGACGATCGACTCGGTGCTGACCGCAACCTGCGGTCCGCCGCTCGAGCTGGCCGTCGGCAACGTGGGAAGCACAGTCCACATCGCGGATCCCGGCGCATCGTGGTGCGCCGGAATCGACGTCGCCGGCGGCGAGGATCTCGAGATGGTCCTGGACGTCAACACCGACCAGGGCCTGGCCGTGAGCGTGTACGGCGAGGACGGCGCGTTGTTGTGCGTTCGCGAGCCGAACGCGTTCGTGCGGGTGGGCTGCTCGTTGACCGGCGACGGGTACCGCTTGTTCGCGACGCCGACGGACGACGCCGCGCAGGACGCGGTGCTGATCGTCACGCAGATCTCCCATCCGTCCGGGTGCGTCACCCGGCAGCCGGACGCGTTCGGCGGTACGCCGTCGCGCCACGGCGTGCTTCCACCGCACCAGCAGGCGTGCTACCGGTTCGCCGGCTCCGCCGGGCAGGGAGTCGGTGTGCACCTGTTCGCGGTCAGCGGGCCGAGCGGCACGTTGTTCTGGCAGCTTCGTACCGATGCCGGTGCGACGGTGTGCACGGGCGGTCCGGCAGATCCCACTCACCGGCTCACCGATTGCGTGCTTCCTGCCGACGGCAGCTACATCCTGTTCGTGTCGATGCTCGCGCGCGACAACGTCCGGTACGCCGTGTCGCTCGTCGACCTGTCCTCGTCCGTGGGTTGCGTACCGGTGGCGAGCACGCGGTGGAACACCACCGGCGACAGCGGAACCCTCGACCGGCGCGGCGTGGTGGACTGCGCAACGTTCAGCGGGTCGGCGGGCGACACGATCCGCGGGTCCGCGTTCGGCGACGGCGCCACTGCGGCCGGCCTGGTCACGACCGCGGATGGCACGCAGGTGTGCGAGATCGTGTTCCGGGCGACCTGCACTCTGCCGGCCGCCGGCACATACCGGATCGCCGTCTCCACCTATGTCGCCACACCGCTCCCATACCGGTTGTGGGTCGTCGACATGTCGTCGACCGCAGGGTGTCAACCCACTTCGCCTGACGCGTTCGGCATCGCGCCGAGCCGCCGGGCACGGTTCGGGAACAACGTCGCCGTTTGCTACACGGTCGACGCACCGCCGGATGCGGCGTATTACTTCCGCACCGATCCGGTGACGCGGCACATGTCGGCCCTTGCGCAGATCCGCAACGTCGACGGCAGTTACGTGTGCACCGACCCGGGATGCCTCGTACCTTCGCCGGGTACGTATCTGTACGTCGTCACGCGAGCCAGTTTCGCCGACGATCCCGATGACATCGGCGTCGCGGCGGCGGGGTTGTGGCGGCTGGATCAGCCGAGCAACTGTGCCAGCCTGGGCACGTCCTTCTCCAGCGCACCCGCTTCCGGCGAGGTCGTCGAACCGGCCAAGGTCGACTGCCATCAGTTCGCGGGATCGGCAGGCGACCAGGTGCTGGTACGCACCTCGCCGCCGTTCAACGAGATCGTGAACAGGGTGTTCGACCGCACCGGTGCCTCGGTGTGCTTCGCGGCATCGAACGCCTGCACCCTCACCGGGCCGGGTCCGTACCGGATGTTGACCTACCTCGGCAACCTGGAGGGCTCGACGTACGAGGTCCGGGTCGCGTCGCTCACACGGGCGGCCGGGTGTGATCGGCTCGCGGTCATGCCGTTCGGCCGCGCACCGAACCGCGCGTTCGACCTCGCGGATCCGGTGGATCTGGTCTGCTACCGGATCACCATGCCTGACTTCGGGCAGGTGGGCGTGCGCATGGTGGACGTCGCCACGGTCAACTTCCACCCGGGCGCGACCCTGTACGGCAACGGCGCGTCGGGTCTGTGCGCGGTGAGCACCGAGATCGGTTCCTGCCCGGTGCCGGGGCCCGGGGAGTACCTCCTGGTGCTGACCGGCAACGATCCGGCGAGCGGCACACTGGGCTGGTTCGACATGACATCGGCAGCGGGATGTACGACCGGCCCGAGCCTTGCCTTCGGTGAGCCGCCCGCCCTGAACCGGATCAACGGCCGCGGCGCGATCGGCTGCATGACGTTGCCGCTGGTGGCGAACGACAAGGCGCGGCTGGCATTCGGCCCGAGCACGGCGGGCGCGAAGCTGCACGCCCTGATGCTCGGGCACACCGGGCAGGTGTCGTGCGACTTCGTTGTCGGCGACCGATTCCCGGAAAATTGCGGTGTGCGTCGGTCCGAGGCCGGACCACTACGCCTGATCGTCTACGCCGACGAGCAGAGCAGCGTGTTCAGCGGGCCCTACCGCATGCACGCCTGGCGGCTGAACAACCCGGCGGGCTGTTCGGACATCGGCTCGCTGCGCCGGGGCTTCGGTCCGCTCGTCGGCACGCTCTCGGACCCCAACGACGAGGTCTGCCACCTCGCGCAAGGCACTCACGGGATGCTGTCGGTGACGACGTCGAACGACGACATGCCCACGGATGTCCCGGTCTTGCAGATGATCCGCCCCAACGGGGCAGTCGTGTGCGACGTCGCCGGCAGCGGCTCGTGCGGACTGCTGCCCGGCGCCCACACCTACGCGCTGCTCGTCATGCGCAGCCCGGGATTCCTCGACTTCGCCGGGCACTACCGGGTTGAGGGCACCTGCACGACGACGCGGTGCGGCCCATAGCGCCCTCTACCCTTGGGGCGTGAGCATCGACCTCGACGCTTGGCGCGCGCTGCCGGCGGCGCAGCGGCCGCTCTGGCCGGACGAGGCAGCGCTGCGCGATGTCGCGGTGCAGCTTGCCGTGCTGCCGCCGCTGGTCGTCGCCTCGGAAGTCGATCAGTTGCGCGCACGCCTGGCCGAAGTGGCGCGTGGCGAGGCGTTTCTGCTCCAGGGCGGCGATTGCGCCGAGACGTTCGCGACCTCGACGCAGGCCGACATCGCCGGCAAAGTGCGAGTGCTGCTGCAGATGGCCGTCGTGCTCACGTACGGCGCTTCGATGCCCGTCGTGAAGCTCGGCCGGATCGCCGGTCAGTACGCGAAACCGCGGTCGGCGGAGCTGGACGCATCGGGCCGGTTGTCGTACCGCGGCGACATGGTCAACGAATTCGACGGCGACCGCACGCCGGACCCGCGGCGCATCTTGCGCGCGTACTCGACCGCCGCTTCGACGCTGAATCTGCTTCGTGCGTACGCCGGCGGTGGGCTCGCGTCGCTCGATCGCGTGCACGCATGGAACACCGCGTTCGCTCGCACGACGGAGACGGGCGCGCGGTACGAGCAGCTCGCCTCGGAGATCGACCGGGCGGTGCGTTTCATGCGTGCGTGCGGGGTGGACGACGCGGCACTGGAGGGTGTCGAACTGTACGCGGGTCACGAAGCGCTGATTCTCGAATACGAGCGCGCGCTGACCCGGGTCGAGGATGGCCGCGCGTACGACCTGTCGGCACACTTCGTCTGGGTCGGCGAACGGACGCGGCAACTCGACGGCGCGCACCTGGACTTCGCGTCACGCATCGCGAATCCGATCGGCGTGAAGCTCGGCCCGGCGACGACGCCCGAGTTCGCCGCTGAGCTTGTCGAGCGGCTCGACCCGGACGGCGTACCGGGCCGGCTGACGTTGATCAGCCGGATGTCGAACGCGCTGGTCCGCGACCGGCTGCCCGCGATCGTCGAGAAGGTGACCTCGACCGGGCATCTCGTGGTATGGCAGTGCGACCCGATGCACGGCAACACCGAGGAGACTGCCCACGGCGTTAAGACCCGCCATCTGGACCGGATCATCGACGAGGTCGACGGATTCTTCGACGTGCACTCCGAGCTGGGCACACATCCGGGCGGTTTGCACGTGGAGCTGACCGGTGACGACGTCACCGAGTGCATCGGCGGTACCGCCGAGCTGACCGCGTCCGACTTGAATCGCAGGTACGAGACGGCGTGCGACCCGCGGCTGAACATCGAGCAGTCGCTGGAGCTGGCGTTCCGGGTCGCCGAGCGCCTGGTCGCCGAGCGGCGCCGGAGGGAATCCCATGATCGTTGATCTCCGGTCCGACACGGTCACGAAGCCGTCATCGGCGATGCGTGCTGCCATGGCCGACGCCGAGGTCGGGGACGACGTGTACGGCGAGGACCCGACGATCAACGCGCTCGAGGCCGAGGTCGCAGAGTTGCTCGGTCACGAAGCGGCGATGTTCGTACCCTCCGGAACTCTCGGCAACCAGCTAGGCATGCGATTGCTGGTTCGGCCGGGCGAGGAGATCGTATGCGACCCGACCGCGCACGTCGCGCGTGCCGAACTCGGTTCGGCCGCAGTGCTCGGCGGCATCGCGTTCCGGACATGGCGGTCCACCGGTGGCCGGCTGTCAGCTGACGCGGTGCGCGAGTTGATCGCGCCGGACGCCGGACCGTACCTCGTCTCCACGGCAGCGATCGAGATCGAGAACACGCACAACTTCGGCGGGGGAGCGGTCCAGTCGGCCGCCGAGGTCGACGCGGTCGTCGAACTCGCACGGGAGACCGGGCTGAAGCTGCATCTCGACGGCGCGCGATTGTGGAACGCGCACGTTGCGACCGGTGTTTCGCTCGCGGAACTTGCAGCGCCGTTCGACACCGTCTCGGTCTGTCTGTCGAAAGGCCTGGGCGCGCCGGTCGGATCCGTGCTCGCTTCGACCGCTGACCGGGTCGCCGAGGCCCGGATCTGGCGCAAGCGGTACGGCGCGGGCATGCGGCAGGCCGGAATCCTCGCTGCTGCCGGAAGATTCGCGATCGCGCACAACATCGACCGGCTCGCCGACGACCACGCCCGCGCGAAGCGCCTCGCCGAGGCACTCGGCACCGATCCGAGTCAGGTGGACACGAACATCGTCGTGGTGGACGTACCCGATGCCGCTGTCGTCGCTGGGAAGGCGCGCGAGGAAGACGTCCTGGTATCCGCTCTCGGCCCGCGGTTCATGCGCCTGGTGACGCACCTCGACGTCGGCGACGATGCGATCGATCGCGCGATCGAGGTTCTGCAACCGCTGGTCCGCGGGTAGCGTCGCCGTCGGGGAGGTCGCGATGCGGCGCAAGATCACGGCGATGCTCACCTTTGTCGCGCTTGCAGCCGCATCGCTGGTTGTTGCCGGACCGGCCTCGGCCGATGGGACGGTCACCTCGAAAGGTCGTTCGATCGGCAAGTGGCAGTACCTGCTGCCAGGTCAGGAGTTGCGATCGTCGAACGGCCGCTACGAAGCGTTGTTGCGTCGCCGCGACGGCAGGCTCGTCGTTTACGACGGCGGTCATGACGGCGGGCACATCACCTGGATCACGCCTGGTTACGGGACGAACGCGCGTGTGTTCGTGCACGCCGACGGCAACGTCACGGTCAAGGACGGCCAAGGGCTGCTGTGGTCGGCCAACACGTCCGGAGCCGGGCCGGACGCCCGCCTGGTCATGCGCGACAACGGCTCGCTCGTCGTCGAACGACCGAAGGGTGTCGCCTGGTCGAGTCGGTTCGGCAACCGGTGCCGCTCGTACCAAAGCGGCAAGAAGATCATTGTCGATCTCTCCGAGCAGTTCATGTGGGAGTGCGCCGCGGATCAGGAGCAGATGACGTCGTCGATCACCAGCGGTGCGGTGGATCGCGGCGCCGGCACCCCGACGGGTACGTGGCAGGTGCAGGGCCACCAGCGGGACCGGTATCTCTATCCCGCGTCGGGTGGTGCGTACTTCGTGCACTACTGGATGCCGTACGACTATGACTACGGATTTCCATGACTCGCCGTGGCAGACCTTCCGCTATGGCAGCCCGAAGTACCGCACGCAGGGCTCGCACGGCTGTATCCACGTGCCGGCGAAGGTCATGAACTTTACGTACTACTGGGCACAAACCGGGACGATGGTGTCGATCCGCTCGTGATCAGCGTGGCGATGTCGCGTTCGATCCCAGGTACCTGCATCATGCACGGATGAGCTACGCACCCCCGCCGCCGTCCGTTCCGCCCGCACCGGCCGGCAAGACGCGACTACGGGGCCGGATCCCGCTCCGCCTCGCACTGATCTTCGGCGTTCTCGGCATTGCGCTGGCCGTCGCGGGCGGCGTCGTCGGCATCAAGGCCGGTCTGTCAAAGATCAATGACTTTCAGCGCGTCAGTCTCGCCGACGGGACGGGAACGCTGACATTTAAGCCGGGCGGCTACATCGCGTACTACGAGGCGCCGCACTTCGACACTTCAGGCAATTCGGTGCCGCTCGTCGTGGTAGCCATGCATAACAGGTCGACGGGCGCCGATGTGAGTGGCCGCCTCTACGGCAACAATGGCAACGGCAAGGTGGATCGGCTCACTTACGACTACAACGGCCACCACGGCGCAGCCATGTATGAGTTCACCATCAAGGCCGCTGGCCAATACGTTGTCGAGTTGCAGAAGGGCCAGAGCACTGCCGCCAGCGACGCCGACGTCGCGTTCGGGAAGTCGATCGCAAAGAGCCTCGCGGTCGGGGGCGTGCTGCTGATCGTTGGCATCATTCTCGTTGTCGCGGCGATCATTCTGCTGATCATCGGTTTGGTGAAGCGCAGCCGGCACAAGAAGGAACTCGCCAGCGCCACTCCGTACGGTTATCCGCCCCCTCCGGGCTACGCACCGCCGCAGACGTACGGCCAGGGCTATCAGGGCTATCCGCCCCCGCCGAACTACGAGCCCCCGTCGACGAATCTTTGATCAAGGGCGATTAGCCCGCGAGGTGGGCTGCGGAGGTACGGCCGAGCAGCGGCGGCAGCGTCGTGACGATCCGCGCCAACTCGTCGAGCGGCTCGCCGACGAGGGCTTGGGCACCGTCGCACAGTGCGGTCTCCGGTGACGGGTGCACGTCGACCATCACGCCATCGGCCCCGGCAGCGATACCGGCGGCAGCGAGCGGTACTACGAGATCGCGCCGCCCGGCGGCGTGCGACGGATCGACGATCACCGGCAGGTGCGACAGCCGCTGCACCATCGCGACCGCAGACACGTCCAGCATGTTGCGGATGGATGGTTCGAAGCCGCGGATCCCGCGCTCGCACAGCACGATGTCGAGGTTGCCACGCTGCGCGATGTACTCGGCGGCCATCAGCCATTCCTCGTATGTTGCAGTCAACCCGCGTTTGAGCATGACCGGCTTGCCGGTAGCACCGACCGCCTGCAGCAGCCCGAAGTTCTGCATATTGCGCGTGCCGATCTGCAGCATGTCCGCGTGCTCGGCCACCACGTCCACGTCGGACGCGTCGAGCACCTCGGTGACGACGGGGAGGCCGACCTCCTCCCGTACCTCGGCGAGGATCCGCAGCCCGGCGACACCAAGACCCTGGAACGCATACGGCGAGGTACGCGGCTTGTACGCGCCGCCGCGGAGCAGGGTGGCTCCGGCGTGCTTGGCCATCTGCGCAGCCTCAAGCGTTTGGGTCGCGGTCTCGACCGCACACGGGCCGGCGATGAAGGTAAACGTGTCCGGACCGATCGGCACGCCGCCGACGCGAATCGTCGATCGTTTGGTGTGATTCTGCGCAGAGACCAGCTTGTACGGTGCGGTGATTCGCATCGTCTCGACGACGCCCGGCAGGCTCGCGGCATCGAGCGTCTCGAGCACATCCTCAGTGCCGACGACGCCGATGATCGTGCGCATCACGCCGCGGCTGACAAACGCCTGGCCGCCATGCGTCTCGATGTGCGCGACGACGCCGTCGATGTCGGCGTCGGATGCGCCGGGCGCCATGACGATGACCATGGCGAGAGCCTAGGCGAACTAGAAGACGGTAAGTGTCACGACCGAGCCGACCTCGACCGACTGACCGGCTGGAACGCTCTGGTTGATGACCACGGGCTTACCGCCCTTGTCGCCCAACCGCTCCACGTGCACGACCAGGTTGAGCTGCTCCAACTGGCTCTTGGCCTCGCCGAGCGGCGTTCCGAGCGGGATATTCGGCATCTCGACGTACTGCGGGCCCTTTGACACGGTGACGGTGATCGTGCTGCCCTGCACCTGAAGCCCCGTCGGCGAATACGTAATGACCAGACCCGAGGCGACGTCGTTGCTGTACTGCTGCACTTCTTTGACCTTGAACTTCTTGTCGGTGAGCGTCTTGTGTGCCTGGTCGTACGGCGTGTCCTGACCGATCGTCGGCACCTGCACCAGCGGCGGGCCGAGCGAAACGGTGATCTGCACGACCTGGTTCTTGGTGATGCTTTCCCCGGCGTGCGGGTTGATCGAGATGACGCGGCCCTTGTCAATGGTCGTGCTGTGTTCCTGCATCGGTGTCGACGCGTACTTCACGCCGTGCTGCTGCAGGATCTGCTCGGCATCGGCGAGGGTCTGGTTCTTCACGTACGGCACCTGCACCGTCTCCTCGCCGAGCGAGACGGTGAGGTGGATCGACTTGCCCTGCTCCAGCCGCGCGCCGGACCCGGGGTCGGTGCTGATCACCAGTCCGGCGGACACGGAGTCGCTGAACTGCCTGCTGACCTGCCCAACCTCGTAGTGGTCCTGCTTGAGCGTGGCCTCTGCGGCCGCGAGGCTCTTGCCGACGACGTTCGGTACGTGCGAACTCCAGCGCTGGTACCAATGCGTCGCCGCAATGCCGCCGAAGACGGAGAGGGCCGCGACCAACAGGACGACGGCGAGGATGATCCAGGCGCGGCGGCGCCTGCGTGACTTCGCGCTGCGCGGCGGCCGCTGCTTCGGCGGCGGGATGACGATCGGCGGCGGCGGTGCGTCGTCTCGGTGCACCGGCGGCATCGGCGCGCGAGCGACCACCTCCGTGTCATGCGCCCGCTGGCCGTTGCCGGCGATGACGTCAGTGCTCGCACTGGCGTGGCCGTCGCGCAGGTCGACGGTTGGGGTAGTACGCGGGCGGGCCGGGATCGGTGCGACCGGTAGGCCGAGTTCGCTGCGTACGTCTGCCACTTCGGCGAGAAACGCCGCGCCGTCCGCCGGGCGTCCGGTCGGATCGCTGTCCGTCGCGGAGACGACGAGTTCGTCGATCTCGTTCGGGATGCCCTTGGTCCGCGACGACGGCGCCGGCACGCGGGCATGTACGTGCTGCCACGCGACGGTCATGGCCGACTCGCCCTCGAACGGCGGGCGACCGGTGAGCAGTTCGAAGAGCACGACACCGGCGGAGTAGACGTCGGACCGGGCATCGGCGTATCCGCGGGAGATCTGCTCGGGCGAGCAGTACGCGACCGTACCCATCATCAAGCCGGTGCGAGTCGACGAGGCGTCCGTGTCGATCGCACGCGCCAGGCCGAAGTCGGCGACCTTCACGACGCCGGCATTGGAGAGCAGGATGTTCTCCGGCTTGACGTCGCGATGCACCAGCCCGGCCCGGTGCGCAGCGGCGAGAGCGGCAAGCACCGGTTCCATGATCGAGATCGCTTCGGCCGGGGTGAACCGGCCGTTCCGCTCGCGGATCAAGTCGCGCAGCGTACGTCCCTCGACGAGTTCCATCACGAGGAAGACGTGGTGGCCGCCGTCGGACACGTCGTGGCCCTGGTCGTACACCGCGACGGCATTGACGTGGGTGAGCTTGGCAGCGGCGCGCGCCTCGCGAGCGAACCGGTCGCCGAACTTCGGGTCGCTCGACAGCGCCGACGACATCACCTTGACGGCGACGAGCCGGTCGAGCCGCTCGTCGACGGCCGCGTACACCGTCGACATCCCGCCGCGGGCGATGCGGTCGAGAATGCGGTACCGGCCTTCGAGCAAGCGGCCGACCAGGAGGTCTGCCGATGCCGTCTGCACGGCGCGATTCTACGGGCGAAAAGGTCACGATCCGGTCGACGCGCGCTCGACCCCCGACGTTATGGGAGCTTCATAGGCGTGGACGAGGGACAGAACGCAGCCGCCGGGGCCGTTGAGCTGCTCGCAGACGACGATCGGCCCGGCGGCTGGCTGCTCCTCGTCGACCGGATCCGGCAGTCCTATGTCGACCTGGACGATCCGAGCTATCTCGACTTCGAGTACGTGCAGTCGTTCGCGGATGTCATCGACGCGCTGCCGCCCGGACGGCTCGCGGTGACCCACGTCGGGGGCGGTGCATGCACGCTCGCGCGCTACATCGCCGTCACTCGACCCGGCTCGCCGCAGATCGTTCTCGAGCCGGACGCCGACCTGACCTCCCTGGTGCGGGCCCGATTGCCGTTCCCGCGTGGCGCGCGAATCCGGGTGCGCGCCGCCGCCGGGCGGGCCGGCATCGCGGCGCTGGCGGACCGCAGCGCGGACGTCGTCGTGCTCGACGCCTTCGCCGGCGGGCGGGTGCCGGCCGACCTGACGACGGTCGAGTTCTTCGCCGACGTAGCGCGAGTTCTGCGGCCGGACGGAGTGTTGCTGGGCAACGTCGCGGACGGCCCGCCGCTGGAGTTCACGCCGCGGCTGGTCGCTGCGGTGCAACAGGCCTTGCCGGTCGTACTCGTGCGCGCCGATCCCGCGGTGCTCAAGCGGCGCCGGTTCGGCAACGTCGTGCTCGCGGCTTCGCGCGCCGCGCTGCCGGTCGATGACGTCCGCCGCGTCGCCGCGTCCGCGATGTTCCCGCACCGGGTGTTGACCGGCGGCGCATTGCGCCTGTTGATCGGCGGCGCTGCACCCCTGACCGACGCCGCCCCCATGCGCTCGCCCGCGCCGCCCGACGAAATATGGCGTGTCGGCGGCTGATTGGATCAGCGCATGGCGCAGCCGGATCCCCTGTATGCCAATCGTGGCCGGGCGGAGTCGTTCGGCTCGGTTGCCGCCAACTACGACCGGTACCGGCCCACGTACCCGCCGGATCTCATCGACGATCTCGTGGCCCTGGGGCCGCGCACCGTGCTCGACGTCGGTTGCGGAACCGGCAAGGCCGCCCGCCTGTTCGCGGGCCGCGGGCTCGACGTGCTCGGCGTCGAGATCGATCCGAAGATGGCCGAAGTCGCACGTTCGCACGGCATCACCGTCGAGATCGGCTCGTTCGAGGACTGGGACGCCGCCGGTCGTACGTTCGACCTGTTGATCTCCGGGCAGGCGTGGCACTGGGTGGATCCCGCTCGAGGTGTACCGAAGGCGGCCGAGGTCGTTCGGCCCGGCGGCGCGGTCGCGCTGTTCTGGAACCAAGACCGTCCCGGCGGCGCGTTGCGCGATCGGCTCGATTCGATCTATCGGGAGCACGCGCCGGAATTGGTCCCGCCGCCGGGCACCGACCACATGCAGGTACGCCGCGATCGGCTCAAGCCGTTCGAGAAGTCCGCCGCCTTCGCTGCGATCGAGTCGCGGACGTACGAGTGGGAGCGCACCTTCACCGCCGACGAGTGGGTCGGCATGCACCTGACGTTCAGCGATCACGTACTTCTCGCCCCCGGCCGCCGCTCCGCGCTTGCCGACGCCTCGCGTGCGGCGATCGACGCGCTCGGGGGAGTGGTGATCGTGCGGTATGAGACGTACCTAGCCTTGATCCATCGCCGCTGATGCAGTTCGCGTACTTGCTCGTCCTCGCCGCGTGCCTCGTCGTGACGTTGCCGCTCGAACTCGTGCTGCATGTCGGCGTGTACGCGCAGTGGCGGCGGCTGATCGGCGTGCTCGCGCCGGTGGTCGTCCTGTTCGGCGCGGAGGACCTGATCGCGATCCATCAGCGGCTGTGGTCCTACGACCCGCGCTACATCGTCGGCGTGGCCCTGCCCGGGACCCTTCCGCTCGAGGAAGTGCTGTTCTTTGTCGTCATCCCGCTGTGCGCGATCCTCGGGTACGAGGCGGTGCTCGTTCGGAAGCCGCACTGGCGATGACGTACACCGCGCTCGCGTGGCTCGGCGTGCTGCTCGCCGTTGTCGTCGATATGTTTGTCCTGCGCACCCGGATGTTGCGGCGCAAGGCCTATTGGGTTGCGTACGCGATCATCCTGTTCTTCCAACTGATCGTGAACGGGATTCTGACCGGCATCCCGATCGTGCGGTACAACGCGGACCGGATCATCGGCTGGCGGATCGTGTACGCGCCGGTCGAGGATCTGCTGTTCGGCTTCGCGCTCGTGACGATCACGCTGTCGCTCTGGGTACGCCTCGGACACGCTGCCGAACCGCCCGGCACCGACGCAGATCCTCAGACTGGAACGTCGCCCGGCATACCATAGTTGATCTTGACGATGCCATGCGCGTTGTCGAGATACCAGGTGCCCGAGCTCGGCCGGTATACCGCGGGCGCGAATCGGTACGGGTTCGCGATGTCCCAGTCGCCCGGCACGGGGACGTCGCCGGCCTTGCCGAGGGTCAGGGTCACGCCTGGAGTGATGAGCCATGTGCCAGTTGCCGGCCGGAAGAGCGACACGACGCTGCGGCCATCGTTGTAGTAGGTGCCGTACTCGCCGTAATACGGGTAGTAGGCGGGAACGGGGAGATCGCCGGCCTTACCAAGAGCAACCGGCTGCTGGTCGTAAATATGTGTGACTCCGGCCGACGGATTGAACACCGAGATGTCGGTGGTCCCGTTTCCGTCGTAGTCGCTTTGTGCCACCAGGTCGCCGCGCTTGCCGTACACAACGGAGGATTGGCCGTGGACGTACCACTTGCCGTTGGACGGCCGGAAGATCGCGAAGTCCGTCTTGCCGTCTCCGTTGTAGTCACCGGGCACGGGGACGTCACCTAGCTCGCCACCGAACCTGACGCTCGGCATCCCCCGCACGTACCACACGCCGGTGGAGGGCCGATACACCGCGATGTCGGACCGGCCGTCGCCGTTGTAGTCGCCCGGGACGGGAACATCTTCCGGCCGATTCCCGTAGTGGATGCGGTTCTTCCCGCGGATGTACCACGCTCCGGTCGAATGGCGGTAGACAGCGACGTCGGTCAGGCCGTCGCCGGTGAAATCGCCGAAGCGGTACTTGGCCGTTTCGCCCGGCACTGTCATCGGCACCGTGGTGTCGTAGCCGACTGCGCCGTAGACCGGCGCGATTTGGCCCCGGTCCCGGATTGCGAAGGTGAGTCCTAGTTGAACCTGTCCGCCGGATCCGAAGTTGGCCTGCAGGATCCGAACGACACCGCTCGCGCCCTCGTGGTCGGAGTGATCCGCCGCGTAGTCAAACCCAAGATCTGTCCCTGGCCCGACGTAGTAAGAGCCGGCCTCGATCGGAGTGCGGGACCCGAGGTCGACAAACGCATCGTGCTCGTCGCCGCCCACGAACATCTGGATCGTCACCCGGTAGTAGGGGTTTCCGGACCCAGGACGCTCGTAGGACGCGGCGAATCGGTCCGGGACGTAGACCTTTGCGACGAGATCGGGTCCGGCCTGCGCCCAGTAGTTGCCGACCACGGAAAACGCTCCCGATCGGACCGAATTGTCGCGATGCCGCGCGTCCGCCTCGGCGTTCGAACTCGCGGCAGCCAGGATGGCGACGGCGAACGCAACGAGTGCGCTGCGCGCAAAGTGGCTCGGCACGGTGGACCCCGCCCTCCGCAACTGCCGGCAGTGCCGACTGATCATTTCGTAGCACTGCCGAGAGTGCCGAGCAATACACGGCTCTTGGGCAATTTGACGCGGCGGCTGATCAGCCGACCTATCCTGGCCGCCGTGCAACTCGAGTTCACCGGCGAGATCTGGTTCTGGCGTGGACCGGCGCCGTGGTACTTCATCACCGTTCCCGACGCGGAATGCGGGGCGATCGAAGCCGCCGCGCGCATCGTCAGCTACGGCTGGGGCATGATCCCGGTGACCGCGTGGATCGGCGATTCGGAGTGGACGACCTCGCTGTGGCCCAAGGACGGGCGCTACATCGTCCCGATCAAGGCCAATGTGCGAAAGGCAGAGGGGATCGACGAAGGCGACGTCGCCACGGTCCGGCTGTTCATCGACGGCGAGCCGCTCGACTGAGGCAAGCCTTCGCCGCCAAATCCGGAACGTTCGCGCGGTTCTCGACCAAGCGAACGACAATGATCACAAACCTGAATCGTTGATCTAGCCAGGTGGGTCGTGTGCGGTGTTGACCAACGGTTTCTGGTCGGGGTCCCACCATCGCGGTGGGGTCCAGTGGGGCTGGTCGTTGGTCATGGTGCAGGTCCAGCCGAGGAGGGCGAATTCGCGGTGGTGGTAGCCGCAGAGCAGGGTGCCGTTGCTGATGCTGGTTTTGCCGCCGTGGGCCCAGTCTTGGATGTGGTGGGCTTGGCAGAGCCACGGTGGGGCGGTGCAGCCGGGGAAGGAGCAGCCCTTGTCCCGCGCGGCCATCACCAGGCGTTGCGACTCGGAGAACAGCCGTTGGCACAGACTGTGGGAGATGAGCCGGTTGCCTGGGCCGGTGAGGATGGCGAGGAACCGGGAGTCGCTGGATGCCCACCGGTTCGCTTCGGCGGCCGGGATGCGGGCGCCGGTGCCGGTGCGGACCAAGCCCTGGCCGGTGGTGAATTGGTCGGCGGTGCCGGTGATCACGACGGTCGTCGTGCAGCCGGCGTGGGCGGGCAGCTGTTCGGACCGCAGCGCGGCGTGCAGGGCGTCGCGCAGCGCGTCGTGGTGGCGTTGCCCGCTGGTGCGTGGGTCGCGGGTGCCGTCCGGGCCGGGGACCGGGGCACCGAGGGCGGCCAGGACGGTGGCGAGCAGTTCGGCCAGTTCGAGGTCGGCCTCGAAGCTGCCGAACCCGGACCCGTCCACGCGGCGGTGGAACTCGATGCGCCGGTGGGTATGGCGGGTCTCGGTGTTCTCGAGTGTGCCGTCCGGGTCGACGTGGGCCAGCAGCCGGTCGGCGAGCTGACCCAGCCGGCGCGGATCCAGATTCCGGGCGGCGGTGACTAGTTGGGTTTCGACCGCGTCCTCCCACTCGGCACGCAACGCCGGCGGGATCTTGTCCACCGTGTCGATCACGATCTTCGCGTGCACCGCGGAGATCGCGCCGTCGGCCTGCGCGGTGGCCGCGACCGGGAAGACCGGGGCCAGCGGTTCGCCGGTCAACGCCCGCCGCGGGCCGAGGTTCTCGGCCGCGACGACGCGGGCGCGGGCTTCGCCGTAACTGATGCGCAGCAGCTGGCACAGGAAGTTCGCGGTCGAGCGGCAGCCGTGCCGGCCGCCCAGGTTGCGGGCCTGCGCCTCCGCCACCAGCGCGTGCCGCTGGTAGTCCCGGATCCGGTCGATGCGCTCGTGGTCGCGCAGCGCGTCGAGCAGCTGCTCGTCGCTCAGAGCGACGATCGGGTCGACGCCGATCAGCTGCTCGCTCATGTGTTCGAGTGTACCCGGCATGTACGACACTATGCAGTAATTCGGACGCAAGTTCGCCAGAAATTTCACAAGATTCTTGCCGCGATGGCTGACAGCGAGTCGTACACGCCGGGTCGCGACAACACAGCCGCCGGCCAGCAGCGCAAGCCGCCCGCCAGACCGACTCTCCTCGTCGCTGAGTTCTTCAACCACAGCGACCACAGCGCAGCCGCAGGGCAACGCGGTCCACCGCGGCAAAGCCCCGACCCGGGTCACATCGTCGCGACCGCCCGCGCGACCGCTGCGGCAAGATCCTCCGCCCCACCGCCGCCTAGCCGGTACACCGGGCTGCGGGCACTGGTGAGCAGAGTCGTGGCGAGCGCGACGCCGCGCGCGGAGAGCGGGCGGTCCGCGCGCAGCATGTCCGCGATCGACTCGATGTGCTCGGCTGCGGCATCGATTCGTGCGGGAGAGATCGGTGCACGCGGATCGAACGGGAACTGCGGTTGCCGCGCGCGGGCGGCGAGTTCGGCCCAGTGCCGCGCCAGGCGCCGGCGCGCCGGACGACTCGTGATCTGCGCGGCTCGCACTGCGAGGAGCCGACTGCTCTCGGGTGATGCCCCTGCCGCCAATTGGTCGTCGAGCCGCCGGCCGAAAACCCGCGCCCACAAAGCGTCCCGGCGCCGCCGCGGCAGCGCGACCAACCCGTGAGCCGGCCCTGCGTCGATCAATACACATGTCGCTGTCATGACTCGATGGTCGAACGTGACAACGGCATCCGACAGTGGCAATAATGACCATATGCGCGCTAAAGCTGCCAAGCCTGGTCGGGTAGCCCTCGTGGCGTACGACGGCGTCTCCATGTTCGAGTTCTCCGTCGCGTGCGAGGTGTTCGGGCGGGCTGAGTCGGATGAGCTGGGCGTGGCCTGGTACGACTTCGCCGTCTGCGCGGAGACTCCGGCGGTCCGCTTCGACAACGGCATGACGCTCGAGGTGCCGCACCCGCTCACCAAGGCTCGCCGTGCCGACACGATCGTGCTGCCGCCGTGCGAGGACCCGATGATCGTGCCGGAGGCCGTACTCACCGCGATCCGCCGCGCACATTCTCGCGGCGCGCGGATCGTCTCTCTCTGTACCGGCGCCTTCGTCCTGGCCAGGACCGGCCTGCTCGACGGGCGCCGCGCGGTGACGCACTGGGCCGACTGCGCCAGATTCGAGCGGCAGTTCCCGAACGTAACGCTCGATCCGGACGTGCTCTACGTGGACGAGGGCGACATCCTCACCTCGGCCGGCAGTGCTGCGAGCATCGACCTCTGCTTGTACGTCGTGCGGTGTGACCACGGTGCCGAGGTCGCAACACGGCTCGCGCGCCACCTTGTCGTCCAGCCGCACCGTGACGGCGGGCAGGCGCAATACATCGACACGCCGATGCCCACCGCACCCGCCGCCGAACCGTTCGCCGAGACGCTCGTGTGGATGACCGAGCACCTCGACGAGGATCTGACCATCGCCGACCTCGCCGACCGCACGGCCACGAGCCCGCGCAGCTTTGCCCGACACTTCGTGGCAGCGACCGGTTCGACGCCGTACCAATGGTTACTACGACAGCGGATTCACGAGGCGCAGCGCCTGCTGGAGAACACCGACCTGTCGATCGACGTCGTCGCTGAGCGCGTCGGACTCGGTAACGCGACCAACCTGCGTAAGCACTTCCGCCGACAACTGCACACGAGCCCCCAGGCGTACCGGCGCACGTTCCAGACGACTCAGTGACTGCGGCGCGCCTGCACTGCTCGCCGTAACCCGCCGAGCCCGACGACAGCCCGGCGCTGCAACGGCACCGACACCCGCTGCGAGAACACGTCGTAGTCGGAAGCCTCGATTTCATCGAGGATTTCCCGGTAGAGGGTCACCGCGGTACGGATGCAATCGCGCGAAGTCGGGTGCAGCAACTCGATGCCCGGCGCGGCCGCACGATACCGATCACGTGCGCGCTCGATCTCCCAGGCCAGCAGATTGCGGATCGGTTCATCGACCCGGCGCCGTGCGAGACGCTCGCGATCCACGCCGAACCGGTCGAGCGACTCTTGCGGCAGATACACCCGACCGCGCCGCAGATCCTCGTCGACATCACGGATGAAGTTGGTCAACTGGAACGCGTAGCCCAGTTCGATCGCGTGCGGCTCGAGTTCGTCCCACCGAATCGACTCGTCAGCACGCCCGAGGATGGGCAACATCATCAGCCCGATCACCGCGGCCGAACCCCACATGTACTGCACGAGATCTTCGTATGTCGCGTACCCGGTCACGCTCAGATCCGCCCGCATCGCGTCGAGGAAGTCCGCGAAGTACGAGTGCGGCAGCTTCCACCGCCGCGCCGTATCGAGCACCGCGCGCGTGATCGGCGTGCTCGTCGCGCCCCAGTCGAGTTCCTCGAGGAACTGCACGCTCCACGCGGTGAAATCCGGCGTCCCGGCGTCCCGGCGATCGACGAGATCGTCCGCGTAGCGCGCGAAGCCGTACAGGGCATGCACGTACGGACGCTTCGCCGCGGGCAGCAGCAGCGTCGCGAGATAGAAGGTGCGACCGTGCTCGGCGTTGACCGACCGGCAGACGGTGTAACCGGCCCGCAATGCCGCCGAGGAAATGCCCGCGGCGTCGAGTTCGCGTCGGGCGGTCATGGGCCGGTGATGCGGGCGGCGGCGAGCCGGCCGGAGATCAGCACCATCGGTACTCCGACGCCGGGCTGTGTGTTGCTGCCGGCGAACACGAGGTTCTCGATCCGTCGGTCCAAAGTGGGCGGGCGGAACGGCCCGGTCTGCCGGAAGGTATGCGCGGCGGCGAACGGCGCGCCGGCGGTAATGCCCTGCGCCTGCCAGTCGTACGGCGTCATCAGATGCGAACACTCGATGCCGTCGCGGAAGCCCTCGTACCCGCTCTTCTCCAGCGTGTCGACGATGTGCTCTCCGTAGTCGTGCCAGTCGGTACGCGTCGCGTGCAGGTTCGGCGTGGGGAACAGTGCGTAATACGTGTGCCTGCCGGCCGGCGCGATCGACGGATCGGTGACCGTCGGCTGCGTCAGCAAGAACGACGGATCGGACATCGGCTCGCCACGATCGATGATCTCGGCGAACGTACGCTCCCACTCCGCGCCGAAATGGATCGTGTGGTGCGCTTTCCAGCACAGTGGGATCCGAAGCTTGGAATTCACGTGACTTGAAGTCGCGGCCGCACTGACCCTATAGTGAGTCGTATTAATTTAAATCATACCAACATGGTCAAATAAAACGAAAGGCTCAGTCGAAAGACTGGGCCTTTCGTTTTAATCTGATCGGCACGTAAGAGGTTCCAACTTTCACCATA
>JADMIO012807475.1_pt1 | contig 30955 bp, 34 predicted proteins | sample 8958161 | NCBI WGS metagenome assembly JADMIO01 (sample SAMN16585339, study PRJNA669376) | soil metagenome | isolation source: Crop rotation soil | place: USA: Cullars Rotation, Alabama | collected 2011 | reverse complement strand
GCGACTTCAAGTCACGTGAATTCCAAGCTTCGGATCCCACTGTGCTGGAAAGGGAGAGATCCAGGACGGCGACGGATTGCAGACGGAACATGAGGCATCCTCCACCGCCGAACCCGTTACCAGGCCGTGTCGATCGATGACCACCGAGACGGATTCCGTAAGCCCTGATCAGGCGGCCCCGCCTATTTCCGCTTGGGTTGTTTCTCCGTGGCCAGGGCGAGGTTGGACGCCGGAGCTGGCACCAGGGCCGTCACGGTGCCCTTGGAGACGGCGACCAGCACTTCCCCGCTGACCCGGGGATCGAGGTTCCTGGTGACGGTCTCCTGCCAGGAATAGTCGAACGTCGCATCCTCGGGGACCTGACCCCGTCGCGCCTTCACGTCGGTGAAGGTGATGGTCCCGAAGATGATCTGCGGTCTGGTCTTGGCGGCGCCTTCGATCGTCGCCTTCTGGATCTTCCCGGTGAAGATCAGGTCCGCGTCCTGCAACGACTTCCGCAGGTGCGCTTTGTCCTCGGGAGCGGAATGGGCGACTCCGAGGACCAGCAGCGCGACGCAGACGGTCGGGATCTTCATGGCACGACTCCGGGATGAGGGGCGACACTGATCTACAGACGAGACAAGCAGGCCGGGGATTGCTGGAGTCCCCTCGGGAGCGCGGACCTCCGGGCTCGCTATTCGCTCGGCAACTTCGCCGCTGAAGCCTTCGGATCGCCGACGCGGAGAATACGGGCCTGCGTCATCCTCATCCGACACGACGCAGCCAGGGAAGACGAGGACTTTGTCTTCGACATCGTGCCCGCCTGCAACATATAGCTCCGCAACGCCGGTAGGCTACGGACCTTGCCGCGACTCCACTATCACGGTACGATCCCCCTTCTAAAGCCCCCCCTACGAGGGGCTGATTCCGGCGGCGCAGAAACGGGGGTGGACGAATGGAACACATCCTGGGGATCGGCGGCGTATTCTTCAAGGCACGCGACCCGAAGGCGTTGGCGGCCTGGTATCGCGAACACCTGGGCGTCCCGGTCGAGGTGTCGCAGACCTACGGCGCGATGGTCTCCTCCGGTCCCGGGGAGCAGACGGTGTGGTCCACCTTCCCCGCCGACACGGCCTATTTCGGCCCCGGGCCGGCCCCGTTCATGGTCAACTACCGCGTGCGCGACCTCGACGCCATGCTCGCCCAGCTCCGCTCGGCTGGCGCGCAGGTCGAGGACCGTATCGAAGACCACGGCTACGGCCGCTTCGGCTGGGCTGTCGATCCCGAGGGAAACCGGTTTGAGCTGTGGCAGCCAAAATGAGGCTGCCTCGAGCCGTGTGTGACTGCCCCCGCCGACCTCGTGGCGGGGGCGTCCGCGCTCGGCGCCCGTTCCGCACGGCCGCAGGATCGAGGTGGCCGATGGGCAGCCTGCGCGTCATGCGTCCCACCTCCGCTCGCCGAGCTACCAGACCAGGATAGGGTCGTCGGCTCAACGCGCAGACCAGTGCGCGAGCCTTCTCCGGCCACCGCGTGTCCGGAGAATCAACGAACCAGGGAGGTGGCATGAGCGAGCGCAAGTCAACCAACATCCAGACGGTGAACGCCGTCGAGCCCGTCCCAGACAGGATGGACCCGAGCCAAGCAACCGAGATCGTCAAGTCCCTCACCCCTGCGGACATCCTGGAGGCCTACAGCGGCAGGCCGGGCTGCGCTTGCGGCTGCAACGGTCGCTACTTCGTGCGGCAGGCGGCTGTCGCCGCGGTGACCGAGAGCAACGGGTACGCTCCCTCGGACGAGGACGTCAAGGACCAGGTCGTCGCCCATCTCGTCAAGAAGGTCCAGGCGGGAGCCTCCGAGCTGCCCTATCAACAGGACGTCAACGAACACGACAAGTGCGAGCCGGGATGGAACGTGGCGGATGACCTGCAGTACGTCACCGTCGTCATCCATCCGCGTCGGGTCTACACCGTGTACCTGACCAAGGAAGCACGGCGCTCGCGGGGTGTCGAGAAAGGGTTCGACCTGTGAAGAAGCCCGTCCTCACCGCCGGTACAAGACCGGCGAGAACGACCGGGCAACCGACGAAGGGTCGGATCATCCCCCCGGGTTGGCGTCGGGGTCAGATTTCCGTTACGTTCCGCGAGTCGGATCGAAGAGCCCAGTCGCCGCAACGGATGGGACCCACAGCGACGCTCCGCAGTCGTGAAGCGATCTCGTCGAGCTGCTGCTTGTCGAAAGCGCCTCTGCCGACTCGGAAGATCCGCGTATCGGTCGATCCGGGCGGCAGTTTGTGAGTCCGCGTGATGTCGAGCGCCGTGTCGCCGAGAATCCCGATCACCCACTCCCAGTAATTCTCCGCATCCCGGCTGACGTCTGACAAACCCAACACTTCCGCGACGCCCTCGAGTGGCAAGGCAGTCCGAAACCAGACGTCTGTTATCTCGGATGACACCTGCCACCTCCTTCACTGGCTCGGTCACCACCCGATTCCTGCTTCCGAAACGAAAGCCCCTCCGGTGGACGGCCGGTGTCGCCCAATCACCGGCCATCACTCCCCGGAGGGGCAACGCCATTCTCCCGCGCCAACGGTCCAGCGGCAAGTGCGCAGGACCTTGCGCGGCACCCTCCGGCGAACAGGGCCAAAGAGCCGGTTCGCTTCATAGCCGCCTCAAACCCGAGCGGGTCGCGCTCCGGCCTGATGTTGTCGGCGAGCGAACTCTCGGAAATGCCCGGCCGGAGACACGCGCCCGCTGATGCTGTCGGATCGGAGGCCCGGCCGTGAGGGAGGGCGTTCGTCACGCCCGGCGCGGCTTGCCGCCCTCCCTCAGCGGGCTGGGGCGGAGGAGAAGCGAGAAGTCTCCTTCGGGAGGGAGCTGGGGGCGGGGTGACGCCGATTTGCACACTGACGCAGAATCGCGCAGCGCAGGTGCAGCGGAAAAGTACACTCCTTCGCAAACGGGCAACCCGGGCGCACACGGGGCAAGCCACGCGACCCAGGCAAACAGGCGCAACAGGCAAATCCAGAACGACTTGCGAAGTGACAAGCGGAGCGGCAAGGTGAACAGGGTACATTGGCACGCACCTTGCTCATTGTTTGGGGCAGTGGGGGACGGTTGCGAGTCCCGCTCCTCCACCTTCGATTTTCCCCGCTTTCACACCTCCCAAGGCACGGGGCCCGTCGGTTGCGAGTCCCGACAAGCCCCGTGCCCACACCTCTTTCCTCCCTTCCCCCCGAGCACTCACAGGACCAATCACCTGCGGGTCGCCTCTTGCGCCAACGGCCGATCCCTTCCCTTCTTTCTGCCCCGACGACTTTTTCCTCTTGCAACGTCGCGCGTGCCGGGATACTGTACGGACATATACTGCCGGAGCAGTCCCAGCCCGAGCAAGAGAGGAGGAGGTCATGCCAATGACCCATCCGGAGATGAAAGCGGCGGCGGATCTGATGACGTCGCAACAGGTGGCGGGTCGGCTGGCGGTGAGCGTTCGCACCCTGTGGCGCCTGGTAGCCAAGGGGCGTTTCCCTCAGCCCATTCGCTACAACCGCAAGCTGGTGCGCTGGAAGAGCACGGACGTGGACCGCTATATCGACACGCTGGCGTGAACACTCGTCGGACGCGAGGACCATCGGGACCGGGCAGGACTTCCCTGCCCGGTTTTTTGTTTCGCCACCGGCTGGAAGCGGATAGTCTGCCTGCATCGCCCGCGCAACGCCGGGCGGGGAGGTGAGCCGGTGAATGGGCAGCGCGTCCTCGGCGTGTTCGCCAAGTGGCCCGTGCCCGGGGGCGTGAAGACGCGCCTGGGGCCGCCGGCGTTCGCCGCGCGCGTGGCGAGCGCCTTCCTGCGCGACACCCTCGACCGCCTGTCGCGCGTGCAGCACGCCGATCAGCGCGTGCTGAATTTTGCCCCCCTCGCCAGTGAGAGAGATTTCGCCTCCCTGACCGCCGGCCGCTACGGCTTGCGGCCCCAGGGGGAGGGCGACCTGGGCCAGCGCCTGGCTCGCTTCTGCGCGGAGGTGGTTGCCCGGGGGGCGCGATCGGTGGTTGTCGTGGGCACCGACAGTCCGACCCTGCCCGTCGAGTACGTCGAGGAAGCCTTCGACAAGCTCGAACCGGGTCCGAACACACTCGTCCTGGGCCCGGCCGCGGATGGCGGGTATTATCTGTTCGGCTGCGCCGGTGGTGTTCCACCCGTCTTCACCGGGATCGACTGGAGCACGGCGCGGGTGCTGCACCAGACCGTCGCGAGGTTACAAGACCCGGCCTGGAAGCTGGTGCTCCTCCCGCCGTGGTACGATGTAGACACGCCGGACGACTGGGAGCTGCTCAAAGGGCACGTGGCCGCCCTGCGAAGGGCTGGAATCGATCCCGGGATACCGGACACGGAGTCGTTATTATGGGAGGCACGCCCATGACCGTTTCTCGCTGGCACCGAGCGGCCTATCTCCCCTCCCTCGCGCCCGGCCTGGGCGAAGCGCTCGGCAAGGCCCGGGGGGCAACGCACGTCGAGGTCGCCGCGTCGGGGGAGCGGGTGGCGGAGGACCTGGAGGCCCTGGCGGATGCGGGCGTCATCGTGGCCTGCGCTGCCCTGGGGCACGGGTTGCCGGCGGGGCACTCGCTGGCCGCCGCCGACGTCCACGTGCGGCGGGCGACGCTCCGCCTGCTGAAGGAGCAGGTCAGCGACGCCGCGCGGCTCGGCGCGGTGTGCGTGGCCCTGGAGGGCTTCCCGTCCGGGGAGGAGGCGCAGGCCCGCTTCGCCGAGGGGGCGGTCCTGCTGGCCGACCAGGCGGCCAGCCGTATGGTGCGGCTGAGCGTGGGGGGCGAGAACCCCGAGCGGGTAATGGACTGGCTGGCGACCGCCAATCACCCGGCCCTGGGGCTGCTGTTGATCGTCCGGCCCGGGGTGAACGTGAACGGCTTCGCCCGCCGCGCGGGGGGCTGGCTGTTCCACGTGCGGGTGGAAGGTGCCATGGGCGACCTCGGGGCCGTCCTCGACGAGATCGGCTATCGTGAGGTGGTGTCCTTCGCCGGCGAGCGGGTGTGAGGGCCTTCGCGTCTTGCCGTGTCCTCCCGGTTCGCCTTGACAGCCTTCACCTCCTTGAAGCACAATCAGCGCTTCTTACAAAAGATGGTGCGGGCCAGGGCCGGTGCCGAACGCCCGTCGCTCTGCCCCGCGCCTACCGGAGTCGGTCAGCGCGGATGACCGTTCTACTTGAAGGAGTAACCATGACTCTGGCGACGCAACAGCGGCACGACATCAAGGACCTCGCCCTCGCCTCGCAGGGCAAGAAGCGCATCCTCTGGGCCGACAGCGACATGCCCGTCCTCGCTCGCGTCCGCGAGCGCTTCGCCAAAGAGAAGCCCCTGCAAGGCTACCGCCTGTCCGCCTGCCTCCACGTCACCGCCGAGACCGCCAACCTCGCCCGCACCCTCCAGGCCGGCGGCGCCGACCTCGTCCTCATCGCCTCCAACCCGCTCAGCACTCAGGACGACGTCGCCGCCAGCCTCGTCAAGGACTACGGCATCAGCGTCTTCGCCATCCGCGGCGAGGACAACACCACCTACTACAAGCACATCGTCGCCGCCCTCGAGCACGAGCCCAACGTCACCATGGACGACGGCGCCGATCTCGTGTCGGCCATGATCTTCGTCTCCCTGGAGCGGCTGGACGACGTCCACGAGCAGGTGCGAGCCTGGGCCAAGAAGCTCCCACCCGCCGAGCGCCAGCGCCAGATCAGTCAAGTAGTTGGCAGCATGGAGGAGACGACGACGGGAGTGAACCGGCTCCGGGCGATGGAGCGCGACAACGTCCTCCAGTTCCCCGTCGTCGCCGTCAACGACGCCCAGACCAAGCACTTCTTCGACAACCGCTACGGCACCGGCCAGAGCACCATCGACGGCATCATCCGCGCCACCAACACCCTTCTTGCAGGCCGAACGATCGTCGTGGCGGGCTACGGCTGGTGCGGCAAGGGCGTCGCCCTGCGCGCCCGCGGCCTCGGCTCGCGCGTCGTCGTCACCGAGGTCGATCCGATCCGCGCCCTCGAAGCGGCGATGGACGGGTTCATGGTCATGCCCCTGGCCGAGGCCGCTCCCATCGGCGACATCTTCATCACCGTCACCGGCAACAGCGGTATCGTCCGCCGCGAGCACTTCGTCAAAATGAAGGACGGGGCGATGGTGTGCAACAGCGGCCACTTCGACGTCGAGCTCGATCTGCCTGCTCTGCGCAGCGAGTGTGAGTCCGACCCGAGCGAAGTCCGCAACCACGTCCACGAGTACAAGCTCAAGAACGGGCGGCGCGTGTATGTCATCGGCGAAGGCCGGCTCGTCAACCTGGCCGCCGCCGAGGGCCACCCGCCGTCGGTCATGGACATGAGCTTCGCCACCCAGGCCCTGGCGACCGAGTACTGCATCAAGAACAAGGGCAAGCTCGGCAAGCAGGTCTACACGGTCCCCGTGGAGATCGAGGAGTACGTCGCCCGCCACAAGCTGGCGTCGATGGGCATCACCATCGACGAGCTGACGACGTCGCAGAAGAAGTACATGGCCGGGTGGGAACAGGGCACGTGAGCACGGGGCGCTGAGGTGGATCGAGGAGCGGGCCGGCGCCCTTTGCCTGGTAGCTGGCCCACTTCCGTTGATGTCACGCACGGGGTTGGCCAACCTGGCCATTCACGTGGCCAGGTCGCCGGGAGCGGCACACAGAGCCACAGGGCGCCGTTAGTGGCCTGTCGCAGGTGACCGGGCCACATGACCAGGTTGCCAGCCCTGACTGTCGGGAGGTAGTGTCATGTCCACGATCCTCGTACCGGTTGCTCCGGCGCACCCCGTACAACCAACGGGGATGCTTCTGCCGCTCTATCGGCTGACCGTGGCGCAGTACCACGCCATGATCGCCGCAGGCATTCTGAAGTCGAACGAGCGCGTGGAACTGATCCGCGGCTTGCTGGTGTGCAAGATGACGAAAAATCCTCCTCACTCTGGTTCGACCTCCGCGACTTGCTCGTCCCTGAGTGCCATTCTTCCGAGCGGCTGGTTCGCGCGTGCGCAAGACGCGATCATGCTCCCTGACAGTGAACCTGAGCCAGACGTGGCGGTCCTCCGCGGAACCGACAGGGATTACATGAAGCGCCATCCTTTCCCCGTGGACCTGGGCATGGTGGTGGAGGTGGCGGACTCCTCGCTTGACCAGGACCGTGGCGAGAAGAAATCGCTGTACGCCGAGGTGCGTATTCCCGTTTACTGGATCGTCAATCTGGTGGAGAATCAGGTCGAAGTCTACACCGACCCGAGTGGTCCCGTTGCTGCGCCAGACTATGGCATGCGCCAGGATTACCGGCCCGGAGACGAGGTGCCCGTGGTCATCGAGGGCCGCGCGGTCGGCAAGATCCCCGTCCGCGATCTGCTACCGTGACTGAGCCCAGAATCAAGGACGAGAAGCGAGCCGGGGGCCTTCGCGGTCCCCGGCTCGTTTTCCGTACCAGCCTCTTTGCCGCTCCTCGTACAGAGGCCGCCGCTGTGTCCGATCGCAGGCCCGACCGTGAGGGAGGGCGTTCGTGCCGCCCGGCGCGGCTTGACGCCCTCCCTCACGGTCGGGCCTGCGATCGGATCGGGGAACGTTCCATGCCCCAGGTGTTTGTCAGCCATCGATGCCTCCCGACAACCACCCCCGGTTCCTCACGCTGCGCTGGCAACCGGCGCCATGAGCCACCTCCTTTGTAGGACGGATTGGCAATCCGTCCTCCGTCGTTACCCGAACCCTTTGCTTTCGCCGAGGAACGCTCACGCCCGTCGAAGTCGAGATGAAATTCGCCTGGATCCCGCCCGGCTCGTTCATGATGGGCGGCAGCGCCAACGATGATGAGAAGCCGATCCACAAAGTGATCATCACCAGGGGCTTCTACCTGGGCATCTTTCCCGTCACGCAGGCGCAGTGGGCGTGGGTGATGGGGAGCGGCAACCGCCCCAGCTACTTCCCCTACGACGACCGGCCGGTGGAGCAGGTGAGCTGGGACGACTGCCAGATCTTCTGCGCCCGCCTGCGCGAGCTGACGAACAGGCCGATCCGCCTGCCAACCGAGGCGGAGTGGGAGTATGCGTGCAGGGCCGGGACGTCCACCGACTACTACAGCGGCAACGGCGAGCCGGCCTTGCAGCAGGCGGGGTGGTACGCCGGCAACAGCGACGAGCAGACCCACCCGGTCGGCAAGAAAGCGGCCAACGAGTTCGGGCTTTATGACCTGCACGGGAACGTGTGGGAGTGGTGCTCCGACTGGTACGACGAAGCGTACTATGGCAAAAGCGATGAAAAAGACCCTCAATGACCTGAATCAGGTGACGGTCGTGTGGTGCGTGGCGGCTCGTGGACCTACATTCCCGATTACTGCCGCGCGGCCTGCCGCAGCTGCGACGGGGCGGCGAACCGCGACCACGGCAGCGGGGTTCGCGTCTGTTTCCGCCTGGACTGAGGCTGGTCGCCTCTTCATCAGGCCAGGAACGGTCGCAGTCCCGTCGCATACCCGGTAGACTGGTGAAGGCAGCTCAGGCGGATGACTCGCCTGCGCCTGGCACGACACAAGGTGCCCCATGCTCACCGGCCTCGCCATCCGCAACTTCAAGAGCCTCGAACAGGTCCCGCCCGGCGAGAGCGACCTCCTGCCGTTCGGACCCTTGAACGTCCTCATCGGCCCCAACAGCTCCGGCAAGTCGTCGCTCTTGCAGGCCATCGACTTCCTCAAGGCCTTCTTCCGCTCCTCCGTCGAGGTCTACCTCCAGGAGCGAGGCTGGGACTACCCCGACCTGCCGAACCGACGGCACAGTACCCGCCTCCTCTCCTGGCGCGTGCGCGCCGAGCTGCCCGCGGACGAGCACGGTCTGGGAGCCGGGCGCTACGATTACTACATCACCCTTCAACCTCGGCGGTACGTCGGCATCGGCGAGGAACGGCTCACCTGGACGCCGGCCGGCGAGAACCAACCCGCCGAGGACCTGCTTCACCGGACCGGGCGCTCCTGCTCATTCCTCGACCGCAAGCAAGGCCGTCGGGAGGTCGAGATCGTCAACCTGCCGGCGAGCTTCCTCAGCACCCTCGACCCGGTCGCCGATCGGCCCAGCTTCCCCGAAGGCCTGCGCTTCCGCGAGTGGGTCGAACGGTTCCAGCTCTTCTCCATCTGGGACCCGAAGGTCTTGCGCCTTCCAGCCTCCACCTTCCCGCACCGCGGGGCCCGGCTGGGGGCCTCGGGCGAGGAGCTGGCTGCCGTACTGGCGGACCTGGAGGCGGCCCATCCGGACCGATTCCAGCAGCTCGTCCGGCGCATGCACAGCCTCTTCCCGACCTTCACCGGGCTCCGCCTCCAACCTACCAACGGAGCCCTTCCAGCCGTGAGCCAGGACGAGGGGAGCATATCCTTCAACAGCCAGCAGATGAGCGACGGCTTCCTCCGGCTGCTGGCGGTGACCTCCCTGTTGTACATCGACCAGCCGCCTACCGTGGTAATGTTCGAGGAGCCGGAGAACGGCGTTCACCCGCAGCTCCTGCGCGAGGTCGTCCAGGTGCTGCGCGAGTTGACGCAGAGAAAGCCACCCAACCGCTCTCAGGTATTCCTCACCACCCACAGCCCGTATGTCGTAGATGAGTTCCTCGACCACCCCGAGCAGGTCTACTGCCTGGAGCGGAGCCGGCCGGGGGAGGGGGCGACCGTCACCCGGCTCAGCGATCGGCCACAGCTCGCGCGGGTGCGCGACGGGTTTGGCGGGTCGTTGGGAGAGGCGTGGGTGTCGGGATTGCTCGGGTCCACGGCGGGAAACTGAGCCGATGAGCACCAGGGTCGGCATCATCACCGAAGGCCCGATCGACCAGGCGCTGTTGCCGCCGCTGTTGTCGCGAATCGCCGAGCTGCGCGCGGAGTTCCGTTGGCCCGTGTAGCCCGACGACGTCGCCGAACACTTCCCCTTGCGCAAGCGCGGGCACGGCGGGGTGCTGGACGCAGTGCGGCGGCTGGTGGAGGTGCTGGACGGGAGCGGACCTGTGCCCCCATTCAACCACGCCTGCTTCGTCATCCTGCTCGACCGGCGAACACAGGTGGTTCAAGAACGAGTGCGGGACCTGATCCGCGGACGCGACCGCTTCGTCCTGGGCGTGGCCCGGGAAGAGATCGAAGCGTGGTGGCTGGCGGACCGGGTCAACACGCTGGCGTGGTCCGGCCTGGGGGAACCGCTACCACAACAGTTGCGCTACGCGCGGCAGGGCTACCACGCCGAAAGCGATGACGCGCCGAAGCAGACGCTGTCTGAACTGACGGAAGCGTCGGATCGATTCGATCGGGTGTATGGGGAGGGGAGGGTGGACCTGGCACGGGACTTCGCGGAGAACTACTGGCAGGGATACGCCCGCCTGGATGACATGCGCGGGCAGTGCCCGGACGGGTTCGGACGTTTTGACGACGACCTGGCGAACCTGTTCCGCCGCGTGAAGGCGGCAGGGCGGTGAACGCAGCCTCTATGCCACCCCGGTCGCATGTGGTAGAGTCGTCATCACCTGGTGGTGAGGAACGGCAAGCTCGATGAGGCGCTTCCATGTCCTTGATCATCTACTGCGACTGCGGCCGGAAGCTGAACGTGGAGAAGCGCCACCTGGGCAAGAAGGTCCGCTGCCCGGGGTGCAACACCCTGTTCGTTGCCGCTCCACCCGACGAAGACGAACCCGAACCGGGTGAAGGACTCGCCCCGGACCGCATCGAGGAAGATCGCCCCCGCAAGCCACGCCGGCGAGCCCGGCGTGAAGACGAGGAAGCGGAACCCCCACGCCCGCCGCCGCGCTCGAACTTCTGGCCCCTTCTGGCCCTCGCCCTCGCCAACCGCGGCAGCGTCAGCGGGTTGCTCCTCCTGGGCATCGTCTCCTTCGCCCTCGCCTTTTACGGCGCGAAGGACTTCCAACTGTCGGAAACCGCTTCCGCGACGCCCCAGACCCTCTCCGTCGCCCACCTCATCCGCAACGGCCCCGGCGACAACGGCCACGTCATCCTCACCGACTTCGTCCCGACTGACAACTATGTCGTCTCCGTCCGCGTGACGTCGTCGGAGAAGCTCACCGGCAACACGAAGGGCAAGCCCTGGGAGAATGTCTACATCCCGCTCGTCCCGCGGACGCCGGACATGGGCTTTCGCCCGGGGGTCGGGCAATCGGACCTTCGGCCGACCGCGATCCACGTCCTCCTCTGTCCCAGCCGCGTCCGCAACGAGCAGGACCTGGCGCGCATCCAGAACGCCAATCGGGTGCAGGGGACGATCGTCAACTCGATCCGCTCCCTCGAACCAAAGGTCCAGGAACTCCTCCGGCAGAGCTACCCGGGGACCGACTTCGACCGCTGCTACATCGTGCAGGAAGGCCGTGCGCCGGCGTCGTCCACCGGGTCGGGGGCGATCCTCTTCGTCGGCGGCGTGGGGGTGGCGTTGGCCGCCGGCCTGCTGTTCCTCGGCCTGGTCGCCCGCATGCTCAGTTGAAGCGAGCCAGGGTCCGGGTTCGTAGTTCCGCGTTTACGCGGTCTTCTTTCTCCGAAGACCGCGTAAACGCGGAACTGCGAACCCGGGCCTCCGGTCGCTTACGCCCCAACCGTCTGACCCACCGTGCTCCGGATCGTCTCCGCCACCCGCACCGCCTGCGCCGCCGACACGTCCAGGTGCGTACAGGCCCGCATCTTCTGCGGCCCCGACGCCTGTACCAGCACTCCCTTCGCCTTCAGCGCCGCTGCCACGTCCTTCGACGTCCCCAGGTCGTGATCGACCTCGAACCAGATCAGGTTCGTGTCTACCTCCGGCGGCGTCAGCCGCAACCCGGGAGTGTCCATGATTGCTTGCGCAATCACCTGGGCATTCGCGTGATCCTCCGCCAACCGCTCGATGTGGTTCTCCACCGCATACAGGGCCGCCGCCGCCAGCACCCCGGCCTGTCGCATCCCACCCCCGAACAGTTTGCGAATCCGCCGCGCCTTCACGATGAACTCGCGCGGCCCCGCCAGCGCCGACCCGACCGGCGCCCCCAGCCCCTTGCTGAAGCACACCGACACCGTGTCGAAGTACGACGCCCACTCCTTCAGCGGAATCCCCGTCGCCACCGTCGCGTTCCACAGCCGCGCGCCGTCGAGGTGCAGGATCAATCCGTTCTTCCGCGTCCACGCCGCGATCGCCTGGATCTTCTCCAGTGGGTAGAGCCGCCCGCCGCCGCGGTTATGCGTATTCTCCAGGCATACGAGGCGCGTCCGCACACAATGGTCGTCGGGCGGGCGCACCTTCCCTTCCAGCTGCGTCACATCCATGATCCCATAATCGCCGTCGATCGTCCGGCACGTGACCCCACTCAGGACCGCCGGCCCGCCCGCCTCGTAGTTGTAGATGTGGCAGTTGACGTCGCAGATCAGTTCGTCACCCGGCTGCGTGTGCGCCCGGATGCCGATCTGGTTCGACATCGTCCCCGACGGCACGTACAGGGCCGCCTCCTTCCCCAGGAGGTCCGCCACCTTCGCTTCCAGCTTGTTGACAGTCGGGTCCTCGCGGAACACGTCGTCGCCCACCTCGGCCGCCTGCATGGCCGCACGCATCCCGGGCGTCGGGCGGGTCACCGTGTCACTGCGCAAGTCGATGATCGAGTCCGGCATGGTGGGTCCTGTCAGTTACTTTCGGGCCGAATTGTGCTCGAGGAACCAACGCCCTTCCTTCTCCTGGAAGCGCACGACCTTGTCGGGCATGTCCTTGAGCTTCACTATCGCCGTGGTCTTGTCTGTGGTCCATTCCCCGTCCTTGAGGAACTTCCCCAGCAGCTTCACCGTGGACGGGTCGAGCCGGGCCCGCGTGTCCTGCACCTGCGCATCGAAGTTTCCCCCCCACACCCGCTTCACCCGGTCGTCCACGAACGACGGGTCGGCCAGGTGCGCCGTGAGGTAATCGAAGCGCTTGTCCGCGACCGCCTTCAGCACCGATGCCAGCGCCTCCTTCGCCGACCCTTGCGGGTACGTCTTCAGGTCGGCCTCCAACCCATACCGCTTCTCGGGGGCCGCGGGGAGGAAGTTCGGGAGGATGAGGAGGGTGAGGAAGGCGAGGAGGGTGGTGGGGTGGGTGGCGGCGCGCATGAACTAGCCTCGGTAGTGGGTGGGCCGCAGTCTCACACCCCTACGATCTTACCAGGGGCCCCGCGTCCGGCAACGGGGTGAACCGACCTTTACTTGCCGGAGCAACCCCCTATGATGCCGCCCGCTATCGACGGGTGAACCCGCAATCACCCAGCAAGGAGGGAGGCTTGATGACCCTGGTGAATCGTTTCGGTAAGGTCCTTTTCGGCTCGGCCCTCGGCGTCGCCCTGGCGGCCGGCGCCGCCGTGGCCGCCCGTGAAACGCTCCAGCGCGGCACCGCGCTGGTCGAGACGAAGGAAACAGAGCTGTCCGCCGAGGTGCCCAGCATTCTCGTCAACAGCCGCCGCATCCGCCTCAACTACGAGATCCGTGAGGTCGGCCCGTCGGGCGTGGCCAGCATCGAGCTGTGGGCGACGCGCGACGGCAAGACCTGGCAGCGCTACAGCGACGAGGCCCCGCCGCCGGGACCCCTCGTCGTCCACGTCGCCGAGGAAGGCCGTTACGGCTTCACCCTCGTCGTCAAGAACGGCGTCGGCCTGAGCTGCCCGCGCCCCCAGACCGGCGACAAGCCGCAGATCTGGGTCGAGGTGGACGAGACGAATCCGACGGTGAAGCTCTCCGACGTCCAGGTCGGCCACACGGCGGACCAAGGCTTGATGATCATCCGCTGGTCGGCGATGGACGCCCACCTCCTGGCCCGCCCCGTGTCGCTGTCGATGTCGGTCAACAAGGACGGGCCGTGGACGACGATCGCGACCAACCTGGAGAATACCGGGTATCACGTGTGGAAGATGCCGAAGGACGTGCCGTACAAGTTCCACGTCCGCGTCGAGGCGACGGACCGGGCCGGCAACGTCGGGTCGGACACGACCGTGCGCCCGGTGGCCGTCGATGGCGCCCTGCCGCGGGGCGTCATCCTCGGGGTGGACTCGGACAGGAAGGACACGAGCGAGTCGCACTGAGCCGGCGCACCGCGAATGCGCAGAGAGCGACCGAGGCCGTCGGGTGTGAGACCGACGGCCTCGGTCGCTGTCTGCGCCACCCGCGACCTGGCCACCGAGCATCCGCGGACCATCCTCGCCGGACCTCTGGAGTTGCCTATACCCGCAAGCGGGATCCCCTACAGCAAGGAACAGGGAGCGAGCGCGGCTGCTACACTATCCGTGAGGTGGCGGTGCTGTGCTCGTACGCACATTGGCGCGTCGGATCCTCAGGGATCGGCCCGTTCTGGAGTTTGAGCCGGGGAGCCTTACGGCCCCTTCACTGGTGACCGCGGCCGCCGGGCCTCTGCGTCCGTCCGCCGCGGATCCCGTTTCAAAGAGTGTTTCTACTCTGCCGTCTCCCCCTCCGGCCACCTCCCGTTTTCTCCTTCTCCCGGAGGCTTCCCCTCGCGCCGGGTGTGGGCCGGGGTCTGGCCTCCTCCTTGCTGGTGCCTACCATGATCACCCCGACCAGGACTCCCGTCGCCAAGCCCTCTACCTCTCAGGGCAAGAAGGCCCCTACCCCGGACACCAGCGCCAAGGCCAAGCCCAAGCCCAAGGCCAGCGCCAACACCAAGCCCAAGCCCAAGGCCAGCGCCAACACCAAGCCGACGAAGTCGGCCGACGCCAGACGCACCCCGACACGGGGCGAGAAGAAGCAGGCCAGACAACAGGCCGACCGCCAGGCCCACGGCAAACGCAAGCAGCGCGCTGCTGCCCGGTCCCAGGAGCACCACCAACAGCTGGCCCGGGCCGAAGAGGCCGAACGCGCCAAGGTCGCTGCCATGCCCGTCGTCAACCGCCACGCCGCTGGCGTCGATGCCGGGTTGACTACCCACTGGGTCTGCATCGACGCCGACGGCGACGAGGGCAAATGTGTCCGCGAACTCCCGACCCACACGGACGGACTGATCGCCATCCGTGACTGGCTGTTGGAGAACCACGTCACCACCGTGGCGATCGAATCCACCGGCATCTACTGGATCCCCTTGTGTGAGATCCTCGAGGCCGGCGGCCTCGAGGTGTTCCTCGTCGATCCCAGTTACACCAAGCAGGTCAAGGGCCGGCCCAAGACGGACCGGCTGGACTGCAAGTGGATCCAACGGCTACACACCCTGGGCCTGCTGGCGGCGGCGTTCCGCCCGGACGAGAAGATCCGCGTGCTGCGCAACTACCTGCGGCAGCGGGCCAACCTGATCCGCGCCTGCAGCCAGGACGTGCAGCACGTGCAGAAGGCGCTGGAGCAGATGAACCTGAAGCTGACTACCGTGCTCAGCGACATCACCGGGGAGACCGGGCTGGCCATCCTCAAGGCCATCCTGCGCGGCGTCCGCGACCCGCTGAAACTGGCGAAGTTGCGCAACGAACGGTGTCAGCGGAGTGAGGCGGAGATCGCGCAGGCGCTGACCGGGTCCTACCGCGACGAGCACATGTTCGCCTTGCGTCAGGCGATGGACGTGTGGGAGTTCCACCGCAAGCAGGTGGGTCAGATCGACGAGGTGATCGAGAAGTATCTGGCCGAATTGGGGAAGAAGGAGGACCTGCCAGCACTGCCGAAGGGGAAGCGGCAGACGCGCAGCGACAACGACCTGGCGTTCGACGTGCGCGGGGCGCTGTATCGGGTGACGGGTGTGGACCTGACGGAGATCGAGGGGATCGGCGAGCTGACGGCGCTGACGGTCCTCAGCGAGATCGGGACGGACATGAGCCGGTGGCCAACGGTCAAGCACTTTACCAGTTGGCTGGGACTGTGCCCGCAGCACAAGAAGACGGGTGGGAAGGTGAGGTCGAGCCGGACGCGCGGGGGCGCGAACCGAGCGTCGCAGGCGCTGCGTCTGGCGGCGAACGGTCTGCACCGGAGCAAGAGCGGATTGGGGGCGTACTTCCGGCGGATGAAGGGGCGGTTGGGGACGGCGCAGGCGGTGACGGCGACGGCGCACAAGCTGGCGCGGCTGGTGTACTGGATGTTGAAGCACGGGACGGAGTACGTCCGGCGTACGGAGGAGGAGTACGAGCAGCGGCAGCGCGAGCGACTGATCCGTAACCTGAAGAAGCGGGCGCGGCAGTTGGGGTTGGAAGTGAGGGAAGGCGAGAAGACGACGGAAACGGGCGCGGCTGAGGAGTAACCAGAGAAGGGTGAGGGGGCAGAAGGCAAACAGGGTCGAGCGGGGACAGCGACAAGAGAAGGGCACGAACTGGTTGCTGCCTCAGCAACCGGTGCCGCCCCTGGTCCATTCGGGTGCGGCGCACGTGGCTGGTTCTTATCCTACCCTCTTCGTATCCTTCCTCTTGGTTGTTCCTTCAAAGTGCGGCGGCTCGACGCCGCTCTACGTCTCTCGTTTCTTGTATGTTTGAGGGGTAGCCGGAAGAGACATCGCAAGGATCTCTTGTTTCTCTCCTGTTTCTCTGTGGATGGCGGCGGTACCAGCCGCTTTACCGGCGAGAATTCCGGGGTTGGGCCTTCCCCGCCCTGACACTGTTTTCCTCGCCCCTGTCGCTTTCCCGGGCCCTGTCGGGTTCTCCTTCTCCGCCTGGCCGACGCGCTGGGGGAAGCCGATTGCACGGACGAATCGGTCCTCCGTCACTGCCGCGAACCGGGCGGGCACGCCCGAGGCTGCTGGGTGGTGGACATCCTCCTCGCCAAAGAGTAGTATCAGCCTCCAACACAGTGCTTCTGCCGACGTTCGGACTGTCGAGCGCTCGTCAGAGTGGATGTCTACCCTGACCCCCGACGCCGCAAAGCTGTCCCGTTCGACCACACTGATTCATGCGTAACGAGAGCGGTTTCATCGCTGCCACCCTTGCTCAACCCGAGGATGAAACTGCGCGCCTCGTGTACGCGAACTGGCTCGAGGAGCGCTCCGACCCGCGTGGCGAGTTCCTTCGCCTTGAACTCGTGCTTCCTCGGTTGACGCGAACTGCGGAGTATCCAGCGCTCGAGGCCAGGCGGGACGAACTGCAAGATCAGATCGACACCCGCTGGTTGTACCTGATCGGCGTCCTCGTCCCCGGGAGGAGAATCCGAGGCCGTGTTGCCCACGTTACTGAAGTGGAGGTGCGAGTTGACCTCGGCGTCTTTGTCGGCGTGCTTCACGTGACCGACATGCCGTGGAGCCGCTTTCCGATTCTGAGGAAGGTGTTTCCGGTGGGCAGCAGCCTGGAGGGTGTGATCCTCGAGGTTGACTGCACCCAGGGCCGCATTCAGCTGGGACACCAGGGCCAGCGCAATCCTCCTTGGGACGATATCTGGAAGCGCTTTCCGGTCGGGACTGCGGTGCGCGGGCATGTTACCGGGAGGGTGCCAGCAGAGGAGGACACACCCGACCTTCTGTGGGTGGACATTCAACCCGGTGTCTGGGGGTTCCTGCGATTACCCGAGACAAGGCAGCCCGCCGTCGGTGACTCTGTGAGTGCGATCGTCGCGGAGATCGACTACGCCCAGCGGGAGTTGCTCCTGGAGTTGAGCGGCGGCGAACCGGATGCGGCAGACGGCGGCCGCGCTGACGGTTTCTCGGGGTTCCGGGCGTCAGACTTGAGTTTGGCAGGGATAGAAAAAGTAAAGAAACCGTAATTGTACAACTGGTTAGTGAAGGAGGGAGAGCGGCCTGAGCCCCGAGGAGGGAATAAGATCTCCGTTACCACACCGAGATCGCCCCTCCGGAGGAAGGCCGCTCGTGAACAAACTTACCACCCCGGTCCTGCTCCTGCTAGTCCCGTTCTCCCCGTGCTTCAACCAGCCGGTCCATACCACCTTCTGCCTGGTGGTTGCCGCCTGGGCCGTCTGCCTCGGCCGACGCACCATCTCGCGCCTGTGGCAGACCCTGGGCCACGACGACTCCGATGACCACTCCGCCGTCTACCGGCTGTTCAACCAGGCCGCCTGGAACTGGGACGACATCGCCCGCCTCTTCCTCGTCGAACTGTTGTGCGACCTCATCCCCGGCACCACCCTGTGGCTCGTCGTCGATGACACCCTCGCTCACAAGCGCGGAGCCAAGGTCGCCTTCGGCGGCATGTTCCTCGACGCCGTCCTGTCGTCGAGGAAGCACAAGATCTTCCGCCACGGCGTCAACTGGGTCACCCTCGGACTGGTCATCCAACTCCCCTGCCGCAAGGACCGGTTCTTCTGCGTCAACCTGCTGTGGCGCGTTTACTCCAAGAAGGTCAACGGGTTGCCGCACCAGACGAAGTCGCAGTTGGCCCGCCAGATGGTCGATCTGGTCGCCGCCTGGCTGCCGGACCACACCCTGTACGTCATCGGCGACAGCGCGTACATGGGCAAGCACCTGCTCAACGCCTTGCCCCAGAAGGTCCACCCGGTCGGCCCGATTCACCCGAAGGCCAGCCTGACGAGCCCGCTGCCGGCCGGGTATGAGGGCAGGCGCAAGAAGGGGGAGGGGTTGCCGACCCCGACCGCGATGATGGACGACCCGGAGTTCGGGGAGTGGGACGACTTGCGGTTGGGCCGGCCCAACGGCAAGCGGAAGCGATTGAAGGTGAAGGTCATCAAGGGGGTGTGCTGGTACCCGGTGTTGGGGCAGAGGAAGACGCAGGTGGTGCTGGTGCGCGACGCCCAGGAGGGGGGCAAGGGGCGGTGGCGGGACGAGTGCCTGGTGACTACCGACCTGGGTCTGTCGCCGGCGGACGTGATTCTCGCCTACATGAAAAGGTGGAGTGTGGAAGTCTGTTATTCAGAGTCGAAACAGGTCCTCGGGTTGCACGACGCGCAGGTGTGGACGGAGCAGGCCGTGCAGCGGGCGCACCCGATGGCGTGGTTCGTCGGGGGACTGGTGTTGGTGTGGTATGCGAAGTACGGGGAGGAGAGCGAGGTGGCGGAGCGGGCCGCCCCGTGGTATCGGACGAAGAGAGGGCCGTCGTTCGCCGACATGCTGGCCGCGTTACGCCTGCACCTGTGGCAATCCTGGTATGACGGCCACCCCCCGGACGAGCAAGAACGGGCACTGCGCTGGCTGTTTCACTATATTTCTACCGCCACCGGGTGACTATTCCCGCGCCCGTACCCCGCTCTACAGAATTAACGGGTAGATAGGGGAGGACATTCGCTGGCCTCCGCAGCCCCTCCCTGCGCACACAGGATTCCGAAGGTGTTCAGACTTCTTCTATCCCTGCCAAACTCAAGTCAGAGCGAGGTCAGTGCTGCTGAGCGATCCCGTTCGGGGACAGGAGGCTTCATGCCCAATAGCGGGGAGAACATCCGCCTTCAGGGCCTCGTCAACGGCGAGGTGCGCGGCACCGCTGGGATGGAGGCGGCCGGCGTCCGGAGCGTCATCCTCGATTGGGTGCGCCGCGACCCCGCCCCCGACGAGGTCCGCAAACAGCCCGACTTCGGGAAGACGAGTGGATCGGCAACGACATCCACGTCCGCCTCGGCGGGCTGGATTCCCGGGCCGGCGAGCACGTCGAGTGGTTCGGCCGCAAGTTGCGCGTCGGGGACGAGGTGGTGATTCGCATCTTGCCTCCGGGCGATTTCGATCCGCCCGCACACAGCCGTCGCGCCCCGACCGGCGGCTGAAGGCCGCCCGAAGGCGGCAGTTCGCCGCCGCAGCAAGCAGAAACTGACCAGGTCAGTGCAGAAAGGTTGTGAAGGCGCCGCTACCAACCTGTGTGTTCGCACAAAGGCCCTCTCCATGCCAGCCGAAGACTCTCTTCTCGCGGCCATCGCACACTCCCCTGAGGACGTGGCAGCCTGGCTGGTTTACGCCGACTGGCTCGAGGAGAACGGCGACCCTCGGGCCGCCTACTTGCGTCTCCGCTGCGATCTTCTGCAAGCCACCGTTGATGGCGACCGACGTGAACTACAGCGCCGGGCCAGAGCCTTGACGCGCAGAATCAAGCTCGACTGGCTCCGGTTCATTGCCCTCCAGGAGATACTTGGTCAGGTGTCGCGCCGTTGTGGGGCCCCGCTGCCCGCGGCCCTCGGCGCCCTCTGGCGGGAAGCTGTTTGGCAGACCGACCCCCGCAAGCCACCAGGAGGCTACCCGCTCATCGACACAGGGGGGACCTGGCAGGAAGTGCTGCTGGCCCCCGACGGCCGCGTCGGCCAGGACGTTTACCCGAAGAAGAACCCGGACCGCCGCGAAGCGTTCCTGGCGATGTTCCGCCAGATCGACTTCCTCGGCTTGCACAATGACCGCGGTGATTCGTTCGGCTTCTGGCGCTATGCCGCCGACGTGAAGCCGGTCAACGCCCCGGTCATCTCGCTGGACATCGGCTGTCAATTCTGTCTGGGGGGTAGGACGCTGCAAGACTTCCTCGCCGTGCCCGATCACTCCAGGCTTGGCCGCGTGGGTGATCCGCGGGTTCAGGATTGGGGTCCCGACGAACGGGATGAGTTCGCGGCGGCGCACAGGTGGTTTGCAGAACGAGGGATCGACACGTCGCCGTCACTGGAAGCGGCGGCCCTGGCAATCAAGGCGCTGCCAGACCCCCAGGAGAGGTTCAACCGGTATTGTCGAGGTGACATGGTTGGATTCACCGGCTGAGGCGGAATCAGGCGGCGAACCACCAGTTCCAGGAGCCCGCGCCGCTTACGGGCTCTCGGTGTATAACATCGGCCCAGCGGCCCCGGCTGTTGAACTGCCCCGTTCGAGTGGAGAAGGGCGCGAAGCGAACACCAGGAGCGAGGACGACTGGCTGGCCTGCACCGACCCCGGGCAGATGTTACCTTTCCTCCACGGTAAGTTGACGCCCCGCAAGCTCCGGTTGTCCTTGCCGTTCCGGGCAGACACCAGCGTGGGTACGTGTCTGATACACGTACCCGGGGATACGGTTTCATCTGACCTTGCGCGGGACGAGCAGGGACTTGACCTTGGGGCTGCCCCCAACAGGCGAAAATCGGTACAATCACGTCAGGACCGAGAGGGCCAGGCCGTGGACGTGATCATTCCAGGTGTCGTCCGGAACGGGCGGGTCATCCCCGACGCACCCCTGCCGGAGGGGGCGCGCGTCGAGGTTCGGGTCGTCGAACCACTCCCTGAGGTGCCGCCGGACCTGCAGGCCGAGTTCGAGGCATGGGGCCGAGCGAGCGACCGCGCCCTGAACCTGATCGACGGGCCAGCGCCGGAGGGTGGTGCCGATGCGGCGCGGTGAGGTGTGGCGTGTCCGACTCCCTCCCGCATCGGGGCACGCCCAGGCAGGCGACCGACCGGCGCTCGTGGTGCAAAATGATGCCTTCACGGCCGTGCTGCCCACGGTTCTCGTCGTGCCATTCACCGGAAACCTGTCGGCGGCCCGATTTGCGGGCACCTTGCGCGTAGACCCGGATGGGACCAACGGGTTGACGACGCCTTCGATTGCATTGGCCTTCCAGCTGCGGGCCGTTGATCAGCGGGACTGCGTGCAGCGACTCGGCGAGGTCGATGCCGCGACGTTGGCGGCAGTAACCGATCTGATTCGGGACTTGAATAGTTGACCAGCCGATCCGCAACTCCCCTGCTTCCGGGTAGAGTGCCTGGGAGGGGGCTCCGCCCCTCCCGCACGGGGTTCGTGTATCAGAACGGGATGTCCCCTCCATCGGCATAATCAGCCTTTCCGGGGAAACGACATCGGTCTACTCCATTCCCCTCTCGCCCCGACTCTTCCTCGCTCGGGGAAGTGAAGAATTCGCTGGCGGTCCACTTCATACCCTGAAACGCGCCTTCTCCGCAGTACTCGGACCTCCCCTCGACAACGCGAGGGCTCCGCCCCTGATTGAACACCGTGACGTTGTTCGCGGCAAAGTCGATCAGCAACACCGCTGTCTGGGGATCGGCCAGGTGTTCGGCGACGCGCTTCATCACATCCCCCGTGTGCTCCTCGCAGTAACAGCATTCCACGACCAGAGTTTCCCTGGGCAGGCCAGTGGAGTAGAGGCCGGCCCCGAATGTCTGTTCGAGGCAACGTTCCAGGGATCGGGCTTGAACGATTAGCCGAAGGTGGCACGCCTCCGGCATCGATTTCATCCGGGTGATCATGCGAGTCACATGGCCACAGACGTCGCCGAAGGCTTGCTCCTGAGTCCACATCGAATTGTCTCCCGGCCGGGACAAGTGAACTTTCGTATAGAAAGCTATCGGCCGGTCCTCGACTCGTCAAGCACGAAAAGTCCCGGGCCGATCCGCCTTAATCGACGTGAAGACAGCAATCCCAGGTGCGGCAGGGACCTGCTGGGTGTTGCCTGGCGCGGGGCGGGGTAATTCGGCCAGCAGTCGCCGGACCGTGGTGGCGTGCCGGGGCCGGCTCTGGTAGATTATCCCCGGTGCGGACCGGTAGACTACCAGGTTCGCTGACGAGAAGCGCGATGAGCCGAGTATCGTTCCTCACAGCCCTGGATTCGCCCTGGACCGGGATGGAGCCGGTACGACTCGGCCAGGCTCCGACCGGGCACGGCACGCCCGACCGCTTCGTCGCGGTCGCGTCCGACGAAGGCCCCCTGCTGCGGGTGGACCTCTACCAGGCCAGGGATGAGAGCTTCGCGTTCGAGGAGGTTCGCCTCTGGTCCGGTTTCGTCGTCATCGGCTGGGGTCACCGGGTCTACCTGGTCGAGCTCCGGACGCGGGCGGTGTCATCCCTCGACCTGGGTAGCTACTTCAGTAACCTGTACCTCGCGGAGCAGTGCTTGCTGGTGGCCTCCGCCAAGCGCCTGTTCCGAGTCGAGCCGGACGGCTCCCTGCTGTGGCGGAGCGACGACCTTGGGATGGACGGGGTGGTTGTCCATCAGGTCGCGGATGGGGTCGTCCAAGGCGAAGGGGAGTGGGATCCGCCGGGCGGCTGGCGACCCTTTCAAGTCAGATTGCGTAACGGACAGCGAATGTAGCCACCGATACGTGTTGCTTGGACTCAGTTCCTGTCAAGGACGCATTCGCGGTAATCCACGATCGAAGGCGGGGGAGACGTCATGCTGTCACTCCGTAAGCCAGACACAGAGACCATCAACCGGTGGTTGGACGCGCAGAAGCGGCTGCTCCTGAACTATCAGGAGGCGGGCGGCACACGCGACCAGCTCCCGTCGAGCGGCTACACCGTCGATCGGTATTCCATCTGCCTCGGGAATGGCAAAGCTGCCTACGACCGAGCCGTCGGGGCGATCCGCGGGCTGCACATGTGGGACTTCGGTTGGGTCCAGATCTGCTGGCCGACCACCCAGGTCGAGGTGGGCTCGGTCCTGGCCACGTGTACCCGGCAACTGGGGGTCTGGTTCCTGAACGCCTGCCGGATCGTCTACCTGATCGAGGAAGAGCGTCGGTTCGGCTTTGCCTACGGCACGGTGGAAGGCCACATCGAGTACGGCGAGGAGCGCTTCACCGTGGAGTGGCGGGCGGACGACTCCGTCTGGTATGAGATCCTGGCCTTCTCGCGCCCCGCGCACTGGCTGATGAAGCTGGCCTACCCCTACATGCGCCGCGTCCAGCGACGCTTCGGGGCCGACTGGCTCCAGGCGATCGCGAGGGCGGTAGAGCGGAGCGCAGAAGTCCCTGGGGCCGGGTGAGCTTGTGAGGGGCGCCACCATGGTGGACGAACCAGACCTCCGGCAGAGTGAAACCGACGAGATCGTCGTGCGCGTTCCCGTCGGGTCCCCTCCGCCGTCCGGCTGGCCCGTGCTCGTGTTCCTGCACGGCTGTGGCGAGCGACCCGCCTCGTACGCCGTTCATGCGGCCCTCGCGGCAGCCTGCGACCTCGCTGGCATCGCCCCGCCCGGCCCTGCGGCCACCTCGCACGCCGGACGGTCCTGGCCGGGCGAGCTCTCGGTCACCGGTGACTGCGTTCAGTCGGCGCTCGACAGGTGCGAGCGCGACCACCTCGTGGATCGGGGCAGGGTCTACCTGTGTGGCTTCTCCCAGGGCGCCACCCACGCCTACGGGTTGCTCGCCGCACGGCCCGATCTGTACCGGGGGGCGATCGTGCTGTCTCCCGGCGAGGGGCCGCCCCCTCCGGCCCTGGTCAGGACTGTCGGACCCCCGAGGTCGCTTTACGTGGCGCACGGTCAGCAGGAGTACCGGGTCTTTCGGAAGAGGGCACAGAAATACGCCGCCTTGTGGCGGCGGGCCGGATGGCCCTGTTGGTTGGAGCCCCATCCCGGCGGGCACCACTTCCCGGTCGATTGGCACGCTCGGCTTCCTCGCATCCTGGAGTGGCTCGCCTTCGACGGGGCGCAGAGGGGGGCCGGCGGGGCCGGGCAGCGGCACCAAGGTCTGGCGCCGTAACCTGAAGAGGATTCACAATGCGGTGCTTTGCCGGTTGCTTTCTCGCAGGAGCAGCAGGCGGATGGGCCTCCTGAATCGTGACTCTGTGTGGCCGCGCGCGGGCGGGGTTCTCACCGTTGCCGTCTGTTGACTCCGCGCCAAGGCGAAAGGCAAGGAAAAGCCCCGCTGGAGTGTCAGAGATCTCGGAAATCTGGGAGTGCGGCGGTCCCTCGCCGCTCTTGGATTCTGGGATCTCTGCGCTCGAAGAATCCCAGAATCCCAGAGCGGCGAGGAACCGCCGCACTCCCAGATTTCCGAGATACGCCTTGGTCGGTCTCCGCCCCGGCCGCTGCCCCTGGCCGATTGGCGCAGGTCATTCCCGCTATCTCTGAAGGAGAAAAGTAGTCGTTATGTGGCATGTAGTGCCTGACGAGTGGAAACCCCGCCTCCGCGCCTACCTGTGGCGGAAGTGCGGCGAGGATCGCGACCGGCTGTCCGCCAGCGACTTCTCCGCGAGGCAATCGGTCCTCGTCCACTTCCCGGACGGGTCGTTCGCTTTGTTCCGGAATGCGTTCGCCATCCCGGATGAGGCCGGCCGAGCGGTGATGGTGTTTACGGAACACTGCGGGTATCATGTGTTCCCAGTCGGCCCGGACGAGGTGGAGGTCGTGCAGCCCGCGCCTCTCGGCCTCGAGCCAGACGCCGAATAAGGGGCCCAGCACCCCGGCCGCGAGCCAGAGCGATTCGCCATCCGCCACGGAGCATCCTGGGAAGGCGGACCAGGGCCATTGACGGGTCTTTCGTGTATCATGTCGCCTGTCGGACCCGGCTGTTGAGTTTCTCGTTCGGCGACGGAGAAGAGATGCTGCCGCCGTCGCAGCGCCGGAGCGTCAACCGCAGGCCCGACCGTGAGGGAGGGCGTCAAGCCGCGCCGGGCGTGACGAACGCCCTCCCTCACGGTCGGGCCTCCGGGCACGCGCCGCGATGGAGGAGACCGATGGGCACTGAGCGGGTGGCCGCGCTGCGGCCCGTATTGCCGCAACTGTTTGCCCTCATCGAGCAGCCGCTCACCCAGGCGGCGCTGGACGCCCACCGCAAGCGGAACCGCTGGGTGCGGGGCGGCCGGTACACCTTGTTGCCGGATGAGTTCGAGTTCCGTGTCGGTCCCGGCCTGATCCTGCGGGGGGAGATCGACCCGGGTACGGGAGCCTGGCACGCGCAGCTCGTCGTCTGGGACCGCCGCTGGGACACCTCGAAGGGGGCCGGCAAACGCCTGTTCTGCGTCTATGACCTGTCGCACCCGGACTTCGAGGCGGCGTTCGACCGCGCCCTGGAGGCGGGCGTGGCGGCACTCGGCCCCCCGTCCGGCACCGGCTCACGGCGGCCACGCTACACCTACGGCTGGCCCACCCGGCGTCATGCCTTCTGGGAAATAGAAGACCGCGTGTTACTGATTTGCCAGAGCGAGGATCCGGGCGCAGGAGGCCGATCCGTCCTCGTGTGGTTGGGTTCGCGGTCGCACCTGCGGCGCAACCCCTACCTGCCGCAACGACTGAAGGGAGGATAGCCGCGAACGAGGAATGCAGCGGGAAAGGGCTGTGCCCGCCGCCGCCCACGCCATACAGTGAGGGCATCCTGACCCGCTCTCCCTCCTGTGCCGAGAAGCCACGGGCACTCTCGCCCGGCTCCGCAGGACAGCCCGGGTGCTCGAGCCGCCACGATATGACCTCCAACCTCTTCGATCTCACCGGTCGTGTCGCCCTTGTCTCAGGCGCCGCCCAGGGCCTCGGGCGGGCGATGGCCCTGGCCCTGGCCGAGGCCGGCGCCGACGTCCTGCTCGCCGACCGCAACGGCCCCGGCGTCGAGGCCACCGGCTCCTCGATCACCAGACTGGGCCGTAAGGCGGTCTCGGTTGCGTGCGACGTCTCCGACCCCACGCAGATCCGCGCCCTCTACGCCCGCCTCGATCAGGAGTTCGGGCGGATCGACTTTGTCGGCAACGTGGCCGGCGATGCCGTGCTGGGCCGGCCCGAGGAAATCCCACTCGACGCCGTCGAGCAGACGTGGCGCAACCTCGTCCTCGGCCGCTTCTGCTCGTGCCAGGAGGCCGGGCGGCGCATGCTGAAGGCGGGCCGCGGCAGCATCGTCAACATCGGCTCCCTCGCCAGCATCACCTCCCTGGGTCGTGGACACATCGCCTACAGCATGGCGATGGGCGCCGTCGTACAGATGACGCGCGAGCTGAGCACCGAGTGGAGCGGGCGCGGCGTCCGCGTCAACGCCATCCTCCCAGCCCAGATCGTCAACCCGGGACTCGAAGCGCGCATGGCCGCCGACCCCAACTTGAAGGCCAGGTTCCTGAGCGGCATCCCCGCCGGCCGGCTCGGCGACCCGACCGACATCCAGGGGCTGGCAGTGTTCCTGGCGTCGGATGCGTCGGCGTGGATCACCGGGGCCCTGATCCCGCTCGACGGCGGGAACCTGGCCATGAACGCGGGCGGCACGGTTGGCGGGGTGACAAAGTGACACAGACGGCGAGCGCGGACCTGCTGCGCTGTTACCAGATGATGCAGACCATCCGCCAGTGCGAGGAGCAACTGGCCCGGTCGCACCAGCGCGGGTTGATTCACGGGGCCTGCCATACCTACGTCGGGCAGGAGGCCATCGCCACCGGCGTTTGCGCCCATCTGCGGCCGGAAGACGTGGTGTTCAGCACGCACCGCGGGCACGGCCACGCCCTGGCCAAGGGCCTGCCGCCGCGCGAGTTGATCGCCGAGCTGTACGGCCGGGCCGACGGGTGCTCGCGCGGGCGCGGCGGCAGCATGCACCTGTTCGCGCCCGAGGTCGGCCTCATGGGCACGAGCGGCATCGTCGCGGTGTGCATCCTCCAGGCTGCCGGTGCGGGTTACAGCTTCAAGCTTTTGAAGACCGACCGCGTGGCCGTCGCGTTCTTCGGTGATGGGGCGGTGAATAACGGCGCCTTCCACGAGGGCCTCAACCTGGCGTCGATCTGGAAACTGCCGGTCTTGTTCGTATGCGAGAACAACCAGTTCGCCACCGAAGTGCCGTTCCGCTACGCCGCCGGCAACCCGAGTGTGGCGAGCCGGGCGGCGTCCTACGGGCTGCCGGGCGAGGAGGTGGACGGCAACGACCTGGAAGCGGTACTGCGGGCCGCGGGGGAAGCGGTGCGGCGGGCGCGAGCGGGGGAGGGGCCTACTCTTCTCGAGTGCAAGACCTACCGCACGCGGGCGCACGCCGAGGGGATGGGCGACTTCACCTACCGCACACGGGAGGAAGTCGAGGAGTGGAAGACGCGCTGCCCCATCAAGCGCGTGCGCGAGCGGTTGCGCGAGCAGGCCAGCGCCGTGGATAGGATTGATGCGGAAGTGGCCGCTCTCGTCACTGAAGGCCAGCGAACGGCCGAGAACGCACCCTGGCCGGACCCTGCGACGGCAACGGCCCATGTGTATGCCAGGGAAAAGCCATCGCCTTCGTCCTCCACTCCTCCCGCCTCGACCCGCGAGATCAGCTTCATGCAGGCCACCCATGAGGCCCTGTCGGAGGAGATGGCGCGGAACCCGACCATCTTCGTCCTCGGCGAAGGGATCGGCCAGCGCGGCGGGAACTTCAAAACCACGGCGGGCCTCTACGAGCGCTACGGCCCCGAGCGCCTGCGCGACACTCCCATCTGCGAGCGCGGCTTCGTCGGGCTGGCGTGCGGCGCTGCCATGACGGGCACCCGCCCGGTCGTCGATTTCATGTTCGCCGACTTCCTCCTCGACGGCGTCGGGGAGGTGCTCAACCAGATCGCGAAGATGCAGTACATGTCGAGCGGGCGGCTGACGATGCCGCTCCTGCTGCGCGGGTGCATCGGCATCGGCCACTCGGCGGCCACGCACCACTCGGGCAATTACTACCCGATGTTTGCGCAATTCCCTGGCCTGCGCGTGGTCGTGCCGTCGAACCCGTACGATGCCAAGGGGCTGCTCAAGCGGGCGCTGCGCTGCGACGACCCCGTGCTGTTTCTGGAGCACCGGGAGGTGCTGGGGGTGAAGGGTGGTGTGCCGGCGGACGAGTATGAGATCGACTTCGGCAAGGCGGTTGTGGCGCGCGAGGGCAAGGACGTGACGGTGGTGGCGCTGGCCCTGGTGGTGCGGCGGGCGCTGGAAGCGAGTGAGCGCCTGGCGACCCGCGGCATCTCTGTTGAAGTCATCGACCCGCGCACCGTGTCGCCCTTCGACGGCGAGACAATCCTCGCGTCCGTCCACAAGACGGGTCGGCTCCTGGTCGTGGACGAGGCGTTCGCCCCCTTCGGACTTGGCGCGGAGGTGGCGGCGGTGGTCAGCGATGCCGGCTTCGACGACCTCGACGCGCCGATTCGCCGGCTGCACGGGGCGTTCACGCCGACGCCGTACAGCCCGCCGCTGGAGAAGGCGGTGGTGCCGCAGGTGGAGGACATCGAGCGGGCGATTCTCGCCCTCGTGGAGGAGTGACCTTGGCCCAGCCCATCACGGTTCCCCGCCTCGGCTGGACGATGGACGAAGGCACCTTCGCCGGGTGGCTGAAGGCCGACGGCGATCACGTCCAGGTGGGAGAGGCGCTGTTCGCGCTGGAGAGCGACAAGGCGACCGAGAACGTCGAGGCCCTGGACGCGGGCATTCTGCGCATCCCGGCGGACGGCCCGCAGGTGGGCGACAAGGTGAAGGTCGGCCAGGTGCTGGCTCACCTGGTGGCCGACGGCGAATCTCTCCCTGTTGGCGGAGGTACGCGACCGGCTGTGGCGGCACTGGCGCTTCCAACTCCGGCTCCAGTGAATCACGGTCCGCAAAGTCGGGAGGCGCAAGCCCGTCCGGCGAGTTCCCCCCGCGCCCGCCGCGTGGCGCGCGAGCTGGGCGTGGACTGGACGATCTTGCCAGGAACCGGCCGACGAGGCCGCATCCGTGAGCGGGACGTGCGGGCGGCCGCGCCATCCGTGGATGGGGGTCGGGTCATCCCACACACACCGGTGCGCAAGGCCATTGCCGCGCGGATGGTCGCCGGCGTCACCCAGGCCGCCCCGGTCACCCTCACGACGAAGGTCGATGCCACCAACCTCGTCGACTTGCGCCAGCAATTCACCACCACGCCGCGCGCCGATGATGTGATACCAGGTTACAGCGACATCCTCATGAAGCTGACCGCCCTGGCCCTCCGCCAGCATCCGCTGCTGCAAGCCCAGTGGCGCGAGGACGGCCTCTTCATCCCGGCTAACATCCACATCGCCTTCGCCGTGGACACAGAGGCGGGCCTGCTCGCCCCGGTCATCGAGAATGCCGATCAACAGAGTTTGCGACAGCTCGCGGGCACCTCCCGCGAGCTGGTCACTCGCGCCCGCGCCGGCACCCTCCAGGCCGCCCAGTTGCGCGGGGCGACGTTCACCATCAGCAACCTGGGCGCGCTAGGCGTCGATGCCTTCACGCCCATCATCACCCTGCCGCAGTGCGCCGTGCTGGGCGTGGGCCGCATCGTCCGTGAGCCGGCGGTGATCGGCGACCGGGTCGTGCCGGCCGACCGGCTGACGCTCAGCCTGACATTCGACCACCGGGTCCTCGACGGCGCCCCGGCCGCCCGCTTCCTCGACACCCTGCGCCAGGGCATCGAGAACCCGGCCCCGTGGCTCATCCCCTGAGTGAGGAGTTGCCCGATGACCCCGCAGCCGGCGCTCTCTCCCAGCGTGCTCTCCAGGGTAACCCGCCGGCTCGTCCCCTTCCTGTGCCTGCTCTACATCTTCAACATCCTCGACCGGTCCAACGTCGGCTTCGCCAGGCTGACGATGCAGGACGACCTGAAGATGAGCAAGGAGGTCTTCGACCTCGGGTACGGCATCTTCTATCTCGGCTATCTGTTGTTCGAGGTGCCGGCCAACCTGCTGCTGCGCCGCGTCGGCGCGCGGCGGTGGATGGCCCGCATCATGATCACCTGGGGGCTGGTGTCGTGCGCCACCCTCCTCGTGCAGGGGGCGTGGGGCTTCTACGCCGTCCGCATCCTGCTCGGGGTGGCCGAGGCGGGGTTCTTCCCCGGCATCATCCTCTACCTCACCTACTGGTACCCGGCGCGCGAGCGGGCCCGGGTGATGTCCCTGTTCATGCTCGGCATTCCCGTGGCTGGCATTCTCGGCAACCCCCTGTCCGGCGCCATCATGGAGTATATGGACGGCCAATACGGGGTGAAGGGCTGGCAGTGGCTGTTCCTGCTCGAGGGCATCCCCTCGGTGCTCCTCGGCGCGCTCACCCTCTTCTACCTGCCGGACAGCCCCGAGAGCGCCTCCTGGCTGACGCCGGACGAGCGGGCTGCTCTGCTCGGCCACCTGTCCCACGAGGACCGCTACCGCGCCCGGCACCGCGGCGACGACCTGCTCCGCGCCCTGGTGGACGGGCGCGTGTGGCTGCTGATCGGCCTGTACTTCACCGTCGCCGTCGGCAGTAACGCGGCGGGGGCCGCCTTCCCCCAGCTCATCAAGGGCCGGTTCCCCGACGAGAACAAGTTCGTGATCGGCCTGTTGGCCGCCCTACCTCTCGTGGCGGCGATCGTCGGCATGACGTTGCTGGCGAGGAATTCGGACCGCACCGGCGAGCGGCGCGGTCACGTGGCCTTCCTTTCCAGCACATTGGGATCCTAAGCTTAGAATTCCACGTGGACAAGTTGTCGCG